>OGVQ01000012.1_pt1 | contig 59806 bp, 61 predicted proteins | sample 1575801 | NCBI WGS metagenome assembly OGVQ01 (sample SAMN07581550, study PRJEB24739) | freshwater metagenome | place: Singapore | collected 2015-04 | reverse complement strand
GTTTCCCAGTCACGATATACATTAAAAACTTTTCAAACATCCTCTTAGCTAAAAACCGATAATTAATTGTCCGAATGCTTCGCCCCTACACTGGGGATCTGGGTATGAACAATTATGTAATTATATGTATTTTAGCAATAATTCTTTACTTAGGCGATTACTGAGAATCAAATAATTAAGATAATATAGGAATAATATTTGATTTATGAAAAGATAATTAGGGTTATTATCTATTATGTCTAGGTTATTAATTACCCAATACCAAACAGAAGTACAAAAAATCATTCAATTTGGTGGTTCACGGAAAGAAACATCTATTCGTGTTGCTTTCCAAAACCTGTTAAATGAATATTGCAAACCCCGTGATTTTTTACTCATTCCTGAATTAGATTATAAATTACCAAATGGTAAAGTCGTTTATCCCGATGGTACGGTTAAAGATGCTTTGCGGTTAGATTGGGGTTACTGGGAAAGTAAGGATCAATATGATAATTTAGATCAAGAAATTGAGAAGAAGTTAAATAAAGGTTATCCCGATAGTAATATTTTATTTGAAGATTCCCAAACCGCCGTTTTAATTCAAGGTGGTACAGAAACTGGGCGCGTATCTATGCAAGATGCGGACGCGCTAGATGGTATTATTAATAACTTTATTAATTTTGTCCGTCCTGAAGTGCGGGACTTTCGAGAAGCGATAGAAATTTTTAAACAGGACATTCCCATTATATTAAACTCTCTCAGAGATTTGATAAATTGTCAAGAGGAAAATAACACATCTTTTCAAACAGCAAGAAATAAGTTTTGGGAAATTTGTAAAGAGTCTATTAACCCGGAAATCACAACTTTTGATATTCGGGAAATGATGATTCAGCATATTTTAACTGAGGATATTTTTATTAATATTTTCAGTGAGTCGCAGTTTCATCAAGAAAATAATGTTGCGAGGGAGTTACAAGGGGTAATTTCCACATTTTTCACGGGAAGTTTAAAGCGGAATACTTTGGGGAGTATAGAAAGATATTATGCAGTCATTAAAAGAACTGCGGCAAATATTGTTAACCATCAGGAAAAACAGAAGTTTTTAAAAGCTTTATATGAGAACTTTTATAAAGCATATAATCCCAAAGCTGCAGATAGATTAGGAATTGTGTATACTCTTAATGAGATTGTCAGATTTATGATTGAAAGTACAGATTTTTTAGTACATAAACATTTTGGTAAGTTGTTAGCGGATAAGGATGTAGAAATTTTAGATCCTGCGACGGGTACGGGAACTTTTATTACTGAGTTAATTGATTATTTACCTCCCCAGAGTTTACAGCATAAATATAAACATGAGATTCATTGTAATGAGGTGGCAATTTTACCTTATTATATTGCGAATTTGAATATTGAATATACCTATAAGCAGAAAATGGGGGTGTATGAGGAGTTTGAAAATATTTGTTTTGTAGATACTTTGGATAATACCTTGTTTGAAGGTAAGCAAATGGATTTGTTTGCGATGAGTGTGGAGAATACTGCAAGAATTAAAAGACAGAATGATAGAACTATTTCTGTAATTATTGGTAATCCTCCATATAATGCAAAGCAGGAAAATTTTAATGATAATAATGCTAATCGTAGTTATCAAAATATAGATAAGTTGATTAAGGAAAGTTATATAAAATATAGTAAAGCGCAAAATAAGAATGCTATTTATGATATGTATGTACGCTTTTATAGATGGGCAACTGATAGAATTAGAAATGGTATTATTTGTTTTATAACTAATTCCTCTTTTTTGGATAGTCGTGCATTCGATGGTTTTAGAAAATCTATCCAAGATGAGTTTTCTTTTGCTTATTTTATTGATTTAGGAGGTAATGTTAGAACAATTTCTGGCAAAGATGGTATATTTATTGGAGAAAAGCATACTATTTTTGGTGAAAGTGCGATGACTGGTATAGTTATTTGCTTTCTGATTAAAGATAGTAATTCTGAAGGATGTAAAATATTTTATTCTCATCCATTTCATGTTCATGAGTTAAGAGAAAATAAAATTACATATTTAGCAGAAAACAAATTTAATCAAATTCGTTTTCAGCATATTACCCCAGATAAAAAACATAATTGGATAAATCAAGCTGATAATGATTTTGAAAGTCTGTTACCTTTGGTTAGTAAAAAACCAACACTTGATAATTCTATATTTTTCTTATCGTCTTTGGGAATTTTAACAAATAGAGATGAATGGGTTTATGATTATAGTTATGAAAATTTAATCAAAAAAATGCTATTATTTAATAATATTTATAACCAAAGTGTACAAAATAATCTAATTGATTATTCTATAAAATGGAGTTCTTCTTTAGAAAGTTATTGGAAATCAAAAATTAAAGTAAAAAATGATCCAAATTTAATTAGAAAAACCCTTTATAGACCTTTTTGTAAGCAATTTCATTACACTGAAAAAATATTTAATCATAGATTAACAAAAAATCATTATGAGATTTTAGGAGAAAATCTTGATCAAGAAAATTATTCTATTGTCTTTAATACAATAGGTTCACCCAAAAGTTTTCATATCTTAGTTTCTGATTGTTTAGTTGATGGCCATTTAACAGGTGATTCTCAATGTCTCCCCCTGTACCGCTACAACAAAGAAGGAAAACGCATTGATAATATAACCGACTGGGGACTAAAACAAATTCAAACCCATTATCAAGATACAACAATTACCAAAATAGATATCTTTCATTATACCTACGCAGTCTTACATAATCCCGCATACCGCAGCAAATACGAACTGAATTTAAAACGCGACTTTCCCAGTTTACCCTATTATGAAAACTTCCACCAATGGGTTAACTGGGGAAAAAAACTCATGGAAATTCATATTAACTATGAAACAGTCAGACCCTATAAATTAACCCGTGTAGATATTCCCTTAAAAGACACCCCTTCGACTTCGCTCACCCCTTCGACTTCGCTCAGGGAACGTCAGAAAACTATTAAAATTAAATTGAAAGCAGATAAAAATAAAGGTGTGATTATTTTAGATGATGTCACCACATTAACCGGAGTTCCTGATATAGCTTGGGAATATATGCTAGGAAATCGGAGTGCATTAGAATGGATATTAGATCAATATAAAGAAAAGAAACCAAAAGATCCCACCATTGCGGAAAAATTCAACACCTATCGTTTTGCAGATTATAAAGAACAGGTAGTAGAATTATTAATGAGAGTTTGTACAGTGAGTGTAGAAACAATGAATATAATTAAAGAGATGTCAGAATCAGGATAACCAGGATTAAAGGATGTAGAGGATTTTAGATTTAGATCCCCGACTTCTGAGACAAATTAGTAATTTATAGAAGAGATTGAAAAAAGAAGTCGGGGATCTTGTTTATAATAGGACTTACGCAAGATGTGATTGAAACCTATATTATTGCGTAGGGGTAATTCATGTAGCTTGCTTCCCGAAGGGTATTACCCCTACTTTCGTTCCGTTTTGTGTAAGTCCTAATAATTTGAAAAAGTCATCAACTAGAGGTTAAAAAAAATGACAACAATTAAATTACAAATTCCCTTAGAATCATTAATAGAAGCGATCACATCTTTGAGTTTAGAGGAAAAACAAAAAATCCTAGAATTTTTGCAAGCAGATTTAATAGATGAAGAAGATGATGATTTAATAGAAGAAAATCCCCAAATCATGAAAGAGTTATAGTTCTTCATTGTTCACATAGAAAAGATGTGTACAAAAAATAAACTTTGATATATTTTCTCTGTGTTCTCTGCGTCCTCTGCGATTCGATAAAAAAAAGAAATTGTCAGAATCAGGATAACCAGGATTAAAGGATTTATAGGATTTTATATCTATGTAAACGAATTAATTGAGGACGATTTTGGATATCAGGATAATGACAATGAACAGCATCCTTGATTAATTCTCGTAACTCTGGAAGACTATCAGCTTGAGTAAAAATTGATTGATTAATTGCCTTAGCAATATAACCACCTTCATCATCTTCTTCCACTAGAAAAATAATTTCTTTGATGTTATTTTCTTGCATGATGTGTAATGTTCAATCATGAAACTTTAGTTTATGATTATAATATCATCATTACTGGTATTTTTTCTCTGTGTCCTCTATGGTTCGATAAAAAAAAGAACTTGTCAGAATCAAAATAACCAGGATTAAAGGATGTAGAGGATTTTAGATCCCCGACTTCTGAAAGGTTATTTATCGAGCAAATAGAAAAAATAAGTCGGGGATATTTTTCTTGACTGTGACTGATAAAATATAGTATAATAAATATGACTCACATTAATTTTTGAATCAATCTAAAATTATGGTCGAATCAGTACAGTATATAACTAACGCCCAAGGAGAAAGAATTGGTGTATTGTTAAATATGGAAACTTACCAACAGTTAACGAATTTATCAACAAATTCAGAATCATTAATTGGTTTAAATGAGGATGAGTTGCAAGCGTTAGCAGAAACTTCTTTATCTGTGAAAAGTCAAACAGAATTAAATCAGTTATTAGTGAAAAATTCTGAAAATCAATTATCTGATGCAGAAGTTGAAACCTTAGATAGATTAATAGCACAGATTGATCAATTGAATATTCTGAAAACCAGAGCAAAATATACATTAAACCAACTTGAAAATAAGTCTAAAGTAGCGTGAGTGTTTACATTTCTGTTGAATTACAAACAAAAATTCGTCATTGTTTTGCAGATTGTTGCGCTTACTGTCGTACTGCTGAATATTTAACAGTTACTACCTTTGAATTTGAGCATATTATCCCTCGGTCTGCTGGTGGTGAAACTGTATTTGAAAATCTCTGTTTATCTTGTCCATCTTGTAATCGTTATAAAGCAACTCGTCAGACAGCAATTGATCCAAATACTCAGGAAGAGGTTAAAATATTTCATCCACAACAACAATCATGGATAGCTCATTTTACTTGGAATGAAGACGCTACGGAAATTATAGGATTAACTGCTGTAGGTAGAAGTACAATTAATGCTTTAAAAATGAATCGTTCACAATTAATTCGCGTGCGAAAAATGTGGGTAAAGATGGGTGAACATCCACCCAATTTTTAATATTTAACTTTGATTTTTGTCAGCATCGGGTGGTTATCGAGGAACTTGTACTGAGCTTGTCAAAGTAAGTCGAGATAATATCCAGGATTAAAGGATGTATAGTAGGGTGCGTCAGACAGCATAAATTATGTAAATAACCAAATTTTTGATATCTGACGCACTCTACAAGAGATTTTTTGGTGTGACACTTGTGTACGTCCTAATTTGCAGTAATTAATTATCTTCATAAAAACCAACCTTTTCTGGCGTTAATCTGGTAAATATCTATTAAAATAAAAATTTTCAGGAGGTGCGGTAGTGAGTATCCAAGGTCTAGTTGAGCAGCCCACAATCCCTTCAGATATCCCCTATAATGCTGACAGCTTCAATCAAGTCGTCATGTCCACTTATGGACGCTTTCCCATCGCTTTAGAACGGGGTGCGGGTTGTCGTGTTTGGGATACCCAAGGTAAGGAATATCTGGATTTTGTGGCGGGAATTGCCACTTGTACTTTAGGACACGCCCACCCAGTTATGGTAGAGGCTGTAACTAGACAAATTCAAAAACTGCATCATGTTTCTAATTTGTACTATATTCCCGAACAAGGTCAACTAGCTAAATGGATTATTGATCATTCTTGTGCAGATCGGGCATTTTTCTGTAATTCTGGCGCGGAAGCTAATGAAGCGGCGATTAAACTAGCTCGCAAATATGGACACACGGTTTTAGAAATTGCCAACCCGATTATTTTAACCGCCCATGCGAGTTTTCACGGACGGACTTTAGCTACCGTTACCGCGACTGGACAACCCAAGTATCAAAAACATTTTGATCCTTTAGTCCCTGGTTTCCACTATGTCAATTATAATGATATTAGAGCAGTTGAGGCTGCTGTGACTGAGTTGGACGAAGGTAATTATCGTGTGGCAGCAATTTTAATTGAACCATTGCAAGGGGAAGGTGGAGTTCGTCCCGGTGATGTGGCCTACTTTAAGCGGTTACGGGAAATTTGCGACGAAACCGGCATTTTATTAATATTTGATGAAGTGCAAGTAGGAATGGGACGCAGTGGTAAATTATGGGGTTATGAACATTTGGGAGTAGAACCGGATATTTTCACCAGTGCAAAAGGTTTAGGCGGTGGTATTCCCATTGGTGCAATGATGAGTAAGAAGTTCTGCGATATTTTCCAACCGGGAGAACACGCGAGTACCTTTGGTGGTAATCCGTTTGTATGTGGTGTGGCTTTGAGTGTTTGTGAGACTTTAGAAAAAGAGAATATTTTACAGAATGTACAGGAACAGGGGGCGCATTTACGAGAAGGATTAAGAGCGATCGCTCTCAAATACCCTCAGTATATATCAGAAGTGCGCGGTTGGGGTTTAATCAACGGTATGGAAATCAAAGCTGATATTCCTTTAACTGCTGCTGAAGTTGTGAAAGCTGCGATGGATGAGGGTTTATTATTAGTACCTGCTGGTCCCAAAGTCGTCCGCTTTGTTCCCCCTCTCATTGTTACAGATGCTGAAATCAATCAAGCATTAAAAACTGTAGATAAAGCATTAGCTAAACTCACAGCGTAATTCGTAATTCGTAATTCGTAATTTAATAATTATCAATTACGAATTTTTTTATTTAAGTAGGGTTTGCTGAATAATCTAAAGTTTGTAGTATTCACGCATAAATTTGTGCTAAAATCATAAAACATAATAATTTTATATGTCTATTAATTGTATACAGAAACATGAATACTGTTACCTTAAACTTAGATCCAGTTGTTCGCCTTACAGATGATCAATTTTACCAACTCTGCATGGCCAACAAAGATATAAACTTAGAACTTAATGCACAGGGAGAACTAATTATCGTGCCACCAGTAGGAGGAGAAAGCGGCCGTAGTGAAGCTGATTTAATTATCAAAGTAGGTAATTGGAATTACCAAACGAAGTTAGGAATAGTATTTAGTTCATCAACCATATTTCAGCTTCCTAATGGTGCAAAACGTTCTCCTGATGTTGCTTGGATAAAGTTGGCACGTTGGGAAGCATTAACAGAAGAAGAACGGGAAAAATTTCCCCCACTCACACCAGATTTTATCATTGAACTCAGATCAAAAACAGACAGATTGAAAACTCTGCAAGAAAAATGCACTGAATATATAGATAATGGTTTGCGCTTAGGTTGGTTAATTAATCCCCACGAAAAACAAGTAGAAATTTACCGACTAGGAAAACCTGTAGAAATTGTCCAATTTCCCATCTTACTTTCTGGAGAAGATGTATTGCCAGGTTTTGAATTGCAATTGTGAATAAATATTGATTTTTTTGGTAATTCTTTTAATAACCACCTATACCTTTGGCGTAAATAGGTGATCAGTGGTTATACAGCAGTTTGCGAAGGTATGAGGTACACATTTTGCGGGCAAGACTTGTACTGAGCTTGTCGTTCGCGTAGCGTGGCGTTAGCCATAGTATGCCCGCACCACAAAAGTTTGATTATGGTTGTACCTCATTTGAATGAAATATGCTCTAAAATTTCAAGTCCTCAGCACGGACGCTAATAGACTGGGAATTTTCATTTGTGACTTTTTCTGCTACTTTGCCATTAGAAAGAGCAGCAATGGCGCGAGCATATTGGGGATCACTATCTGTACCGATTAACTTCGGATTAGAAGCCAATTGGCGTTCCTGTGTTTGGGTCAAGTCTAGCTTGATATCCGGTGTAATCCCTTTATGGTTAATATCTGTACCATTAGGTGTATAGTAATGGGCAATGGTGACTGCTAAACCTGAGCCATCTGCTAGTTCATGGACTGACTGAACCAAAGCTTTACCAAAGGTTTGACTACCTACAACTACAGCGCGTTTATTATCTTTGAGTGCGCCGGTGAGGATTTCACTAGCACTGGCGGAATTACCATCAACTAAAATGGCTAAGGGTAAATTGGTGATAGCTGTACGATTAGCTTTGGTGTTAGAACTTGATCCTTTGCGGTCTACTGTTTTGACAATATGACCATCATCTAGCCACATTCTAGCAATTTCTATACTCGCATTTAACAAACCACCGGGATTACCACGTAAATCTAAAACGTAGGAATCAACTTTTTTGTTGTCGAGCTTGCGAATGGCTGTACGCATTTGATCCGCAGCATGGGAGCTAAACTCTTGTAATCGGATATAACCCACTTTCCGACCACCCTCTTGTTTGAGAGTATAACGGACTGTAGGAACTTCTATGGTAGCTCTGGTAAGTTTGATGTTAAATTTATTACTTGGTCTTTCTAGATCCAAGCTTACAGGAGTGCCTACTTGACCACGAATTAATTTTGAAGCATCTTCCACTGACATTTTCAGGGTAGATTTGCCATCAATTGCTAAAATTTGATCACCTGATTTGAGTCCAGCTTTAAATGCGGGAGAATTTTCTATAGCTTCTAGAACGGTGAGACGCTTGGTTTTTTCGTTGATTTCCATGGTAATACCAATCCCGGAAACTTCCCCAGATGTTTGGTTAGTCAGGGATTCGTACTGTTTAGGAGTCATAAACCGGGTGTAGGGATCACCTAGCCTTTGCAGGGCTTCACGGATCGCTACATACGCATCATCTTTAGAAGTATAGTCTTTACTTAATAAGCTTTGCCTGATTGCTTGCCAATCCTGTTGATTAAATTTTTCATCAACATATTCACGATTTACCACCTGCCAAACTTGGTCAACTAATGCTTTAGGACTATCTTGTAAAGCCGCATGAACAGAGCGTGTCCAAGCTTGACTAAATACAGATATGGTAGCAGTTGTGGCGATCGCTCCCCCAATCATGGCTGCTTGGAGCGGTGAGTAACGTTTCGCAGATTGGTTCATGTATATTAGCTGAAATAGTTGTGTTTTTGACAGTTTATCAATCAGTCTTACCTGATGTCTTTTTGTCTTTATATCCTAATCACCCCTGGCATTCATCCATCTTTTAACTTTTTGTGAATGACTTGTGATATTGTGTTTCTTCGGTAACAAATATGGTTTGAATTGAGCGTTTTTAATATCACAACATAAACATGATACTCTGATAAGTATCATTTGTAAGTGTTCAATTATCCTCTTTACGATATCACTTTATTAGGTAAGTAGCCGTGATTTATGTCAATGGATAATTAAACTTTTATTAGTTATTTATGTTTGATCGATTGAGTATGAACTTGTTAATTCACTTTCGCACTCAATTTCGGAAATCGTGGCAATTGTTACAAAAATTATTTTGAGTTTTGAGACTGTTCCTCATTAGCTGGCTGGCTTTTACTACTATAACCCTAATTTTTAGTTCTTAACACCCAGTAGATGCCTTTTTTGTGTTGGGTGGTAGTATTCAGCAAGAAATTTATGTAGCCCAATTAGCAACTCAATATCCCCATTTTAATTTCTAGTGGTTCTAAAGATCCTTGCCTTTGGTTAATTTTTCAACGCGAAGATGCGGATTTATAACAAGTCAATTTATTTATCTCCACTGTCCACATATCGTTAATACCAATTTTTTATGAAGATGCACATAATCAGACCCCCTGTAGTCCCCTCTTAGTAAGGCTACGGTGTACACACAAGTCTTATCTGTCTTCGTTTTGTGCTTATTTAGCCCCCTAAATCCCCTGCCCCCGTGACCCCCAAGTTTGGGGGTAAAATGGGGGACTTTGAAATTCTGATTCCCCCAGAATTGGGGGTTAGGGGGCATTAAAACCCTAGTTGGGAACTCGATTAGACTGTACACCGTAGCTTACTAAGGGGAGACAGCGAAGCTGGGAGGTAAATTATATGCAGCTTTACAAATAAATGGTATAAGTTAATTGATTTTGATATGCTAGTATGGGAACAGAAGGGGTTCCACTATGAATATCAGGGGTGGTTAAAGAGGTATCGGTGTTAGTATACTTCACCTTTTGAGTTAATCATGATCGCAAAAATGATTCTCACGGCGATCGCTCTCCCCAAAATCACAATATAAGCAATTACTAGGTCGCGCTTTGCGATCGCCATTATGGTAAAATGTTGTTTTATAGTCAAATAATAAAATAACTCAATGAATGAATTATTGACTCGCATTACGCAAATTCCTGGTCAATGTGGGGGTCGTCCTTGCATTCGAGGTATGAGAATTAGAGTCAGTGACATTTTAGAAATGTTAGCGGAAAATGTCACTGTTAGCGAAATTTTAGAAGACTTTCCCGACTTAGAACCAGAAGATATTCAAGCTTGTCTTGTGTTTGCTGGACGACGGACTGATTTTGTCCGGTTGACAGCATGAAAATTTGGATTGATGCACAGTTCCCCGACATTAGCAAGTTGGGTAACAAATACTTTTGCTATAGAAGCATTTTCATTAAGAGATATTGGGTTACGTGATGCTAAAGATATCGAAATTTTTGAAGCCGCAAAAATCGCCAATGTCATCATCATGACTAAAGATAGTGATTTTGTTGATTTGGTTTGTCGCTTAGGGATACCTCCTCAAATTCTTTGGTTAACTTGTGGAAATGTTACTAATCGTAATTTGCGTCAGCTTCTGACAATTACTTTACCTGATGCTTTGGAACAATTACGTCAAGGAGAAATGATTGTGGAAATCAGTAATAGTAGGTAAATAATTACTTTATCTCAAAGCGATACTTTCGGTCTGCTTTGCTATCGCTCTCCTCAAAATCACACTATCTCAACAACACAGTATTTTAAGTTACTTTTCTTCTGTCTCTAAATAGCTATCAATTACAGTCATAATATTTACACCTGTTAATTTAATATAATCATCCATATATTTTGGTAGTGGTGTAAATGTTTCTTTATTTTCCGAATAAGCAGGAAGCCAAAATTCACTTTTTATATTTAATTCTTTTAATGGGTGGTTAGTTTTTTCAAGATGTTTTTGTAGTAGATATTCATAAACAAATTGTTTTCTAACGCTTCTGCGTTTGAGGTCTTCTATATTCTCTGCTTTTATATAATAGTCAGAAGTAGAATATTTTATATCAATTATGTTAAAATATGGTTGTCCATAAGAGCAGTTAATAAACCGTTGGAATGACTCATTTATTAGTTTTTTATAATGTGTACTATATCGAAGTAATGACTTTTTTACAACATTTTGTTCTTCAATTAACTTTTGATAAAAATCTTCAAAATACAAAAATCCATTATCAGCAGCAATATAAAATATATGGTTTAAGCAGCGCATCATGTGTATCTCTTTAACGCTTAACTCATCAGGTATATCCCAATAAGAATAAAAATGCTTGGGTAACGAAGTAATAATGAATACGCTATCATTAATTTGACAAAATTTCTGTAATTCATTAGAAGTATGATTACCAGTAAATTGATTTGGATAAGCAATCTTGATTTGACGTTTACTAGCTTTATCCGAAAAACTGGTATAGTAACCATAGTCATTCCAATTATCTATTTCGAGTTGATATGAAATGGAAGCTTGATTTAATCCCATATTTTTATCTACTTTTTGATATGAAATAATAACTGCATCTGGAACAATCTCAATACCATTAATTTTAAATATACTTGAAATATCAATAGCTTTGTTAGGACTATTGAATTTTATTAAAACTTGGCTAGATATAAATTGATTATCTAAATAAAGAATAAAGGTAGGGTTGACTGTTTTAACTAAGTATGTTAAACACATTGACTCCCAGATAGTATTGAAATTACTAAATCCCCAAACCTTACCTTGAATAGAAGTTTCTAACTCTCCAAATAAGAATTTATAAATAGCTTCGTAAAAATCCCAATAATTACTATCTTTAATTGGGGTGTAATGATCAATTAATTCTAAAGTATCTTTCAATTCATTAATAACTTGCAGATAATATTTTTCATTAAATAAACTATATTCATAACCTAAATATTTTTCTTTAAACTTCTCTGATAAAGAGTTTATTTCAGGATTAACTTCTTGTTTTAATTGTTCCTTAATTTCCGTCAAAATATAACAATACATAGCAACTATATCAGTTGAATCAAAATGTATTTCTTTGCGGGGTAAATTCATAGCATCAATATAAATCGCACCGTTATTGAGAAAAACAGCTTTGTTTAAATAACGGTGTAATTTACTGTAGTCTATTCTTTCTGATTTTCCTAATCTGCTAACCAGTGCGAGTATTTTTAATTCATCATAAGCATCTAGGATACTTCCTAAAGCATCAAGTTTAGAATAAAAAATATTTTTGCTATCCTCATCAGATGTAATTTCCGAACCAGTATCAACCTCAAGAACTCCGTCACGATCATTAGCTGGGTTATTTTCCTTTGAATAACCTTTTTCGATGCAGATTTGTTTAAAGACATTCAGTACTCGATAAAGACGGAAAAATAAATCACGTTTTTTATCAAAAGTGTTAATATCATCTTCAGAAAATCCTTTGGGGATATAAAAGATAAGTTTTGAACCTTCTTTTTGTATTCCTACAAAAGAATAGTTGGTATTAACTTTGATTTCTAATTCTCCAAAATTAATCATTCTTATTTCTCAACTATGTCTAGATTTATAGAAAATTATTAGAAATTGTTAGCATTTGTATTTACCTTATTTTCCTTAAATTCTTCTGGATTTATTTTATTTATAAATTTAATAGATAAATTAGCAAAATCAGCATAAGTAATCAACTTTTCACCTAATAATTCTTCTAAAGGTCTTTTATCTTTTGCAAAAACGCTATCCCAGAGATAAAACATCAGCTTATTTTTAATTGCTGCTTCTTCAATTATGTTATTTTTAGCTTTCAAAAACCACCAACCAATCTGTTTATCTTCAATTCTTCTAATAGACTGATGGTGAGATTTTATAAATTCATTGACTTTAGTAACTAAACTATACCAATAGTAGTATTTTTGATCAAATACAAGGTCAATTTCTATCTTAATATTTTTGATTTCCTCTGGTACTTTACTCTTAATATTTGGAACATCTACATATTCCCAATCCCAACGACGTTTGAATGCACTATCAAGATAATAGATTGATTCATCAGATGTATTGATTGTGGCAATAATGGATAGATTATAGGGGATAGTAATACTATTACTTTTTAGTCTTTCTAAAATACGCAAACCATCTTCATTGTTCTTCTTGCTTAGATTGTCATGAGTCATCTCATAAAAACTCTTAAATTCATTACCATTTACTTGTATATTTTCATGAGTAATATTAGCTTTATATCCCATAGATTGAAACAGTCCTACTATCTCAAGTTCAGATAAATTAACTTCATAAGTTGACCAATAATCATCTTCTCTATCTAATAATTGAAAAATTGGTCCAAATATTGCCGCAGCATTACCTCTATTTAATTCATCTATGACTAAAAGAACATTTTCATTAGTACCATCAATTATTTTTCTGTAGGCTAAACCTAATGCTTGTAAAAAATGTCCTGGATAGAATTTATATATTACTGAACCAAGACCTGTAGTTTGTGGCAACAGCTTTCCGACAAAATCCGAATAAGTATATTCTGGATGAAATACAGTTTTAATCGTATTTTCTAAAGAGTTGGTTTGTTCATTCCACTTGATATTTAGTAACTTTTCATTTGTAGCAATTTTACGAATCTCATAGCTTTTTCCTGTTCCTGGACTGCCAAAAAGAATCTTCTGAATTGGTGGCATTTGTTAACCTCGAATATTTTACTAACTAATTTATACCATAAAATTAGCCTACTTAGGTAGGCTTTGTCTGTATAGCCCCAGAGTTCTAATCTGAGGACTATATAAAAAAACACATTAAAAAATGTACCCTAAACTTCCTCATTACTCAATCTTTGTAACAATTCCTCACGGGATAAATTACCCAAAGAAAGAAGTAACTGACTGCGTTCAGAAATAGGAATATTAGCAATCTTTTCGACCAAACTAGATAACTCAGCATCCAAACTACCAAAACGCCCTTCCAGAAGAGAAGTTATCAAAGAAAGTTGTCCTTCCTGTTTTCCTTCTTGCTTCCAGTCTTCTATTTGTTGTAAATAAGCTGGTGATAAGTTCATAATTACTTCCTCTTCTTCCTTACTTAAATTATCTCTCAATTCTAAATTCTTGCGCCAGTCTGCTAAAATTTCTAACAAATTCTCTCGAAAAGGATTATTTTCAGGTAACTCAGTTAACTCCTCAACTGCTCTTTTTTGTGTTCCTCCTTTCCCCAAAACTCTCAACCATAAGGTATCCTCATTTTCTGGTAATTGATGAATCACAACTATTGCTGTTTTCAGGATATTCGGCAGAAAATAAATACCTTGAACCCAATCTTCTGCAATTTCAACTGCACCTAAACCCGTAATCATCCGATCTGAAAAAGTTGGTGTTAAAATCCATAAAATCGGTAATTCTGATTCAGCAATATTTCTGTTTTCGCGTTTTGCTTTCCTAACTACATCACCATGAACAGCATATAATTTAAGTAAACAACTGCGAATTTCTATTTCTGATGGTGGGTTGCGAAAAGGCTCAATTAAACATTGAGTTTTTGCTATCTTTCCTAATAAACCTAAAGGTAGATTTTCCTGATTTTGATCAGGAAATGGTTCAAACCAAACATCAATTTCTTGAACTTCGCTTTTAACTTTTTCGCTTTTTTTGATTGTTCCTAGAGGTGTTAATAATCCTCTAGGTATTCTTTAGCAAATTGATCGTGAGTTTGTCGAGTCATTTAAACAGAAATAAGATTTAATTAATTGAAATTTTAGATCCCCGACTTCTCTAAGAAGTCGGGGATCTGACTCTGGAAATATTTACAACTCAAACAGAATTGTTATAGTTAAAAATGCTAATTTGGTAATTCCCCAGCATTACGGATATTTTCTAAAATCAAGTTAGGAGAAATCCGTTTTATTAAACCAGTTAATACATTACCAGGACCTATTTCCACAACTTTTTCCACACCATTTTCTGCTAATTGTAACGAAATTTCTCGCCAACGAACTGAACCTGTCATTTGTTGGGAAAGACGCTGTTTTAAAGTGTCTGCTGCTACTGCGGGAACTGGGTCAACATTGGACAAAACTGGAACAACTGCGGACTGAAAAACAACTGAGTCGAGAACTTCTTGAAATTCTGTTGCTGCTGCTTTCATTAAATGAGAATGGAACGCGCCTGAAACCTTTAAAGGGATAGTCCGCTTGGCTTTGACTTGAGACATTACAGATTGTACAGCTTCAGGAGTTCCAGAAATTACAACTTGGGCAGCACTATTATCATTGGCTAAAACTACATCAGGTGTGGCACTAATGACGGTTTCTAATTCTTGTCGGTCAAAGTTCATTAAAGCTGCCATCATCCCACCAGCAGCGCTATCCATGAGTTCGGCGCGGCGTTTGACTAGGTGGAGGCCAGCAGACCATTCAAACACACCAGCGACATATAAAGCTATATATTCCCCTAGACTATGACCTGCAACTAGATCCGGTTGTTGTCCTTTTTCGCGCAAAATATCAGCAATAATACTTTCGATCACATATAAGCTAGGCTGGGTATAAAGTGTCCGTGATAAGGTATCAATATCACTTTGACAGATATCTATCACAGACCAGCCCAAGATTGCCTCAGCTTGAATAAATTTTTCTTTGGCAGATGGTAGATTTAATAAGTCTATGCCCATTCCCAGGGCTTGAGAACCTTGTCCGGGAAACACCCAAGCAGTTTTAGTCATTGTTTGTCAGTTGTCAGTTGTTAGTTGTCTGATTTTTAATTTTTAATTTTTCATTGCCTATCTTCCCCATTGAAAAATGGCTGCACCCCAGGAGAGTCCAGCACCAAAGCCAGATGTGGCAATGATATCATTGGGTTGAATTTTCCCGGATCGCACTGCTTCATCTAAGGCCAGGGGGATAGATGCGGCGGAGGTGTTACCATAGTTGGCAACGTTGCTGATGACTTTATCTTCGGGAATATTTAAGCGTTCAGCAACGGCGTTAATAATACGTTGATTTGCTTGATGTAATACAAGCCAATCTATATTTTCAACTTTAAGGTTAGCTGCAAATAGGGCTTTATCTATAATTTCTGGGACTTTTTGCACAGCAAAGCGATAGACTTCTTTGCCGTTCATGGTGATGGGGTGATATTTGCCTTGAGATACGGCAATTTCTGGGGTGAGTTCTTTGGCTGAAGGCTGATAGGCTACGTTGAGATGTTCGTTTTGAGAACCGTCGCTTTTGAGGGCAAATCCTAGTAGGTGATCGCTTGTATTTGCCTGTAATACGACTGCTCCAGCTCCATCACCGAATAATACACAACTACGTCTATCTTGCCAATCTACCCAACGAGAGAGGATATCAGCACCAATTAAGAGTACAGTTTTGTAAACACCAGTCCTGATGTATTGTGCGGCTGTGACTAAACCAAAGACAAAGCCAGAACAGGCTGCGGTTAAGTCAAAGGCGACGGCTTTGGTTGCGCCTAATTCCCCTTGAACTCGGCAAGCTGTTCCAAATAGATCATCAGGTGTAGAGGTGGCCAGCAAAATTAAGTCTATATCTGCTGCGGTAATACCAGCGGCTGCAATGGCCTGTTGACTAGCAGCAGTAGCTAATGATGTGAGAGAGTCAGGGGGTAATGCTAACCGCCGTTGTTTAATCCCGGTTCTGCTGGTGATCCATTCATCGGATGTATCTACCAATAGGGTTAAATCTTGATTATCTAAACAGGTGGTTGGGACTGCTGAACCACTGCCTGTAATTGCTAGGCCACTGTGAAAAAAATTTTGCACTCTTAATCTCCTCAATTGTCAATTGTCAGTTGTTAATTGTCAGTTGTCTTGTTTGTAAGCATTAATAACGAGTACCAATGACAATCCCAATTTTAGATTTGAGATTGGGGATTTTAGATTGATAAAAAATTGTATTTATTCATCTAAAATCCGAAATCTAAAATTGGATGACAAGTGACAAATGGCTGTTAGCATAGTATCTTCACTGTAGGAGAAGTAATAGCTAACTGCTTTCTTTTTGTAGAATTTGATATTGGGATTGGAGTCTTTCTAACACCTGATTATCTACAGATTCTTTAGCCATGCGAATGGCACTAAAAATAGATGGTGCTTGGGAACTACCATGACCAATAAAACAAATACCGCTAACGCCTAACAGCAAAGCACCGCCATGTTCAGCGTGATCCATGCGCTGTTTAACGCGCTTGAGGTTGGGTTTTAAAATGGCTGTACCAATTTGACCATGTAACCCTTGGGGTAATTCTTCTCTGAGAATTTGTAGGATTACGCCTCCGACTGCTTCAGCAAATTTTAATAAAATATTACCGACGAAGCCATCGCATACAATCACATCAAATTCACCAGATAATACATCACGCCCTTCAGCATTACCAGTAAAATTAATTTGAGTATTTTCCCGTAATAATTGGTGGGCGCGGAGAGCTAATTCGTTACCTTTAGTGTCTTCTTCGCCAATATTCAATAAACCTATTTTGGGTTGTTCTGTCCCCAAAACATACTGACTGTAAATTGAACCCATGACTGCAAACTGTTCTAAAAATTTAGGGCGACAGTCTACATTAGCACCGACATCGAGGATCATCACGGGTTTTCCAGCTTTGATGGTCGGAAATACTGTACCAATTGCTGGGCGATCAATTCCTGGTAATCTTCCCAAGCGTAACAAGGCTGAAGCCATTGCTGCACCAGAATGTCCAGCAGAAAACACGGCATCTGCTTGTTTATTTTTGACTAAATCCATCGCTACGTTGATGGAAGCTTGCCGTTTACGTCTAACTGCATTGAGAGGCTCTTCATCCATAGTGATCGCTTCCTGGGCAGGAACAATCTCTAAATTCGCCATATTCGTTTTTGGCGGTATCACAGCCTCAATTTGTTGGGGATCACCAACCAATAGTATTTTCACACCCAACTCTTCCTTCGCCCGCAGTGCGCCGAGGACGATTTCCGAGGGTGCATGATCTCCCCCCATTGCGTCAATTGCGATCCTTACACCAGTCGATCCCATTGCTCCTAGCTCAAAGAAACCTTACAAATTTTATCAGATTGCAACACTTAAAAGTTGTCAATTCTTAAAAAACAATTAGAAATTAGGGTTTTGTTTTCAGAATATAGAGGGAACGGGGAACAGGGGACGGGGTTGAAAGTCTTTTATTATCAGGACTTACGCAACTGGCACATTGGTAGGGTGTGGTTCGACAAGCTCACCAACCACGTCAGATATCAAGAATATGTTTATTTACATGATTTATACCGTCTGACGCACCCTACAACAGATTTTTTGGTATGACACCTGGGTAAGTTCTAATTATTTGTTTTTTGAGGTAAATGAGGTACAAAATTTACTGAGAATATGCTGTGTATAGTTATTAACACAAGTTTATTGAAATTTGTATTTATACTATGACTTACGCACAAATCACGAAATAATGAACCACGAATAATTAGACTCCGGCGAAGCCGGGGGGTAAATTATATGCAACTTGACAAAGAAATTGTATTAGGATTAATTTTGATTGACATTTGTATGGGATTTGATTTTAATTTCAGTATAACAACCTACCTCTAGATTTATCCATTGGGTGAATCTAAAATCCCATGAATTTTGACTTTCCTGATCACACCCTTTCCGTCGCTGGTTTAACTGAATATCTGCGCTTGCTATTAGAACAAGATCAAATCCTCAGACAAGTGTGGGTAACAGGAGAAGTTTCCAGTGCTAGTCATCACCGCAGTGGGTTATTTTTTACATTAAAAGATACTGATGGTACAGCCTCTATTAAATGCGTCGCCTGGAATAGTCAACTAGCAAAATTAGCACAAATGCCTGTGGCTGGTGAACAGTTAATTATTTTAGGTAGCATCCGTGTTTATCCCCAAAGAGGAGAATATCAATTAACTGTTTGGCAAGTTTTACCTGCGGGTGTAGGTTTACAAGCTTTACGCTATCAACAACTGAAGAAACGCTTAGAGGCTGAAGGACTATTTGATACGGACAGAAAGCGATCGCTGCCCCCACATCCCCAAACCATCGCTGTAGTTACTTCACCTACGGCCGCTGCTTGGGGTGATATTCAAAAAACCCTCAAACACAGATATCCGGGATTACACATCCTCTTTTCCCCTGCCACAGTCCAAGGTGAACAAGCGCCCACATCCATAGTTAAAGCCATTGAAAGAGTGATTAAAGATGGTCGGGCAGAAGTATTAATTTTATCTAGAGGAGGTGGATCAGTTGAGGAATTAGCGTGTTTTAATGATGAAAGAGTGGTGATGGCTGTTGCTAACTGTTCTATTCCCGTCATTACTGGGATTGGACATCAACGGGATGAATCCTTAACTGATTTAGTCGCAGATGTATGTGTTCATACACCGACAGCCGCAGCTGAAACAGTAGTTCCCTCCCTTGCTGATTTACAAATTCATCACCAGCAGAGAATTACAGCCTTATCTATAGCTGTCAATTCATTATTAACAGCAAGGGAAAAACAGATACAAGGATTAAAAAACCGCTTGCGGCAATTACGGTTAGATAGACAAGTAAAACAGGAAAGAGAAAAGTTATCTTGGCAACATCGTCAATTACTACAAGTAACAACGACACAATTGCAACAAGCCAGCCAACATTTAGAAATGTTACGGCAAAAATTGGCTAGTATTGACCCCCAAGCCGTTCTCCAGCGTGGTTATGCTGTAGTGAGAACAGAGAATGGAACTATTCCTCGTTCTGGGGCAGAATTAACCATAGGAGAAAATTTAGTGATTCAGTTGGCACAGGGTAAGGTAACAGTTAAAGTTATAGAAGTTAGTTGAAGCCTAAGTCATCAGAAAGTATATTTTCAGACTTTATACTTCATGTCCAGGATGCTCTACGGTACGATGTAAGCTATGTCCTATCATGATTCTGTCCTATTACAAAAAATTTCTATCTCTATTTGTCAATCAATTATTGCTATTCAACAACAGCAACCAGAGTTATTGATTGCAAAATATAGAACTATTAATTGGCAAATAGCCGCAAATAAATCGGCTTTAATTACCAAATTTATCACCATACTTAGTCAAACTCAAACATGGGATGAACTATTACAAAAACTGCAATTATCTCTCAAAGCAATTCTTGTTGCTGGGGCTTTTGATTCAAAAATAATATTAGATTTAATTGGCTATATTGACCAGTTAAATCCTGAAAATCAGCAATTAAATACCAGTCATTCTCCTCTACGTCAATTTTCGTCAATGGCTGTTTTACTTTTAGATGCAGAAAACTTACAACTTAATTCCCATACGGAAAAGTTTTTAACTACAACTTGTACTTATCCCCTACAAGTGAAAATAGCTTTTGCCAATTGGTCAAATCGCGGTAAATTAGATATAGAATTACATGAACGTGGTTATGATTTAATTCATGTTCCTGCGGGTAGGGATAATGCTGATGGCAAAATGATTGCCGTCGGTTCTTCCATTCATGAACGTTATCCTCATGTGCAAGAAGTTTTTGTTTGTTCATCAGATAAAGTGATGACTAATTTATGCAATACCTTACAGCAAAATGGCATATTAGTCTATCATGTCACTCAGCAAGGGGAGAATATGAAAATATTCAATACTGCCACCAGTGCAACTATTAATTATTCCCTCAAACCTTTGCCAGATATACCATCTATAGAGCAGTTTATTGTACAAGTTAAGAATTTAATTAAATTACAGCAAAAACAAACTGCTAATTATTGGATTAAGCTTTCTGTACTATCTAAACAATTTAAAAATAAATATCAATTAACTATTAGCCAAATTATTGCTCATCATTTCCCTGGTCAAAAAGCTAAAGATGTATTTATGAACTATCCATCTGATTTTGTAGTTCATCAAATTGATGAAAAATCAGAATTATATGTGACACTGTTTGAACATCATCTAGAAAAGTCAGAATCTGTCGAGAATGATTCACAATTAGCAACAACTCCACAAGTATTATCTAGTATTAACTCAGCCGCAGATTTAGAGCAAGTAATTAGGAATATTTTGCTTGATGTAAATAATACAGATAATCATAAATCTGTGGATATTAGCATTTTAGGCAGTAAATTTTATGAGCAATATCGTAAACCAATAACTGAACAAATTAAAGAATTACATATTGGGGGTAGTTTTGTAAAATTCATTCGTTCTTGTAAATCTTTGCAAATTCAGCAGGTAGGTAATAGATGGGAAGTGAGTATGAAAAGTTCGGAACTATGATTTGTGTGATTTTAAGAATAGGTGGATAACTGCTTTGATAAAATAGATAGGTCTAAGCTATTCAAAATACTAGTTTTTATTGGGCGTTTTTCGTCCCAAAAAATCAAAGAAGAGTAGAAATCAATTGCTAATGGTGAAGTTAGCATTTCAAATGTTTTATAGGCAGTTTCTTCGTTATCAAAACCAAGAAAATAAACAGTATCATCAAAAATAATCGGTTTACTTTTACAGGTAGGTTTCGATCTAATATAAATGCAATCAAGTCATCTGCATTGCCTTCATTTTCTAAAATGCTACGTATTCCGCGAGTCATTTGAAAATCTGCTGTTCTTTCAGCACTCACAAAAATGGTATTCAAAATACTTAATGTTGCAGTCCGATTTGTACTGTTATCTACTTTTTCGTAAACAAATATAATGAGGGAATATCCCAATCCGAAAATTTTCTGCCGCGCAGATTTGAAAGGACAAGATGACTGCGGTTGTTTAACGCTGGTTACTTTGATATCAACCAGTAACCCAGGGAAATCAATTCCACTTGCTGAATTGCCTTTGATAAAATCATATTTGTTCTGTAAATGGAGTTTGAACTTTTGCTCTAAATATGTTCCGACTGCTTTACCGTCTGTCACACCATAGAGTAAAGGTTCTGAATGTTGAGATTCAACTGCTGAAAATATTCCGGCTTCATAGTATAAGGTGTCTATCCTGAGGATGGGCATGGATATAAATAAGAATTTTTTAAGTATCATATCCTAAGTTGATTAACCCTTTATAGATTACTCCAGCAAGCTCAAAGATGTATTACACCCACAACACTGAGATTAACGGTATGATAAATATAGTCTGTAAAGAAATGTAAATATTGTGATGCTACAAGATAAAGTGATTGTCATTGTTGGTGCTACTGGTGGTATTGGTGCAACTTTAACTCGTCAATTAGCACCTACTGGGGCGCGGTTGGTACTCGCTGCTAGGAATGGGGAAAATTTGGCTGCATTAGCAAATGAATTGACGGCAAATGTGCTGATAGTTAGGACAGATATAACTCAACCCCAACAGGTGGAAGCATTAATTCAAAGGACAATAGCCCAGTTTGGACAGATTGATGTCTTAGTAAATGCCGCCGGAGCAGGTATTCTCAAAGCCTACAACAATATTGAACCGGCAGATTTAGAAAAAATGCTGGATCTGAATTTAAAGGGCTGTTTTTATACGACTCAAGCAGCAGCTAAAGAGATGCAAAAACGTAAATCTGGCCATATTTGTAATGTGGTGGGTATTCTTGGTAAACATTCTATGCCTATGGCTGCGGCTTATTCTGCTTCTAAATTTGGTGTTGTTGGCTTTAGTAAATGTATGGCAGAAGAACTAAAACGGTTTGGTGTGAAAATGACGCTTTTTTATTTTGGAGGGATAGATTCGCCTTTTTGGGACAATGTAAATTTAAAAGTAGATCGGAATAAAATGCTCAGTTGTGAAACTGCCGCCAATGCGATTTTCTATGCTTTATCGGCCGAACCCCAAGCCATACCCATGGAAATTAATATTCAACCGGATAGTCACTTATTTTTCTAGTATGTAACAAATAAATTGTGATCATTAATCCTGGATTTTGAAAAAATTATGCTGCGAATTGATCACGTTCATTTCTATGTTGAAGATGCCCGCAAGTGGCGAGATTGGTTTGTATATTGTCTGGGTTTTCAAGCTGTAAATGATGGCATTTTAGCAAGTCTTTTTCATCATCACAAATCTTTGCATACTTGTACAGAAGTGGTGAAAAGTGGCTCTGTTTACTTTTTACTTTCTTCCGCCATTTTACCGACTAGCCCTGTAGCGGAATTTTTGCGTCAACATCCTCCTGGTGTGGCTGATCTAGCTTTTGCTGTTGAAGATGTGGAAGCACTGACGGCAAAGGCTATCAGCTATGGTGCAACAGTTCTGCATCCGCTTGAAGATGTTGGATCTTACAAGTATGCAAAACTTGCTGCTTGGGGTAGTTTGCACCATACATTAATTACCAGAGAAAAGACAAAAATAGTAGAGGTCGAAAATATCTTTTATGCTCCCATTACTGCTATTGATCATCTGGTTTTAAATGTGGGTGTGGGTGAGTTAGAAAATGCCATTAATTGGTATGAAAACATATTTGATTTTCAACCTCAGCAAACTTTCAATATTAAAACTGACCGTTCTGGGTTGCATAGTCAGGTAATGATTTCTGCTGATGGGAATGTGCAATTCCCTATTAATGAACCAGCGTCACCTAATTCGCAGATTCAAGAATTTCTAGAGGTAAATCGAGGGGCGGGGATTCAACATATTGCTTTACGCACGGGGCATATTGTTGATACTATCAGTCGCTTTCGGTCTGCTGGTTTATATTTTCTATCTGTGCCTGAAAACTATTATTATCAATTAGAACAGCGTGATCAATTCCCTCTTTCATCACGAGAATTACAAGCTATTGCTGATCAACAAATTCTCATAGATTGGCATGAAAATGCACCTTTAGGACAGTTATTATTGCAAATTTTCACCCAGCCAATTTTCACTGAGCCAACTTTTTTCTTTGAGTTTATTGAACGTCGTTCTCTCGCTCCAGGTTTCGGAGAAGGTAATTTTCGGACTTTATTTGAAGCTATTGAAAATGAACAAATTAAACGTGGTTTTGTGTAATACAGGAGAAGGCAGGAGGCAGGATGTGAAATAGTATTGCTGTTGGCATTTGGGTTTTTAGTTGGTACCCAGATCCCCGACTTCTGTGATCAATTTATCATTTATATTTATGAACACAATTAATCAAATAAGTCGAGGATCTTATTGCCTTATGTGAGGCTGCGTCAAATAAGGGCGGGAAGATGCCCACCCCACAAGAATTTTATTGTTGGGAACGCTGAATATTTCCTGCTTTTACCCAACCTTCTTGATCTGTATCAGCAATGCGAATTTTTTGCCATTTTTTATCATCACTTTCTTCTAAAACAATTACTTTTTTATTACCTCCAACACCACCGATGGAGGGAGAGTTTGTATTCGGTTCGGATCGCATACTTAGCCCTTCTGCCCAAGTTACATTTCCTGTGTAAGCATTTGGTGGTATTGGTTTAGGTGTTGGTGTGGGAGTTTCTGTAGGTGTTTCTGTGGGTGTTGGGGTTGCTTCGGGGGTTGCTTCGGGGGTTGGTGTAGCTGATTTTTTAGATTGAGGTTTAGGACTGGTTTTAGGCTTTTTGGGTTGGCTGGAAGGATTATCATTAGCAAAGATCGGTTTGGACGGAGATACGGCGGTACGATTGACAAAATAGAGGGCAACTGTCAAACCAGTACCTAATAAAACCGCAAGAGCTAAAACAAAACCAAGTATAAATTTAAGTAAGTTTGTCAACATATAGCAGGGAACGGGGAAAAGGGAATACTTCGACTTACTTCGACCCTTCGACTAGCTCAGGGCATCGCCAGCTCAGTACAAGTCGCTCAGTAACCAGAGGCAAGAGGCAATAGAACAGGGTTCTTTTTAATTTTTAAGTTTTAAGTTTTAATTTTTTTCCTGACGTTGAATGCGTTCACTTAAAGGTGTGTATTTCGATGCTAAACGCGCTCTGCCGGCTGCTGCCCATTCTTGGAGTTTTTGAATTTGCTCGACGGCGGTTCGCGCTAAGGGGATAATTTGACTAGCGGCTTCTAAAATATCATCAGTTGTGAAGTCGCGGTTTTGACTAAAGCCGATGTGCATGGCTTCAGTTAAGGTTTGCTCAATTTCCGCGCCGGAAAAATCAGGAGTTTCGTAGGCTAACCTGTCAATGTCATAGCTGTTCAAATTATGGGGACGTAATCGGGATAAATGGACATTAAAAATAGCTTTTCTTTCTTCTTGGCTGGGTAACCCGACAAAGAAAATTTCATCAAATCGCCCTTTTCTTAACATTTCTGGTGGTAAGGCTTGAATATCGTTGGCGGTAGCAACGACAAATACAGGGGAAGTTTTTTCGGCTAACCAGGTGATAAAAGTGCCAAATACCCGGCTAGTTGTGCCGGCATCTCCTTTGCTACCCAAACCAGAAAAAGCTTTATCAATTTCATCAATCCAAAGTATACAGGGAGCGAGGGCTTCTGCTACTTGAATCATTTGTCGGGTGCGGGATTCTGATTCACCGACTAAACCACCAAATAACCGCCCTACGTCTAAGCGTAATAGGGGTAAATGCCAATGGTGGGCGATCGCCTTGGCGGTTAGGGATTTACCAGTTCCTTGAATTCCCACTAACATTAAGCCACGAGGATAGGGTAAACCATATTGTCGGGCTTTATCACTAAACGAACCACCGCGCCGAATTAACCAATCTTTTAAATTATCTAAACCACCAATATCAGTAATTTCTTCAGTGGCGGGATAAAAGTCGAGGATTTGGGTTTGGCGGATAGTTTGCCGCTTTTCGGCCAAAACTAAATCTACATCTTCTGGTTGTAATTGTCCATGAGTTGCGATCGCCCGTGCTAATACTCGGCGGATTCTTTCTAAGGATAACCCTTGACAAGAACGCACCAAATCATCCAAAAATTTACCCCCTGGTGGGTTGCCGGTGGCTTGTAGTAACCGTTCGACTTCGGTTTTGATTTCCGGGGCGTTGGGTAAGGGAAACTCAACCACTGTCAGCACTTCCATTAAGTCATCGGGAATGGCGATGCGGGGTGATAATAAAACAATATTTTTTGGTTGGGACTTCAGCAGTCGGGCTAAATTACGGAGTTTGCGAGAAATAGCCACATCATCTAAAAACCGATGATAATCACGCAAAATCAATACTGCTGGTGCAGTAGGCGGTAATTTTTCGATAAATTCTAAAGCTTGTAGGGGGTTACGTTTACCAAATCCCGCATCATTGGGATTTCCCTGATAACCGTCCACAAAATCCCAAGTATACACAGGACGACTACCTTGATTCATCGCCTCTTCCCGAATGGCTGCTTCTACCCTTTCCTCTTCATAGGTGGGAATATAAATTAGGGGGTAACGGGCGCGAAGTAATAATTTAAACTCATCACGAAAATTCATAAAAAAAAGAGTATTAACGTGAAACATGATTCTATCGTCTATGGTATACACTCCCTAAATGCCCCAAGTTTGGGGGACTTTGAAGTAAATTCTTCCCCAGAATTGGGGGTGAGGGGGCGGTTCGGTGAGGGCTTGGTTAAATTCGATCACTTGTGTGTACACGGTAGGATTCTATCCTAGAGGTAATTCATGAATTACCCCTACTTTACTTCCATTTTGCGTAAGTCCAAAATCGAAAATCGAAAATTGTCACCTAACCCTATCTACTTCCTTGTTGGTGTTTGGGATAAAATTTGGGTAAATTGATGCCAAATATCTTGGGGAGTAATACCGAAACCAAAGTATAATAAAATGATAATTGCCCCACAAATAAAGGCGGTTTTAATGGTGGTTTTAATTAATTTCCAGAGAATGATAAAAACTATCCAAGCTACTATTAAGGTAATAATCATAGGTTAAAGACATAGGGAATTGACAATATAGCAGGAGGCAGGAGGTAAAACACTTTTGCTTTTTGATTTGGGATTTTTAGTTTGTACCTTATTGACTTGCAATCTGCTGTATGCTCAGTTTTTTCCCTAATTAAATTCGTAAAATTAGGATAATAAACTATTTTGGGGAAAAATAGCAACCTTCCTGGGCTAGATGCTTCTAATATATTGGTAAAGTGTAAAAGTTACACCATATATAAACCTAGCTAGAAGTATGAACTACGAAATAGCACGGAAACTACTCATAGACCAAACAACCAGCACTGATAATCCTGATACTCTGTTCAATCGGTTACAACAGGGTAAACCCCCTGTTCCTGGTCAAGTTACTTCTATCCTGTTAGCTTTAAAGGTGGTGTTTGAGGCTTTGAAACCTGCACCTACCTTAGATAGAGAACTAGTTTTTGCTTTATATCAGTTAGCTGTGAAGGGGCAAAAGTTTTTTGCAGCAGGAAGAAAAGCAGGTGTGGACTGGCCACCTCTGCTAAATCAGGATTTAATGCGGATTGCTTTAGCGGCTGAAAGTATTTTTTCTGGTACGTGGCAAACTTTATAGTAGGATTGATGGAAAAACGAACCACAGAGGACGCAGAGGACACGGAGGAACAAGTGTTTAAATTTCTTTGTGTGTGAGTTTTATCTGTTTGGGTAGTGAATTAACGGGTTCTTAATTCTGTTTCTAGTTTATTAACATCGGCTTTGAGTAAGACGGTGATTTTACCTGTGATGGCTTTACCCTGTTTGGGTTGGGCAATTTCCACCCAATACGCATAGCGATCGCCTATTCGCAATTCTCCCTGTAAAGCTTCCCGAATCGGTGTTTTTGCTAATCTGGCTGTGTTAATTGCACTTTGGTTAGGATATTGATACACAATTTGAGCATCATTATAATCTTGATACACATCTAAACTATAAATCACTCGTAAAGACTCTTCTAATCGGGCTAATGTGATGCCATTGACTGCATCAAACATGGTCATGCGTTCGGTACGAATTGTACTACGGTCTTTGGTAAATGTGACTTTACCGGGAGGTAATACGGAGGCTTGGAAGGTGAATCTTTGCGCTGCTGTATCACTTTTACTAACAAATAATTTTTCTCCTTGTCTGGGTCTGAGGGTAGGATGGGCTTGAATCCATGTGGTTACCTCCTCTGTTGTCTCTCCAGGTAAGGCTGTAGCAGCAGAATCTAATAGTATTTCTGCTGATATTAAAGGTATAAAATACAAAGGTAAAATCAATAGGGAAGGCAGGAGGCAGGAGGCGGTGGTTCCAAGTCGCTCACCAACCGGAGGCAGGAGTCCGTTGCGGTCACGGGGATTTATACTGGTTTGTTTCAATAACTTCAGTAAAGATTGTTTGCTCATTTTTTTAGTTATACATCGCTACTTTAATGACCTGACGCGCCTTCATATCCATGAATACCTGTTCTAGTTCATGTAAAGGTCGCTGTTCACTAATGAGTAAGTCAAAAGGAATTGTACCACTAGCGATGAGTGATAAAGCTGCTTTTACATATTCTGGTGTATTGTGAAATACACCTTTAAGAGTAAGTTCGCTATAATGCAGTTGTTCAGTGTTGACGGTAATTGTGGTATCTTTTGGACAACCACCAAATAAATTGATAGTTGCACCAGGACGACCACAAGCGATCGCTGTTTCCCAAACGCTCGGTACACCTGTAGCTTCTATAACTATATCTGCTCCCCAACCATGGGTTAATTCTTTAACTGTGTGAGGAATATCTGCAACTTGATGATAGTTAAAAGTCTTCGCTGCACCTAACTTTTCCCCAATTTCTAACCGTTGATTATTCCCACCCCAGAGGATAACTTCAGTATTTTTACTTAATACTGCAACAAACATTAAACCAATTGCCCCATCACCTAAAACCACTACTCGATCTTGGGGTTTGACACCAGCACGGGCGACACCATGCAAGACACAGGCCAGGGGTTCAGTCATGGCGGCTAAAGCAAATGGCAGGTGATCGGGAACGGTTAACAAATTATGCTGGACAATGGGCGCGGGAATTTTCATGTATTCCGCGAATGTGCCATTATTCCAAGTTAAATGGGGACATAAAGAATATTCTCGGCGTTGACAAAAGAAACATTTCATGCAGGGGGCAGAATTATTGGCCACGACGCGATCGCCTACTCGCCAATTAGTCACCCCGGTACCGACAGCTACAATTCGTCCTGCACCTTCATGACCAAACAGTGTGGGTGGTGTCAACATTTTCGCATGGCCACCACGTCGCCACACTTTCAAATCTGTGCCACAAGTGGTGGCCGCTTCCACCTGAATCACCACTTCACCAGCTTGGGGAGTGGGATCGGTAACTTGTTCCAGGCGTAAATCCTCTTGTCCGTAGAGTAATGCTGCTAACAAAGCGTTTCACCCATAAAAAAGAAGTAGGGGCGCAGTGTTTGCACCCAGGAGTAAGGCTTACATCAATACCATATTAAATGGCAGCAGAATATATTTTGTATTTAAAATTAGCAAATCATCACTGAACAATCTAAGAACTTAAAGCGGTTTGAGGTAAAACTTCTTGATTACGGGTTTCTGAGTTGGGTTTAGACACACCATTTACAGTTAATACGGGTACTTCCTGTCTACAGGAAAGACAAAACCAATAAACTTCATGATGGCGGACATGACGCAGAATCGAACCACCACAGCATGGGCAGGTGTTAACTATGATACTCATACCAATGTCCTCCTTTTAAAAAATTAAACACGAGTAATGTCAGAATTGATCTAAGCACTACCCTTAAACAATTCCAAATTCTAGATTTATACTTGATTTGATGGCGGTCATTTTTTGTAGTCTTTTATTCACAATTCGCACTTCTCCATCTTGGAGAAATTAATGAGGAAAAAACTATCAATAAATGCTAAATTAACCCGATTTTCAGATATTTCTCCAACCTGCTTTGCTGTTAAAACAATGAAAAACTGTGGGATCATTACTAAACTATAAACCAGTATAGACCCTGTTCATCTATCTTAGGGATCATAACTATATATTTTTTATGAGATAATTACTTTACCTTTATTTTACCTTCATTTTGATAATTAAATCATGAAAATTGCTACTTGGAACGTTAATTCTGTTCGTACACGCTTAGAACAGGTTATCAATTGGTTAAGAGAAAATCCTGTAGATGTTTTGTGTTTACAAGAAACTAAAGTCATAGATCAGGACTTTCCCAGGATCGCGTTTAAAGAATTAGGTTATTATCCGTATATTTCCGGGCAAAAATCTTATAATGGCGTGGCTTTAATTAGTCGTCAACCTTTGACAGATGTAATTATGGGTTTTAGTTCCATTTTACCAGAATTATCTTCGGTATGGGATGAACAAAAACGAGTAATTTCCGGTATACTTGAAGGAGTTAGAATTATTAATCTTTATGTTCCCAATGGTTCATCTATTGGTAGTGAAAAGTATGAATATAAGTTAGCTTGGTTAAAAATACTCAGAGAGTATTTACAGGTATTACTATTATCAAATCCTGCTATTTCTATGTGTGGTGATTTTAATATTGCCTTAGAAGATATAGATATTAATGATAATGTAAAAATAGATAATCACATCATGGCATCAGAATTAGAACGCCAAGCTTTACGGGATGTTCTGAGTTTAGGTTTTGCAGATGCTTTTCGGAAATTTAATACGGAAGGGGAAAATTATAGTTGGTGGGATTATCGAACTGCTGCTTTTAAGCGTAATCTAGGCTGGCGCATAGATCATCATTATCTTACACCAACTTTATACGAACGCGCTCAAAGTTGCATCATTGATGTTGCACCCCGGAAATTAGTACAACCAAGTGATCATACACCAGTTATTGTAGAATTTTAATATGTAGGTTGGGTTAAGCAAAGCGCAACCCAACATTTGGATAATTTTGTTTTCAATCACTTTATTGGGTTTCACTTTGTACCCTTCGGGAAGCAAGCTACAACCCAACCTACAATTTTTTACCTCCCTAATAACAAACCTCTGAAAAAGTAAATCATGTTTGTGAATATTTGTTCTATCCATGATATAAACTGATCTAACCATTCTAGAATTTGTTCTAATAGGTGTTTTTCATAACCTAGTGAGGTGGCAGAAATATCAATCCAGTCAGGCTTAAAATTAAATTCTGGGCTGGTTTGATTGGCTGTTTCTTCAAATTGCTCATTTTTAGATTGCGGTGCTTTTTGACCTATTTTATAGGGAATATTTGATAATCCCCATGGGGATTGAGGTGTCCAGAAATCATCAATTTGATCATCTATAAATCGTTTTTCTGGTATACTTGTAAATACAGAATCTTGTTGATCAATGTTGCTATTGCTGTCACCATATAAATCATCCCATGTTAACCAAGGGTCAGCGATGGTATCAATATTATTTAATTCGTTAATTGGTGTGAAAAGTGGTTGATAGTTAGATGTAATTGGCAATTTTTCCCCTGGAGAATTTGCGCTAATTTGATGATTATTTCTACCACCAAAAAAGTAATTGACTGCGGCTGTGATTAAATCAGAAATATTCGATTTTTGATTGCTTAAACCATTCTGATTAACTGTTAAAGTATGAATAATTTCCTCACTGCGCTGTTGTACAGGGACTACAGTGGTAGTTTCTAAATTAGCAACTAATTGATCGATAAATACAAAAAATTTAATGGGATTTAAGAGTGATTTTTGTGTTACGGTAGAATCTTCTTCTGTGAGTTTATCTAGAAGAGAATAAATTTGAGGTAATAATTCTTTTTGCTGGTGAGCAATTAATTTTAAAGAGTACCGATATTCGCTAATTTCATTATTAATTCTATCGGCTAATTTGGCATTTTGTTGAGGGGTGAAAACATCAAAAATACGATTATCCGCACTGACTAATACCAAATTCCGGGTTTGTAATTCTATGGCAATTCCCTGTACTGTGGGAATATGCTGTTGGAGGGTATTTTCTGGAGTGGGAGATTTTTGTTTAGGAAAAACTTTTTCCCACAAAGATCCTAAAAATGTGAGAGGATTGGTTTTAGGTGCAGGTGGAATATCGGCATCTCCAGGAGGCAGATTTTTGACTATATCTAATATATGCTGAATTGGTTCGTCACTGGCGGGGGGAGTTGCTGATTTTAATTGTTTTGTGGTTTCATTTTGTTGCAAAAATTGGTACAGTGGATAAAGTAGAGAATCTACGCCCACTTGAGTTGCAACTTGTAAATTTTTGAATGCGCTTTCCCATTTTTGTGTCAACCTGCGGGAATGCTGGTGGACAAAGTTAAAGAGTTTGCTTTGATAGCGATTGGAAGAACTGGACGACATGATGATAATGTGTAAGTTATAGCGTTGGGTGATCGGAATTAAAAATTAAAAATTCAAAACGGATTGATTCTGAATCGGTATATTCTTCTGCATATTATTTTATTGGCAATATGACTCTTTCTATATCCTCATTAAATACCAAATCTATATCAACAGCTATTGAAATTTTACGATCTTGTTGTCAAGTTGATATAATGTCAAGTTGGCAATATCAGGAAACTGACGGGGTAATTACTGATTTTATCCCATTTAGTTTAACTGATTGGCAACCTGTTGAACTAAATGAAAAAGGCCATATTTTCTGGACAGGGGGAAAAGGGGTATTATGGTTGGTGCAAAAATTCTCTGTTCCCCAGCATTTACACAATTTTCCGTTAACAGGTTTATCTTTGCGCTTGGCTTTGGTGTGGTGGGCAGATGCGGCGGAAGTATATGTTAATGATAAGCTAGTATTGACCGGGGATTTGTTTGATTGTTCCCCGCGAGTGTTGTTGAGTGGGAGTGTCACTCCTGGTGAAGAGTTTACCATAGCTTTGCGGTTGGTGAGTCCGGGACATTGCGACGGGGCATTAATGCGATCGCTTGCAATTTTTGAGTCCACAGATTATGATCATCCCGATGCTGGTTTTATTGCTGATGAATTAGCAGTTACGGAAATTCTTTTAGAGAACTTCGCACCAGAAAAGTTACCAGGTTTAGCAACAGAAGTTGAGAAAGTTACAAATTGCAAAGACGCAGAAAATCAAGATTGGCAAACATATATAGTTAATTTACGACAAACCTATTTGGGTTTAGCGGAATTTATCAACGCCCAAAAATATAAAATTCATTTATTAGGTCATGCACATTTAGATTTAGCATGGTTATGGCCTGTAGAAGAAACTTGGAAAGCAGCACAAAATACTTTTGAGTCAGCTTTAAAATTACAACAAGATTTTCCCGAATTAATTTTCTGTCATACCACACCGGCGTTGTATGCTTGGATTGAAGAAAACCGTCCCGACTTGTTTAAAGAAGTTCAAAACCAAGTACAAGCGGGAAAATGGGAAGTTTTGGGAGGTTTTTGGGTTGAACCAGATTTAAATTTAATTGCGGGTGAGTCTATAGTTCGTCAGTTATTATATGGACAAAGGTATTTTTTACAGAAGTTCGGAAAAATATCTTCTGTAGTTTGGGTTCCTGATACCTTTGGTTTTTGTGGGACGTTACCCCAATTTTTCGCAAATGGGGGAATTGAGTTTTTTGTGACACAAAAACTTCGTTGGAATGATACAACTAAATTTGATTATGGCTTATTTTGGTGGCGATCGCCTGATGGCAGTCAAACATTAAGTTTTATGTCCGCACTGATCGGCGAAACCATCGAACCTGTAAAAATGGCCAAGTATGCTTGTGAGTGGAAAACCCAAACAGGTTTACAAAATTCTCTTTGGCTTCCCGGTGTTGGTGATCATGGTGGTGGACCAACTCGTGATATGCTAGAAACTGCGCGACGTTGGGAACATTCCCCCATTTTCCCCAAGTTAGAATTTACAACTTCCGAAAAATATCTGCAACAAATAACGTCCCCAAGTGAAAATTTACCAGTTTGGGAAAACGAACTTTATTTAGAATTCCATCGCGGATGTTATACTACCCACGCAGACCAAAAACGCTGGAATCGCAAATCTGAACATCTATTATATAGTGCGGAATTATTTGCCACTTTAGCAAATATCCTCACGGGTGTAAAATTTCCGCAAACAGAAATAGAAACTGCGTGGAAAAAAGTTTTATTTAACCAGTTTCACGATATTTTACCTGGTTCTTCCATTACCCAAGTTTACACCGACGCTTTATCAGAATGGCAAGCAGTGGAGAAAATGGGAATGGAAATTTTGGACAAGTCATTAATAGAGATCACATCTAAAATAGATATACCACAATCACAAAGTCCTGCAAATATCCCGGTCATAATTTTTAACTCTCTCAACTGGGAACGTTCGGAAGTTGTCACGGTAAACCTAGAGAAAATCATTACTCCAGATCAACCAAACTGGAAAGTTTGCGATATTGCAGGAAAAGAAATCTTGTCCCAACAAATTCAAAATTCTTTATTATTTTTCGCAACCGTCCCATCCACAGGTTACAGCATTTTCTGGCTTTCTCCATCTTCCCCCCAACCCCAAATATTCCCGAAAAATTGGCTTTTAGAAAATGAATATCTACAAATTGAAGTTAACCCCGAAACCGGAGATTTAAAAAGTGTCTTTGACAAAACCCAACAACGGGAAATTTTAAATGGTGCGGGAAACCAACTCCAAGCTTTTAGCGACAGTGGCCAATATTGGGATGCTTGGAACATTGACCCCAATTATAACACAAAACCCCTACCTCCAGCCGAATTAAAATCAATTCAATGGCAAGAATATGGAGAAATTCAACAACGTTTACGGGTAGTGCGTCAACTGGGAAAATCGGAATTTTGTCAAGATTACATTTTAGAAATTGGTTCACCAATTTTGAAAATAGCTAATACTGTAAATTGGCAAGAAAATCAGGTATTAGTTAAAACAGCCTTTCCTCTCAATTTCCAAGCCGAATTTGCCACCTATGAAATCCCATGCGGTGCTATTCGTCGTCCCACAAATCCCCAAACCCTCGCAGAACAGGCAAAATGGGAAGTCCCCGCTTTACATTGGGCAGATTTAACTGCAGATACACCTACCGGAAAATACGGAATCAGCCTACTCAATGATTGTAAATATGGATACGATTCCCAACCTAATCAATTACGCCTCACATTGTTAAGAAGTCCCAACTGGCCAGACTCCCAAGCAGATAGAGGAATACAGGAATTTACCTATAGTTTATATCCTCATTTGGGAAGTTGGGAAGAAGCGGAAACAGTTAAACGTGGTTATGAGTTAAATGTGCCTTTTCAAGTATTAGTAAATCCAGATAATTATCAATCTAGTGCTAATGGTTGTCAAAGTCAAAGTTTTCTAGATTTATCAGCAGATAATTTGATTTTAATGGCATTTAAACCCAGTGAAGATGATTTAGAGAAGTTTATAATTCGCTTTTATGAATGTCATGGAAAAACAGCAGATTTATCTTTACAAAGCGATTTTTTAACTTTAGGAGAACAACTTGATTTATTAGAATATAATATCATAGCAGAAGCAATAAATCCAGAAAATATGAATATTCAACCTTGGAAAATCGCCACTTTTGCAGTATCCGTCAAGTAGGTGACAGGTGACAGACAGGAGATACAGAGATTTTTATAGCAGTTTTTACTTGTGTGAAATAAAATTATAAGTCTCCTCCTCGCTTGCGGGGTTGGGGTTCTTGTATTTCATTCAACCGGGGAACGCTATATAAAAAAATATTCAGATAGAAAAATCTTAATTCGCTCGTTCCCATGCTCTGCCTCTATTATAATTAGAGGTAGAACCTCTAAGATGGCATTCCCAGTCTGGAGACTGGGAACGAGAAAAATCTTGATTGTGAAAAAATTAGGAAATTTCCTGCAAAACTTGTAAAAGTTGGTCAATTTCTTCTACTGTATTGTAGTGAGCTAATCCTATTCTTAATAAGCCTCCAGATGTTTCTACATTTAACTTTTCTGTCAGACTAATTGCATAGAAATTACCATGCCAAGTAAATATTCCCCTTTCTCCTAATATCTCGGCTATGGTTTCTGGTGTTTTCCCTTCAATGCGGATAGATACTGTTGGTGTACGCCATGTAAATTGACTAGGTTCAGTAATTCCATACAAGGTTAAACCAGGGATTTTTATTAATCCTGAAATTAGCTTTTTACTTAGTTCTCTTTCATATTGTTGAATGGCTGACATGGCTGCTAATAAAGCGGATCGACGACTATGATAGGCTGATATTAATTCATGGTTTGGTTGTTCTGTTTGGGTCAAAAATCGTGGACAATGGAAGGTAGTTAAACCTTCTCTATCAGCGTCTATTAAAGAAGAAAGTAATTCATTATCTAAGGTGGGGGAAACATGGCAACCTAATTTTGCTAAATAATTAATTGTTGCTACTAACCCTGCTAAACCTTCATGATTTAATGTTCCTGTTTCCCATCTGGAAGGAACTTCATCAGATGCAGGTTTAACTTTATAAGGGGAAAATCTGGCTAAATGTTCTCTTTTCCCGTAGAGAATACCAATATGGGGGGCAAAGAATTTATAAGCTGAACAAGCTAAAAAATCACAGTCTAAATGATGGACATTAATCGGTCCATGGGGGGCATAATGGACAGCATCAACATATACTAAAGCCCCGAAACTATGGGCAAGTTTAACGATTTTGGCAATATCATTAATTGTTCCTACAGCATTGGAAGCATAAGTAACTGCGACTAATTTTGTCCGGGAATTAAGCTTTTGTTCTAAATCATGTAAGTTTAATGTACAGTCGGTAATATTAATATCAACTGGACGAATAATGACACCTTTTTCTGCTAAAGCATACCAGGGAGAAATGTTAGCTGCATGGTCTAAATCTGTGACAATAATTTCATCACCTGGTTGTAATTCTCTACCGATAGCGCGACTCACAGAGAAGGTGAGAGTGGTCATATTTGCGCCAAATACTACCTCATCATTATCGCATCCTAAGAAGTCGGCGATCGCTGCCCTAGCAGACATAATTAACGCATCTGTCCGCATACTGGTAGCGAATGCACCGTGAATATTAGCATTTGACCTAACTAAATAATCACTAATTGCATCTAATACCCCACCGGGTACTTGTGTTCCACCGGGTCCATCAAAGAAAATCGCCGGTTTTCCGTTTATGGTTTGTGTAAGTGCGGGAAATTGGGAACGAATCCATTTTATATCTAGAGATTCCATAATTTTCCTCTGTTTTGATTTATTAATATCATAAGGACTAGATCCCCGACTTCTTGTTTATCTTCCTAAATCAATTAGGAATTAATATTAAGAAGTCGGGGATCTTTGATTTTATTGTTTAGGAAAAGCAACATTAGTTAAAATGTTAATTGGACTGATATTTTTTACTAACTGCATTTGTTGTTGATTTTTCACTAATAATGCGCCGGCAAATCCTAAAGAGTTGATAGAAATAGAGTTAAATTCTTCATGTTGTCGAGGGACAATTAACATCCATTCCCTAGTAATTAAAAGATTATATGCTCCTGATTGTATGTTATTTTCTAATGCTGTAATGCCCAAATTATGAAGTAAGTTATGATATTTTTCTAAAGTTACTTCAGGACTTTCATCTATCTCCAGGTGAGTGAAACCGTGTAAAAAGGGAAATTCGGGGATAGTTCCTACAGAATTATTGAATTTTGCGGTTTTTATCAGTGGTGAAATCGGAATATCTGTTCCATGAAAAGGAACAATTTGTAAATGTTTATGTCGTTGACTCGCACCAGCTAGTTTACCTCCATTATAAAATACTAAACCGTCAAATTCCACTAAACAAGCCCACATGGCTGTAAAGTCTTCTAGGGTAAGTAAACTTTCTTGTTGTTCAAAACCACGGGTAATAATTAATAAGTGATGATCAACAACATTGAATTTATTTAAAAGACAAACATGACTGGGAGAAATATCTGCTACAAATAAATCTTCTTCATAAGGTAAAAAAGGATTAAATTCTTTACCAGTTTTAGTAGCTTTTTGATCTTGTTTTTTTTGATCAGCTTTTTTGCGGTTGAGATTTGCTAAAATTCTGACTATGAATTGTACTCCATCTTGTTCAATAATTTCCAATTCTGTGGGGATAGATTTTAAAGCCCCAGATTTTAAAGCCTGTTCTGTTGTAGTTTTGATGCTTGTCCATAATGTACCGGGTTCAAGGACAATTTTTAGCGGATTCATATTTTATATCATCAATTAATCAATTGTAATCATTCAGTCATCAGCCGAATTTTTCCTAGCTTTACCAATAGATCCCGGACTTGTAAAAGAAGTCCGGGATCTGAATATGATCTGAATATTAAATATGAGAACCTTTAAGGACAAAATAAAGTTTCTCTTGTCTCCCTACCTGTTACGGGATTAGTACCTTTAGCCAATTTACATAGTTTATTTTGTTCATCCTGACGCAGTAGAACATCAGTAAAATCTGCTCCATCCACTATAGCACCATCAAATTTGGCATTAGCCGCAAAAGCCCCTTCTAAAATGGCATTAGTTAAATCAGCTTTAATCAGACGGGCTGAATCTAATGTAGCATTAGTTAAGTTAGCACCCCGCAAATTCGCTGATTCGAGATTGGCGGCAAAAAAGCTGACACCACTTAAATTAGCATTAGTAAAATTACTGTAGCGAAGATTGGCTTTAGTAAAACTGGAGTCTGTTAAATCACGTCCTGAAAAATCAGAGTTGATGAGAATTTCTTTGTTATATTCCAGTGCTACAGCAGCAGGAACAAAACCTAATAAGGTTGTGATGGTAATGATTGCCAAAAGCAATAAACTGAGTATACTTGTCCAACTACGATTTTGAGTATTCATGGTATTGTGAATAAATGGTTAATCCTTCTCCATTTAATTATGCAGATATTGGTAACATAGGTGAAGACCTAGTAGCCAAATGGTTACAATCTACAGGTTGGGAAATTTTACATCGGCGCTTTTGGTGTCGCTGGGGTGAAATTGATATTATTGCCGAATATCAACAAACAATACTGGCATTTGTGGAAGTCAAAACCCGCAGTTCTGGTAATTGGGATGCAGGAGGCAAAAATGCTATCACTCCCCAAAAACAAGCTAAACTCTGGCAAACAGCAGAAATATTTTTAGCTGAATATCCCCAAAAAGCTGATTATATTTGTCGCTTTGATGTGGCACTTGTTCGCTATAAAAAACAAAGCCCAAAAATCATCGGCGAAGATTTTTTATATCGTTTATCTATATCTGGATACGACTTTAAGCTGCAACAATACATTGAGGCAGCTTTTCATCTGTAATAAACATGAGAGGAGAATTATTTTGTCACTTCGTCAGACTACATGAATAATATTTAATTGTTTAAGCCAGAGTTTCGGGACAATAACCTAAGCCTCGGACAAACTGCTGTCTAAATGCTTCAATTTCTTCTTTTTCAGGATTGCCATGAGAAACTATTGCCACTTGATAACGACGCATTACCTCTACAGGAATTTGTCCTGCTTCCAAACTCCAAAAAGCCATTTGTACTCGCATTGGTGGTTGATAGCTAATTCCTAATTCATTCAGAAAAGCTCGAAAATCACCATCTTCTTGTTCGGAAACTGGTTTTGTAAATTTAATCCTCACTACCCAACCATCAATTTGATGAATTACAGTCACAAAGGAAAGGGGAAGTTGCGGTCTACTGTGTAAGTGTTGCACAATTCTCAAGGTGAGACTGGCATTTGCTAGATAGTATAAGTATTCCATTATGATCTTTGGCATCAAAGCTAGTTCTACATCTCTATCATCGTTAAGAGAGTAAGTTCCTGGTAGGGTAAAAGCACCCGTCTTTCTATGGGGAGGTCTACCCAATTTGGGGAGAAGGCAAGTACGACCGTCAACCGTCAACAGTCAAGATATAGAAATATTATGGATTTAGATCGTTCATTATCTGGTTATGATTACGAATTGCCATCGGGGCTAATTGCTCAAAATCCTGCTGTTCCTAGAGATAGTTCTCGGTTGTTGGTGGTCAATTCTCCCGAAACTGGTACAAGTGTGTCGCCTCTCCATCGTATTTTCCGTGATTTACCGGAATTATTGCAACCTGGTGATTTATTGGTGATGAACAATACTAAAGTTATTCCGGCTCGGTTGTATGGATCTAAATCTACCGGGGCGGATGTGGAGGTGTTGCTGTTGGAGGAACGACGGCATAATTGCTGGTTGGCTTTGGTCAAACCTGGTAAGCGGTTTAAAATTGGTACTGAGATTATTTTTACTTCGTCAGGACAAAATAGCCAGAAGATATTAAAAGCAACTGTGATGGAGTCTGATCCAGCGACTGGGGGGCGGTTACTACAGTTTGATTTACCAGAGGATGTTCCTTTGGTGCAGGTGTTGGCAGAATTTGGGCAAATTCCCCTACCTCCCTATATTACTGCTTCCAGCGCGGCGGATGAACAATATCAAACTGTGTATGCTCAGGAACAGGGCGCGATCGCAGCCCCGACGGCAGGGTTACACTTTACACCAGAATTATTAGAAAAATTACGTCATTGTGGCATTAATCAAGCTTTTATTACCCTTCATGTCGGTGTTGGTACTTTCCGCCCGGTGGAAGTAGAAGATGTTACTACCCATGCCATGCACGAAGAATGGATAGAAGTTCCTAGTGATACCGTTGAGCAAATTCGGGCTACTCAGGCGGCTGGGGGGCGAATTATTGCCGTGGGAACAACAGTGGTGAGAGCTTTAGAAGGTGCGGCACAATTGGGAAATTTACAGCCTTTTGTGGGGAAGACAAACTTGTTTATTTATCCTGGATATAAATGGCGGGTTGTTGAGGGTTTAATTACCAATTTCCATTTACCCCGTTCTAGCCTATTGATGCTAGTTAGTGCCTTAATTGGTAGGATCAGATTGCTGGATATTTACCAAGAAGCGATCGCCTCTAAATATCGCTTTTATTCCTTCGGTGATGCCATGGTGATCTTACCCGAAGGGAAAAGTATTAAATTATGAATTTTTCAATTGTCAATTATGAATTTTTGATGTAGTTATATATAATCTAATTCTTATTAGATCAATATAACTCAAGGGTGGCAATTTATGTATCAAAAGCATCTAAAATATCCGTATTTAAACGGAGCTAAATCTGCCCCTGGACAGATATTAATGGGAGTGCTATCTGTTTCATCGGCTTTTTTAGTCTTGACTTTACCAGCAATTATTCATTCTTCCGGTAGCAAGCTATTAGCTCAAGAAGTTGTTTCTCAAGATTTGGATGCAGCGATGGCTTTTCAACAGGGAGTAACCTTCTATAGTCGTAAAGATTTTCAGAATTCGGAAATAGCTTTTCGTAAAGCCTTAGATCGAGATCCTAATATTGGACTAGCACGTAATTATTTAGGCAATATTCTGTTAGAACAAAATCGCCTAGATTTAGCCATCCAAGAATATGGAGAAGCAATTAGATTAAATCCCAGTTTAGGAGAAGCTTATTATAATTTGGGTGTAGCTTTACAAAGACAAGGACAAAAAGAAGCAGCAATTACCGCTTACCGTCAAGCTTTGGTAGTCAGACCTACTTTAGCTGATGCCCATTATAATTTAGGAGTTGTGTTCTATCAACAAGAACAACGTCAGGATGCGATCGCCGCTTATGAACAAGCAGTTAATTTAGATAGAAATCATAAAAATGCTTACTTTAATTTAGCCATTGTTCAACAACAAGAAGGACAAATAGACCCCGCGATTTCTGCCTATCGGCAAGTATTGAAAATAGATCCAGAAAATGCAGTAGCTTACAATAATTTAGGCAGTCTTTTAGTTATTCAGGGCAAAATTACCGAAGCAATTACTGTTTATAAAGAAGCAATTCGTCAAAATCCCAAAAATGCCCTAGCTTACTATAACTTAGGCGTAACTTTATATAATCAAGGTGCTTTTAAAGAATCTGCTCAAGCCTTTAGACTCGCTCGCAAACAGTATACAACGGAAGGTAATACGGAGCAACTTGCCAAAACTGAACAATTAATACAGCAAATTGCCCAAGTATTAACACCTAAAAAATCCTCAGTAAATCCCCCAGGTAGCGCGACAGCAATTACTACTCCACCCGTAGAACAAGCACCCGCAAATACTACACCAACAGAAGACAGTTCTGGCAATAGTCCCACATTTGGAGAATCTACGTTACCTGATTTAACACCAAAGAAATAAACATTGGTGATGGTTCACTGTTGTACGGATGAACGTACGTCAAATTGGTAAACGATTAATATCTTTATTACAACCAATTACTACCATTGCAGAACCTTTTGCTAACCGTTTAGTTGGTTCGGGATTAATGATAAATTTACCATCATGACTTACCGCCAACATATTTAAACCATAACGGTTACGAAGTTGGAGTTCAGCAATGGTTTTACCATGAAAATCATCAGGAACAATCAACTCAACAATACTGTTATCTGTGTCAAGATCAAATCTATCTAAAATTCCTGGTTTAGTAAGTGTGCGTGCTAACGCACAACCAGCTTCATATTCAGGAAAAACTACATGATCTGCGCCCACTCGTTGTAATAATTTGCGGTGAACTTCACTAGAGGCTTTTGCAACTACGTGAGGTACACCACCTTCTTTGACATTTAAGGTAGTAATCACACTTTCCTGAACGTAGTTACCAATAGCGACAATAACGGTATCAAATTCAAAAATTCCCGCTTCTTTCAGGGCTGCTGATTCTGTTGAATCTATTTGTAAGGCATGATTAACTATTTCTTCGTTCAAGGCTTCAGAAACTCTTTTTTCGTCAATATCCGTAGCTAAAACTTGATAACCTGAATTGTGTAGTGTGGAACAAACAGAACGACCAAAACGACCTAAGCCAATAACCGCAAATTGGTGGTTATCTCTACGTAAACTGCAAAGAAATTTTAATGATGAAAGGTTCATGATTGGTGATTGGTAATTGGTACACTAAATACGGAATGAATAATTCATGTCCATAATGTAGTTAATTGTGATACTACTAAGTAAACAGCCTGAATCAGTTATGCAAATAACTAGCGGCGAAATCCAAAGTATGTGGGAATTAATCCCCGATTATACCCCCGGACTGGAAGCAAGGGATCATTTAGAAAAGCACAATGGCGACATAGAAATGGCTTGTCAATATTTATGGCAAGCAAAAAATGGTCAAGCTATGATAGGGGGGAGATAAATCACCTTGACAAATCACCCTCAAAGCCTTGGGAAATGAACTTTATGGTGATGATGTATGTCGTGGTCAAATCAAAGAATATACCAAAAATCCTGGCAGTTCACCTTTACTTACAGGTGTGATAGTTTCTTTGGTGGGTTTAGCTTCAGCTAACACCGTCAAGAAATTCTGTGTAAGTTCTATGTCAATTAATTCTCGGAGGTATAGCAAATGGTAATGCAGCGGCCACAAACTAACCCAACTCCTCAAATTTTACCTTTAGAAAATGGCGATCGCTTATCACGCCATGAATTTGAACGTCGTTATGCAGAAAGTCCCGATGTTAAAAAAGCTGAATTAATCGAAGGAGTAGTTTACGTGGCCTCACCCTTACGCTTTCAACGTCATGCAGAACCCCATGCTAAATTGATGATTTGGTTAGGAAATTATCAAATTTATACCCCCGGAATTAAACTAGGAATTGAACCCACTATGAGATTAGATCAAGATAACGAACCTCAACCCGATGGAGTTTTATTAATTGATGAAAGTTTGGGTGGAAAATCTCGAATTACCGATGATGATTATATTGAAGGCGCACCGGAGTTAGTCGCGGAAATTGCTGCCAGCAGTGCAGCTTATGATTTATATGATAAGAAAAAAGCCTATAAACGGAACGGCATTCGAGAATATATTGTTTGGCAGAGTTTAGAAAATAAATTAGATTGGTTTCAGTTACATGACAGTGAATATATATTACTGAAACCCGATGTAGAGGGAATTATTAAAAGTCAAGTTATGCCCGGATTATGCTTATCTGTAACTGCATTATTAGCAGGAGATATGGTTAAAGTTTTAGAAGTATTGCAAACAGGATTAAACTCACGAGAACACACGGAATTTTTACAGCGTTTATCAAATTGATGATATAATTTAAGTAGGATTTTGATTTTCAGATTACAATGTAATCAGAGAGCTAGATTTGAGCTAAAAATATGGAAAAATTAAACATTAAAACCGAAAACCGAAGCTTGGGCAAAATCTTATTAGACAAAACAAATGCTAACAAACTACATTCAAGCAGCCTTAAACCGAGCCAAATATGAACTTTTAGAAGATGGTACTTTTTATGCTGAAGTCCCTGAATTACAAGGTTTATATGCTAATGCACCTACACTGGAAAATTGTCGGGAAGAATTAAAACAATCTTTGGAAGAATGGATTGTTTTAGGATTCCAGTTAGGACATAATATACCTGAATTAGATGGTATTTACCTTTCTTTAAAAAAGGATGTGGCATAATGCCAAGCTTTGGGGCTATTAGTCGCCGGGATTTAATTTATTACCTAAAACAACTTGGTTTTGAGGGTCCATATTCAGGGACAAGACATCAATTTATGGTTAGAGATGAGGTGAGATTAATAATTCCTAATCCCCATGAAGGAGATATTAGCAAAAGCTTATTAGCAAAAATATTAAAACAGGCTCAAATCAACAGAGACGAATGGGAAGTGCTTTAAAAAGTTGTTGCTATTTCATCACTCTGGTAATCTCTCTAAAATCTCCCTCGCAATATTCGCCCAATATTCATCTTTATATTCAATATATATCTCTAAGGCTGTTTGTAAATTTGTTCTAGCTTCTGTATAATCTTCCTGCGTCTCTGCAAGTATGCCTAAACAGTAGTAGGTTCTAGCTTGAGAATAGCGATCGCCAAATTCGATTTTGATATCTAAAGCTAGTTGATAAAAGTCCCGTGCTTGGGCATATTCCCGCATTTCTTGGGCTACATACCCCAAATCGTGGTAGGTACTAGCTTGGCTATCATGATCATCTAACTCTTGATAAATTGCTAAACACTGTTGATAATATTCTTTAGCTTCTAAAAATTGCCGTAAATTCAAATAAGCATTACCTAAATTAAACAGCTAAACGGTTAATAGCATAATCTGGTAAAATGAATAAAATAGGATGGGGTACTGTTCTTTTATAAGCATCCCTAACAAAATTCAAATCTTGTAAAAAGGGTGGATATTCACGAAACACACCGATAGATTTTTCTAAACCTTGAATAATTAATACTAACTTTTTATTTGCTTCTTTCTCAATTTTTGGCAGTTCTTTGATAATTTCATCCCGTAAAAAGCGCAAATTAGGATCGGTAAATTTGAAAATTACAAATTGAATTTCCTCACATTGGGAATTTGTTTTTAATGCCTCAACTAATAACTCTCCATCGGGAGGAAAATTAATTTCAACAAATCCCAAAGTGAACTTTTCCGAAAAGTCAATAAAGGTCAATAATTCCGCCAAAATATCTTGATTTAGAGCGATAAATTGACCCAATTCGGCGTTAAAATCATGTTGTAATTTCTGCCAGTGCTTTTCGGAATAATTCATTTTGCCTCACCACTGGGTTAGGATAATTCCATCGGTTATCGCCGTTGTATTCTAAAACAGAAGTATTAAACAGCATTAACTGGCCAATATCAGTGTTATATAGCAGAGGAAAAAGTTTTCAAACATCCTCTCAATTGGTAATTGGTAATTATCCCACAAGGAGATTTTCTTCGGGATAGTGAACTCTGCTAGGACGAGGATCACCTAAGATAGATGACATTAATAATAAAATACCGACGCGACCAATGTACATAGTCAGAATTAAGATTAATTTGGCGGCGGTAGAAACAGTTCCAGTAATACCTGTAGAAAGTCCTACTGTACCAAATGCCGATACTACTTCAAATAGGATTTGAATAAAAGCCAATTCCGGGTCGGTAAGACTAATTAAAACTGTGGCGACAATGACTGTAGCTAGTGAACCGAAGACCACACCCACGGCTTTTAAAATCAAGGATACGGCAATTTTACGATTATATAATAGTACCTCTTCTTTCCCTTGTAAAATAGCTTTTGTAGAACTGGTCAGCACTCGTAAAGTTGTGGTTTTAATTCCTCCTCCTGTACCTCCAGGACTTGCACCAATAAACATCAAAGCAATCATAATGAATAATCCGGCATTAGTCATTTTACCAATGTCAATACTGTTAAAACCAGCAGTTCTGGTACTAACTGACTGAAACCAAGCTGCTAATATTTGATCAGATAAATTTAATTGTCCAAGGGTACTATCATTTCTAATTTCTATTAAGAAAAGAGCAACTGTTCCTACCAATAATAATATTAAAGTTGTGCTAGTGGCAACTTTAAAATCTAGAGAAAACATTACACCACTCGGCTTTTTAATGATCCGATTACTTTGATAAATAAAGCCATCTCTCAACCATAAATATATATCCAAAATTACCTGATAACCAATACCACCAAAGATGATTAAACAGCCAATTGTGATAATAACTAACGGAGAAGATTGATAACTCATTAAATTGTCTTTAAATAGACTAAATCCAGCATTATTCCAAGCACTAACACTGTGAAAAATTGCTAACCAAGTTCCTTCTTGCCAACCTTTTTCGGGAACAAAGGCTAACATTAATAAAAATACTCCCGTAAGTTCAAATAATAGGGTCGTGGCAATAATAGAACGGATAATTTGGGCGCTACCACTCATACCTGGACGGTCTAAAGCTTGTTGAATTGCTACTTTTTGTCGCAAATCAAACTTTCTACCAATTAACAACATTAAAAAGGTGGTAGTTGTCATGTAACCTAAACCACCAATTTGTGCCAATAGGGCAATAAATAATTGACCTAAAAAGGAAAATTGAGTACCAGTATCTACTACAGCTAATCCTGTGACACAAACCGCAGAAGTTGAAGTAAATAGTGCCACAATGGGGTCATTCCAATTACCATTCCCGGTAGAGAAAGGCATGGTCAAAAGAATTGCTCCCAAGAGAATGACAGCTATAAATCCCAAACAAATTGTCCGAGCAACAGTCATAAGTAATTGAAAATGAAGAAATTTTCTGCAATTAGGCTATTTTTATATATTCCCAAGGTAGAATTAATAGGTTATTCCCTGGCGTAAAAATATCCCTATCTAATTAAAAACATAGATGGTAGCATATCAATAAGTTTTTTTTCAATTTCTTGTCATCTTTTTATTAACAACTTAATGAGTCAAATACTTTACAAACAAATTCAGGAATTTTACGATGCTTCTTCCAGTTTGTGGGAACAAATTTGGGGGGAACATATGCACCATGGATATTATGGTGTAGATGGTAAACAGGTCAAGGAACGCCGTCAGGCACAAATTGATTTAATTGAAGAATTACTCAAGTGGGCAAATGTTAAGGGTGCGGAAAATATCCTTGATGTCGGCTGTGGAATAGGTGGTAGTTCTTTATACTTGGCTGATAAATTTGGGGCAAATGCCACAGGAATTACATTGAGTCCTGTACAAGCGGCTAGAGCGACAGAAAGGTCTTTGGCTATGAATTTGAGTCAAAAGACTAGATTCATGGTTGCTAATGCCCAGGAAATGCACTTTGAAGATAATTCTTTTGATTTGGTGTGGTCACTGGAAAGCGGTGAACATATGCCAGATAAAACTAAATTTTTACAAGAGTGTTATCGAGTGTTAAAGCCAGGTGGGACTTTAATTATGGTTACATGGTGCCATCGGCCAACGGACAAGTCACAACTAACAGCAGATGAGCAAAAGCATTTAGAAGATATTTACCGAGTCTATTGTTTACCTTATGTTATTTCTTTGGCGGAGTATGAAGCGATCGCTTGGCAATTACCATTAAATAATATTCGTACTGCCGACTGGTCAACCGCAGTTGCACCTTTTTGGAATGTTGTCATTGACTCTGCCTTTACACCTCAAGCATTTATCGGTTTATTAATGGCTGGCTGGAGTACAATTCAGGGGGCATTATCTTTAGGTTTAATGCGTCGAGGTTATCAAAGCGGATTAATTCGCTTTGGATTATTGTGCGGGACAAAATAGACCAGGGAACAGCAAAAAAAAATGAATCAGTTTTCTCAACAAAATTCTCCTATTTCTTCCAGCAGTTGGTTTTCTACTTTTTGGAGGTTTTCCCGTCCCCATACAATTATCGGCACAAGTTTGAGTATTTTCGGGTTATATTTAATTACTCTAGGTGTCACATCTAGCGGGTTTTCTATTTCCCACCTTGGTCAAATTTTAGCAACATGGATTGCTTGTTTATGTGGCAATATCTATATTGTTGGTTTGAACCAAGTCGAAGATATTGATATTGATAAAATCAATAAACCTGATCTACCATTAGCATCAGGAGAATTTACCAGAGGACAAGGGCAATTAATTGTCCTTATTACTGGTATTGCTGCTTTGGTTTTAGCCTGGTTAACTGGCCCATATTTATTAGGAATGGTAGCCCTGAGTTTAGCTATTGGTACAGCTTATTCTTTACCACCAATTCGGTTAAAACAATATCCCTTTTGGGCAGCTTTATGTATTTTTTCCGTGCGGGGAACAATTGTTAATTTAGGATTATTTTTGCATTTTAGCTCTGTTTTGCAAAGGAGCCAAGGTATACCCAATGTAGTTTGGGTTTTAACAGTATTTATTTTGGTATTTACATTTGCGATCGCTATTTTCAAAGATATTCCTGATTTAGAAGGCGATCGCACTTACAATATTACAACATTGACAATCCAACTCGGAAAACAAAAAGTATTTAATCTCGCACTTTGGGTATTAACTATCTGCTATGGGGGGCTGATTTTAGTAGCATTATTGCAACTGGCTAAAATTAACACCATTTTTGTAATCATTACCCATACATTAATTCTCATTGTCCTTTGGTGGCAAGGTGCAGGAGTCAATTTACAAGATAAACAAGCCATTACTAATTTCTATCAATTTATCTGGAAATTGTTCTTTCTCGAATATCTACTTTTTCCCGTTTCCTGTTTATTAGGTTAAAATCATGTTAGAAACATTTCCCACTGCCAATATTATCGCCATTTCTGTAGTCATCTTTGGTTTGGCTATTCTCGGATATTTGAGTATCAAAACATTGATTACTTCTAATCTATTTCAGAAAGGCATTAATTTTTATCAAGCCAAAGATTATGATAATGCTGAAATAGTTTTACGCAAAGTCATTGCTATTAACTCTACCAATGATATGGTAAGATTATTATTAGGAGATATTTTCAATCAAAAGGGACAAATTGCCGAAGCTAAAGCGTTATTTTGTGAAGTAATTGATAGCAGTCCTAAAAATCCTGATGCTTACTTGCGTTTAGCAAATATTCTCATGCAGGAACAACAGGAAGTAGAAGCAAAAGCTAATTTAGTCACAGCAAAAGAATTATTGCAAAAACAGCGTCAACCAGAAAGGGCAAAAAAAGTTGGTCTTGTATTAGATAAAATGACCGCTAAATCATAATGATTAAAATAACTCTTGTGCGGCCGATAAAGCTTCTTTATAGAGTCGTGGACTAATATGTTTACCTTATGCAATCAAACTATCTAAAATATCTTTGATTGTAGAAATTAAACCTTGTTGTTTTGCTACTAATAAAATACCAATTGTGCCAATAATTTTTAAGTTTCTAGATAAAGCAACTCGTCTAGCATCTAAGTCATCCATTAACAATTGATCAGATGCTAATTCTTCAGCTAGAATCATAGCAGCACATTCACCTGCACCTAGATTTGTTGCTTTTTTGAGATTAGATAATTTTTCGGAATTCTGAACTGATATCATCTCTATCCAATCTGCTGACTGGACTAAATTAACTGCTGGATGAGTTCCTGTTGTTACTTCATTATAAACTTCTTGTGGAATAATAACTATATTCTTTAACTTCATAACTTTTAATTGTCAGAATCAGGATTTACAGGATTTTTATTTGACGAACTATCATATCTTTCCTACATCATAATACTGGAAGATTTGCACCTTTGAAGTGTGAAGGTTTGGGTTTTAAATCAATATTCACCTTAGGTAAATCTGCTACCCTTTCCCATTGCGCTTGAGTAATAGGGTATTTTCCCATGTAAAATGGTTGAATGGTAACTTGATGTTGGGGTTTTTCCCGATCATTTCCTTCTCCTTCCGGTGAACCCATGAGGAATTTTCCCCCAGGTATTGCTACCATTTCTAAAACTACACCATTTCCTAAATTTTCATTTTGGTTAGGATAAACTGGTGGTTTTGGTGGTGGAGAGATAAATTGTAAAACTTGCTGAAAAGGATTAGGAGAAACAGGTGGTTGTGGGACAATAATATTAGCTGGAACTTCCTGTATTTGCAATCCTGATAAAACCTCTGTTGCTGACTGAAAGCGATTAACTGGAATGTCTTGCAACATCTTATCTAAAACTATTTCCAACTCCTGACTCACAGAAACATATTGTTTCCATACCCACTGCATTCTCATGGAATCAAATATTAAATCATCACCATCATCTTTTTGAAAATGTCCCGTTAATAAACGAATACAAGTTACAGCTAAACTATAAAGATCACTATTCGGAAAAACCTTCCCGCGCAATTGTTCTGGTGGTGCATATCCCGGCGTTCCCGTAATCGTCCCCACCCTAGTCAGAACACTTCCCCCAACTTCCTTAGAAACTCCAAAATCAATTAGGAATAAAGCACCAGTTTGAGAACTTCTAATAATATTTTCTGGTTTAATATCTCTATGAATAACTTTGTTATCATGGACAAATTGTAAAATAGGTAATAATTCAACTAATATCTGTTTAACTTCCGACTCGCTGAATTTTCCTTTTTGTTGTAATTCATCTAAGAGATTTTTACCTTCGATAAATTCCTGAATTAAATATAATCTTCCTTCTTGGGGAAAGAAAGCCAGTAAATCAGGAATATGTGAATGTTTTCCTAAATCTCGCAGTCTAAAAGCTTCTTGTTTAAATAACTCCGTCGCTTTTTCTAAAGCCGCACTTCCCGACTGTTGGGGTAAAAATTGCTTAATTACACAGGGAGTATCTAATCTTTGTTCGTCTATTGCTAAAAACGTTCTCCCAAAGCCACCTGCACCAATAACGCGCACACCACGATACCGTTCTTGCAATACCAGTTTACTCCCACAACGTTGACAAAACATCATCTTCGGTGAATTTTGTTGTAAACAGTCGGGGTTAAGACATTGACTCATAGATGCAGGTGGGTAATTTTGTTACATTTTAGCTTATTAAAAGTACGAATAAATACGCCAAAAAATCTATAGAAGCTCAGAAATGTAAATTCTGGTATGCTGACTTATTAGCAAAAGGTGAAAACATTGTTTAATAGAATGTTTACTTATCACCATTAAAATTGCCAAACAAACCTAACCCTTGCTAAAATAATAATGCTCACCTAATCACAAGTGTTGAATCCTGCAATAAAACTTTACAATCTTTGCGTTTTACCCAGGTAAAATCCATTGTTTATTGAGAATAGAGTCATTAATTGCTCAAATTTGGTATCATGAATACTAATGCACAACTTGGACAATATCCTCAAAATCCTAACATTCAACACTTCTGTCACCTACTAAACTACAAAAAATCTATGCCAACCAAAGAATTAATTATCCAAGAATTACAGCAAATACCAGAAATTGAACTAACCCAAATACTCAATTACATTCGTGCTGTCAAACAAAAAATCAACTCCCCAACAACTGAATATAAACCTATTTGGGAAGTAGCTGATGATATTATCAAAGATATTCCTCAAGAAGTTTTAGAAACACTCCCTTCAGATGGAGCAGAAAAACATGATTATTATCTTTATCAACAAAATTCTATAGAAGAATAAACAATAAATAATGAAAAGCATTTTTGCAGATACGTTTTATTGGGTAGCACTAATTAATAAAACTGATTCATGGCATCAGCGTGTCAGAAGTTATAGCCCTAATCTATCAAATGTTAAAATTATCACTACAGACGAAGTTTTAACAGAAACCATAAATTTTTTTGCTTCTTTTCCCGCACCAATGAGAGCAGCAGTTTCTCAGCTAGTAGTCCAAATTATTGCAGATTATAATATTCAAGTAATACCTCAAACCCATGAGTCTTTTATAGAAGGTTTAGAGTTATTTCAACAACGATTTGATAAAGGATATAGCTTAACAGACTGTATTTCTATGATAACAATGAAAAAGCTCGATATCATGGAAATATTGACTCATGATAAACACTTTACACAAGAGGGATTTTTGATCTTGTTTAAAGATTAACAGTTTATCTAACAACCAAAAAGCACTTGAATTATTAAAAATGTGGTAAAAAGAAGGAGATGAACAAGAACAAACAGAAACTTTAAAGTATTTATCTCAATCTTTACAATAAGATCATTCTTCTAATCGTTCCCTATTTTCGCCATTGCCATAATAACCGTCACCTATTCTAACTTAAAATTTTCTCAATCATGCGATTAGCTTGAGAACTATAACCACCACCAAATAAATTAAAATGATTCAAAACATGATATAAATTATATAGTGTTTTTCGGGTTTCATATCCTTTATCTAAGGGAAACACCTCTTCATAACCTTGATAAAATACCGGCGGAAAACCACCAAATAATTCTGTCATCGCAATATCAACTTCTCTATCTCCAAAATAAGTTGCCGGATCAAATATTACCGGTTCACCTTCCACCGTAAAACCCGCATTTCCTCCCCATAAATCTCCATGTACTAAAGCAGGTTGAATTTGATAATCTGCTAATAATGCCGGAATATCTGCTAATAACTTATCTGCTAAAGGAAAACTTCCACCCCGTCTTTTTGCTAACTGAAATTGATAACTCAGACGATATTGAGTATAAAATTCAATCCAAGAATCACAGAAGTTATTAATTTGAGGTGTAGAACCAATAGTATTATTCACATCCCAACCAAAACCTTCATTACTTGTGGTTTTGTGCATTGCTGCTAACTTCCTCCCCATTTCTTGCCAAGATTTATGATTACCACTAGTCATTTCTAACCATTCTAGAATAATATAGCTAGAATTGCCTGTAATTCCCCAACAAAGTGGTTTAGGAACGCGAATAGTTTGGGTTTTATACATTTGTTGTAAACCCCGCATTTCTGCGGCAAACATCTCTCCTTGAGAAGCTTGGTTTAGTTTAACAAAGTAAGTTAATCTGCCATCACTGACTGCATAACCCTGATTAATACATCCGCCACTAATAGATAAATGTTGCTGACTTACAAATTTTTCACCAGTAATCTGGCTAATATGGGTATCAATTTCCGTCCAAATCATAGTTTATTTCCATTCAACTTTAATCACTAGTACCGCAAGGCGGAAGTCAAAAGTCAAAAATAATATGGCGTAAGCTTTTTAGAGATTGAGAATGGTTGTTTTATTTACGCCTTCCTGTACTAGTATAGTAATCCTACATTAATCATGAACCATAATATACCCAACTTCTTGATAAAATGAGGAACGGTTATGAAAACAGGTATATGTGAATATGCCTCAAAAGTTCCATCGTTGGGAAAGAACTATTTACCCAACGTGAGTTAAAATTCTCATATCTTCATCACAACCTAGAGACGCAACAGCTATCTACCATGCTTCAGTACCCCCACTTAGAAACAGCTTTAAAACATCACTTTGGGTATGATCAATTTCGCCCTGGACAAAGGCAAATTATCGAAGATGCCCTAGAAAGTCGTGATTTAATGGTGGTAATGCCAACAGGTGGGGGTAAATCTCTGTGCTTTCAATTACCGGCACTTTTGAAACCAGGTTTAACTGTGGTAGTGTCACCATTAATTGCTTTAATGCAAGATCAAGTAGAAGCACTGCGAACTAATAATATTTCTGCCACATTTCTCAATAGTAGTCTCAACTCCTATAAAGTTCGCTCCCGTGAAGAAGCGATCATGAATGGTAAAGTCAAATTACTTTATGTTGCCCCAGAAAGGCTTGTAAGTGAACGATTTCTCCCGCTTTTAGATGTAGTTAAAGAAAAAGTCGGTCTTTCTACCTTTGCCATTGATGAAGCCCATTGTGTGTCAGAATGGGGACACGATTTCCGCCCAGAATATCGGCAATTAAGGTTACTCAGAAAACGTTATCCAGATGTTCCTACCGTTGCCCTGACTGCTACCGCTACAGATAGAGTTCGGGCTGATATTATTGAACAATTAGGATTAAAACAACCAAGTATTCACATTGCTAGTTTTAACCGCCAAAATCTTTATTATGAAGTGCGGGCTAAAAGTAAAAATCCCTATTCAGAAATATTAGAAATAGTTCGAGAAAATCAAGGCTCAGGAATTATCTATTGCTTAACCCGTAAAAAAGTTGATGAACTAACTTTTAAATTACAAAATGATAAAATTTCTGCTTTACCTTATCATGCTGGGTTAAGCGATGATGAAAGATCAAAAAATCAAACTCGGTTTATTCGGGATGATGTGCGGGTAATGGTAGCAACAATTGCCTTTGGTATGGGCATTAATAAACCTGACGTGCGGTTTGTTGTCCATTCTGACTTACCCCGAAATTTAGAAAGTTATTATCAAGAATCAGGGAGAGCCGGTAGAGATAATGAACCTTCTAAATGTACACTATTTTTCAACTATGGTGATATTAAAACCATTGAATGGAGTATTAATCAAAAAACAGATCCCCAAGAACAATTAATAGCTAAACAGCAATTAAGACAAGTTATAGATTATGCAGAAGGTACAGACTGTAGACGCACAATTCAATTAAGTTACTTTGGCGAAAGATTTCCCGGAAATTGTGGAAACTGTGATAATTGTCGTTATCCTAAACCTGTACAAGATTGGAGTATTGAAGCCATGAAGTTTCTATCTTGTGTAGCTAGGTGTAAAGAAAGATTTGGGATGTCCCATATTATTGATGTATTGCGAGGCAGCAAAAATCAAAAAATTCTCTTGAATAAACATGATCAACTTTCTACCTACGGCATTGGTAAAGATAAAACAGCAGATGAATGGCGAATGTTAGGAAGATCGCTGTTACATCAAGGTTTATTAGAACAAACCGCAGATGGTTATTCAGTTCTTAAACTTAATCCTTTAAGTTGGGAAGTGATGCGTAAACAACGCTCAGTTTCTATTGCTGTTCCTATAGTCCAAAAAATTACTTGGGAAACTGGAAATAGTAAAGCCGCAGATGTGGAAGTTCTCATGCAAAAATTGCGATCGCTTCGTAAACAACTCGCAGACGAACAAGCAGTACCTCCCTACGTCATCTTCCATGATTCTACCCTCAAATTAATGGCACAAAGCCAACCTAAAACCTTAGATGAATTTGGTAATCTTTCCGGGGTTGGTAGCTATAAATTAGCCCAATACGGCGAAAAATTTTTAGCAGAAATTCAAGCCTATTGTCAACAACAAGGGTTACAAGAAAAAACTATTAATCGAGTTAATTCCTCCTCTTATTCTGATTCCCCTTCAGATACAGAGTTAACTACATTAGATTTATATAACCAGGGTTTAAGTATTGAAGAAATTGCCCAAAAACGCAACGTTAAACCTGGCACAATTATCAATCATCTCTCAAATTTAATTGAGAAAAAACAATCCTTAGATTTAAGTAAATTAGTACCTTTAGAACGCCAAAAGAAAATCTGGAACGTTTTAGAAGTTGTGGGTGATATTCCACTCACTCCTATTCGGGATAACTTAGGTGAAGGCTACAGTTTTGATGAAATTCGTTTAGTCCGGGCAAAATGGCGACGGGGAAAACAAAAATCTCTGAAAGATGATATTGATTTCTAAGAATTCAGGAGTCACCGAGTCACCGAGTCATAATATTTGTTAGTAGCTATAATCTATAGAAGCTTATTTTTACCTCAATTATCAAGAATAAATCGAAAAATCTGATTTATTCTGTCTCCTGTATCCTGAATTCTGATATTGATTTTTAGTTTTTCACAGATAGAACTAAAGATAGCAGCTTGGGTAAAACTAAACAGATAGCTGTATTTACTAATGTTAAAAAGATACCATCTACTAAAGTCATAAATAATTCCTCCTGTTAATTGGTGATGTATATATCTTAATTTTGCAATATCAACAGTAATTTATATCACTTCTAAGTTTTGAATATATTTAATTTGATATAAGAAAATTAAATATAAATACCCGGGCAAAATTAATTGAACATTTGGCAAAACAAGACTCTTATCTATAACCTGTAACCTGTAAATAGCAATCTTGGATATTTTGTGACAAGTGATATGGTGAACCAAACGCACCAGACAAAGAAAATGTTCACAAATCATTAGGGCTTGATGAAAAAATGCAAAACCCAGAGAAATCAGAATTTTCAAGTCCAAAAAACTCCTTGATCTCCTGACTCGGTGACTCCTTGATCTCCTTAGTCTCAACAAAAGGACTTTTTCAGCAAACCCTAATTAAGGACTGCTATTATCTCCTAATCTTCTCTTTAGCTAGGAGAACAGCGAGAACAAAAATGAGGACTAAATTTACAAAAGTGATTACCAGTTAATGGGTAAGTTGTACAATAGGGGAAACTCGTTGTTTCCATTTTTCTGGGTGGACAATTAGAGGCAATGGTCAATGGGAGAGATGATTGAGGTTTACGAACCAAAACCATAGATAAAAGCTTAGGCAAAGCTAAACAAGCCCCAGCATTGATAAGAGTCAGTAATAATACGTCCATCAAATCTATAGGGAATCACCCCCAGACGAAAGTACAACGGTTCTATAGATACTAAAATATATGGCTAATATGGCCATAAATCCAGCCAAACCATAGTATTTAGTTTATATGAAATCAGTTTAGCATAGATTTTTGTAGATGGAAGGGCTATAAATCAGTAATTGTTATTGATTAATATGTAAACTAAGTAGGGAATAGAATTATCTGAGTTGAAAAAATCACCAATTTGATTTTACAGTAGCATTTATGACAAAAACCCAATCTGCAAATTCTTTCTTAGCTAACATTTCTGAGCAAGAACGTCTGGCGTTACAAAGTTTGGCTGATTACAGTAAGGTAGAATCATTACCAGAGGTTTGGCCTTTAGCAGCAAGGCAATTTGCCAATATAGTGGCCCTGCATAACCCCCACGCCAAACCAGAATTAAAAATTACCTATAGTCAGCTTGCATCCCAAATTCAAAGATTTGCCGCAGGTTTACAGGCTTTAGGCATTAACATGAACAATAGTGACTCTCTGACCCATGGTGAAAGAGTTGCCCTCATTGCTGATAACAGTCCGCGCTGGTTTATTGCTGATCAAGGTATTATGACCGCAGGGGCGGTAAATGCAGTCCGTAGCGCCCAAGCAGAACGAGAAGAATTACTCTATATCATTGCCCATAGTGGCAGTACAGCCCTAGTAGTTGAAGATATCAAAACTCTGAATAAGCTAGGAGATAGACTGAATGAATTACCAATTAAATTGGTAGTTCTCCTTTCTGATGAAACACCACCCACAGAAATGAATTTCCAGGTGGTGAATTTTTCCCAGTTATTAGAAATTGGTAGTAACAATACCTTAGTAGCCATTCAGATTGATACGGAAGCATTAGCGACTTTAATTTATACTTCTGGAACTACGGGAAAACCCAAGGGTGTAATGCTGTCCCACAAAAATTTACTCCACCAAGTTAAAAGTTTGGGAACAGTAGTACAGCCTAAAAAAGGAGACATTGCCCTCAGTATTTTACCTACATGGCATAGTTATGAACGGAGTGGTGAGTATTTCTTACTTTCTCAAGGCTGTACCCAAATTTACACTAATTTGCGTTCTGTTAAAGGGGATCTAAAGAAATTCAAGCCCAATTATATGATTGCTGTGCCACGACTATGGGAGTCAATTTATGAAGGAGTGCAAAAGCAATTCCGGGAACAACCAGCCAACAAACAGCAGTTGATTCAGTTTTTATTGGCAAGAAGTCAGCAATATGTGGAAGCGCGGCGAATTAGCCAGGGATTGAGTTTAAATCATATTCATGCTTCAGTTTTAGAGCGATCACAAGCTAAAATTACAGAATTAGCTTTATTACCCTTCCATAAACTAGGGGAAAAATTAGTTTATGGCAAAGTTCGAGAAGCCACTGGTGGACAAATCAAGCATATTATCAGTGGCGGTGGGGCACTACCTGGATATATAGATACCTTTTTTGAAATTGTCGGCGTGGAGATTTTACAAGGCTATGGTTTAACCGAAACCTCCCCCGTAACTAACGCCCGTCGTCCTTGGCGTAACTTCCGAGGTTCTTCAGGGCAACCAATTCCAGGTACAGAAGTAAAAATTGTCCATCCAGAAACCCGTAAACCCCTACCCGCAGGAGAACGGGGTTTAGTCTTGCTTAAAGGCCCCCAAATTATGCAAGGCTATTATCAAAATCCCGAAGCCACAAAGAAAGCTATAGATCCAGAAGGCTGGTTTGATAGCGGTGATTTGGGTTGGGTGACACCAGAAAATGATCTAGTATTAACCGGTAGGGCAAAAGATACCATTGTCTTGAGTAATGGCGAAAACATTGAACCTCAGCCCATAGAAGATGCTTGTTTGCGATCGCCCTACATTGATCAAATCATGGTCGTAGGACAAGATCAACGCAGCATAGGGGCTTTAATTGTTCCCAACTTGGAAGCCTTAGAAAAATGGCAACAAACTCAAAATGGTATTGCAAAAATTGACTTGGAGAGTAAAATAGTCCAGGACTTATTCCGTCAAGAATTAAATCGCGAAGTCCAAAACCGTCCCGGTTATCGAGCCGATGATCGCATTGGACCATTTAAACTAATTGAGGAACAATTCTCAATTGAAAATGGCATGATGACACAAACGCTCAAAATCCGTCGTCACGTCGTCATGGAACGATATTGCGATATTATTAACGGAATGTTTACCAAATAATTTCCCAAGCAGATTTTATTCGGGAGCATAGGAGTAGGGCAGCAGAGGAGCAGAGGGGAAACTAATCTTCTTGTTTCCTCCTGAACTCCCGACCCTTAACTCCCAACTCCTGAACTCCTGATAGCGTTCACGTAGTGTGCCGAAGGCATAGCGTGGCGTTAGCCATATTCCTGACTCCTCTCCAAATTACAAACTATTAAGAGTGAACGTACAATTTTTATGGATGCCCCTAACCCTCAATTGCTTTTAAAACGCCCAATAAATGTTAAAGCGATAGTTACACCCCTCTGGAAAGACGAAGTACAACAACAATTACAAGGTCAGATTAATGAAATTGACCAACAACTACAACAATTAGATATTGAAGGGCAACGAGCAATTACCGCCATTCAAAAACAGAGTATTCAACCACCAGCACCCCAAACACTGCAACAAATAGACAATATTCAATTGCAAGTTAATCAAAAGAAAAGTGAACTGCTAGAGCAGAAAAATCAAATGCTGCAAAACCTCCAGCAAGTTCAATTTCTGGAATTAGATCAAGAAGTTAACCAATTTCAAATGGAAAGCTTTTTCCGCATTGAACCGGGTGATAACTTGATCAGTAAAATGCAGGTTGAAGTTGTACTACGTGATGGTATCGTCGAAGAAATTCGCGGTGATATCTAAGATACGTAATGGGTAATGGGTAATTGGTGATAGGTAATTGGTAATTGGTAAAATCTTTTCTCCTGTTCCCTGTTCCCTGTTCCCCAAACATATAAATTTTTATCTAAAATTCTCTGAGCGAGATACAATTTTAGCTAATAACAACTGTTAAAGTCCAAGTTACAAAATTTTGATTCTGAAACCACCATTATGAGCATTAACGAAGTATTTATGCCGGCGCTGAGTTCCACCATGACCGAAGGTAAAATAGTATCTTGGGTCAAGTCGCCTGGAGATAA
>OGVQ01000011.1_pt1 | contig 60977 bp, 50 predicted proteins | sample 1575801 | NCBI WGS metagenome assembly OGVQ01 (sample SAMN07581550, study PRJEB24739) | freshwater metagenome | place: Singapore | collected 2015-04 | reverse complement strand
CTCACAGAACTATTTACACCCTATGGTAAAGTGGAGACAAGTAAAGATATTACCTCAGAAGTCAGACAAATTGACATATTATTTACACCATCATCACCATCTCCAGAAAATATAGAAACTCTGGGAACGTTATCGTGACTGGGAAATTAGAAGCTGTATGGGTAAATTATTTGATATTCATGCAGAAATAGAAAGACAACTAAAGCGCAATAATACGCGAGTAAGTAACCAAGAATTACCATTTTTATGGATATTAACCCCTACCCTATCAAAAGATATCTTAGAAGGCTTTGATCTGAGTTTAAAGTATCAAACATGGAATAAAGGTATTTATCTATGTTCAAAAATATTAAAAACTGGTATTGTGGCAATTCATCAGCTACCCAGTACCCCGGAAACACTGTTTTTAAGGGTATTAGGTAGGGGAAAGGTACAAACACAAGCAGTAGAGGAATTAGAAGCCCTAGCTCAAAATCATCCATTGCTAGAGAATGTTATAAAATTAGTACATGACCTCATCGCCATATTATCAGCCCGTCAGCAAAAAGAAAAAGATATTGATCAAGATGATCAGGAGTTGATTATGAAATTAGCACAAATGTATGAACAATTATTAGAAGAAATTAAGCAAAAAGAACGAGTAGAATCAGAGGCAAGAGGTTTACAAAAAGGACGACAAGAAGGACGACAAGAAGGACGACAAGAAGGACGACAAGAAGGAGAAAAAAGGGAGCGTCGCGCTATGGCTGAAAGTATTTTTCAAGTACGTTTTGGAAAAGTTGATCCTGAATTGAATAAAATTATTGATCAAATCATTACTCTGTCTAGGGAAGAATTTACTCCTTTGCTTTTGCAATTATCTCGTGAGGAATTGTTAGCGATGTTTAAAACATCTGGTGAAAATTAAAGAAGCCCTAAATATAGCCTATTTCAAACTTTGTAGAGATGTTCTTTATGTGAATAATTCTCTACCTTATTTGTAATGATTCAGGTGAGGTGATAAGATCCCCGACTTCTAAGATAGATTTATCCTTTGCGAATACAATCAATCAAAGAAGTCGGGGATCTGGGTACACTTACCATTATTTTTATGCAAATTTTTATGCAAATGTGATGATTTTTAGCGATCGCTTGCCATAATAGGTATTATAAATTTAGGAATAATATTTGATTTATGAAAAGATAGGTAGGGTGGGTCAGACTGCATAAATTCTATTAGTAAACAGATTTGTCATATCTGACGCACCCTACAATACTAAACAGAGTATGGGAAGGAGAAATAAAAAAAATTCCGCTTCTTCCCTATCACCCCATTTAAAACTGTTCCAAATACTGATTAAGATCCTCAATAACGCGAGTAAGTTCCGCTTCTGTCGTCAAACGAATACCCATATTACGAATTGTTAACAAAACCTTAGCCGCAAAGGGACTAGGCCAAATATTAGGATTGCAAAATATTTCTATAAATACATCCCCAGTATAACGATATTCCAAGGGCGCTTGGGGGGTGATTTTACCTGTCCCTGGGGTTTTCGCAGCAACCGCTTTAAGACTTTTCATTAATTCATCTATTGCAGCTTTTAATTCTTGTGCTGCTTGGGGTGAAAAACTGAAAGAAACAGAACCTTCTACGAGATTTAATGTCAGAGGTACAGAAGACATAAGCTACTTATTAAAAATCATTCCTAATTATCCATATTACCTGAAGATGCTCTCTCTAATATTGCTAACTTTTGCAAAGATTTCTAAATCTGACCTTTGAGATTTTAATTAGAAAAAATCTCAATAAAATCTAGACAATATTCAAAATCTCAAGAAATTTTACCTAGATTGGATTAAGGATGGCAACCCAACATTTTCCTAACTTTGTTAGGTTTTATTTCGTTCTAACCAACCTACAATTTTCATTACCTATTCAAGATTTAGTTCTAAAGAGATAAATTCTTAATTAGCAATTTTTGATCTAGAGTTATTCCTAGAAATAAATACTTATTGTTGTACAGTAAGAGTTATAGAAATTAAATTCTCTATTCCTTTTTGTCACAAATTACAAATCATAAATTTATGACTTACGATAACCGCACGGATGTACAAAGAGTTTTAATTATTACACTACTGCTCAATGTCTTCGTTATGGGATTAAAAGCTATAGTGGGTTATTGGACAGGTTCTTTAAGTTTACTTGCGGATGCCTTACACAGTGTTACCGATAGTGCTAATAATATATTAGGATTAGTTGCTATTAAGTTTTCTTCGCCATTACCAGACCGGGAGCATCCTTACGGACATAATAAATTTGAAGCTGTGGGTGCTTTAGGTATCGCGGCTTTTTTAGGAATAGCCTGTTTTGAAATTGTCCAAGGTGCAGTAGAAAGAATTATTAAAGGGGGTGAACCTGTAAGAGTATCACCTCCAGAATTGTGGTTATTACTAATAGTTTTAGGAGTAAATATTTTTGTCGCCTTTTATGAACGTAATGTAGGGAAAAGAGTAGGTAGTTCGATTTTAATCGCAGATGCTACCCATACCATGAGTGATGTTTGGGTGACAATCTCCGTTATTGGGGGTTTAATTGGGGTTTGGTTGGGTTATCAATGGTTAGATGTGGTACTAGCTTTTCCAGTAGCTTTACTGGTATTCTGGAGTGGTTGGTCAGTGTTAAAAGAAAACTTACCCTGGCTTGTAGATCAAATGGCGATCGCCCCAGAAACCATTCATGCGATCGCTGTTGCTGTACCCGGTGTCATTAACTGTCATGATATTGCTTCTCGTGGTATCATAGGCCGTCAAGTCTTTATAGAAATGCACCTAATTGTTGATGCCCCAGATGTAGAAACAGCCCACTATATTACAGAAGAAGTAGAAAAACAACTAGAAGCACGTTTTAGACCAGTCAGAATCTTAATTCATGTTGAGCCACCGGCATACAAGTCTGAAAATATTTCTTTTGAATCTGAACAAACATAATTTTATTTATCCAAGCGCACCGCATACCACTGTAAATATTCTCCTGGACCAATATCTAAACTACAACTTGTATCAATTAAATATTGTGCTTGTTCAGTTACAGATGGAAATTTTTGCAAATCTGGTGGTAAATCTTCATTAGGTATTGCTAATAAAGTTTTTTCCAGCTTTGTTAATAACTCAGCTACCGTAAAAAATTGTTCTGGTTGATTAGTTTCCAAAACAACAAAATGATCCTGTTGGTACATTAATGGGTTTGGCATAATTGGTAATTGGTAATTGGTGATTGGGAAAAAACATTCTCCCCTGGTCAAGAAGGATAGACTGGTAAAATAAAGTGAAACCATGCACCACTTTGGGGAGAAGAGTCTACCCAAATTTGACCGTAGTGGGCGCGGATAATGCGTTGACATAAACAAAGACCAATTCCATATCCTTCCGTGTTTTGATCACGTTGGAGACGGAAAAGATTTTCAAAAATGTGATCGCGGTTTTCTTCGGGGATACCTGGACCACTATCACCAACACTAAATTCGACTTTTTGCGTAGTTCGATGCAGTGCGGCTACACTAATAATGCCACCTACAGGAGTATATTTAATAGCATTATCTAAAAGATTTACTAAGACTTGGCGAATTCGCTCTGGATCGGCATAAACATAGGGTAAATCTTGAGGAATATCTGTGAGGATTTTTTGGGATTTGCTAGTGTAGCGATCGCTAAATTCGTCCAATACCTGAAAACAGAGTTCCCCTAAATGTAATTTTTCAGGAATAATGGGTAATTCCGTATCATGTCCCCGCCCTGCTTGTAACAAATCCGCAATCATCCGATCAATGATTCGTGTTTGTGTGCGAGCCTGTTTGAATAAATGTAAAGCTAGTGCTGGTTTTAGGCGTTGGAAGCCCCCAGTATCGGCGTTGAAATTAGATTGCAGAGTTTCAATAGCGATCGCCACAGCCGTGAGAGGATTACGAAGATCATGAGCCAAAATGCCAATGATGCGATCTTTAAACTGTAACTGCTGTTGTAGTTTATCCTTTTCCTGCTTGAGACGAAAAATCTCATCCGAGAGTTCGATCAATTGAGCGGAGGTAGCTACAGAATGAATGGTAGATTTAGATGCTATCACCGGAGTTGTATCATCCAAACATTCTTGTAAATCTTCCTGTAATTTCAAAAACGAGTCAACGGCGGTCTGCCAACGGGGCCACCATGTTTTTAATTGCGGGATTATATTAGTACCAGCTATAGTCTGTTGTGGTTGAGGATGAATTTTCACCAAAGCAGGCGTGGCCACTAGCTTAAAATGTTCTGCTAAGTAAGGTTGTTCTCCAACATCAATAATTTGTAGTTCAAAACTATACCCAGCCTCTAATTCTTTTAAGTAAGCGCGAATTCGCTGTACTTGCTGACGGGATTGGGGTCGTCCATCAGTAAACAGCAGTAGTTGGAGTGGAGCCTCGGAATAGATAGGCTGATCCTGGGAAACTTGCATGACATCTTGTTTCAGCACTGGTAACAACCTGGGGACGTTTTACAAAAAGTAAAATGGACTGACCCGGAATTTTAGATTTTAGATTTTAGATTACAAAAATTTGGTACAGGTCTGAAGTCCTTGAGGATGGAAACATCATAAATCCCAAATTTTCGAGCTTCTATACTTCAGGGTAGAGTCAATCCAAAATCGCGTGACTTTGGTTAATGGCCGTTGTTTTTCCAATTTAATATCTATTTTAGATTTTTCCTACAGTAATCCGATCTAGGTTTGGGATATGAAAAAAATTGTTTGCGGAATTTTGCTGCCTTTTACCCTTACTTTTACACCTATTAGGCTTCTAGCTCAGGAATTACACTCCCCAGTTGATCCCAATCAAAAACCGGTTTCGCAGTCAAAAGAGGATGAGTTTTATACTACAACAGCGCGGTTACGTCAGCAGCAAGTATATTTAATTGACCGGTTACAAGCGGCTTTCACTTCTCCAGATGCAAATAGAATGCGAGCAGTCAGAGGACAATTAATTATCCAGACCATTCAGATAGAAAATTTTCTCAAAGGTTACTACCCCAATTCTCAAAAATTATGTAGTTCCAAGAGTAATTTTACTGATGTATCTTCTTTACCTGAACAGTTAAATGAGTCTAAAGCGCAAATTTACTGTTCTTTGTATGGTTCTAGTCAGGAATTGTTTAAACTGCGTCCCATCATAGATCGGTTATTATCTCGACGGGGAGAAATAGGTTTAGTCAGAGAATTACCTTTAGTTTCTGGGGAACGACAATTAGATCCTGTACTACCTATTGCGCCTATAATGCGTCCTGACTTACACAAGCCAGCAATACCGCTTAATAATAGAGAACCGGATTTAACTTCACCTCCTGTAACAAATATTGGTAGAGGGCAAAAAAGAGCCATAGCTAATTATGTACCGCCCCAGCAACCTGCGATCGCTCCACCCATAGAAGCTTTGAACCTGCTCCAATCTGCCAATCAATTCTTGCAAACAGTCGAACCCCAACAGCAGCAAGGCTTTGCCACAGTCAACAGCTTAAGTGGTGAGAATAATTCCCAAACAGAAAAAATCTATGGTCAATTTCTGAGATTACCGAACACTGGTATGGTGCAGGTATTACCTGATTCAGTTTACCGTCGTCAGGCGAATATTGTTCAAAATCGCCTCCAAGCTAATGTTAACGGTTATCCTTTGCCCCTGACAGTTGAGACTAAGGGTAGCTTAATTCCCACTCTACCACTTCAAGTCGTGGGCGATAACTTCCAATTAGTTCCTGAAAACCTAGATTATGGTTTTATTGTTGATGTTGGTGATCTACCTTTGGGAAAATTGGATGAAAAACTCCAAGCTATTCACCAGTCAACGCGAGATTTTTTCCTGAACTACCAGCCACCCACCCAGGTAGAATCTTTACAAGTAGATAAACGCCGCTTTGTAACGGGAAAGGATCAGCCCTGGAAGCAATCACAAGTTATATTAACTGCTGCAAAAGCTCAATTAAATCATACCTATTTAGTGCGATCGCTCCAATTCCAACTCCCAGACCTAATTTTAAATAATCAACCAATAAACCGGCAAAATAGCCGGGCTAAACAGGAATTAGCCCAAGTTCCCAGCGCTGATATCATCATTGCTTTTCGCCCCGTTCGTAGTCATCTAGATGGCAGTTATACCATCCTTTGGCGTGTTGTTAACCAACTACCCGCACCGCAAATTGATGATTTAGAGAAATACGTACAGTATTGAGGATGAGGACTCATACCAATTCACCAAAATCCTGATACTTATGAATTAGTCCTAGGGGTTTAGCAATGCTAAACCCCTACTGATTTCTTTAAACCATGCTTCAAAACTATTTATAGCAGTAGTCAGGAGTCACCGAGTCAGGAGTCAGAAGTAAAACCCTCTTGTAGTAAGAGTTTCATGATTAACTGATGTCCTAACTACTCTGTCTACAGCTATAATAAAACCCTTTTAGGGACAATTCATGAATTGTCCCTACATTCTATTTTGGAGATGTTTAAGTAGGTGTGAGATAACCAAAATATCGGAGCAAAAGTAAAATTGCTCAAAACTTCTTCACTCTTACCTCCTGGCTTCTGTTGTACCTACTTTGATTTCGCTTCCAGATTTTCTAAACGGCTTTTCAATTCCTGATTTTGCTGTTTAAGTTGATCCAGTTCCTCACGTAATTGCCGCAGGGTTTTATCTGTGCCAATGTTATTTTGCACTTTAGCAACTTCTTCCTCTGCATAGCGCCGGACGCGTCCATCGGCGGTTTGGTTGGCTAAAGATTGCAAAATGCCAATGGCTTTTGGTGTTTCCATTTGTCCCAAGGCTGTTAAAACAGCTACTTGGGTTAAAAAGAAAGTCTCTCTGGCAATTTCCGCTAACCGATCTAAAATCCGTTCTATATTAGCAGGAGTTTGACCTATGGAAATTTTGCCTAAAGCGCGAATTGCCGAGAGTCGTAATGGTTGTGGTATGCCAATTTTGGTGTATTCCAGAATAATATTTAGAGCTACTTCCGAGGTTTTAAATTCAGCTAAACCAGCGATCGCCCCACTACGCACAACTTCGTTCCAACCTGCCCTTTCTTCTAGCACAGATTTGAGTAATTTAATTACCTTGTCTTCATGGGATTTATCTTCTAAATTGGCGGCAGCGATCGCGGCAATAGTCCGGCAAGCAGTAGCTTCTACATAGTAGCTTTCATCACCATTTTGGACAAAACTTTTCACCGCTTTATAACTATGATGGGTTTTAATTTGGGATAAAGAACTAATGACTGCCCGACGGACAAAGGGGCTAGGATCTTGTAACCCTACTATTAAACCATCAAAAGCTTGATCTAATTGAATTTCCGCCAATTGTTTGGCAACTTCTACCCGCACACCCCAAAAGGGATCATTTTTCAAAGCTGATGATAATGCTTGAGTTGCTTCTAGTCCGCCTTTTGTGGCTAAAGCTTCCGCCGCATAAATGCGAGAAATGGGATGAGGATCAAATTCTAACTGGGCTTTTAATTCCGCAATGGGAAATTCTAATTTGACAGTTTTTAAGTAATTATTGCCCACATCAAAACTAATAAAATCAGGTCTTTCTGTTAAAGGAAAGTAAAAACTTTGTTCCTTTTCATGAACTCTAACAGTAAAAGTTGTTAATTTGGGGTTTTCTTTATATCCAAAACCAATGGGAATTTTGAGATTAAATAAATCCTTACTATCTGCTTTAGCTTGGGTTTGGGTGACTGTCACCTTTGCTAAATTTGCATCACCATCCCAAGAGTAAGCTACTTTAAAATCAGGATGGCCACCACGGTAGACATATTGATCAAACAAGAAGGCTAAATTCCGGCCTGCGGCTTTTTCAATTGCCCTTAATAAGTCTATGGTTTCCACAGTTTGATGGGCGTTGTCTTGGACAAATGTTTGCACAGCTTGCCAAAATAACTCATCGCCCAATTCTGCACGAATCATGTGATAAACACAAGATCCTTTTTCATAAATGTGGCGGTCATAAAGTTCGATCGCTTCCCGATAAACATGAGTTACCATCGGTCTACGGTAACGACTGCTATCTTCACTTAAATAACTCCGCGCTTCGGCCAACCGATAATATGCGGCTTCTTGGTCGCCATATTCCCGTTCTGTCCACATTACCTCAGAATAGGAAGCCATTCCTTCCTTAATCCAAGCATGGGACCAATGTTTAATAACTACTAAATCTCCAAACCATTGGTGTGCGAGTTCATGGACGACTAAACTTTCGGTATTACGATTATCTAATATTGCCCTGGCATCTAGCAAACATCTGTCAGTTAATAGGGTGGTGGAAGTATTTTCCATGCCTCCAAAAATAAAATCATCTACACAAACTTGGGCATATTTGGGAAAAGCATAGGGATAACCATACTTTTCGCTCAAGAATTCGATCATTTGCGGAGTTTTGCCCATGCTGCGTTTAGCATCTGCTTCTCGTCCCTTCTCGACGTAGTAGGTAACGGGTTTACCTTGCCATTCATCCCGAATTTCGGCAAAGTCACCGACGGCCAAAGTCATCAAGTAGGTAGGATGAACTTGTTGTTGTGACCAATGGTAGGTTTTATATTCCCCACTCTCTACAGTCTCAATTAGTTCACCGTTGGAAATAGCCACCAAGGGGTTAGGAACGCGGACGCGAATTTCTGAGGTGGATAACTGTCCGGGGTAGTCGAAACAAGGAAACCAATAGCGAGAGTCTTCGTCTTCTCCTTGTGTCCAGATTTGGGTAGGCTTATGGGGATAGTGTTTGTCTGGTTGAATAAAGTAAATGCCCCGTTGGGGTTTTTCGGCGATGTAGGCGATCGCAATTAACAACCTATTGCCGATTTTGGTAGGTTGGGAGAGGTGAATACAAAGTTTTTCCCCATCATATTCAAAGTTTTGTACAACTTCGTCTACTTGTACAGACTTGATCTGCAAATTGACCGCATCCAAAGTTAACCTATCAATGCCATTACGGACTGGTAATAGCCGAATACTACAAGTTCCATAACAACTTTTCTGAGGTATATCCAAACCAATATCTAGAAAAATATGTTCTACCTGTCCGGGTCGGTCAGGGTTATAGTGTGGTTTTGCTCCTGGCAGTTCAAACCGTTTGTGTGTGGTCTTTTCACTATCAAAATAATGCTGCGACATTGATTATTACTAACCTTTTAATCCTAAAACGTCTACTTATCCATATAGGATAGGTTTAGAATACCTGGGGGGTGAAAAATTGACTATTGTTTTCAAATCAATAAGATATCATTTGCGGATTCATTCTCGACCATGGTGGAGTATTATTTAGAGTCTATTACAATTTATTGGTGAGCATAAACTCAGAATTATATCAGTAAATACTCTATTTTTAACAAAAATTAATGATAAAAAAACGGAAGTTGCTAGTTATAGTCATGATCATCTAGGGGGTGCGGAGTGAAAATTATTTCCAATTTCTCCTGCCTCCTGCCTTTCAACTCCTGCCTCCTGCAAATCTTTTATACTCCAAATGCCATATCTGCTAACATCTACTCAGTTACTAAAATCCCTAAACTATAATTGTTTTCCATAAATTATGACCTAGACAAATTTTCCCATCTAGCCGTAAGTATTGTGAGAAAATAGTTACAAAATTTACAAATACAAGGATAATTTACTAATGCCTGAGAAAAAATCATCACTTTTAATTCCCGTAATTGGTACTGTTATTATCTTAGCAGGTGGTATAGCAGCTTATATGTATCTCAAGGGCAGTGGGAGTAGTTCCAACCCTTTAGGTAGTGCTAAATTAGTACCTGTAACTGCATTAATGGCAACTTATATTGATACCAAACCAGAATCTTGGGATAAGTTGACAAAATTTGGGACACCAGAAGCGCGAAAAATTATTGGTAAAGGGTTACAGGATTTCAATCAGCAAATTTTGAACGATAATAGTATCTCTTACGCAGCAGATATTAAACCTTGGGTGGGTGGTGTAATGATTGCGGTACTACCACCAGATAACAAAAAAACCTCTCCAGTAAATTTACGCGCCTCTGAACAACCTAATATTCTTGTAGTAGTAGATATTAAGGACAAAATTGCAGCATTAAATTTTGCGAATAAGTTAAAACAGCAAAAAAATGTCAAAACTCAAGAGTCCGACTATAAAGGTGAAAAAATTATCGAAACTAAAGCTCAAGGTGAACCAACCTATACCACGGTTTTGAACAATAACCATTTGTTATTTACATCTAATAAACAAGCTGTAGAAAAAGCTATTGATACCTTTAAAGGGGAAGCTTCCTTTGCAACTAAAGCAGGTGCCAATGAGATTCTGAGTAAAGGTGTAGATGTGAAAAATAGTTTGGCACAGGTTTATATACCTGATTATGGCAACATGATAGAAAAAATAGCAGCTTTAAATCCTCAGTCTCCAAAATTGCCCCCACAAACATTGGCACAAATTAAGCAAGTAAAATCTCTCGTTGCAGGTGTGGGAGTAGATGATATGGGATTGAGATTTAAAGCAGTGGTGAATTTAGATCCTGAATTGAATAAATTTCAATATCAAACTACCCCAGCCAAAATTGTGGGACAATTTCCTAGTGAAACCTTTGCTTTAGCTAGTGGACAGGGAATTAATAAAAGTTGGCAAACTTTTGTAGCACAAAGTAAAGATTATCCTGAGTTAAATCAAGGATTACAACAAGCACGGACACAGTTAAAAACTCTGGAAATTGATTTAGATCAAGATATTTTTAGTTGGATGACTGGAGAATTTGGTATAGGTGCAATTCAATCTAATCAAGGTTTATTAGCTAATCCGGGTTTTGGTGGTGCTTTGGTATTAGATACGAGCGATCGCAAAACTGCCGAAGCTACTTTCACTAAACTTGATAATCTCGCTAAACAGCAATCTCTCAATGTTGCTAACAAAAACATCGGTGGTAAAAATGTCACAGAATGGCAAATTCCCCAACAAGGTGCTTTAATTTCCCATGGTTGGCTAGATAATGATACCGTATTTCTAGCCATTGGCGGACCAATTGCAGAAACTCTTGCTAATCGTAAAGGTCAAGCATTAGATCAGAGTGAGACTTTTAAAAGTGTAACTGGTTCTTTACAAACACCTAACGCTGGTTATTTCTATTTAGATATGGAAAAAACCACAACCATTATTAAGCGTTTAGCTGCCCAAAGTCAACCCTTACCTCCAGATGCTACTGCTATCCTCAATTCTATTCGTGGACTGGGTGTAACTTTTAATAGTCCTGATAAATCAAGAACACAAATGGAGATATTATTTGCTCTTAAACCCACTTCTGGGCAGTAATATATAGCAGGAGGGCAGGAGAGCAAAAAAGTCAAGAGTCTCCTGTCACCTACTATCAGTCAAAATCTCCAAATAATTAATTATGAATCAAGTTCTAGAAATCACTCCCAAAATTCATTATGTAGTGGCAATGTCTCAACCAGAAACCCATCTGTTTGAAGTAACATTACACATTGCTAACTACCCAAATTCAATTCTCGATTTAAAAATGCCGGTGTGGACACCTGGATCATATTTAATTCGGGAATATGAAAGACATTTACAAGATTTTACTGCTTTGGCTGACAACCAACCTTTATCTTGGCAAAAAATTAGTAAAAATCATTGGCAAATAATAAAAGGTGAGGTTTCAGAAGTAACTATTAGTTACCGGATTTTTGCTAATGAATTAACTGTAAGAACAAATCATTTAGATGCTACTCACGGTTATTTTAATGGGGCAGCTTTGTTTTTTAGAATTCCTAACTATGAACATTTACCAATTCAAGTAACTGTAATTCCACCTCATGAAAAATGGCAAATTATTACAGGTTTACCAATAGTTAGTAAAGACGAAAATACTTTCTTAGCAGCAGATTTTGATACTCTAGTTGATAGTCCTTTTGAAATTGGTTATCATCAATTATACCATTTTGAAGTATTAGGAACACCCCATGAATTAGCAATTTGGGGAAAAGGCAATTTTCAACCACATCCAATGATTGCTGATTTTACCAAAATTGTTGAAGTAGAATCACAAATGTTTGGTGGTTTACCTTATGACAGATATGTATTTTTCCTACATTTGCTTCAGCAAGGTTTTGGCGGTTTAGAACATAAAAATTCCTGTTGCTTAATTTATCAAAGATTTGGATTTCGCAATCGGGATACATATCAGCAATTTTTACAATTAGTTGCCCATGAATTCTTTCATTTATGGAATGTGAAAAGAATTCGCCCCAAAGGTTTGGAAGTATTTGATTATGACCAAGAAAACTATACACCTTCTTTATGGTTTTGTGAAGGAACAACCAGTTATTATGATTTAATCATTCCTTTACGGGCAGGTATTTATAATACCAAGGCATATTTAAACTATTTGAGCAAGGAAATTACTAGATATCTCAATACTCCGGGACGGAAAGTACAACCTTTATCTGAGTCAAGTTTTGATGCTTGGATTAAACTTTATCGTCCAGATGCCAATAGTAGTAATTCCCAAATCTCCTACTATTTAAAGGGAGAAATGGTATCCCTACTTTTAGATTTATTAATTCGTGTACATCATCAAAATCAACGTTCTTTAGATGATGTGATGCGGCAAATGTGGCAGGAATTTGGGAAAGATGAAATTGGTTATACTCCAGAAGAATTACAAAATGTAATTGAATCTGTTGCCGATATGAATTTAAGTGATTTCTTTAACCGCTATCTCCATGGACTGGAAGATTTGCCATTTAATCAATATTTGCAATATTTCGGTTTGCAATTAGTGGGAGATATCAATGAAGAACCTTATTTGGGTGTGAGGGTAAATACTGAAAATGGCCGGGAAATAATTAAATTTGTAGAAATGGGTTCACCAGCACAAAAAGCCGGAATTGATCCTGGAGATGAATTATTAGCCATTGATGGTTTGAAAGTAGGAAATCAGTTAAGTGAAAGATTGAAAGATTATCAAGCAAATGATACTCTCCAAGTGACTGTTTTCCATCAAGATGAACTGCGGACTTATTCTGTCACTTTAGCTGCACCAGTTTATAGTAAGTATCAAATTAGACCACTAGAAAATCCAGATCCTACAGCAATGGCCAACTTTGCGGGTTGGTTAGGTGTGTCTTTAGACATTCTTAAATAGACATTTGGTGAAAATACGGTAGGGGCGTTCCTGTGGCAGGTCTGTGGTTCGACAAGCTCACCAACCACGTCAGACAGCATAAATCATGTAAATAAACATATTCTTGATATCTGACGCACCCTACAACTGAAAAGTCAGAGAGGAACAGGCTTTACCCCTGCCTCCTGCTATAGTTACCATTGACTAATATTTATTAGTTAGATGTCAAATCATTGGGTTTTATGTAGAAATATTAAGGAATATTGCATTTCTATCAAAACCTGAAGCTAAAGGGGAAATTCAGCCAAAAGTCCATGATAGGATGCTTTGGGAAAATATGATAATTGGGAGAAAACCTTTGACACTACGGGTTGCGGTTGTTGGTTCTGGACCTGCGGGTTCATGCGCTGCGGAAACACTAGCTAAAGCTGGGATCGAAACATATTTGTTTGAGCGCAAGTTAGATAACGCTAAACCTTGTGGGGGTGCTATTCCCCTGTGTATGGTGAGCGAGTTTGATTTACCTCCAGAAATCATTGACCGTCGTGTACGGAAAATGAAAATGATCTCTCCTTCTAATCGTGAAGTTGATATCAATTTAATAAATCAAGATGAATATATAGGAATGTGCCGCCGAGAAGTGCTAGATGGTTTCTTGCGAAACCGGGCGGCAAAATTAGGCGCGAATTTAATTAACGCCACTGTTCATAAAGTTGATATCCCTGGGAATAATAGCGACCCCTATACAATTCACTACGTTGACCATTCAGGAGAAGGGGTACAGGGAGTTACCAAAACCCTGAAGGTGGATTTAATTGTTGGTGCTGATGGGGCTAATTCCCGCATTGCTAAGGATATGGATGCTGGGGATTATAATTATGCGATCGCTTTCCAAGAACGCATTCGTCTTCCCCAAGACAAAATGGACTATTACAATGACCTGGCGGAAATGTATGTAGGTGATGATGTTTCTACCGACTTCTATGCTTGGGTATTCCCCAAATATGATCACGTAGCGGTAGGTACTGGCACAATGCACATCAACAAAGCCAGTATTAAACAATTACAAGCAGGTATCCGCGCCCGTGCTTCTGAAAAACTAGCCGGTGGTACAATCATCAAAGTAGAAGCCCACCCCATCCCCGAACATCCCCGTCCCCGTCGCGTTGTCGGACGTATTGCCTTGGTAGGAGATGCGGCTGGTTATGTTACCAAGTCCTCTGGTGAAGGTATTTACTTTGCGGCTAAATCTGGCAGAATGTGCGCTGAAGCTATTGTAGAAGCTGCTAACGGCGGGGCGCGGATTCCCACAGAAGCCGATCTCAAAGTATATCTGAAGCGTTGGGATAAGAAATACGGACTTACCTACAAAGTATTAGATATTCTGCAAAACGTTTTCTATCGTTCCGATGCTACCAGAGAAGCATTCGTAGAAATGTGTGATGATTTGGATGTACAGAAGCTAACCTTTGACAGTTACCTGTATAAAACTGTAGTTCCTGCTAACCCCATCACCCAATTAAAAATTACTGCCAAAACCATTGGTAGCTTAATTCGTGGTAACGCCCTTGCACCTTAAATATGGAAAATGAGAAGCCCGACATTTGTTTCCGGGCTTCTTTTTTTTGGGTGAATAAATTACATACAGGGAATTTGATCTGAGTGATGTACACCTGTAGCGGGCAAGATGCCCGCACCACAAAATTTTCACCTATGAGATGTCATAGTTTTGACACAGGGTAATGAGTTTGGCTTTGATGAGCGATCGCACATTTTCCGGTGATACTACAATACAATCAGATGAGTATTGCATAATTTCCCGAATAAACCAGAATGTATTTGATACTCTCCTAATAACGCGCTTTACCTGTGGTTGATCGGTTATCCATTCAACGGTTTTATCTTCTGCTTTGGTTTGATAGGCAAAAGCTAAACCTTTGTATAGGTGCATTTCTACATCTATTTGATCTAATCTATCCAGCCATTTTCCCGTAGTTTCCGTAACTGCTGCTTCGTTAATTCTGTCTAAACGGAAACACCAGTTATGTTGTAATTCTGGGATGTCAAGATTTCCTTCGGTTTCTTCACACCAGCAGTCAAGATATTGACGTTTTTCGTGGGGTGTGATTTTGGCATAACAGACGGTAAAATTAAATACTCTCTCTGCTGCATCTTGATAGGAAAGTTGAAAGGGTTGTTGACGCAAGATATAGTGATCTATTTGTAACCGCCAAGATGGACGAGAGTTATTTAAAAACTCTTCTATTTCTTTCCGTAGAGGTACGGATAATTCACTGCGTTCTAGTAGTAAATTAGCGATAATTTCCGCTTGTTCATTTTGTCCGATGTCCGTTAATGCACCTATACAACGATGTAAGGCATGGATGCGGGAATCTTGCCAGTCATGATTTTTACCAACAATTAATTCCCGTTGAGCGATCGCCTTGATCAGTTTGGAGATATTGGGATCTTCTCCCCACATCATCCCAAATTCTAGGGCGATCGCTTCTAGTTCCGCTTTGTCGCGTTCTGATACCGACAGAGTTATAGACTGACCTTTACGACTCATTAAAAGTGTCCGTGTACTTTATACTTATTTTCTCTTGTCAATTTCTATTTTCGGTGTCATTATGGATTTTAACAACGAGTTACGGACACAATATGGGGTATTTAAAAGTATACAAAAAAGCCAGAGTCTAGCTCTGGCTTACAAGCCCTCATAGGGATTAATAAGTGTGTTAAAGCCTTGATCACATCTCTTCTATAATTTCAATCCCTGATAGGGATTAGGATTTAGTTTCAAGGCTTCTCTAGTATACATCTTGGGCAAAGCTAATGGAAAATTTTTTATTTTGTTTGCACTTCTCTCCTATAGACAAAAAAATAAATGTTATATTAGGAGAACCAGAAGAAAGTCATTCTAGTTCACCTATCAGAGTCGCACCTTATAGGTTAACACGAGCGTGGCTTCTTCAGCGTAAATCTATTGAGGAAATCTCTCATGAAAGAAAACTTACCTGATCGTATGCTTCAGCTAATGTCAGATAGTTGCTGGTATTCTACAGAGGAGCTAGTAGAAAAATTGAGTCATCGGTTTTCTGTAACTATGCACGTTCTCAAGAAACAAGGTTATCAATTTGAAAAAAGACGTACTCACGGTCAAAAGTATGAGTATAGATTGGTAAAAGAGTCAAAAGCGATCGCTTCGCTCACTATAGGCAACGCTTAAAAAGAATTTCTGACATACTGGGGGTGGTTTCTCCTACTCCCATTTCTTGAAAATAGTAGTTAGTGAGGTCAAAAACTATGACCGATAATTTGCTTTATCGAATTTCCATTGATCCAAATCATGAATTTTTCGCTAAATAGGTAAACCATGAACGAACAAACATTACTAGAAAGAATCACATTTAACCCCCAAATCTTTGGTGGTCAACCAATAATTCGTAGTCGTCGTCTAGCTGTAGAACACATTTTAGGAATGTTAGCAGCAGGTGATACTACCGAAACCTTATTAGAAGCATATCCCTGGTTAGAAAGGGAAGATGTGCAAGCCTGTTTAGTTTATGCACGGAGGTTAGTAGGTCATGAAAGAGTTGAACCTTTATTGTAATTTTTAATCACAAAAATGGATAATGATAAAATGCAAGATAAAATCCTAACAATTGCAGAACTTCGAGAACTTTCTTTACAACTTCTTAAAAAAATACCTTACTTAAAAATGTTAGTTCTCTTTGGTTCTAGAGCAACTGGTAACACTAACGCTAATAGTGATTGGGATTTTGCGGTTTTATGTGATGAAGAAAAATATAACTTATATGTTCAAGATCACCCATTAGCTTTATTTGCAATACCTGGAATTTTGGGAGAGATATTTAAAATCAATTCTGATAACATTGATATTGTTGAACTTAATCACTGTTCTAAATTAATAGCTCATTTTGTAGCTCGTGATGGAAAGGTATTATATGAAAATCAAGCAGATGAGTTTGAGAAATTTAAACAAAGAGTATTACTGAGTAATGCAGAAATTAAAAAAATTGAAAGAACTAAATTAGAAAACATTGATAACTTTTTACAAAGGTGGGGAGTATGACAAATATAGCAATATCCGCTTTATCTTAGACAAATCTACTCTTATTTAATTACATTGGAAGAAGGAAATGACTGAAATAATTACTAATCAAAACAACATTTTAAAAATATACCTCAGTGCTTTAGCTGCAAAGGTTATTGATGATCAGGTAAATTCTCAGTTACTAGCAACTTTAGCAGATCAAAGTCATAGCTTAGAAATCGCTCGCTCATTTGGTGATTCTAAATTGGTCAGACAATTAAATATAAAACGCAATGTAAGCAATGATCAATTACCAACACTAAATTTCCAAGCTAATAATATTGTGACTTGGGAAAATCAGGAACTTGGTAAAATTCAAACTTTATACAAGAAACCATTACCAGGAGAATTACAAGCAAAATTAGCTATTGAAAGTGCAATTGATAGATTTTTAGAATATTTACAAAAGGTACATTATATAGTTGTATTAGATGAAAGTGACTCTCATGTAATTGTTTTTGTACCTAAAAGACAAGAATTAATAAGTTGTAATTTGCTTTGGAATAAATTTCTAGAAGAAGTAGCTTTTTCAAAAAATGGATTTAGCAAACATCAGTTAAGAGATTTAACACAAACATTTATTCTTTTGCTGAATAGTGTTACTTTAGCTGGTCGTGGTTTTAGTACCTTAGAAGTTCCAATTATATGCAAAGAACAAGCTGATATTTTAGCTGCTTGCTATTTAGCAGTTATTTATAAAGTTCAAAAACGTCAAACAGATCGTCAAAGAAAAATAGATGAATTACAAAATAAATCTACTACAGATAAGCAGTTACAAGCATTACAAGAGATGCAGGATAAAGAAGCGAAAAAATATAGTGAATATTTTCAAAAATCATTTGGTTCTCTTTTAAGTGAACAGGAATCAATTTGGCAAGAGTTAGAAGATATTGAAAATCAATTGAAAACAGCAGGTTTAACGAAAGTCCAAATTAATAAACTAAACAAACAAAAAGAAAAACTTTTATCTCAGCTAATATTTACCCAAGAATCTGTGCAACAAAAACTTTCATTACTGCAAAGCTCTAATGGCAATCCATTTGAATTTATTCAATTAAACCGCAAAAACTATCCTGAAAGATTCCAAGACATTATTGATATTTACAAACGATTTAATGATACAGCTACAGACCAAATAAATTCTACTCGTGGTGACATTTTTACTCAATGTATTTTAGAAATGTATCGCTTACTAGAAAAACAACCACCTTATGATCCAAAACCAGAACCTTTATTAAGTGAAAACCCAATAAAAATGGAAGTAAGATCACCAGGTGATGATGGTAAAGAATTTTGTTACTCTTGTGGAGTTAAACTTGATCCAAAAACTGCTAAATGGAAAGTTGCCAGATTTATGTTTGAGCGACCTTCCCAGCGTCGTCAATCTTCATCAAGTGAAGATCGTCCTTATATTTGTGCTTCCTGTTCTACTCTTGCTTTTGCTTCACCCCTAAAAGTAACAGATGAAAGCATTATTTTGAAGCTGAAAAATGTTAATCAAAATCATGAATCTGTTAATTTTAAATTAAAGCAGTATATCCGAATGCTGACTACTAAAGAATTAAATTTAAGTTCTGGTCAGTATCTACTTTTATCATCTGATAAAACTGCTAGTGGTGACATAGGATCTGATAAATTAGGACAAGTGCAATATGCACTAGCTAAAGTTGCTTCTATTTTCCCCACAGAAGTATTAACAGACTTTGAATTTTATCTTATTCCCCAAGGAAGTCAAGAGATAAAGTTAGCTAACAGGCATTTAGTATTAATAAAAGGATTAATGGAATGTTATGGACATTCAATTATTATCTCTGGCAAAGATATCAATTATGATTTAGGAGAAGCAATTCGCTATGTAGAACAAGATTTACCATTTTTAGCTGATTATTCTCTAGTTAAATCAGCAAATGTTAGTAATAAATTACAGCTTGAAAAAATTCGAGAACTTTATTGTAAAATACTTGAGGGGGATATGAATTCATCCAAGCAGCTTTTTAAAAGAGCGCAATTATATCGAGATGTTGCAGCACTAACAGGCTTAACTTATGCTTTTGTTCAATCTCTGGAAAGTACAACTAAGAAATCCATGAAAACAGAAGATGCTGAAAGAGAAATGAAAAAAATCATAGAACAAGTAGGTGATGCAGTTGCTTTTTGTTATTACGCTACCCTTGGCGACCAAGAAAAGAAAACTGTACAAGCCAGACTTTACCGCAACAATGATAATTACTTTATTTATGACCAAGCTAAGGATTTTTTGGAAACCAAATTACAAATTTTAGACCGACAAGAAAAGGACGAAGTTAAAAAACAAACTTGGCTAACTTTTTATGCAGATGATGTGATGAAAGCATATACCTATTTTGCTGAAAATGGTTATAGTCAAGACCGAGAATGGAATGAATTGACCTATAACCTAAAACTTTCCCTATATACCCGTTTTCCTGAATTAGTTCACAAACTCTAAACTACAGGTGATAAATAATCATGACAACTGGATTAAATGCAACTGATTCCAAAAATCCCCGCTTTCATTTTGATATTTATGCAATTTTAGAAGGTTCACAAGAACTATATTTTGGGGATGAAGTACAAGTAAACGTTAACGTCGTAGAAACAGTAAAATTAACCACAAAAGATGGTCAATCTCTCGAAAAATGCTATCTTTCACCTACTAAACGCAGAGGTGTAGAAAGACGTTGTTTATTATGGTCACCTGTAAAAACCGGTGAACTGTTAGGAGATAAATATAAATGTGGTATTCCTAAAACCTGCGCTAAACAAGACTGTCCTATTTGCGCTCCCTATGGCGCACTTGACCCTGGTAATAAAACTTTAATAGGTCGTGTAACTCATGGTGGTGGCGTTGCAGTTCAAGATTTGTACCCAGTAGATAAACAACGTGCAATGCACCCTGCTATCTTGGTTAATCCAATGAAAAAGCCCGAAGAGAAACCTATGCCATTCAAACGCCAATATAATCAACCCGGTATTTTTTACCCAGTTTCTAACCATGCTTTGAGTGTCACTGATAAAGAATTTTCATCTGTTGCCTATGCTTTTTTAGATGCTTTACCTCGTATTGGTTCTGGTAATCCCAAAGGTATTTCTATTGCTGAAAATGAACAGCAAATACCACTTTTAGTAGTGGATAGATATCTATTTCCTAAAGGTAAACGTCCGGTGATTTCTCCAGCTATTACTGACCCAGAAATTGCAATTAACGATTTTATGAGATTTGCTCAATATCCAAATACTGATATTGACCACATCCATGATGATTATTTTGATAGATGGATAGGAGATAAAGCATTAGAAAAGTTGCAAGAATACTCTGCTAATTTCGTTAAAACAGTTCTACAAGCATAAATTTACAAGCACAAAAAACACCATTAGGTATAATTATGTATTGCCTCAAATTGACAATTATACCTATGGCAGCAATGACTTTTCGCATTCTGCCAGGGTCTATCTTAAACATCGCTACTTATCCTTTTGTTCCACCCACAACCTTATCAGGATTTTTGCGAAGGTTAGGAATGTTAAGTGTAGGGTTAGACATTCCTGAAACTGCCATTAATAAAGATAATCCTCCGGTTTACGCCTTACCACCTCTTTATATTGCTTTAGGTGCTTATCCTTCTTCAACTTCATTCAGTACAATACATAAAACCTATCGGAAAGGGATGCGAGAATTTAACCACTATAGCTTTTCTAAGTTATATGTGGAAAAAGACAAAGCAAATTTTCAATTGCATACCTGGGAATATTTCATAACTGAGGAACTTATAGGTTATGTTGTCAGTGAATCCTTAGAAGGTTTAGCACAATTTAAGCAATTAGAAGGTTATGGATGCAAATTAGGAAAAGAAGGTTTTGCAGTATTAAAAGAAGCATCTGAACCAATTCAGTTAACACTAGATAAACTAGCTGCTTTTCCTTCAACCCTTGTACCAATGGAGGCAATTTTACAAAGTAATCAATTTGTAGGAAGTTGCGATATTTACAATCTTTATCGCTATAACTGGGAAAGAAAATCTAACAATTCTTCTATTAGAGAAGGATTTTTAGATAATCAACCAACACAAGTAGAAGGTTTTATTCCTTTTCTTACTGGTTACTATCCCCAAGCAGGGAATTTAGCCCCAACTCTTGATTACTACACTAACGAAGAAATTTATATTCCTGTATCTTTAGTAAATTTGTTAAAAGGTGAAGTCAATGTCTAAAGTAAAACGTCAACGTCCTTATATATTTGGTAGAGTCTTTTTTCCAGAAACAGATAATCCTGAACCTGCAATACCGAATAAGATTTATTTTCAACCTCTTGGTAATCATGTTGGTAATGTGGTTAAATTAGTGAAATTTTGGCATGAAGACGATTTTCCTTGTGAATCATCCTTGGATAGAGTTATAGAAGCAGCAAAAATTCATGATTCAGGAAAACCGCAAAAATTTAACTTAGGAGTTGAAGAAAATAAACAAAAGGTTTTCAGAAAATATATTTACTCATTTAGGGGACATAGATATTTAGCAGAACATAAAAACCCTTGGATACAAAGTTTAGCCAGAGGACACCATGATTATTCAGTAGGTGATATTAGTCGAGATGCTTACCAATTAAAAAAATCTCCAGAGTTTACAGAAATTCTGTTAAAAAATCCCTTAGCTTATGCTCAAGAATTATACATTTTAGAAATGTGTGATCAAATTGAAGCCGAATTAGCTTGTAGAGTTATTGAAGATGAAGAACAAGCTAAATCTCGTACTTTTATGGAATATACAATTGAGAGAGACAAACAAGAAGAATATCTATATAGAATAGATCCTTGGATTTTTAAACAGGATGAAATCGAATTAGATTTTACATACTGGTCTTATAATTTATCAGAAGATGATAAAAATGAACTGAAAAAGTGCCAAGGTGATAAACAAGATTATCAGTTAATCGGAAGAACTTTAGATAAACTAGCTAAAAAATGGTGGAATGAACAACCAGAAAAACCAAAAATTGACCAAACTATCAAAATCAAACTTAAACCTTTTGCATTTGATCGTAACCCTGATAAAAGAGATTGTGATTTTTGGTATCAACAATTAGCTAATTTTTCATCAAATCCTCTACAAAAAGAAGTATATCAAAAAATAATTACTTCAGAAGCAGCAGATTATTTAATTAAAGCTCCCACAGGTTCAGGAAAGTTTGAAACTGTTTTATTTCCTGCTTTATTAAAACAACATCGTCTGATTTTACCATTACCTGCTCGTAGTTTAATTGAAGACCAAAAACAACGTTTAGAACAATATCTAAAAAGATTTTCCCAAATTTATCCTCAACGTCAAATTTCGTTAGTTATAGATACAGGTTCACGAATGAGGCGTTGGGTGTATGTTAATGGAAAAGAAGAAGAAAGAACCATTAACCCCAGAAGACATCTTTATAAAGGAGATGTGATTTTAACGACGCTAGATAAATTCATGTATCGTTATTTTGCTTTCGGAGATAAGCAGAAATCATTTATCTTCCCGTTAAGGATTCACAAAGATAAGACAATTATCTGTTTTGATGAAGCACATAGTTATGATGAAATTTCTTTTACTAATTTTCATGGTTTGGTAACTTCACTTTATGAAGCTGGACGTTCTATCATATTAATGACTGCAACAATGCCAAAAGAATATGTTCACAGATTTGATTATTTGGAAGTTATTGACTATGTAGAAAATCCAGAAAACCGCCTAGAATTAGAAAAACATCAAAATAGAAATCAGCATAGAGATTTTGAATGGATCAATAATATTGTGATCAATTCTCAACAAATGGAGGTTTTTCAAAATCGGATTGTTGAAATCATTAAAACAGAATTGCAAAGAAAAACTGAACGGAGAATTATTACAGTTGTAGAAACTGTTAAAGATGCTGTAGCAATATACAAGCAATTAAAAACATCTTTAGACAAAAATCAACTACTACTCTATCATGGACGATTAGAAAGTAAACAACGTGAAAAAGTTTATCAAAATCTCAAAAACCGTGATGATAATAACCAGCCTTATATTTTAATTACAACCAGTGCAATTGAGGTAGGTTGTGATTTAAACAGTGAGGTATTAATTTCACAGATTTGTTTACCAGAAAACTTAATTCAACGTGCAGGACGTTGTAACCGTAAAGGTAATATACCAGATGCTAAGGTAATTGTTGTGGGCAAAATAGAAGGTGAGAAAATTCCATTTTATGCCGAAAGTTTGGATGAATATGGCTGGAAGAAATATCAAGAAACTTTATCATCTCTATCAACATTTGATGCTCAGAAAATAGGTGAGTGTATATCACGTCCTCATCATATTGACGATTATCGTGTAGTTGAACTTTTTTCAATGTTACATGAATATGTTTATAATGCGGATTTAACTTGTCAACCAACTCATGAAAAGGGTTTAGTAGTAACTCGTAGTTGGACACCATCTATAACTTTAGTTTATGACGATGGTAAACATGGAGGAGATTGGATCAATAAATTATCTAAAATTCCTCATATTACTGTACCAATTGACAGATTAATTATAAAGAAAGATGAAAAAGGTAATCCAATTAATCAATATGCTAACACTGATGTTTATGAACGGTTTTATGACCAGGAAAAAACTAAATATCGAGAAATATCTTTACGTTGGGGGTGTGCATATAAAAAAGATATTTTTGTCAAAATCAGCCCTGAAAATAATGAAGCATCTATGTGTGATGGAAAACTTCCATATCATTATAATGAAGAATTGGGCTTTGTAGAATTACCAGGCATTTTTCAAAGATGGAGAACACAAGGATTTGAAGAAAAATTACAGTATCAAGCTGATGAAAAAGATAAAAAAACTTCGTCCGTCATAACCTACATTAAATCAATAGAAAATTCCTAACCATTAGTTAATCAAATTGCAACTGAGGAAAACTAGATAATGACCATTCTTGATCCTACTCAGTCTTATACCTTTAGCAAATATTTTGAGATGCACATTTCTCCTCAAGATTTTGCTCAAGAATTTGGCTATACATTCACTCGAAAACGTTTGAATTTACCCCAATATCAAGAAAACCTAGACCGATTAACAGAACTACAACAAAGACTTGATGAAATTCTCCCATACTTTGATTTAGCTAATGAAACAAGTCGTAGAGAAGTATTAATTTCTCCCATCATTTTAGACTTGGTTCACTATACTAAATCACAGGTGAGAATTGAATATCAAATTAAGGTCAGTGAACAACTACAAGGTTACTTTGATTATCTAATCAAAAATCGCCATAACCTCCTAGTAATTGAAGCTAAAAAAGAGGATTTAGATTATGGAATGACTCAACTTTTTGCAGAATTAATCGCCCTAGATCAATGGCAAGAAAATCCCCAACAAACTCATATTATTGGTTCAGTAACCACAGGCAAAATATGGGAATTTGCCCAACTAGATTGCCTTAATAAACATCTCATTCAAGGACTTGACAGTTATCGTGTTCCTGATGATTTAGACCCCTTAATGCGGATTCTAGTTCAAGCTCTCATTTAGTGCTAAATATGCCGCCAGTAAGTCTGATTCAAAATGTGCAAATGCAAGGGGAATATTACTATTTTGATGATGTCAAAAATGTAAAACTTCCCACACAAATGCAATACAAATTTAAGGCTTAAAATCTTAATATCCAGATACCCGACTTCTTTAAGAAGTCGGGTATCTATCTCCCAAAATATCAATAATATGCCCCACAGTCTCATCCTCAACATCACCCCCCAATCCCCCATTTACCCCAATTTCCTCACCGGCAGACACTATCACGCCTTATTTCTTAACCTAGTGAGTTCTGTTGATAGAAAATTAGGAGACTACCTCCACGAATCAAACGCCGATAAAGCCTTTACCCTCTCACCATTGCAGGTACAAAGTAGACATAAAAATCAATCTCTCATCTTACAATATGAACATCAAAAACCGATTCCTGCTGGTACTTCCTGTTGGTGGCGGATATCTTTATTAGATGACAAATTATTTAGTCAACTCACACCTTTATGGTTGAATCTTAACCCAGAACATCCTTGGCATTTAGGGTCAGCTAATTTATTTATTACTAGCATACAAGGTACACCCCAATCTACCCAGGCTTGGGCTAATGTTTGCACCTATAACCAATTATATGAACAAGCTAGTGAGAAAGAAAAAATTATTAATTTCATTTTTTCTACACCTGTAGCCTTTCGTCAAGGTGGATTTGATAATGTTTTACCTACCAAGGAATCTGTATTTAATAGTTTGTTGAATCGCTGGACTAAATATAGCGGAATTGAATTAAATAATATTCCCCTTGCATCAATTTATCCTAGTGCTTTCAATATCAAAACTGAGGTTATTAGCAACTATGAAAATAAATTTATTGGTTGTTTAGGTGAAATTAGTTATCGCCTTCTTGGCAATGTGGAAACAATCGGAATTAAACAAATTAATGCTTTAGCCGATTTTGCCTTATATGCAGGAATAGGACGTAAAACAACAATGGGTATGGGAATGGTGAGAAGAAAATTGTAGGTTGGGTTAACGCAAGGAAACCCAACATGATCACATTCATTATCAACCCTTTTGTTGGGTCGCGCTGTCGCTTAACCCAACCTACAAATAAATCAATTTGTTAGAACTAGAACTTATGCTGATTCAAAATATCACTTCTCCAGAAGATTACGTAAACATTGCCTCCTTAAACCAATATTCCTACTGTCCCCATCGTTGTTGGTTAATTCATTGCGCTGGTGAGTTTATTGATAATCAATACACTATTGAAGGCACAAGTTTACATGAAAGAGTTCATACCATGAGTGCGGAAAATAGAGATGAGACTTACCAAATACGGGCTATATATCTTAAATCTGACCAATATCAATTAATTGGTAAATCAGATTTAATTGAATTTGAAAATGGCGAGTTTTACCCAATTGAATACAAAAGAGGACGTAAAGGAGAATGGGATAATGATGAATTACAAGTTTGCGCTCAGGCTTTGTGTTTGGAGGAAATGACGGGAAAAAATATCAATACTGGTTATATCTATTATGCTCAAACTCATCAGCGTAAATTAGTAGAAATTACGCCAGAATTAATAACAACTACCATTGCAGTTATTGAATCTGTAAAAATGCTTTTATTTACAGGTGCAATGCCCAAACCAATGAGAACAAAACGCTGTGATGGTTGTAGTTTATTTTCTCGATGTTTACCCCAAGCTGTTGATAAAGTTGAGCGTTATCAAGAAGCAAACTGAAAACCCAGATCCCCGAATTCTTTCTTAAATATTATCAATAAATAATCAATTAATGGCAGAAGTCGGGGATCTTATTTACCTATTTGGAGAATGTGATCATGGGTACTCTTTACATTTCACAAGCTGATTCTTTTATTGGGAAGGTTGATGAGAGAATTAATGTTAAGTTCGATAAGAAAACTATCATAGATGTACCATTTATTAAGTTAGATGGTGTGGTTGTTTTAGGTCGTTCTACACTTTCTCCGGCTATTGTTTCTGAGTTAATGAATCGTCATATTCCTTTATCATTTATTGATGAAAGAGGTCATTATTTAGGACGATTACAACCAGAAATGTCCGGTAATATTTTTGTGAGAAAGGCTCAATGGCAAGCTGCGGGAAATACGCCTCAATCTATTCATGTTGTGCAGAGTTTTGTGAGGGGAAAATTAAAAAATTATCGTCAACTTCTGGTACGTCGTCAACGAGAATCTGATCATCTTAATTTGTCTGCTGATATTACTCGTTTAGAAAATGTAATTGCTGCCATTGATAAAACGGAAAGTATTGATTCTTTACGCGGTTTAGAAGGTGCTGGTAGTGCGGTTTATTTTGGTTGTTTTAATCGCCTAATTCTTAATCCTAATTTTGAATTTACTAAGCGTGGCCGTCGTCCACCTACTGATCCGGTAAATTCTTTGTTGAGTTTTGGATATTCTTTATTACGTCATGATATCCAATCTGCTGTGAATATTGTGGGGTTTGATCCTTATTTGGGATATCTACATTTTGATCGTTATAATCGTCCTTCTTTGGCTTTGGATTTAATGGAGGAGTTTAGACCTTTGGTTGTTGATTCTTTGGTTTTAACTTTGTTGAATAAACAATTATTAAAACCAGATGATTTTATTAGTGAGCCTTTGAGTAATGCTGTTTCTTTGACTCCTGAAGGTAGGAAAATTTTTCTCACTAATTATGAGAATAAAAAACAATCTGGGTTTAAACATCCGGTCATGGGTAAAAAGTGTACCTATCGAGAATCTTTTGAATTACAAGCTAGATTATTAGCTAAATATTTGATGGGAACAACTGACAAATATCCTCCTCTGTTTTTAAAGTAGAGACGAATCAAAGTAGGGGTTTAGCAATGCTAAACCCTTACAAATACTAATTATTCACTTATCAATTCTTTATGAATGTTGTTGTTTCTTATGATATTTCTGAGGATAAGCGGCGGACTAAAATTCACAATATCCTCAAATCTTATGGTCAATGGGTGCAGTATAGTATTTTTGAATGTGAATTGACTGATACTCAATATGCCAAACTGCGATCGCGTCTCAATAAGCTGATCAAGGCTGATACTGACAGCATCCGTTTTTATTTCCTTTGTGCTTGCTGTTTTGGTAAAGTGGAAAGAATCGGTGGTGAACAACCCCGTGATCATACTGTTTTCTTTGCTTGATGCGCGGATGGGTGGGTGTAAAAATTTTAGGTGAATAAAAAATGCTGGAAATGCTTTCTATACAATATTTTCAGGGCTTTTTTTTAGTTCACCCATCCGCGCACCTTACACAGCAACAGTTTCAGCCATTTTACCCCTTGACACAATTTCTGAAATGGACTATGATTATATCATCCGCGCAACTGAACCTTGAAAACTACATATATACAGGCTTTCAGCCGCCCGCTATTGCAATTTCTATTACTCCCTATTAGGGATTGAAACTTTAGCTGCATCAGAAATTAGATTGGATGCTCCTACCATTGCAATTTCTATTACTCCCTATTAGGGATTGAAACCGCCATTTATCAAATAGTGAAGGTTATGCAATATGATTGCAATTTCTATTACTCCCTATTAGGGATTGAAACAAAAATATTAAAAATTGCCCCAGTTAAAATGCTAATTGCAATTTCTATTACTCCCTATTAGGGATTGAAACTACTTTCTGGACTTCTTCACAGCCGCCTTCTGTTGATTGCAATTTCTATTACTCCCTATTAGGGATTGAAACAATTTATGAGCAATTATTAAAGTCGGGATTTACATTGCAATTTCTATTACTCCCTATTAGGGATTGAAACCTGTACCCCTGCCCCAGAAAGTTATTCACCTGCATTTCGATTGCAATTTCTATTACTCCCTATTAGGGATTGAAACATGAACTTGTTATTAGAGGTTTAATAAGGTTATATTGCAATTTCTATTACTCCCTATTAGGGATTGAAACCTCAAAAATTCACAGGACAGAATGGCGCGAGAATTATTGCAATTTCTATTACTCCCTATTAGGGATTGAAACTAACTGTAAGAGCTAAAGGATAAAGAGCCTTTAGGATATTGCAATTTCTATTACTCCCTATTAGGGATTGAAACTTTATGCGAAATTGTTTACACTTGCTTAGTAAAAAATTGCAATTTCTATTACTCCCTATTAGGGATTGAAACCCATATAAGTTGTTCCTTGAATTTGAAGCCTATATTGCAATTTCTATTACTCCCTATTAGGGATTGAAACCAATATCGTAGTTGCTGGTATTTCTGAACAACACTTATTGCAATTTCTATTACTCCCTATTAGGGATTGAAACCTTGTCACTATGAATGGATTCTTGATATTGTCATTCATTGCAATTTCTATTACTCCCTATTAGGGATTGAAACCAATATCGCCAGTCAACTCGCACAACTAGCCGATTGCAATTTCTATTACTCCCTATTAGGGATTGAAACGTCCCTAACCTCCGTCCCCAGTCTTAACCGCCCGATTGCAATTTCTATTACTCCCTATTAGGGATTGAAACCAGCGTTAAGTTTGCTTGGTGGGGACAAGTCGAAAAATTGCAATTTCTATTACTCCCTATTAGGGATTGAAACTTGACTAAAAGCTTTTTGCAATGGCTGAATTGTATTGCAATTTCTATTACTCCCTATTAGGGATTGAAACTTGTTCGCCCTGTGCTTGCAATCCCAGAATGCAATTGCAATTTCTATTACTCCCTATTAGGGATTGAAACGATAGTGTTACTGGGAAAATAGTAGAAGTAATTAATTGCAATTTCTATTACTCCCTATTAGGGATTGAAACATACCACCCAAACTTTTGACCCTCCATTTTCCCTGATTGCAATTTCTATTACTCCCTATTAGGGATTGAAACAAGAAAGTCGCCCTTACTGAAAAAGAAAAATTAGCTAAAGACATTGCAATTTCTATTACTCCCTATTAGGGATTGAAACAAATTCATGGCAGACAATGCGCTATTGTGTAAACTATTGCAATTTCTATTACTCCCTATTAGGGATTGAAACTTTGCCGGGTATGCCCTCAATGGCGATCGCATCGCCCATTGCAATTTCTATTACTCCCTATTAGGGATTGAAACGACAAATCTTTTGCCCCTATGCAATAATATCATGATTGCAATTTCTATTACTCCCTATTAGGGATTGAAACGTCTAAGGTATTATCCTCACAGCTAATGGGGCAAATTGCAATTTCTATTACTCCCTATTAGGGATTGAAACACTGTTAGTCCGGTGGCGTGATTTTGGAAGTGTTATTGCAATTTCTATTACTCCCTATTAGGGATTGAAACCCGGCTGCGTGATGAGTCAATACCGCACTATGTGAGATTGCAATTTCTATTACTCCCTATTAGGGATTGAAACAGCTACGACGGGTTGAATGTTCGCTTAGGCGATATTGCAATTTCTATTACTCCCTATTAGGGATTGAAACCTAAATACCTTAAACTCTCTACGGCTTAATCTGATGTGAATTGCAATTTCTATTACTCCCTATTAGGGATTGAAACTTTTCCTCAATTCAATCGTCTTTTTACCAGCCAGAATATTGCAATTTCTATTACTCCCTATTAGGGATTGAAACTAATAGTTCAACTGAAGAACTCATTCGACAATTCGATTGCAATTTCTATTACTCCCTATTAGGGATTGAAACATTCCTACAAAACACCAAGGAGCAAAATGACAGCAATTGCAATTTCTATTACTCCCTATTAGGGATTGAAACAGCAGATTACAGAATGAATATAATATCTACATAGATGAATTGCAATTTCTATTACTCCCTATTAGGGATTGAAACAAACCCTTCATAGCAAGCTAATAATCCTTGCACTCTATATTGCAATTTCTATTACTCCCTATTAGGGATTGAAACGATTATCTACGGCTTGTTGTTGTTGAATATAGGCTTGATTGCAATTTCTATTACTCCCTATTAGGGATTGAAACCAAATCGTGTCCCTCTGCCACCATGTAGCTGCAAATTGCAATTTCTATTACTCCCTATTAGGGATTGAAACTTAATCTCATCTCGCAGGCTACTAGGAAGATCGGGTAATTGCAATTTCTATTACTCCCTATTAGGGATTGAAACTCCTTGATCAAACACTCAAGTCCATTGCTAGACGAGGGTGGATTGCAATTTCTATTACTCCCTATTAGGGATTGAAACCACAAACTTGCTAGGGCTTGCTGAATAAACATGAAAAGATTACAGGTAAAGGATTTGAGCCGTTTTCATGTAAAAAAAGTGCAAGCTTTTACGAGGTGGAAACTCGAAAACCTTGCATTTAAGTTTGATATCAAGGAAAAATAGCTCCCATCCAACTCTTGAAACTGTTCCCAGTTAAGAGTTCCCTGTTTCCTCTCCTCACAGACAACTTTTTCAGCAAGCCCTTGCTAGAGATTTGCTGCTAAAAACTGTCACCTATCAATTGTCACCTGCCACCTGCATTTCTACCTTTTGCCCAATTTTGGGTTCTGTACCCGCAATTAATCGCTCAATATTAGTCCGATGACGGATAATTACATATAAACCACCAGCAAGACCAAGTAAAATATAAGCTAAAGGTTGATGAAAAATTACCATTAAAATAGAAACAGCCACAGCCCCAGCAATAGAACTTAAAGATACAATTCTCGAAATAGCAATTACAACCCCAAAAACGCCTAATGTTGATAAACCAACTTGCCAATTAATAGCTAATAAAATACCCACACCAGTAGCAACAGATTTACCCCCTGTAAAACCGAGAAAAATAGATTTACTATGTCCTAAAAGGGCAGCTAAACCAGCTAAAGTAACTAAATAAGGTTGCCAGATTTCGACATTTACAGTTGATGGCATTAAATTCTGGCTAGGTGCAATATTAAATAAAAAATAAACTAAATTTATTGATAAAACACTCTTTAAAGCATCAATCAATAATACAAATGCCCCTGGAACTTTACCCAAAGTTCTCAAAACATTTGTTGCACCGGTTGAACCAGAACCCACTTCTCGAATATCAATTCCTTTTAATAGCTTACCTGCTAAATATCCAGTTGGAAAAGAACCAAAAATGTAAGCTAATAAAACCGCTACTCCACACAAAGTTAACCACATAAATTTGTTAGTTGTCAGTTGTCCGTTATCAGTTGTTATACCATTTCTTTGTAAAGTTGCATATAATTTACCCCCCGGCTTCGCCGTCCCCCCTTAGCAAGCTACAGTGTACAGTCTAATCAAGTTGCCATCTAGGGTTTTAATGCCCCCTAACCCCCAATTCTGGGGGAATAAGAATTTCAAAGTCCCCCATTTTACCCCCAAACTTGGGGGTCACGGGGGCAGGGGATTTAGGGGGCTAAATAATCATAAAACGAAGACAGATAGAACTTGTGTATACACCGTAGCCTTAGCAAGGGAGGACCACAGGGGAGTCTGATTATGTGCATCTTCATAGAAAATTGGTATTAGTTGTCAGTTGTTCCTTATTTTGACCACTGACTACTAACTAATTAAAAATCATCATCAAAATCCCGATCTCTCATAGTTTTTGGATCCGGGGCAAAAGCTAACCAGAGAGGGAATTGTAGCAAAGCTAAACTGATTTGTTCCTCAGAATCATCAATCACAATTAAAGGCATTTGATTAGCTTTAACTAATCTATCTGCCTTCTGGGTTAAAGCGGAGGGAGATTCAAATAATACAACGCCTCTATCGGGACCAAAATCAGGGCGACCAATACCTAAACAATCTTGTAAACCCCGTCGCCATTCACCTAAACGTTCTGGTGTATTGGCTAAAATCAGAGTTCGCACGCGATCGCCATATAATTGATGCAATATCGAAATTCCTGCCGACGCAACTAAAATATTTTGTAAGCGGCTACCCATTGTCCGCAAAGCACCTCTACCACCTTGGGTAAAAAACCAAGTTGAGATTCTTTCTCCATGAATAGGTTCAAAGGTGCGGCGTAACTGCCACGGTGGGCCATAATAATCTGGTTCATTGCGGTATTGGTCAAGCAAGCGGCGGATTTTTTTGGTAGTATCCTGAAACTGCTGCTGGCCAAGTTGGGGCATTTCTGACTGTTCTTTAACAGGTTTAGCTTCTTTTTGTGCCGGTTCTTCCTTTTCCTTAGCAGGTTGTACCAGTTGTAACTGTTCTGCGGCTGATGCCAAATCTTGTAAACTGCCAGTAAGATAGTCTTTAAAACCCTGTATGCGAATTGCTAAATCTTGGGATGTACCAGCAAAAGTAGTCCGCATTTCGTTGCGAATTCTTTCTTGACGGCGTTCTAGTTGTTCTACAGAAATTTGTAGGGTTTGCTTACGTTGTTCTAGCTGTGATAATGAATCTTGAACAACTTGGGAAAGTGCCGTTTGAGTCGTTGTAACTTGAGTTTGAAGAGTTTTATAGGTAATTTCCAACTCAGCAATTTCCGCTTTTAGTACTGCTTCCTGTTGCTGCAACTGAGTAATTTTTGCCTCTGCTGATGCTAATGATGGTGTTTCTGTAGGTTGTGACTCATCATCTGTAGAATCTGTTCTAGCATCAATAATTGTCACGATTTCTGGCGGTACTTCTGCCACTAATTCTAAATCTGCCGTTGGGGTTTGTGGTAGTTCATCAGGTGGTTGAACTTCTATTTGTTCCAACCACTCATCTATAGGTTCTGGAGTTTGAGATTCTTCAGGGTTCATAAACAACAATATAAATTTTCCATTCTCGAAAAAATATCTTTTACAAAAGATACAATTAACTAACTACAAAATCCTAATCAATACGTGGACAACGTTCTTCTAAACAAGATTTTAAGGTTTTGGGGTCAAATAAAATGGGCAAAAAGTGAATACTGTTAACCTCTTTAAAATAAAACAAAATGGGAATAGGAGTCCAAAATATCCGCCAATTTTGCCATTCTTGGTAGGGAAAACGCCGAATTAATTTTTCTCCTCTATAAAGATCAAAAGCCGTAGCAGTAAATTGAAACCGTAATGTTACAGCTTGCAACATCAAAAACAAACCCAATACCGCTAATATACCTCCCACCCAGGGTTGTATTAACAGTATGGGAATAGCCCCAAGCACCAAGAACACAGGAATATTGTAACTTGGCTTCAGTTCTACTGTTGATATCGTATTAGGTGTTAATGGACTATTCAAAATCTTTTTCTCCTACTTCTATAATTGCTAATTCTTAACTACCCCCTTTTCCCTCCTGCCCTTAAAATCATAACCCTGGTGTAAATCCAGTACCTGTTCCCTGAAACATTAACCAAGAGAGAAAGAAGTTACTAATAAATATCACTAATAAGGCAGTGACAACAGCAGTTGTAGTTGATTGTCCCACACCTTTAGCACCCCCAGTAGTAGTTAACCCCCAACTACAACCGATAATGGCAATTAAGACCCCAAAGCAACAGGCTTTAATCATGGCGCTGCAAATATCCCACATATCCAGGAAGTTCCGCGCTGAATCAAGAAATACTGTATCGGAAAGGTTATAAATATGGGTAGCTATTACCAATCCGCCAGACATTCCTGTGATTAAGGATAGCAAAGTTAAAATCGGCAGCATGATCAGGCAAGCCAAAAGTCGGGGAATAACTAAATAATCAATAGGATCTGTTTTTAACATTAACAGCGCGTCTATTTGTTCTGTAACTCTCATTGTGCCAATTTCGGCGGCAAAAGCTGAACCGACTCTTCCTGCTAAAATTACGGCTGTTAATACAGGAGTAAGTTCTCTTGTTAATGCTACGGCTAAAACTCCACCCACCAGGTTGCCCGCACCAAAGTTAATAAATTCCCTTGCTACCTGAATGGTGAATACTGCACCGACAAATATAGCTGTCAATAAGGCAATAAATAGGGAATCTGGCCCCACCAGTGCCAATTGTTCTACGGTGTTACGTCGGTGAATTTTGCCTTTGAGTAGATGAACTAGGACTTGTCCACCTAACAGTATTGCGGCTAGCAATCGCTGACTCCATGTTCCTAAACTGGATTTGGTCATTCGATTTTGGATTTTAGATTTTGGATTTTGGATTTTGCAGATTTATACTATCAACAAATATTCTGACTGTAGGGGCGAACGGCAGTTCACCCCTAGGACTTACCAAAGCCTTGAGATTTAACTTTAGGTTTCTTACCTAATAACCAATCTAAATGTTTTGGTAACAAAGTGTCTAAATCATAATTCTGAATAATTGTTTTGCGGGCTTTGGTACGAATGGGCATCATATCGCCAGGATTATCTAAGGCTTTATCTACTTTTTGGGCTATTTCTTCAGGTGAAAAGAAATCTACTAAAAGTCCATTTTTTCCGTCTTGAATTACTTCTAATACTGGTGAAGTATTGGATGCTATTACCAAACATCCAGTAGACATGGCTTCTAACATTGACCAGGATAAAACAAAGGGACGGGTTAAATAAATGTGTGCTGAAGAAGCTTGTAATACTTGCAGATATTCATCATAAGGTATCCTTCCGGTAAAGTGTAATCTAGATAAATCTAAATCTAATTTTTCTAACATTAACTGTTTATAAGTTTTGCCGTCGGGGAGAGTTTTACCATAGGCGACTCTATCTTCTCCAACTACTACAATATGAGTATGTGGTCGTCGTTGTTGAATTAAGGCAACGGCTTCCATAAATTGGGGAAATCCCCGATAAGGTTCCATACCTCTACCCACATAAGTTACTAATTCTTCTATGTGGGAAAGGTCAAGATTAATTCTGGCTAAAACTAATTTAGCTCCTGGATTGGGTTGAAAAAAGTTAGTATTAATGCCATCATGGCAAACAGTAATTTTACTGCGATATTCTGGCGGAAATTGTTGCAGTTGCCAGTTAGTGGGTGCAAGTCCGCGATCGCAACTGTATAAATCAATCAAAATAGGGGCATTTTTAATCCGAATCCGACATTGATCATCTACAGTCAGGGGTTCACTGGGGTCGAAATCCGCATCTGACCCACAAGCATGATAAAACCATTCAAAAAAACACAATATTTCGGCTTTGGGAAAAATTTCTTTAATAAATAATGTTGGACCCCAACCGGAGTGACCATAAACTATATCTGGGACAAAACCCTGTGCTTTGAGTTGTTCTGCTATTCTATATACCGCTTGTCCTGTGAGAACTGCTTTTTCTAAATTGCGGACATAATGGTGAGTTTGGGGATTCGCGTCACGGGAAGGTTGATAAACAGCTTTAAATACACCAGGTATTGTTCCTTCCTGACGATTTGTCCCAAATACAACCTGATAATTGCTGTTTTGTCCTAAAGCAGTGGCCAGATGGCGAAATTGGGCGGGAAAATTGGAATGTAAAAATAGAATCTTTTGCAGATGGGTGGAATCACTTTTCATATTTTTTAATGTTTTGGCAAGAAACATTAACTTAGTTTACGACTAGTCTTGTGAAAATTAAGCTGGAGTTTTAGAGTATTGTTACTGCGATCAAACTGCATACTGAGAGACAAAGCCCTATGATATCAAGGTTTTAGGTATTTTGAACCTGAAAAATTCCCAATACACTTGGGGTAACTATTACCCGTATAATTTAATGAAAACTTAAGATTTTTGACAAAATGGATATTTAAAGGCGATCGCCAGTATTCTAGAAAGGTGGCAGATAAGTTTTGTTCTATATCTCCATAAACCTCTACTCTGGTCTAATAATGACTATATTTAGTAACTTTCTTCGTTCTCTTGTCTTGACCACCATCTTTAGTTTTTTTGTCCCTGTCTTCCTAGTTGGTGGGATGCTACTTGTTTTATCCCTGTTCAGTTATATTCCTGGACTACAAGGGATGATTAACGATGTCTCCATGCAAATTCTGCATTTTCTCGCCACTTTTGGTACTGGTAGTTCCCTCAATGGTCTATTGACCATTGGTTTAACTTGCGGTTTTGTCGGAGCGCTGTTTGATATCTATGTTTATTACCGCTATCAAATTCTGCATACAGACTCTTGAAAGTTAGCAGCCAATCAAACTAGAGTTGATCAGTTAGACGATAGGGAGGAAAATAATTAATTCTAATATCAGGAAAATTCACTCAGTCAGATTTGAGTAGTGTCAGTCTGGTGATGTATAGCTTCATGAATTTTCATAAATCATAAAAGCTCATACTCCCATAACTTGATTGTGCTAATTGTCAAATACAAGTAAATATTTTCATTGTTGCTCAAATTTATTGGCCTTGTGCTAGATAATTCTATTTTTTAATGCCTTTAATTCCCCAAATTCTTGTGTATTGACATCTTAGGACACAATGATTTGGTATGAATGTACCTGAACAGTAGGATATATCTTTTCATAATTCCTTCTTGTTCCTTAACAATAGCAAATAGAATTACACATAAAATATAAAATCTTTGTTAACTTTTGGTAATTGTTTATGGGGAAATTCTCCTTCCTGAACAAATTCCCAATTAGATTTACAGTTAAACCCCGTTAGCTGCACCCTGAGCGTTCTATATTAGGAATATTCAGAATATTAAAAAGTTATTTGATTGCTCATGATTTGGCCTTTTAAGCCCAACTTTCGTAAACAAATTGCACGGATTGAAATTAGCGGTGCGATCGCTGGTTCAACTCGTAAACACGTTCTAGAAGCATTAAAAACCGTAGAAGAAAGCAAATTTCCGGCTTTACTGCTACGTATTGATAGTCCTGGGGGAACAGTGGGAGATTCCCAGGAAATCCATAGCGCCCTGAAAAGATTAGCCCAGAAAATCAAAATTGTCGCCAGTTTTGGCAATATTTCCGCCTCTGGAGGGGTTTATATAGGCATGGGTGCAGAGCATATTATGGCCAACCCAGGAACGATTACAGGCAGTATTGGTGTGATTTTAAGGGGAAATAACCTAGAACGACTGCTAGAAAAAATCGGTGTTTCCTTTAAAGTGATTAAATCAGGGCCTTACAAAGATATATTGGCTTTTGATAGAGAACTCACAGAACCGGAACAAACTATTCTGCAAGAATTGATTGATTATAGCTATCAGCAATTTGTGGAAACTGTAGCACAAGCTCGTTCAATTACCGTGGAGAAGGTGAAAAGTTTTGCCGATGGACGGATTTTTACTGGACAGCAAGCCTTAGAATTAGGTGTTGTAGACCGCTTAGGAACAGAAGAAGATGCACGACGTTGGACAGCGGAATTAGTAGGACTTGATCCGGATAAAACTGTTTGCTATACGCTAGAAGAACGCAAACCGTTGTTAAGTCGTCTTCTACCAGGAAGTCGTCAGGCTAAATCAGGTATTGCTGGAGGGATGGATTGGTTAGAATTTGAACTGTCTACCAGTGGTTTACCTTTGTGGTTATATCGTCCATAGTCAGTGGTCAGTGGTCAGTGGTCAGTAGTAAAAACCAAAAATTGACAACTGACAACTGACAACTAACAACTAACAAATACAAAAGGAGGATTTTGGCAGTGGAATGGCAAATGCGAGCAATTCGTGGTGCAACAACCGTTGCAGAAAACAGTGTGGAAGCAATTCGAGATTCAGTTACAGAATTATTAGATCAATTGGAGCAAAGAAATAAACTCCAACCGGACGATATGATTAGTGTGACTTTTTCTGTCACCAAGGATTTAGATGCTATTTTCCCAGCAGCGATCGCCCGCAGTCGTCCTTTATGGGATAGTGTTGCTATGTTAGATGTCCAACAAATGCACGTTGAAGGCAGTTTACCTCGCTGCATTCGTTTTTTAATTCACGCCTATTTACCAAGTTCTACCGCCGTTCACCATATTTATTTACGTCAAGCGGCTAAACTGCGTCCAGATTGGAGTTTACCCCAAACTTTGCACACTTCACCCCACGTAGTGGAGACAAAAGTTTAAAATTAGCAGGTCAGTCATAAGGTGTACAAGTTAGCCCCAAATGATCTATTACAGTGGTGATGCGGCTGCTCAACCTGCTGCTATTGGTGGGAATATTTTCACATGATTCAAGTGAAACTGTATAAATCCTGATTTATTTAGCGAGCTATCAAAAATCAAATAGGAGTCCTATATTGCTGTATTCATATCATTAATTTTACCGCTAATTTTACACCAAATTCCTCCTCAAAAACTATTTTTTTGTAATCTAAACTCCAGATTTCCAATTCACATTCATCATTGATGATGGATGGAAATATCAGCATTTTTAACTCTTTAAAATGGGGCAAGTATTCACATTGAACATGAGAAATTGCTCCGATTTGTCTTCTATCTAAAGCAACAGCTAATCTTAAAATAGCACTGAGTTGATTAACCATTTGCCGATGTTCTTTGTGGAGTAAATTCCGATAGTTTTCGTGCTTTTTCTTAGGAGGAGATTTGCGGTGATAGCGGGCAATATTGGCGATAATTTCGATTTCGGTTTCGTTATAACCGAGTAATTCACTATTTCTAATTAGGTAGTATGAATGTTTGTGGTGTGCGGAATGGCTGACATAGTGACCACAGTTATGTAAAATTGCCGCAGCCCAAAGCAATTGCTGTTGATCCGCGCTCCAATGATGTAGTATGCCTTTGGTTTGGTCAAAGATATTTAGAGCAAAAGCGGCAGCCCGTTCGCTATGTTCTATGTTAACCTGGTATTGTTGAGCAGTTTTTAATACAGTGCGTTGGCGAATGGAACTTTGAAACCGTAGTCGGTTATCTATGAAGCCATGGGTCAGCATCCAGTCTAATATTACGCCTTCTCGCAGCGATCGCTCACAAACTCTCACCGATTCTACCCCTAACAAAGCCATAGCTTCCTGTAGAATTACTGCCCCTGAAAGTATTACTTCTGACCTTTTTTCTGGCATTCCGGGAATCGTAGCCCGTTCTACATTGGTCATTTTGCGGAGGCGGTTCACCCAGGTTCGCAGGTCTTGGAAACTAAATTGATAGCCGTTGAGGGTGGAAGGAACAAGACCTAATTTTTCCCGTGCATGGATAGTAGCGATGGTTTCTATTGTGCCAGATGTGCCGATTAATTTGGGAGAATCCCCTTTGAGGTTGGCCAGAATTTCTTCCACAGAACGTTCTAGCATGGCTTTGGTGTATGCTTGTAAATATTTAAATTCGCTCTCGCTAATGGGGTCAGATTTAACTAACTCGCTGGTGAGGCGGACCGCGCCAACTTTTGTACTGGTGAGACTGAGGGGTTCATGACTATCGCCTAAAATCAATTCCGTTGAACCTCCGCCAATGTCAATAATGATGTGGGGTTGGTTGTTAAATTCCATCCCGGATAAGACACCCAGATAAATGCGGCGGGCTTCTTCCTGTCCAGAAATTAGGTCTACGGTTAATCCGACTTGTGTTTCCACTTGGTGAATAAAATCTTTACCATTGGGAGATTCCCGGACGGCACTGGTAGCAACAGCGAAAATACTGTCTACACCTAAGCTATAGGCAAAGGTTTTAAATCTTCCTAAACAGGCAATCGCTTTATTCATTATTTCTGGTTTTAATTCGCCTGAGACTAAATTGCGATCGCCTAATCTAACCGTTTCTTTATCCCTAGCAATAATACTAAATGATGGTAAAGTAGCTTCAATTTTGACCACCACCATGTGTAAAGAATTTGTCCCAATATCAATGGCGGCAATCATCTGGTTTTCTGGAAGGTTAGTCGAGACTAAATTTATCATTTGCTTGTTGATGGTGAATATAAGAGATGACAGAGTTGAATAGATTTTGGAGTAAGGTTTTTGAGGTCAATTTTGTATCTTATTCAATTGCATACCGCTATAGGAACTGTAGAATAAATAGCAAATAAGGATATTCTATAAATGTCAAGATATGTTAAGTAGGTGAACATCAGATAATAAAATGTGTGAAGAAAAGTAAAATTGCTTAAAACTTCTTGACTTTTGACTTCTGTACGGGCGAATGGCCGTTCGCCCCTACTGTCACCCGACTCCTAATTACTGTTATTGAATATGTTAAAGACACCAAAAACCAACCAAGAACCATTATGGCTTGTAATTATCCGCCTACTACGCTGGCATAAACCAGAAGGTAGGTTAATTTTGATGATACCTGCATTGTGGGCTGTATTTTTAGCTGCTGGGGGTAAACCACCTGTACCCCTGGTAGCAGTGATTATTTTGGGTAGTATCGCCACCAGCGCGGCAGGATGTGTAGTTAATGATTTATGGGACAGAGATATTGATCCCCAAGTAGAGAGAACCCGCGATCGCCCACTTGCATCTCGCGCCCTTTCCATACAAGTTGGTATAGTTGTCGGTATAGTTTCCCTAGCCTGCGCCGCAGTGATCGCTTTCTATCTTAACCCTTTAAGCTTCTGGTTGTCTGTGGCCGCAGTTCCGGTAATTGCCCTCTATCCCGGTGCAAAACGGGTCTTTCCTGTTCCCCAATTGGTGCTTTCTATTGCTTGGGGTTTTGCAGTTTTAATTAGTTGGAGTGCAGTCACAGCTAATATTACTACACCAACTTGGTTACTTTGGGGCGCGACCGTACTATGGACATTAGGATTTGATACCATTTATGCCATGAGCGATCGCCAAGACGATCAACGCATCGGCATTAATTCTAGCGCTTTGTTCTTTGGTAAATATGCCCCTACAGCGATCGCAATTTTCTTTATTGGTACAATTATTCTCCTAGCTGGAGTAGGTTTATTAGTTCACTTAAATACACCATTTTGGATTAGTTTGATCCTAGCTACCATCGGTTGGATTTGGCAAATTATCCGCTTACAACAGCCAAAAATACCTCATCCTGCCTACGGAGAAATGTTTCGCCAAAATGTCTGGATTGGTTTTTTAATTTTAGCAGGAATGATAATTGGTTGTTTGTAAGAAAATAGGCTGAAAACACGGGAATTAAAAGTTTCATCCTCAACAGGACTTGCAGTCATGCAACTACGGTCGGGCAGACCGAAAGTTAACGCTTGGTGAGAGTCCCACCTCTGACCTAGATAACGCCAGGAGTCTAGTTTAAGTGGTCTTGTTGAACCAAGAATTCCCGTTTCTTTAGGCCGGGAAGTGTCAAAAATTTGTAATTTATTTAACCAAATAAAAATTTTCTGCCAATGTGACTCAAGCTAGATTCAAAACTATCAGGACTACTGTTTTCCAGGTTGGGATATTAATCTACAAGCTAGATACAAACCAACCCCATGAAACAGGCTATTTTTGTTAAAATCGCTACAATAATTTTACTTTCCCTTGGTAGTTTGAGTCTAGTTATTGGCGGTTTTTGGATCAGTAAAGCCGCTAGTAATAACAAGCAATTACAGCTAATTACTGACATATCAAAATATCAAGACATCCGTAATCATCACTGGGGAAATCTTCAGCAAATTCAACATTTCCCCACCCAAATTCCCCCAGATGCTGAAATTTTACAAATGGCTTATGCTGCTGGTGTGACTCCGGGAACAAGTTCTTTACAAATTCGCCTCAAACAACCACAAACAAAAATTCAAAACCTACTCACACAATATAAAAAAATCTCTCAACGTCAATATCGAGGCGGTAATACAAATATTCATAGTAATCAACCTAACGGTGTCCCTACAACATTTTTTTATACTAGCGATTCAGAAACAGAAACCTTTCCTAGCAGTTATGAAATATTAGTATTAAAAGCAGAAGATCAAAGTCAACCTGGCTATAAATGGAATCATGGTAATAGTTATGGCGTGGCCATTGATGTTGCATCTTCAGAAATTATCTATTGGGCGGAAAAATGGTAAGGGAAGGAGGCGTTGCTGATTTGATGTATGAAAATAATTTTTGAGATAAATTCTATTCAATAATTGGCTATTATTACTTCCCTCATTCCTAAAAAAATCAAATTCTTTTCTAAAATCAACCTGTTACCTATTTCTGGAAATTGATTTTCTAGATGTTTTTTTAAGAAATCGCTATCACCGCCAGTAATGATTATTTTACTTTCAGGAAATAATAACAACCAATGATCAATAAAGTCTTTTATTCCTGCTAATAAAGTGTAAATTATGCCACTTTGAATTGCCCTTGATGTATTCATAGCAAAACGTGGTGGTAAAGAACTTATTAACCCAGTTTCTAAGAATGGTAATTGTCCGGTTTTTTGTCCCAAACTGGCAAATTGTAACCCTAAACCTGGCAAAATTGCCCCACCAACTAAGGATTTTTGAGCATTTGCACCGGTAAATGTTAATGCTGTACCGGCATCAATTACTAATGTGGGAAATCCCCAAGTGATCCCTGCACCCCATACAGCTAAAGCGCGATCAATTCCTAAGGTGGGATACATTTCTTGTAATGGTACATCTGCTAAGGTAAGCAGAAATAAATGGGGGTAAGTTTGCCAAAGTGCGGTTTGGCTAGGAACAACAGAAGCAAGAATCACGGGTATAGGGTGATCTGGTGCTATGGCAAGATTGCTAGGTAGAGAGATTGCTGTTAACCAATTATCTAAGGTGGGATATGCAGCTAATTGGTGTATAACAGATGTAGGTAGATGAGATGTATCCCCGGTTGTATATAGGTTTTTATCTATGAATAATCCCCAATGGAGGCGGGAATTACCGATAATTAAGGCTAAGACAGGAAATGGTTTATTTGTTGAAGAGAAATAATTGTTCACAGTTTTAATTTTCTTAACTAGGTTATAGGTTTTTCAAGAAAAATTAACATTCAACCCGTGCCACAATATAGAGAAAGGCATAAATACTCAATTTGTTAAGGAGGAGCGTGATGGTATTGCTCACTGAGAAACTAGAAAAACGTCTGACTATAGATACTGTAGAGATTAGTGAAGATACTACTGCAATTCGGTCTTTGGATTGGAACCGCGATCGCTTTGATATTGAGTTTGGCTTACAGAATGGCACTACATATAATTCTTTTATCATTCGTGGCGAGAAAATAGCTTTAGTTGATACCTCCCATGAAAAGTTTCGCCAACTTTATTTTGATACTCTCGCGGGTTTAATTAATCCCCAGGATATTGATTATTTAATTGTTAGTCACACTGAACCAGATCACAGCGGTTTAGTCAAAGATTTACTGCAACTTGCTCCTGATATTACTGTGGTTGCGTCAAAGGTGGCAATTCAGTTTTTGGAAGATATGGTACACCAGCCATTTAAACGCAAAATTGTCAAAAATGGCGATCGCCTAGATTTAGGAAATGGCCATGAATTTGAATTTGTCATTGCCCCTAATTTACACTGGCCTGATACTATTTTCAGCTTTGATCACAAAACCCAAATTCTCTATACCTGCGATGCTTTTGGGTTGCATTACTGCACCGATAGCACCTTTGATGATAATTTACCAGCCATTGAAGCTGATTTTCAATATTACTATGACTGTTTAATGGGTCCAAATGCCCGTTCTGTCCTGTCTGCACTCAAGCGCATGGCAGAATTAAAAACTATTCGCATGATTGCTACTGGCCACGGTCCCCTACTCTACCATCATGTAGAAGAATTAGTAGGACGTTATCGCACTTGGAGTCAAGGCCAAACCAAGGCAGAAACACCAGTCGGTATATTTTATGTATCTGAGTATGGTCATAGCGATCGCCTTGCCCAATCCATCGCTAATGGTATCACTAAAACCGGCGTAGCCGTGGAAATGGTAGACCTGGGCGCGAATGTGGATTTACAAGAACTACGGGAACTGGTAGGACGTTGCACCGGTTTAGTTGTGGGAATGCCACCCGCATCAGGTAATATTAATACCCAAACTGCACTCAGTACAGTGTTAGGTTCTGCCAAAGAAAAACAAGCCATTGGTATTTTTGAAACTGGTGGAGGAGATGATGAACCTACCTATCCCCTATTAAATCAATTCCGTGCTGCGGGGTTAAATGTCGCTTTTCCCGTGATTGAAATTCGAGAAGCACCCACAGCCAACATTTATAAAAAGTGCGAAGAAGCCGGTACAGACTTAGGACAATGGGTAACAAGAGACAAAAGCATCAAAGCGATGAAATCCCTTGCGGCTGACTTAGACAAAGCCTTGGGGAGAATTAGCGGCGGTTTATATATCATCACCGCCAAAAAAGGCGACGTATCCAGCGCCATGTTAGCCTCCTGGGTAAGTCAAGCCAGTTTTAAACCCCTGGGATTTTCCATTGCTGTAGCTAAAGATCGAGCGATAGAATCTCTCATGCAAGTAGGCGATCGCTTTGTTCTCAATGTACTCGAAGAAGGTAACTATCAAAAACTAATGAAACACTTCTTAAAACGGTTTGCTCCCGGTGCTGATCGTTTTGAAGGAGTCAGAACCCAACCAGCAGAAAATGGCGCACCCATTTTAGGCCATGCTTTAGCATACATAGAATGTGAAGTTGTCAGCCGGATGGACTGCGGCGATCATTGGGCAGTATATAGCACAGTTTACGCCGGTAGAGTATCCAAACCTGAAGCCCTCACCGCAGTTCACCATCGCAAAGTCGGAAACCATTATTAAAATCAAACCTTCTTGTCCTCCTCGCTTGGGGGGAGGGGGACAAGAATTATTGAAAGCAAGGAGATTAAACCTATGTCAGAAACTAAACCCCGTGATGTTCAAATATTGCCCATTGGTACAGATACCACAATATTGCGATCGCGCAGTTGGGCCAGATTAAGATTTGAAATTGAATATGCTTTAGCTAAAGGTACAACTGCAAATTCTTTTATCATTCAGGGTGATAAAATTGCCTTAATTGATCCCCCTGGAGAAACTTTCACCGAAATTTATCTCGAAGCTTTACAAAAAAGAATTGATATCAAAACCATTAATTATGTAATTCTTGGTCATATCAATCCTAACCGCGCCGTCACATTAAAAGCTTTACTAGAAATTGCTCCCCAAGTTACTTTTGTTTGTTCTAACCCAGGAGCAAAAAATTTAAAAGCCGCATTAGAAAAAGAAGATTTACAAATTTTGATTATGCGGGGGGAAGATACTCTAAATTTAGGAAAAGGTCATCATTTACAATTTATTCCTACACCTAATCCCCGTTATTCTGACGAACTTTGCACCTACGATCCGCAAACAGAAATTTTATTTTCTGATAAGTTATTTGGAGCGCATATTTGTGGTGATCAGGTATTTGATGAAGGTTGGGAAGTCTTTAATGAAGATCGGCGTTATTATTTTGATTGTCTCATGGCTCCCCATGCCAGACAAGTAGAAACAGCCTTAGATAAATTGGCAGATTTGCCCGTGAGGTTATATGCTACTGGTCACGGTCCATTGGTAAGATATGCTTTACAAGAACTTACCCATTCTTATCGAGAATGGATTCAACAACAAACCAATGCTGATATAAGTGTGGCATTGATTTATGCTTCTGCTTATGGCAATACTGCAACTGTAGCTAGTGCGATCGCTCGTGGTATAACTAAAGCTGGTGTGAGTGTTGAATCAATAAATTGTGAATTTGCAGATCCCGAAGAAATCAAAACCGCTATCGAAAAATCCGCAGGTTTTGTTATCGGTTCACCCACATTAGGCGGACACGCACCCACACCAGTGCAAACAGCTTTAGGAATTGTTTTATCCACAGCAACCAACAATAAATTAGCAGGTGTTTTCGGTTCTTTTGGTTGGAGTGGAGAAGCAGTTGATTTAATCGAAAATAAACTCAAAGATGCAGGTTATAGATTTGGTTTTGAAACCATCCGCGTCAAGTTCAAACCCAATGAAGTCACCCTCCAAACCTGCGAGGAAGCGGGAACAGATTTCGCTCAATCATTAAAACGCGCGGCTAAGAAATTAGTCGTTGCTAAACAACCTGCAAGTAATATTGAACAAGCTGTTGGTCGTATTGTTGGTTCTCTCTGTGTTGTCACAGCCACCCAGGGAGAAGTGAAAACAGGGATGTTAGCATCTTGGATAACACAAGCCAGCTTTAACCCTCCTGGGTTAACCATTGCGGTGGCTAAAGATCGGGCGATGGAAAATTTAACCCACACAAGTAATAAATTTGTCGTCAATATCTTAGCTGAGGGACGGGAAATACGTAAGCATTTTATGAAGGTTTACGCTCCTGGACAAGATAGATTTGAGGGTTTGGATATCTCAGAAGCCAATAATGGTGGTGTAATTCTCAATGGTGCTTTATCTTACTTGGAATGTACGGTACAAAACCGGATGGAAGTAGGCGATCATTGGTTGGTTTATGCCACTGTGGATGATGGTAAGGTGTTAAATCAAGATGGTGTGACTGCTGTGCATCATCGGAAATCAGCAAGTTATTATTAAGAACCCCGCACTTTAACCCCTCTAATATGAAATAGAGGGGTGATTTATTTAGGCTATAATACAAAATATCTGTCAATATTTTTTATCACCTTAAGTAATGCTGTTAATATGACAAATGATACTCAAGTTGACTCGATCTGTCACTGGTTAATCAGTTGATAGGATTTTTAAGCGCACTTCTGGAGTTTACCATCTACAAGCGATCGCTTCCCTCTCCCCAAGCATCACATTTTTGGAGTTTGGATAAAGGTAATGTAAATGCAATATGCAGGAAAATAAAAAAGATATCCCTCGTTCCCAGTCTCCGGCTGGGAATGCCTACCAGGAGGCTCTGCCTCCAATCCCAGAATACAGCCATTTTACCCCATTTTGTTATGCTAGTTGAGGCATAGCCTCATCAACTGCATTCCTAGTCAGAGACTAGGAACGAGAAATGTAAATCCTGATTTTTCACCTATTAACTATTTTCAAAACTATGGTTTTTGTACAGGTTTGATATTTTTCGCTTTATAAAAAGTTTCTAAACTATCAGTATCACCCACAAAACGCCAATGCCAAGGTTCATAACTCACACCTTGAAGATTATCTTTAGGAAAAGAAAGTTCAAAACTAAACCTAGCCGCATTAGCTTGTAACCATTGATAGGCTTTAGTATTATCAAAGTTGGCTTGGAGATTAGTCGCTGGTACTTCACCATCACCAATATCCACAGCATAACCTGTGTGATGTTCACTATGTCCAGGAGGTGCGCTTAAAGCTGCCCTTTCGGCTGGAGTTTGATTGCGCTGGGCCCCAACACCAAAAAATAATTGCTTTTGTTCTTCCATAGAACGAAACCCAGAAATAGCAACTAAATTTACTCCTGCACTTCTAGCTGCTGCTACCATAGCTTGAAACTTAACAGCAGCAGATTTTCGCATTCTGATTTTACCATCAGCCGTAATTGGTGTTAATTCTGACTCTGGCGCTTGTGCATACTCAAAATGTCCCAATACACTATTATTAGGTGGAGTATTACTAACTATAGGTTCCGGTGTAGAACTAACGGGTTCAACAGGAGAATTAGCAGTTGGTTTAGGTGTGGTGACAGAGAAGAAAAAACCACTGGTAACAGCCAGGAGGATAAATCCTGTTATTCCACCTCCAATTAGAATTGGAGTTGGTATGTTTATCTTACTTCCTGTGTCAGAAGTATCACGTACAGCCGTCGGAATATCATCAGCAGAGGGAGGATATGAATTGTCCGGTTTTTGAGGAAATCCAGCTTTATTCAAGTTTATACTCCTGTTTGTATTTAATAGTAAAAAATGCCCTGGGCTAGACAACGTAGTTTGGTTTTAATTTTTAATTATTCTAGGTGTAATCTTGGTCAATCTTTTAGAACTATATATCAAGTTAGTGGGGTTAATTCTACTCGGATTCATCTTAGGACGGAAATTACCGAGTTATGCTTCCACATATCTAGGTCAGTTTCTCTTTTGGATAGGAGTCCCTATAAGTGTTATTGGGTTTTTAGTCCAAACAGACTTATCAGGACAGCTTTGGATTGCACCGATAATAGCCTATCTAGCCCTATTTATAGGAGCATTTTTAGCTTGGTTACGAATTCAAACCTTAGCATATTTCACTAATTCAGTCCCCCAACCGGCTACTCAAGGTAGCCTGATTTTAGCAGCGATGGTAGGTAATACAGGTAATTTGGGTTATCCCATAACTTTAGCAATGGTTGGTAAAGAATATTTTGCCTGGGCTTTATTTTACGATCTGTTGGGTTCATTATTTGGGGCTTATGGTTTAGGTGTGATTTTAGCCGCCAGGTTTGGTAATAATATCCAAAATTACACCCAATTAGCCAAGGTAATTTTGATTAATCCAGCTTTATGGAGTTTTGGCTTTGGCTTGTGGTTGTATCAGCTTCGACTTCCCTCTATAGTAGAATTTACTTTGGAGAAATTGGCTTGGGTGGGGGTAGCTTTATCCATAATGTTAATAGGAATGAGACTTTCACAGCTAAGATATTGGCATAAACTCCCAGAAGCATGGAGTAGTATCTTCATTAAAATGCTAGTAGTTCCACTGATTTTAGGGAGTATGCTGTCGCTGTTTGGGGTGACAGGTAATGCAGCACAGGTAATGGTTTTACAGATGGGTATGCCTCCAGCTTTAGCTACATTGGTAATAGCGGAAACCTTTAATTTAGATCGTGATTTGGCTGTGACTATTTTAGCGATGGGAATGATAGTCTTGTTATTTACTTTGCCTATTTGGTTATGGTTGTTTTGAAGAACAGTATCCTGACTCTACCCGATTCTGAGATGTATTAAAATAATATTGTCTAACAGGGATGGTTAAGATAAAAATATTAATTTACTTATATTTAAAATATAAACAGTAAACTTTTGAACTCAAAACTAAACTAAATTATGACTAACAAACAAAGACTTGAACTTACATGGATTGGTAAAGAAATTCGCCCCAAATTAGAGCCGCGAATTTTGCTAGAAGGCACTGATAAATCTTATCATGCTGCACATCGAGTCAGGGAAAATGATATTTTTGATAATCGCTTAATTTTTGGTGATAACTTGTTAGCTCTCAAGGCTTTAGAGCAGGAATTTACAGGAAAAGTTAAATGTGTTTTTATTGATCCTCCCTATAATACAGGTTCTGCTTTTGAACATTATGATGATGGAGTTGAACATTCTATCTGGCTTGGTTTAATGCGAGATCGTCTAGAAATTCTGCGTAATTTATTATCTGAAGATGGTTCATTGTGGATTACCATTGATGACAATGAAGCACATTATTTAAAAGTAATGTGTGATGAGATTTTTGGACGTGCAAATTTTGTTAGAAATATTGTGTGGCAAAAAAAATATACATCAGCTAGTGATTCTAAAGGTATCCCTGATTCTCATGATCATATTTTAGTTTTCAGTAAAACAAGTAGTTACTACCGTAATTTATTGCCAAGAACAGATAAACAAAACTCACTTTATAAATATGATGATAATGATGGTCGTGGTTTATGGAGAACCGATAATCTAAGCGTAAAAACTTATTCTGCTAATTATGATTATGAAATTATTAATCCTATAACGGGTATAAGTTATTGGCCACCTAAAGGAAGATCATGGTGTACAAGTAAAGATAAAATGCAAGTAATGATTGAGAATAATAGAGTTTTTTGGGGAAAAGATGGTAAAGGCGCACCACAACTTAAACGATATTTAAATGAAGTTCAACAAGGCGTAGTTCCTATTTCATGGTGGCCTCATGATGAAGTCGGTCATAATGATGAATCACGAAAAGAACAGAAATCACTTTTTCCTAACAGTGCATTTTCAACTCCAAAACCCGAACGGTTACTCAAAAGAATTTTGGAAATTGCCACAAATCCAGGTGATTTAGTATTAGATTCCTTCGCAGGTTCAGGAACAACAGGCGCAGTTGCACACAAAATGGGAAGACGCTGGATAATGATTGAATTAGGAGAACATTGTCATACCCATATCATTCCCCGACTCAAAAAAGTAATTGATGGTGAAGATAAAGGAGGTATTACCGAAACTGTTAACTGGAAAAGTGGCGGCGGTTTTCGTTATTATCGTCTTGCACTTTAGATCGGGTTTGTCAAATTTTACCTATCAATGGACAATCAGATATAGAAACAAGTTTAGCAAAAATTAATCAACAATTCCCCACAGTTACAGATTTTGAAAGAGAATTTCCCTCTCTATGTTTTGCACTAGCTACAGGTGTGGGTAAAACTAGATTAATGGGGGCTTTTATTGCTTATTTACATCTAGCTACTGTTACAGAAACAGAAAACCAAAATATTCAAACATCTATATTTGCATCTTCCGTAGAACAAAAGATTGCTAATTTGACTTACCAAGAAATTCAAAAATTAGAAAATCAGCCGGAAAAAGTACCAACTACATCCTATCTTTCAACACCAAAAGTTCAAGCAATGGTGCGGGAAGCTGTAGCTAAAGAATATCAGCCAGAACAATTAGAAATAAAAGGTGTAACTACACCACCAAATATTGACGCTATTGTGGCTAAAACAACTGATTTAGTCATTCAGCAAACAATTGATATTCCCAAAATTATTGTTATTCCTCAAGGAGAAGTAAAATCAGGTTTTAGGTCTTTTGCTTTAGATGTAACAGGTTTAAATTATCCTGTACCATCCAAAAAAGAATTATATATTCAATCTCTAGCTAGTGATAATTCTACATCTTTAGAAATCAAAACAGGCAATTTTCAAGAATCTCAATTAGAAAACTATATTGTCAAAAATCTAGTTAATTTTGATGATATTTGCTATGATGAAAATGCTGATTTACTTTATGATTTAGCAGATCAGGTTATTAGTCATTTCCTCACATATTTATCAGAGGAGGATGCACATAAAATTTTATGTTATCACCAAATTGAAATTGCTAATTTTGTCCATAAACAAATGATAAAACATTTTTGGGAAGATACTTTTGATTATGAAGTGAAAATCAGTAAAGGTTTTACAACTTTAAAAGAGAGTGCTTATACTACCACCACTAAAAATTATTTAGACTATAGAACCTCACCTCCAAATAAAAGCAATATGTCCAAATATCTGTTTACAGGTTTTGATAAATGCCTTTATGCAGAACAAAAATTTCAATCAGAAGCGGAGAGAGTATTATCTATAATTTTGGAACGAGATGCAATCAAATGGTTTAAACCAGCAAGAGGACAATTTCAAATTTATTACAAATGGAAAGGAGATTATTTAGAATATCAACCAGATTTTGTGGCAGAAACAGCCGAAATTATCTATATGTTTGAACCGAAAAATCGAGATGAAATAGATGATGATCAAGTAATTGCTAAGAAAAATGTAGCAGTGCAATGGTGTAAATATGCTTCTGAATATATGTTAAAATACAATGGTAAGCCTTGGGTTTATGTGTTAATTCCCCATGATGCGATCGCTCAAAATATGACAATCAAAGGTTTAGGCGATCGCTTTAAAGCAAAATGACAGATAAAAAGAATTATCATTGTTGACTCATCTTTTCTGCCAACTCCCCAGGAGTAATATGTTCATAATGTTCAAAAGGTTGATGAATCCAAGGATTATTAGGAAGATAATCAGCATAATAATTAGGAACAACGACGGAACAAGCTTTATACCAAATTACAGCAGTGCGAATTTCCTCTATGGAGGATTGAGTATAGGATTGTAACCAAGGAATTGTTTTTTGAATAGTGATACCAGAGTCTACTAAATCATCTACTAGCAAAATCCGTGAACCTAAATTTTCGCTGGTCATGGTTAAATGATGGGAAACAATTAAATTATTTCTGTCTTGTTTACCCGCGCCACTGTAGGATGATGTAGATAGAATTGCTAAAGGTTGATTGTATATACGGGAAAGAATATCCCCTACTCGCAGTCCTCCCCTAGCTAAACAGACAATTTGATTAAATTGCCAGCCTGATTGATGGATATTTACCGCCAATTCTTCAATTTTGTGGTGATAATCTGACCAAGAAATGTAAAGGTCTGACATAAGATACAGAAAAGTATGTTAATTAATACTGAATACCAGTGAGTTTTTTATTTTAATATGAGCGTGATTTATGGTCAAAGATAATTCTGAGAATAACGATTTATACAAATCCTTGACAAACGAAAAATTAGATTTTAAAACTAAACTAGCTTATGGGGCGGGAGATTTAGGCCCGGCAATTACTGCGAATATTGCTGTATTTTACCTGCTGGTTTTCTTTACCAATGTAGCCGGAATTCCGGCAGGTTTAGCAGGTAGTATTTTGATGATTGGCAAAATTTGGGACGGTATCAATGATCCGATGGTGGGAATGTTGACCGATAAAACCCAATCCCGTCGCTGGGGTCGTCGTTTACCTTGGCTATTATATGGGGCGATTCCCTTTGGGTTGTTCTTTTTCTTGCAGTGGACTGTACCTCAATTCAGTGCGGATAAAAGTAGTAATATTTGGTTATTATTTTGGTATTATGTAGTTATTGGAATTGTGTCTCAGGTATTTTATACTGTTGTTAATTTGCCTTATACAGCAATGACTCCTGAATTAACTCAGGATTATGATGAACGGACTAGCTTGAATAGTTTTCGCTTTACATTTTCCATTGGTGGCAGTATTTTATCATTAATTTTATCAAAAATTGTTTTTTCACAAATTGAGAATCGCCAACAACAATATTTAGTTTTAGCCGCAGTTTGTACGGTGATTTCGGTTTTATCTTTGTATTGGTGTGTTTATGGTGTGCGCGATCGCATTTTGGCTTTTGAAGCTAAACGGATTTCTTTACCACAAGAAGCAGAAATTCCCTTTCTAGAACAGCTAAAAATTGTCTTTAGTAACAAACCTTTTCTCTTTGTCATTGCGATATATCTTTTTTCTTGGTTAGGTGTGCAAATCACCGCCAGTATTATTCCCTATTTTGTGGTTAATTGTATGGGACTTAAAGAAGGAGATGTCCCCACAGTCATGATTGCAGTCCAGGGAACGGCTTTATTAATGTTATTTGTGTGGAGTAATTTAAGTAAAAAAATTGGTAAAAAACTGGTTTATTTTCTCGGCATGAGTTCATGGATTATTGCTGCTGCTGGATTATTTTTCCTACAACCAAATCAAGTTGCCCTCATGTATGTCATGGCTATTATGGCAGGTGTGGGAGTTTCCACCGCCTATCTAATTCCTTGGTCAATGATACCTGATGTGATTGAATTAGATGAATTGCAAACAGGACAACGCCGGGAAGGTATTTTCTATGGTTTCATGGTGTTATTACAAAAATTTGGTTTAGCTTTTGGGCTATTTTTAGTCGGTAATACTTTACAAGCTTATGGTTTTAAAGAAGCTGTAGCTGGACAAAGTTCTTTACCCATACAACCTGAATCAGCGCTTTTAGCCATTCGCATCGCTGTTGGACCCATACCAACAATTTGTTTAATTGCGGGTTTGGTTTTAGTTTACTTCTATCCTATTACTCGTGAGATTCATGCAGAAATGATGCTAAAACTGCAAGAACAACGAGAGAATAAATAAACATAACCGCTATATAGCAATCCTACAGCAGTTTGATATCAAACCCGCCACAAAAGTAAATTGTAGAATGCAGTCTGGCACTGGTTTTTATCTTGTCTGTTTGTGGCACGATTGATTCCAATTTGCTGTAAATGCGTAAGATATGAACACCTCTTTTTCTCTAGCACTGCGATCTCTGTCTATGTGCATTGACCAATTTTAGTTAAAGCTTATTGACAGGTATTTATAAGTAAAATACGATTACTGTATATAAAGTGTTTTCACTTGTAAATTTATGAACCAGTCTAATCATAGCGAACTTGCCAAGTCAGGGGATATCAACGCGATTAATAATCTTGTTAATCAGTGGTTGCTCTCACCTAGTATTACTGTCAAAACTACTCTTAAACAGGACTGTCTCCAGATAATGCTAGAATCAGCAACAGTTCCAGAAAAAGAGTCAATCATTACTTGTATTCGTGATAACTTGCTGAATTTATCTATTGACTCTGTGAAAAAAGTAAAAATATATGCAAGAGAAACAGGTGAAGATTTTCCAGATTGGCAGGAAGAATTAGAGTTAAATTATACATTGACGGAGCAGAAAACAGAAAGTCAGCTATCTACAGAACAACCATCTTTTTTTAATTCCTTTTTTGGTGCGATCGCCGGAACAGCAGAAGCGGTTGGTGGTGCAGCTTTGGGTGTTAGTGGTGCTGTGGGTGGTGCTGCGATGGGCGTTGGTGGTGCGGTTGCTGGTGCAGCAATGAGTGTTGGCGGTGCTGTAGGTAGTGCTGCTATGGGAGTTGGTGGTGCAGCTATGGGAGTTGGTGGTGCTGTTGGTGGTGCAGCTATACAAGCAACCCAAGTTGTAGGACAAGCATTAGCAATTGTTGGTAATAATCCCATCTTACAAACTGCGATCAAATCATTAAATCAGGATTGGTTAAATCCTTTAATTGATAAAGTAGATGTGGTTAAAGCTGAAGCTGCTGTAAAAAAATTACAACAAGAGCATCCAAATGAAAAACCTCCAGAAATTGCCCATCATTTGATGTTGGAAAAGTCAGTTTTTGCTGGAACAACTGGTCTTGCTAGTAGTCTTGCACCGGGACAAGCTGCGGCCATGTTTGCCGTAGATTGGGCTGCTACGGCTGCATTATCAGCAGAGTTAGTTTATCAAATTGCTGCTGCTTACGGAATGGATTTACAAGATTCAAAACGTAAAACTGAAGTAGTAACTATTTTTGGTTTAGGCTTAGGAGGAAAAACTGCAATTCAAGCCGGTTTAGGTTTATTGCGAAATATCCCTGTTGCTGGTGCAGTGATTGGTGCTAGTTCAAATGCCGTGATGATTTATGGATTAGGTTATGCTGCTTGTCAATTTTATGAAGCAAAACAAAATCCATTAACTTTAGAAGCAAGTTTGATAGATGCTCAAGAAGAGAGCGAAAAATATTTAGAAGTTGCTATTTCTCAAACAAAAATTATGGATCAAATATTGGTTCATTTGGTTTTAGCAGGTAATTCTGATAAATCGTGGGAAAATATTTTACCTGAGTTAAAAGCAGCTAATCTGAGTCCTGCTTCTTTGGATGAAATTGCTGCTCATATTAAATCACCACCACTGTTAGCAAAGTTGCTTGAGCAACTTAATAGTGATTTTGCATTTGCGTTATTAGCACAATGTGAAAAAATTGCTAATTTAGATGGAGTAATTACACCTCAAGAAGCTCAAGTAATAGCAGCTATTCGTAAAAGGTTTAATTATCAGGTAGTTTAAGTCCTGAATTTTTTCAACAATTCTCAGAAGTGAGATTGCTTGTTATATCGTAGGGGTAATTCATGAATTACCCCCACTTTTGTTCTCTTTTGCGTAAGTCCTATCTCAAAAATAGTTTAGCTTTCATTTATCAGAAACCGAAAAAATTCCTTTTCCAGAACAACTAAGCACACTTTGGACTAACAAACCTTTATTATTCGTGACTGCTATTTTTCTTTGTTCGTGGTTAGGTGCAAATATTACCGCCGCCATTCTACCCTATTTCATTATTTACTGCATGAAATTAAAAGATGCAGATGTGCCTCTAGTGTTGATTGTAGTTCAAGGAACAGCTTTATTCATGTTATTTGTTTGGAGTTATTTAAGTAAAAGAATTGGTAAAAACCTGGTTTATGCAATGGGGATAAGTTTATGGATAATTGCCTCCTTTGGACTATTTTTTGTTCGGCCTCAACAAGTGTGATTATTGTATATCATTGCTATAATTGCAGGTTGTGGACTTTCTATAGCCTATTTAATTCCCGCATCTATGATTCCCGATGTCATTGATTTAGATCAACTATTTAAAAGCTATATAGTCATCCTATTTTATTTGTGAATATTCCAAGAGTCAGATCCCCCACTTCTTTAAGAAGTCGGGGATCTTGTTGTTCATAAATAGGATTGCACCAGGGAACAGAGTTAAAATTCTTGTAGTGAATATTGCCCACCCTGGGTAATATTGGAAAAATAAAATATGATTTTTATATAAATTATCTCTTCAATGTTATAATTAACCAAGTTAGATGATTAATAAGTAAATCTCCCGAAAAATACTAGAGAACAAAACTATGACATCATCTCTTTATGACACCGATTACAATCAATGGACACAAGAAACTATCCAACAAATCCAAAACCGTGATTTTGAAAATATAGATTGGGATAGCTTAATCGAAGAACTAGAAATTATGGGGAAAAACGACAAACGCGCCCTAATTAGTCTTTTAACCCGTGTTCTAGAACATCTCCTTAAATTGTCTTACTGGGAATCTGAAAAACCGAGATCCGGTAATCACTGGGCTGCGGAAATTGTCAACTTTCGCGCTCAAATTCAAGGACGTTTGGAAGATAGTCCTAGTCTTAATTCTCAATTACAAACGTTCTATGAAAAAGCTCATCCCGTCGCTATTAAATCCGTTTCTAAGTTATGTTACCTTCCCCCAGATGCTCAGATTAGCCTTTTGCAAGCCCTAGACGAAAACTGGTTTCCCAATGACATCTCCAGTGATCAAACATAACATCATTAAACAACAGACGCAGATACAATTGATATAATGAACGCTACACAAGAACAACTAAAACTCAAATTAACTCAGGCTTTAGTAGCTGCTTTTGGTACAGATTATACCAATACAGATCCAATTTTGGTTTCCGCCAGTAATCCTAAATTTGGTGACTATCAAGCTAATGTGGCTTTATCTCTGACTAAAAAATTAGGAAAGCAACCGAGAATTATCGCTACGGAAATAGTTAATAAACTAGATGTCTCTGATATTTGTGAACCTCCAGAAATCGCTGGGCCTGGTTTTATTAACCTCAAATTACAAACATCTTACTTGGAAGCACAACTAAACGCAATTCAAGCAGATGATAGATTAGGAATACCTACAGCGACAAATCCCCAAAAGCAAATTGTTGATTTTTCTAGTCCAAATATTGCCAAAGAAATGCACGTCGGACATTTACGTTCTACCATTATTGGTGATTCCATTGCCCGGATTTTAGAATTTTGTGGCCATGATGTTTTGCGGTTAAATCATGTTGGGGATTGGGGTACACAATTTGGGATGTTAATTACCTATTTGCGGGAAGTTTATCCAGATGCACTTACTACCGCCAATGCTTTAAATATTGGGGATTTAGTCAGTTTTTATCGTCAAGCCAAAAAGCGATTTGATGAAGATGCAGTTTTTCAAGAAAATTCCCGTCAAGAAGTTGTGAGATTACAAGCGGGTGCGGAAGATACTCTTCATGCTTGGAAATTATTATGTGAACAATCTCGACAAGAATTTCAAATCATTTATGATTTATTAAATGTTGAATTAATAGAAAGAGGTGAATCTTTTTATAATCCCTTATTACCAAAAGTTGTAGAAGATTTAGCAACAACGGGATTGTTAGAAGAAAATCAAGGCGCAAAATGTGTGTTCTTAGATGGTTTTACCAATAGAGAAGGTAATCCTTTACCCTTAATTGTGCAAAAATCAGATGGTGGTTATAACTACGCAACCACAGATTTAGCAGCCTTACGTTATCGGATTCAAAAAGATGAAGCCAAGCGCATTGTTTATGTTACTGATGAAGGACAATCTAACCACTTTTCTCAATTTTTCCAAGTAGCAAGAAAAGCAAATTGGATACCTGAAGATGTGGAATTAGTTCATGTTCCTTTTGGGTTAGTGTTAGGTGAAGATGGCAAAAAATTTAAAACTCGTTCTGGTGACACTGTGCGGTTAAGAGATTTGTTAGATGAAGCTATTAACCGCGCCCGTGCAGACATAGAAAAGAGATTACAAGAAGATGGCAGAGTAGAAACGGAAGAATTTATTCAAAATGTTGCGGAAGTAGTGGGGATTAGTGCGGTTAAATATGCTGATTTAAGCCAAAATCGCACCAGTAGTTATGTCTTTAGTTATGACAAAATGTTATCTCTCAAAGGCAATACAGCCCCTTATCTTCTCTATGCTTATGTGAGGATTCAAGGTATTAGTCGTCAAGGTAATATTGACTTTACCAACTTAGGAATAAATCGCCAAATCTTACTAAAAGAGGATGCAGAATTAACTTTAGCTAAACATCTTCTGCAACTTGATGAGGTAATTAAGGAAGTAGAACAGGATTTATTACCAAATCGTTTGTGTGATTATTTGTATCAACTCAGCGATAAGTTTAACAAGTTCTATGAAAATTGCCCGGTTCTCAAATCTGAAGAACCTGCTAGAACTTCACGGTTAATGTTATGTGATTTAACTGCAAAAACTCTCAAGTTGGGATTATCTTTATTGGGAATTAAGGTTTTAGAAAGGATGTAAATGGAAGTAGTAGGGGTTTAGCAATGCTAAACTCCTATGATAAATATGGGTTTTAGTACTTTATATATTTAAACGTTCATACCCAGATCCCCGACTTCTTTTATTAATTGTGTCCATAAATGATAAATTGATCACAGAAGTCGGGGATCTTTTTACCTCACCTGAATTGTTACAATTAGTATTAATAAATATCATCGTTTAAAAATGATCATTTGATTACCAATAACGGGACTACGGGCAATTAGTTTATCTTGAGAATCTACAACTTCTAAATGAGTAAAATTCAATTCTTGAGAACGTTGTAATATATCGGCTGCAAGTTTATCTTGTTGGTATTTTTCCAGATTATACCAAATATCCTTAATTTTAATTTTTAAATCACTAGTACGGAAATTAGCTTCAATGGGTTTTATCAATTGAGAAATCATGTTTTGCTTATCTTTACTCTTCACCGCAATACTAATTTCTGCAAACTGATTTTCAATTGCTGCTAATAAAGATTCTTCTGGTGTTAATTCAACAACTGGAGTAGGAGTAGGTTCTGGTTCAACCACTGGAGTAGGAGTAGGTTCTGGTTCAACAACTGGAGTAGGAGTAGGTTCTGGTTCAACCACTGGACTAGGAGTAGGTTCTGGTTCAACCACTGGACTAGGAATAGGTTCTGGTTCAACCACTGGACTGGGTGTGGTAACTTCCTCTACAGGGGGAACAGTTGCAATTTCCACAGATTTAGGAATAAATGTAAATGTGGTTATCCCTATTGTCACCACAAACAAGACTGTAAAAATCCCTGTCAAAACCCTATCTGACAGATTATTAGATATACTTGATGGCAAGAATAAGCGAAATGTCCTTAAAAACCTATCCCAACTAGAGAAAAAACCGTTTTTTTGCTGACTATCAGCCGGTGTTTCTGTTTCCAGTTTGACGACTGTAGTTTCTAAAATACCAATTGTTCCCCGCAAAATTTGGATAATTGCCGTTTTCCAAATGGGTTGATTTTTCTGGTAAGGTGTGGGGGAAGATTGACTGGTTGCTTCATTTCTTGGTTGTCTGCGTTTGTTTCCTGACATGGAACTTTTACAAAATTAGGAAAAACCTAGATGTGTATGGGTAATTCATGAATTACCCATACAAAAGAATAAGGGTTTCAGGTACGTCTTAACTGAACGGTATTACTATATAATTCTCTATTGTGCTATTAAGTGAAATATGAAAATGAAACGCCGTCAATTTTTGTTTTTAGGTGGAGTTAGTACCATAGGGTCTGGACTACTAGGGTGGAAATTATCAGCAAACAATTCTCTCATAGAAACAGCTACAGCAGTCAGTCCAGTTGGAAAAAATTTATTACTGCGTTTTGTCTCCGTTGCAGATACAGGAACTGGTACAAAAGGACAGTATGCTGTAGCTAATGCCATGAATTTTTATCATGAAAAAAATCCTTATAATTTAGTGGTTTTAGCTGGTGATAATATCTATAACAATGGGGAAATTGAAAAAATTAATGCCGTTTTTGAACGTCCCTATCAAGCCCTACTTAAAAAAGGTGTGAAGTTTCATGCTTGTTTAGGAAATCATGATATTCGCACGGATAATGGTGTTCCTCAAGTTAAATATGCTGGTTTTAATATGCAGGGACGTTATTACACGTTTAGTAAAAATAAAATCCAGTTTTTTGCTTTAGATACTAATGGTAATGCAGATTGGGAAAACCAATTAATGTGGTTAGAGAAACAATTAAGTCTGAGTAAAGCACTTTGGAAAGTTGTCTTTGGCCATCATCCTATTTATTCATCTGGTCAATATGGAAGTAATGCCAAGTTTATTAAAATCTTTACTCCCCTATTTAAAAAATACAATGTACAACTTTATATCAATAGACATCTCCGAAAACTATCTAACCTTCACCATGACTGCTTTTGAGGAAATGAAGGTTAAGTGCAAAGATACTCAGATTATACGCTAGAATCAGTGCTGAAAATACCTGCTATTGAGAATTAG
>OGVQ01000010.1_pt1 | contig 63384 bp, 56 predicted proteins | sample 1575801 | NCBI WGS metagenome assembly OGVQ01 (sample SAMN07581550, study PRJEB24739) | freshwater metagenome | place: Singapore | collected 2015-04 | reverse complement strand
CTAATTCTCAATAGCAGGTATTTTCAGCACTGATTCTAGCGTATAATCTGAGTATCTTTGCACTTAACCTTCATTTCCTCAAAAGCAGTCATGGTGAAGGTTAGATAGTTTTCGGAGATGTCTATTGGTGGACAATCTTTAACAACTTTGGCACGAAATACGGGAATTAAATCTGCAAAAGGAATCTGAATATCTAGCCAAGTATTAGCGACAGTATCGAAAGAATAGCTATAACCAACCCCGTCCCAAGTTGATTCTGTGCGTAAAAATATTTTATAACGTTGTCCATCACCTTTAACTCGTAACTTTACACCTTGATAACCCGATAAATTAATAGCTGGTGAAAAATTCTTAGTTCTAACAGAGGCAAAACCTCCAGAATTAGCAGTAGAAACATTACCCGTAAATATGGCTGTATTTTCCCTAATTTGGAAACTACTTGCACTCACACCACCCATAACCACATCATCTAAAGCACCCCAGATATTTTTAATTTCCTCCGATGGTTTTGTAAAATCAAAAATAGGTTTTTCACCCATAGCAACCAGATATTTTGTAGCTGCTGTAACTAAATTTTTGACACCTTGATATTCAACATTTTCAGGTGTATCTCCCACAATTTCCGGTAAATAAAATTTCACACCTTGATTATATTTTGCTCTATCTGGTGTATCTCCTTCAACTGGTTGAACACGCACTGCTGTACAACAAATAACAGCCTGAATATTAGCCATAACTAAATTAGTCAAAGTTTCTGGTTTCGTAATATCTCCAACTACTAAATTAATATCATCCCCCAAAATTGGCTTTGCTTTTTCAATATCTCGAACTAAACAGCGCACATTATACCCCTGTGCTACCAATTTTTGCACAACTCTTTTACCCACACCACCCGTCGCACCAGCTACCAAAATTACACCCATATTACTTCCTGCTTTTGATATATCTTGATTATCTTTTGGACTACCTTGAAATAATTTCCCTAACCAGTTCAAAACCGGAAATACTTCAAAATAAGTGAGAGTTTTGATAAACCTGCATAAATCCCAGCGAGAACTATTGTTATTACTCATAGTTACTATATTAACCACTCTATTTTATTCTTATTGTACCAATTTTATGTATATATGGTGAAAAATATCCAATCCTGGGTATAATATAACAGTCCCAAATAAAATTTCAACATCTCCTGTTTCTCTTCCTCTGCGTTCTCTGCGCCTCTGCGGTTCGTTAAAATAAATAATATCATGATGACTCAATTGGAAAAAGCCCAAGCTGAATATGAAAAGTTTCCCGAAGACTTTACCAGCATTATTACTAGTACCGTAAATAAACAGGGAATTCCTAATGCTAGTTATGCTCCTTTTGTGATGGATGATGACAAAAACATCTATATTTATGTGAGTGGACTAGCTACCCATACCCAAAACATTCAAGATAATCCTCATGTGAGTGTTTTATTTATTGATGACGAAGCTAAAACTAAACAAATTTTTGCCCGTCGGCGGTTAAATTTCGATTGTACAGCAACTTTGATAGAAAGAGAAACAGAAAAATGGCTACAAATTGTAGATAAATTTGAAATTCGGTTTGGAGAATTGATTGCTACATTACGCAGTTTAGCAGATTTTCGGATTTTGCAACTGACACCCCATAGCGGACGTTTTGTAATTGGGTTTGGGGCGGCTTATAATATTAATGCTGATAATATAAATCAACTTGTCCAAATTACTAAAGACTCACCTTGATAATTATGCTGTAAGTATTCAGCTATAGCGTTCGTTCATACCCAGATCCCGGACTTCTTTTATTAATGGTGTCCATAAATGATAAATTGATCACAGAAGTCGGGGATCTTTTTACCTCACCTGAATTCTTACATTATGCTGCAATTTCAACCTCCAGGTTTTGGGAGTAAATTCATTCATACATCTTTAGGTGCAATGGTTTACTATACCCAGATTAACGTACCTTGGGAAAATACCAAAGATCAAGATTTACCACCATTATTATTTTTACATAATTTTGGAGGTGGTGCTTCAGCTTATGAATGGTCGAAAATTTACCCAGCTTATGCTGCACAATATCGAATTTTAGCCCCAGATTTAATTGGTTGGGGAAAATCTGCTCATCCGGTGCGAGATTATCAAATTCACGATTATTTAACTACGATTATTGAGTTTATTTATCAAACTTGTCATCAACCTGTAACTGTAGTAGCATCTTCTTTAACTGCGGCTTTTTCTATTCGTCTTGCTGTCACTTATCCTGACTTATTCAAAGCTTTGTTTTTAGTTTGTCCTTCTGGTTTTAACGATTTTGGAGAAGGTGCAGGAAGAAGATTACCACTTTCTTTAGTTAATACACCTTTGGTAGATAATTTAATTTATGCTTTGGGTGCAGAAAATGAAATTGCAGTTAGGAATTTTTTACAAAGTTTTCTTTTTGCTAAACCAGAAAGAGTGACTCAAGAAATGGTAAACGCTTATTTAACTTCTGCACAACAACATCAAGCAAAACTTGCAGCTTTGTCCTTTTTACGGGGAAATCTTTATTTTGATTTGAGTTTATATATTCGGCAACTTCAAGTTCCTACTGTAATGTTATGGGGTGAAAAAGCACAATTTACCAATATGCAATTAGGACGACGGTTAGCAAGTTTAAATCCTGATGTTATTAAAGATTTTCACGAAATACCAGACACGGGAATACTGCCACATTTAGAAATACCTGCGGTGGTGATGGGAATTTTGCAAAAATATAACAATCCTCTTTAATTTCGTGAACATTGCAATATTCAGATCCCCGAATTCTCAAAGAATTCGGGGATCTTGTTGTTCTAGCATTGCAATATATAAAAAGCGCTGCTGATTTTCTGTTTTCATTTTCACAGACTCAGCAACGCCCATTTTTTGGATACGAAACGTCTAACACTTAGTATTTATACGGCTTCTGTATTCTTTTCTCCTGTCCGAATCCGTACAACTTGTTCAACAGGAGAGATAAATATTTTACCATCACCGATTTCACCAGTACGGGCTGCGGCGATAATTTTATCCACAACCATATCTACTAAAGCATCTTCAACCACAATTTCCACCTTCAGCTTTTGCAAAAACTCCACAGTGTACTCTGAACCGCGATAGCGTTCAGTTTGGCCTTTTTGCCGTCCGAAACCCCGAACCTCAGAAACAGTCATCCCAACAATACCCGCGTTAACTAGGGCAATTTTCACTTCATCCAGTTTAAATGGACGGATAATGGCTTCTACTTTTCTCATTTTTTGATTCCTGACTTCTAATAACGTCGTTTATATATCTAACCAGATTCATTGTCTCACTCTGTCAATCTAGCCATAGTTATTTAATTTCAGCCTGATGTATGGAATTTGCACGGTTTTATCATTGTCTCCAATTATGGACTATTTTCTTGCAAAAGCGATCGCCAATCTGCGATCGCCTGTTCCGTCCATAGCCAATTTTGTGATAACTTCTCAATCGTAAAATTTGCGGGCGCATTTTGGATCACCATTTGTCGCAGTTTAATCGCCTCATGTAAATATTGCTGGCGTTTATCACCCGTATGACTTTGAGCCGATTTATATAAACCTAAAGCCAACCCCGAATAAGCAGTCAAAGCCTCCTCATTACCAGCTATTTGCGGATATTTCACAGGTTGAGAATTTTTATTTTCCTGGGGTTTTAAAGCCACATTCAGGGATTTAAACCAAGCATCATTGGCATAATTGAGATTATTTTCCGCATAGTAGGCAAATCCCAGAGCATTTTTATACATAATAGAATCCGGTTGATTCTCTACCGCCCTAGTCCAATAACGACGAGCATCATCAATACTATACTTATTATTTTTAGTTTGTACCAACTGCCAAGCCAACCGCCCCCGTAAAAAGTTCACCGATGGATTTTCCCCATCCTGTGAACGAATCAAATTTAAAGCTGTTTCTGCTGACTCAAAAGCCCCACGGTTGAGTAATTCATTAATAGCATCCAAACCAGCTTTTAAATTGCCCTGAGTTAACTGTGCCGTAGCTGTAGCGGTAACAATACCCGTAGCTGAAGTAGCCAAATTAATCTGAGGATATTGTTGATTTACGGAATTTTGGCTAGGAATTATCGGCATCTCACCAGACTGGGGAAATTGATATTGATACCACCACCAACCCATACTAGCAATAATCGCCATTGCACCCGCACCACCAAGACCATATAAAAGCAATGGCGATTTTGTCCGCCCAGAGCCATGACCCTGATTTGGTACAGGAGAAGGTGATAACTGAGGATTGGTCTGACGCTTCTCAATATTCCCTGAAGTCGAGGTAATTTGAGTCGCTACATTCCTCCAATCTAAATTTTGCTCAGTTGGGGAAACCTGCATTTGTGACAGATGGGGCTTATCTTCTTGAATGAGTTCCGCCTTCATACTTGGTTCTTCCGATGACTTCACAGACGAGCGAAGCTCACTCAATAAATCAGAAACCATGGCCGAATCTTGATGATAGCCAGGATCATCATATTCAATTTCATCTACCACATCACCCCAAGTATCTTCCTCCAGCCAGTCTAGACCCGACCGATCCCCATCTAAATTAGGATTGAGAATATCATCAATCCCTAAACTCATTTCTGGACTATTCCCCACCCCAGTATAGTTATAATTATTAGCTGCTATCCCTGGCTGATATTCACTCAATAACTGCGAGTAGTCAGATAAATTAGCATTTGGCACTAAACAACCATCAAATTCTCGCTGAAGATACAAAATTGGTAAAGCCCAGTACATTTGTTGAGAACCATAAGCAGAAATTAAGCCTTGACGTACCCGACTCACACACAAATCCAAAGCATAACCCTGATTCAAATTCCGGTAAAACAACTGGGTTAACGTCAGCGCCACCTCATCAGGAATGCGTTCTGACATCGCCAAAATACTTCTAATGCCGCGGTTCACCAAACTTTCTGTTAAATTCCTTTCTGGCGATTCTTCCTGGGTCTGGGGTCTAGCGCTATAAGCTCCCAAACAGGAGTTAAATACCGCCATTTGAATATTATTATTCACCAACAACCCAGCTAAATCATCCCCGCTGAGAATTTCTGTTAAACCAGTTTTTTTATTCACCAGATAAATTTGTCCACCATTCTCGCCCACGTTACTATGGCCTGAATAATGAAGAATATGATAATGTCCCTGTTCTAAAGCTTGGGTGAGTTCTTCCCTCCCCGGTTGATCTAAAACCGTTAACTCAATTTCCGGTAGATGATGATTACTATCCGCCATCCTTAACGCTTGGCGATGTAGTTCGGCCTTGAGGTTGATAGCTTCCTGTTTCAGCAAATCCAGTCGTACCAAGTCAGTTGGGGAAGAAATCACCATTAACACTCTCAGCCCCCGTCCTTGTGGCATCTGGGGCAAATTATTACTCATTAACCGGGATGCTGGAGCAATACAACTTTGGTAACGGGCAAAGGTAATATAGGGACCCGTAGCTAAAGGGCGATCGCCCGCGTGCATCACTTCCCACGGCAACCGCGCCAACTTGGTATCCTTCAACCCCAATCTCAGCCGTAGCACCTGCTGGTGATTTTGGGCAATACCTTGAGCCGTAATCCAACTATCTCTTAGAGTTCCTTGAAATAGCGCATTATACAACTCCCGACCCAAGGCCACCAAATTAACAGAGTTTCTGGCCATCATATCCCCCTGCAAAACCAATTGCAAAGGGTCATCCATCAAATGTCCTGCCGCAGCTAACCACTCCGCCACAGGCCAATGCACCAGTTCTTCTGCCAACGGCACCCCAGGCGCAACTTGTTCCGTCCTCACCAGATAGTCATTTTGCCCCACCGGCGTTGCGGAAAGATGAAATTCCTGGGTCACAGCTTCTGCTCCATAAAACTTAGACAATGCTGATTAGCACAGCTTGGCGCAACTTATACATTCATATTGAACTTATCGCGCCTAAAAAATTGCACCATAATCATTGTAGGCAAAACCTATGAATCTTCATTACTTTTGCAAACCACCTCATCACCAGCTAGTTCTGCTCATAGTTTAGATGTATTTTGCCAAACTAATGTTTCAATTATGGGTTCTTCTCCATCCATCTTAATCTAGTTTTTCAATGGCAGTTTTCTGCCTCCTGGCCTTCGACAACTTTATTCCGGATTCTTTGATCCCCGTCCAGAACTTTTTATTGGTAGATGCACCTTGATCTTCAATTCCCCTAGTTGATAACAATCCACTAGGGGTTTTCTTGTTTTTAGGACTTACGCAACTGGCATATTGGTAGGGTGTGGTTCGACAAGCTCACCAACCAGGTCAGATATCAACAATTTGGTTATTTACATAATTTACGCTTTTTGGTGTGACACTTGCGTAAGTCCTAGTTTTGATTGTGGCAAATAAAAACGTCCCTGGTTTCCAAGAACGTTGATCAGCATTTTTAAATCAGATACACCAGATTGCAAATTAATGAGGTACAGGATCTAAATTCAAAGCCAGGTAGCAAGCTAGTTTTACTCCTGACTCCTGAATTCTGCTGTATTAAGTAGATGATGTCCTAACAACTAACTCCCCTAACCAGCTACTAGCCACAGAAATTTTTTCGGTATGTGACATATAGTGATATTCAGGTAACTTTGTCCGGAGCATAAGTTAAAAACCAGGAACAGTTTATTGGTAGATGCACCCTGATAACTCAACTCCCCTAGCTGGCTAACACCACTGGGGGTTTTTTCTTTTTTTAATTAGCACTACATAGTTATAGCCATACACCCATTTTTTTCCGGAGCATGATAGAGAACTCCAGAACAATTAACCAGTAGATGCACCCTGATAACTAACTTCCCCTAGCTGGTTAACACCACTGGGGGTTTTTTCTTTTTCTAGTTAGAACTTGATGAAAAAATGCAAAACCTAGACAAATCAAAGGTTTGAAACGAGTATAGTCCCAAAACAAAAGATTTTTAGTCTGAGAGATCAAAATTTTCAAATCCAAAAACTCCTGGAACTCCTGACTCCTTGATCTCCTTAGCCCCATTTTTTTCCGGAGCATGATAGAGAAATCCAGAACAATTAACCAGTAGATGCACCCTGATAACTAATTTCCCCTAGCTGGCTTAAACACCACTGGGGGTTTTTTCTTTTTCCAGTTAGGACTTGATGAAAAAATGCAAAACCCAGACAAATCAAAGGTTTGAAACGAGTATAGTCCCAAAACCAAAGATTTCTAGTCTGAGAAATCAAAATTTTCAAATCCAAAAACTCCTGGAACTCCTGACTCCTTGATCTCCTTAGCCCCATTTTTTTCCGGAGCATGATAGAGAAATCCAGAACAATTAACCAGTAGATGCACCCTGATAACTAACTTCCCCTAGCTGGCTAACCACTGGGGGTTTTTTATCGCCAGCATCCTTACATAGAATTAGTCATAGATTTTTCTGAATCAAAAATATCTATTACCTATCCGGAACTTGTCAGTGAAGACCAGAATAATCAATTGGTAGATGCACCCTGATAATTTAACTCCCCTGGTTGGCTAACATCCACTGGGGGTTTTTTCTTCTGCTATCCTTTACCAAAGTCAAAACTAACTTGCTAATAATAAATTTATTCCGGATAACAGTTATACACCTGAGAACATTTAATTGGTAGATGCACCCTGATAACTTAACTCCCCTGGTTGGCTAACATCCGCTGGGGGTTTTTTCTCAAAAATCGAAGCTCAACCTACCCTATCATCAAAACCTTTCTCTGGCAATATGCTTATGCAACAAGTTTCCGATTGTTTTTGCCTACAAATGACCTACTTGAGAAATTCTAGACTAATCTAGACATTTATTTCTTGCTTCAAGGGGAGCATGGGAGCGTTTATCCCTCCATTGTTATTCCTAGCTCCTACTTCAGAATGATTGCTACGATAGATAATAGCACTCTTAATTATTTCTTTATACTTTTCTGAACAAGAGCTATCTTGCAACCTGTTATTGTTTTATAACATATTCTAAATTGATCTATCAATATCTTTCATCAATTTCAGTGAGTTTACTACATCAGGAATAGGGAACAGGTAAAAAGTTTACAAATTACCCATTACCCATTACCCATTACCAACTTTGTTTAAAAATCTTCTTTTTTAGCCCAACCACCTCGTCGGTTATCCTCACGTGGTTTTGCTTTATTCACTTTTAACATCCGGCCCATCCATTCTGCACCATCCAATTCTGTGATTGCAGTATCTTCCTGTGCATCCTCGGCCATTTCTACAAAAGCAAAGCCCCGCATTCTTCCGGTTTCACGGTCTGTAGGTAAAACAACTCTTTTGACTTTGCCATATTCAGCAAATACGGCTTTTAAGTCTTCTTCAGTCGCTTGGTAGGAGAGATTTCCAACGTAAATAGTCATTATGTATCACGTAATTTTCAACAAAGTGCGACTAGTCCAGGTGCAAAACAGAACTAAGTAAATCTGAATTTAGAGACAAAAACAATTGTAAGATATGAATCCTGATGGATTCCTGATCTACAACTAAATAGATGTCACCCGCCTGAACATACACATATCTCTAATATGATAACTGATTGTCATAGTTTTCAATGTATGGTATTTGACAATCTATCATTAGCTACTTTTATAGATTCATAGTTAGAAAATTAATTAACTTAATTTTATATGTAGGTAACAGGTGACAGGAAAGTATAATTAAGAACCTATAACCTGTTACCCATGAATGTCTTGAATTTAGAGAACTAACTCCCAAATCAATTAGTCAATTGTAATCTGTTGTGGTCCACTGGCTTTGCCGTTGTTAGCCTCGTTACCAAGGGAACTGGAACTATTTCCACAACCTTTCTTATCCAACCAACTTTTTACAGGATCTTCATTGAGGTTGAGTCTGAGGACACCAGAGACGAACCCACCCAAAAAAGAAACTGGATGCTGGGCAAGTTCTTGAAATAAGGGCGACAATTCACTAATAAACATTGCACTCTCCCAGGATTGCGGTAAAAAATTATTAATTCTTCATTAATCTTAACAGATTTTTGCCAATCAGACACAAGCAAAAGGTTTAATGATATTTAACTGTATGATGGTTATAATTATTTGCATGATCATCAAACACAATTTATCTTGATTTTGAACGAGTATTAAAATAGAATAATCTTTTTAAATAAAACATTAAATTATGACAAGCAACTGGGAAAACTTTCTCAAAAATTTAGGCGAGTGGAGAGGTTCATTTACTAAAATATCTCCTGATGGAGAAATCATCAATTCTACTCCTAGCATTTTAAATTTAGAAGCCTTTGATAATGATCAAGCGGTGCTGTTTAGATTACGTCGTTTTGATGCGAGTGGTTATGATGGTCTGCCGATTGAAGATTATCAACAAGAATACCGTTCAATAGGTAGACAAAATATTTTTTTTGCCACAGGAGCTTTTACTAAAGGAACATTACAACTAGCGCCTTTTACAGAATTTGGGGCTGAATATGGATTTGTAGATCATAATAGGCGATCGCGTTTAGTGCAATTATATGATAAACAAGGCAACTTTACTAATTTAAGTTTAATTAGGGAATTTCGCAATAATACGGATGCTAGTGAACGCCCACAATTAACCGTAGAACAATTAATTGGTAATTGGGAAGGTAAAGCCCATACATTTTATTCAGACCTAAGACCCTCGGAAACTTATGTTAGTTATTTAGAAATTAAAGAAATCGGCAATGGATATTTAGAACAAAAATTATCTTTTGCATCTCAAACCATTACTTCCCAGTCCAAAATAGCAGGAAATAAACTCATTTTTGAAAAAGAAGGAAACATTCGCCAAATATTATTATTACCTGATGGAACTTCTAGTAATGTTCCCTTACAACTACAACTAAGAAAACCGTTTTTTGTCGAAGCTGGTTGGTTACTGGGCGAAAACGAACGTCAACGTTTAATTCGCAGTTACAACGAAAAAGGAGAATGGGTTAGCTCAACTCATGTTATTGAATATAAAACCAATTAAATATTTTTCCTCTCCGGTGTGTCCTCTGTGCCTGGAGTGGTTCGTAAAAAAATTATAGATTAATGAACCACGAAGACACGAAGGACACGAAGGAAAGAAAATAACAGAGGTATTTTCCGTCAGTCTTGAGAAATTAACGGATTTTATGATGTGGGTGCTTGTTCAGGGAACATACATTTATCAGAGTCACAACCGCTCGGACCTGCTTCGGCTAATTCTCCCAAATCATAACGACTGAGTGCGCCACAGAAATCATCAGTTTTCCGTCGTGCTTTAACTTCAGCAGACAACCGCTGATAGGTGGCTTTGTCTATGGGTTCAAATGGTAAACGGGGGAAGGTTTGAATGTCATCAAACCGCGCTAATAAAGCGGCAGAAATGTAACCTTCATCATTTTGAATGGCTTCATAAATGCGTGTTCCCAAGGGTTCAACCTCCTCAGAACGTAATTCTAAAGTTGCTGAGGTGTTATGGGCGGTGTAGTATTTTTGCACCTGCATGACAAGATCTAATTGCGCCAATACTGAGAATTTCGATACATCAATAATGTCTGCACCAGGTAAATCCGCCCAAGAAACAGCAACAGGTATTTCTACCAACCATTCCGTACAACGGTTGTCAAATGGGTCATTTAGTAAGTTACCGTTTTCGTCTTTGTCGGATTGAGATGGTATGATATTGTAGCCATAATCTATACAAGCTAATGCTACTGGGTCATTTTTACGGAAGGTGATCCGACGAATAAATCTTTGGGCTTTGGGGGGATGCCAACCGGAACTAGCACCAGTTAACAAAGATTTTGTCCCGCTAGGTTGTACAGTAGTACAACGGTTGGGGCGTTTGAGGTTATGTTTGTCGCAATATTCCCAAACTGTTTGATGGACTATTTCTCTCCATTTGCTTAGGTATGTTTGCTCACCGCGTTTGAATATCAATCCTTCGGGAGTTTCTGGTCTACCCTGTTCCCACCAGCGCAACCACTCCACACCAAAAGCATGAACAAAAAAGTCAAATAAACCGGTAAAGGAAACACCGACAATAGGATCAAGTTCCCGACTGTATTGATAGCGGGGTTCAAGGAATTGATGGTTTAACAGTGCTGCCACTGACAGCGCACCTGCTTTGAATGCTTCCTCTTGTTCTTTGTAGTTATCGGGGTCTATTTGGTTTAAGTGTACCTCTGAAAGATTACAGTGAAAGTTAGTGCCAATTATTTCACCACACGGGTTTAGTCCGTAGCGGCCTAAACGATGTTCTAACTCTTGTTCATCAATATTTGGGTGACGTTCTTGTATCCAATATTTAGCTTTTCCTTGTTCGTAAGCTTGCAAAAAGTCTGTTTTCAGTTCTAAGGTGTTGAGTAAGTCAATGTTAGCTCTAGCAACTGCTTCGCCAGCCCATTGGATTGCACCTTCACCACTATAATACTGCTTTTGCACTGCGGCAATAGATTCTTCTAAGGTTGGCTTGCGGTGAAATACTCTTGTATGGTTTGCCATACGCAAAGCATCACGCTCTGGATCTATGCGCCAGTTGCCTTCTGGGTCTTGTTGCCATAAATTATCCTTAGCATTTGCGCCTTGTTCATCTTCAGAAACAAACTGACGAATCCCCGCACTTCTTCTAATGTTACCGGCAACAATAGTGACAGCAGCTTCATCAATTAACAAGCAGCATTCAACTGAGGTTAATTGCCTACCTAAAGCCTGATTAAGAATAGAGGCGCAACGCTGATACAATCCGGGTAACTTGACAGGATTAGCCATACCGCCAAAACCTTTGAGGGTTTCCCCAGATTTACGAACATCGCTAATATCAACAATTACCTGAACTGCACCTGTATGGTCAGTGAGCGAAGCGTCGCACTGAGCTTGTCGAAGTGTCGAACTGAAGCGTTCATCGGTAGAGAGTTCTAACAAGGTTTGATAGGATTTTACCCAACCTTCCCGACTGTCTCCAACGTGAATAGTAACGGTGTTACCTAGTATATCGGTTTCTGTAAATTCTCGACGCTGTTCTATAGGTGTACATCCAACTTCACCAGTAATGGTGACATTTAAACGATTACGGATAGGTGGCAATTGATTAATATACTGCGGTTCAATAATAGCACCTGTACCACAGCCCATCATAGCCAAGTCCATCATCAAACCGAAAGCTTTCCAGTCTACTAAGTTAGTAGAAGTACAGTTGTAAGCACCGGAGAAATTTTTGGGTTTACTTAACCAATCTGTACCCCCAACCCACATCCAGCGTCCACTAGGAAGGGATTTCATATTGCGCTGCATTTTGTCTAAAATGGCGGCTTCTTCGGAATTGAGTTTGCCAAGGCCGATTAAACCGCGTAAGGTGCGATCGCATACCTCATCCCAGGATTCTCTTAAACCTGCCTCTGTGCGACGGCTGTAGGTTCTAAAAAACACAGGATTGGCTGCTGGCGCGGATTCGGGAAAAGATGCACTTTGACGTTTACGTTCGAGATTCTGAACCATAACCAGGTTTTGTTGCTGACTAACAAATTAAGACTATAACGCCAACTTGTTATAGGATGCAAAATTTACCACTTTGCGCTATGGATAGTATAGTATAAATTATTACATACTAATATTCCTGTTCTCTTTGTGAACAGTGCAAAAGTCAAATCCCCGGCTTCTCTAAGAAGTCGGGGATCTTGTTGTTCATAAATAATTTAGGAATAATTTAGGATGGCTATGCAGTTGTTCTATACCAACCACTAAAGTTACTAACTAATTCACTCATGGAAAGTTCTACATAACCTGGGTTTAAAACTCCGTTTTTAGTACCACCAGCTTCTCCCCAAGGATTATAAAGTTTAAACTTTTGAGTAGATGAATTATATCCCGTCAAAACATAAGTGTGATTACTTACAACCTTAGAATTAGTAGGAGATGAATTACTACTAGTGGAAATCATTTGACCTGAATTAAAGGCATTAATGATGTTAGAGAAATCACTGGTTGTGAGATAAGTATAGACTGTTTTCCGTCCTGTAATGTCTTCAATTGCTCCACCGGGAAAACCAGTAAAAATACTGCTGTAACTATTGTCATATACTCCACTAGCTGCTCCTTTTAACCTAGTATTTCTCATTTGCACAAGTAATGATGAATTAAAAAAATTATTATTGTAAACAAGCCTATACATGATACTTAATGTATAAATCTTGCCTGCATTTCTAACTGCTGATAATATAGCAAAATTGATACTAATACAACTATAGTGAAAATACTCGAATTTTGGAGGAAGTTAGTTGAGGAGATTTAATCTTATTTCTTTAAAAGAAAAAAAATGCTGCAAAGCTTTACTCTGCAAGCATAGTAGGTGATGAGAAGAGGATGATTTTTCTGCCGTTAACTGAAGAAAATAAATAGCTAAAATCGGTGTTCTCAGTAATTTATTCCTGATAGCCAATTAATTCCTGCTATCTGGTGAAATATTTGTGTAAATCCACATAGGAATAATTTCATCCAAGCGGGTTTTCTTTATGTATTCTTCCGTATTATTTCTAAATAGTGCCGTAAAAGCACCAGCACCCAATCTATTTTGGGGAAACATCCGATAACAAGGAATATTAGTTAAATGAGATTGATAAGCAGATAAATGACCAACTTCCACCGCTTGAAAATGAGGAAACTTCTCTAAAAACCATTCACAAACCTGCTCATTTTCTTCGGAGGAATAGGTACAAGTCATATAAGCTAAATAACCTTGAGGGGCAACTACTTGAGCCGAATTAGCAATAATTCGTTTTTGGCGGTTGGCACTCTTATTAATTGATGTGGGATGAAAACATCCCGGTGCTTTTTCACCTTTAGCTAGTAAAGATTGTCCAGTACAAGGGGCATCAACTATCACTAAATTACTGGAATTTGGGAATATTTGAGCAAAAATACTAGAATCTCGATTGACTACTCCACTGGGTTTAATTTGACAACGTTTTAAATTAGAAATTAACATTCCTAACCGCTTGCCAATTACTTCATTACTAATCAATAAATCAGGTTTTAAAGCTTTCCAAGCAAACACACTTTTACCACCAGGGGCAGCACACATATCAAAAACTATCGGTATTGATTCAGGAATAGCCAACAAAACAGAAGCAGAAAATACCGAAGAAAAATCTAAACAATAAAAATATCCTTGTTGATGCAAAAGATGTTGACCAGGTTTTTCACCAATGGATAAACGGTCTACAAATTGAGGTTGCCAAGATGTGGGTATTTCCAGTTCAAAAGGTGAAATATCTGGTTTATCTTGACACCAAAGAATACAAGGTGCAAAAGGTTGCGGATGGACTAAAGCATCTATAAATTTTGTTTGGTCATCTACATTTGTAAATAAACGGCGGGTAACTTTAAGCAATAAATTAGAAGTTTTTTCCATATTAATTTTCACAGAATCAAGTCAGAGGAGAAAGTGTTACAGCAGAACAATGCAATTAAGATATTTGGCTGCATACTGAAAAGACAATAGACTTCTTGCAGAAGTGGGGGAAAGGAGTCCAAGGGAGATTTTTTCTTGACCTTTATCCTTTCACCTTTTCCCAACTTTGATCAAAATTACTTTTGCTAGAGGTCTAATGACTATTTTTGGCTAGAAGCTAACCTTGTTTTGATACTTAGTAAACTCATACCAAATTTGGATTTTAGATTTGGTATTACACTTATGCACCAAAGAGGTCATGATATTTAACAATTTTCAGCAAAAATTACGCCAAGAAGCACAACGTTGGCGAGATGAAGGCATTATTAGTTCTTCCCAGTATGACCAAATAGCCAAACGACACCAATTTAATAACATCGAAGAGTCTATCCGTGATAGTTTTGGCGTGATTGCCATTGTCATCGGCGGGTTACTTTTAGGGTTAGGTTTAATGACCCTGGTAGGGGCAAATTGGCAGGGTTGGTCACGGGAAGTTAAATTTATCTTATTAATGAGTTTGTTTCTCTCTACGTCCATTACAGGTTTTTTGACTTGGAGAGAACCCACAATGCCCACAAATCAAAACAAAAAATCACAACAGGGTAAACGGGTACTAGGTGAAGCATTATTAATTCTCAGTGCTTTTATTCTAGGGGCAACCTTGATGTTGATGGGGCAAATATTCAATATTAGCGGTTCAGCTTCTGAGTTATTTTTAGCTTGGGGTTTTGGGGTGTTAGTAATGGCTTATAGTCTTTCCCTCAATTCTTTGGGAATTATGGCCATTATCCTCATTCAAATCGGCTATTGGATAGGAATTGGGAATTTATGGTCTGAATCTGGGGAAGTAACTTGGGCGCGGTTAGCTGTCCGTCATATGCCCTTATTATCATGGTTGTTTTTTGTTCCCCTAGCTTATATTTGCAGATCCCGATGGATTTTTGGTATGGGTGTTGTGGCATTTATTGGATCTTTGCAATATAATCTCCGACCTTTGCCACTTTTGACTTTTTCTGATGTAGTTCCTTGGGTAGCTTCCTTTGCTTTAGCCTTACCTCCGTCTCTTTTGTGGAGTTATGATGATTTACTTTTCCCCACTGTTAATTATAGGTTATTTCAACCCCTAGCGAGAAATTTGGGTTTGATATGTTTTGGTGTAGTTTTTTATCTTCTGTCTTTCCGTTGGCAATGGCAAGGTGTAGATTCTAGTGGTGGTTTAGGATTAGTTAATCCTGCCTATCAATCTAATAATTTATCAAGTGTACTGCGGTCTGTACCTATTATTGATTTAGGCATTCTTAGCGGTTTAGCAGTTCTGCAATGGTTGTTTCTGATTCGTCATAGTAATAGTCCTTTGCGAAGGGAAGTATTTTTCAAACTTGGCATCATTGCTACTTTTTTGGGATTTATTCTCATTACTCCCTTCTGGCATCAAGCTATTACCCAAGTTACTGAATTAGGTATTTTTATCTTCAATGTGTTGTTAGCAATATTAGCCTGGGGACTGGTTCAAGAAGGATTAAAGTCACGGAATCGCACCTATTTTTGGTGTGGTATCCTGTTATTTACTCTACAAATTATTAGTCGTGTGTTTGAATATAACACCGATGTACTTTTCCGGGCTTTAGTATTTGGTATTTGCGGTTATTCCCTTATTGCCGCCGGACTTTGGTTTGAACGTCGCTTTACTACATCTAAAAATAGTAATAGCGGTGGTAGTGGAAATAAAGGTAGCAGTGGAAATAGTGGGGGCAATGGAAATAGTGGAGGTAGCAGCAATAGTGGAGGTAGTGGTAATAGCAGCGGTAGCGGCAATAGTGGCAGTAGCGGCAATAGCGGCGGTGGCGGGAGTAGGGGAAATAGCGATAGTCGAGATAATAGGGATAGTCGAGACAATAGTGGAGGTAGTAGTAGGAGGTAATAGAGAAATTTTCAACTAAAATGAAGAGATATTCATGAAGAAAAGGTTATTGGGATACTCTGCCGAATATTGCTGCATACATGAGTCACTTCAAATCAAATTCTTCTTTATTCTTCCTGACTACTGACTTCTTTATATATAAATCTCTGCGTATAAATTCCTATGGAAAATTAACAGGTAATGGTGAAAGCATTTTTTACTATTATCTATTATCTATTACCAATTACTAATTTAATCTCATGAAAAGTGATTTCCCTGAATCAAAAAAAACCTTAACTCCAGAAATGGAATTTTCCGAAAAATTGACTTTTCGGGATTATCTAATTGCTACAGAACAAAAGGCTAATAAACCTTTACCAATTTGGCGATTAATTGCCCCTTTATTATTTCAATTGGGGTTAATTATGGCTGTACCTCTGCAAGCAATGTATACAGATGTGACTGGTAAAATGGTAGTTTTGCAAACTACACCTGTAGAGGCTAATGATGTGATACGGGGTTCTTCTTTAAACTTGGATTATAATATTTCTCGTCCCGAAACTTTGAGAAGATTACCAGGTTGGAATGATTGGTTGCGAAAAAATTCTCGCCGAGGTAGACAAATTATCCAAGGAAGTACATTATACCTAATTTTGCAAGAAAGACGATCTTTTGATAGGAATGAACTTCAATCTTGGCGACCTATTCGGGTAAGCAATAATCGTCCTGTTTATTTATCTAATAATCAGGTGGCTTTAAAGGGTAATTATCAAGATGGTTTGATTAATTATGGCTTGGAAAACTACTTCATTCCTGATGAACAAAGACGGGAGATTAATAATGATCTTGCCGAAATACAGGAAAGCAGGAATGGTCGAGAAGAACCAATATTGGTAAGGGTAAAAGTAGATCCTCAAGGTAATGCTGTACCGATGGGTTTGTCAATTAGAGATCGTAATTATCGTTTTCAGTAGTTAGGGAATACTAAAAGATAAATTATCTAATCTTGTGGGATGGGCTTCTAGCCCGTCCGAGTTTGAGGTGTTTTTTGCTGTTTGGGAAGATGGTAAAGAGAATTATGAGGCGAATTTTGAGACATTTGTAATTTTTGCTCTTTCTCTTCCCAGTCAGGCAAATAAGCAGACATAAAGCACTTAAACAGTTTACCGTGATTGGGAACGAGTAAATGTACTAATTCATGAACAATGACAAATTCTCCCAGTTCTTTGGGTAATTCTAGTAATTCAGTATTGATGGTTAAGCGGCCAATAGTGGAAATAGAAGCCCATTTGCGTTTCATCGAACGGAATTGAATTTGTTTAACTGTTACTTGAAGGCGATCGATCCATTGTTGTACATTACCCACCTCTGAGCTAGATAACGCCAGGAATCTAGTTTAAGAGGTCTCTTTGAAACATTAATCCCCGGGTCTTTAGACCGGGGAGTATCAAATAGACCACACAGGAATCTAGACAATAATTAGGTATTCGACAACGCAAACGAGCGCGGAGGGATTTGAACCCCCGACCCACAGGACCGGAACCTGTTGCTCTATCCACTGAGCCACGCGCCCTTATACATTTGATAGTATAACATAGTTTTTGTATTTAGTCAGCATTAAATTACAAATAATTTGCGGGGTCAACGGATGTACCATCGCGGCGGACTTCAAAATGCAGATGGAGACCAGTGGAAAAGCCCGTAAAACCCACAGCAGCGATCGCTTGTCCTTTTTGTACGGTTTGTCCTTCACTGACAAATAGTTCGCTTTGATTTTTTGTCCGGCAACTTCTGTTCTTTGTTGAATTAATAAATTAGCTTGTTGAGAATACTTTATTATTTTTATCAAGTGAGTAAAATTAAAAAGATCAGAAAAAATTTAGTTATGAATTTTATCAGTGAAAAAACGTCAAATCATTTATATATTATTTAGCTTTACCTTAGTAGCTATTATTGGCTTTTCTAAGTTTTTCGGAGAAGTACCCACAGTTCCCTGTGAAAATTGGGGATTTACCAGCGTTAAAACCACAAAATCTTACATTCATCCTGAGAAAGTTATAGTTAACCCCTGGTTGGGGCAGCATAAAATATATGCCATATTTATCGTTCCTAACGGGCATTTATATGATAATTTTATCACAATTAATTTAGGGAATAATCATATTTTTTGTGGTGATGTCAGCAGACTTCCTTACAGTCAAGATGGTGTTATTGCCAAACCCGGATATGATCTGGCTAAAGGATATTTACATACTCGTACTGGCATCAAATTTATATTAGCTGGTAAAATTAATGAGATCAGAAAAGCCAGTAATTGGCAATTGGGTATAGCTATAGATAAGAGTAATTGATCATAAAAACATAAATTTGCAAAGATTTATTAAAAATTTAGTATTATTTTGAACACAGATATTTTGAAGATGATTTAATTATTACATGGAAAACGTACAAAAACTATTTTTTAGAGCCTAAAGAAGTGCTAGTTTGTGATGCAGAAGATGGTCTAACTACTATGAATTGGGGTGATAGGTAAATCATGGTAATTCTCCGGCATATCGGATTAAAGAAATTTTTGAGTTGGGTAAAAAACGTGATTATAATAAAATTCGTGATGGATCTGCTATCTTAAAAAACCAAGATTTGAGGATTTCCATTAATCAATGTCCTGAATTAAAGGCATTTATCAATACTATTCTTGAGTTATGCAAGGCTAAGTTAATTCCATAAACATCAATTATTCTCGACTCACAAAGACAAAACCCCGCGTTTTCCCCGATGTTGTATCTACGGTATTCATAGCTTTCCATAAATCCGCTGTTTTTACCCAAACTGGTGGATATTTATAACGGGAAACATCCATAATTAAAAATCTATCTGTTAACTGATTATATGCGGCTAAAGGGGAAATATGACCCCCTCTTTCTTGTCCTATTTCTTTCCGTAAATAGTTAATAATAACAAAGTTGTTTGGTTGTTTTAAATTCTCTGCGGCTAATTTGCGAAATTCTTCTAAATTGGTATCACCAGCATGATAAACTTTAACTTTTACATTATAAATTCCTAACAATCCTCCTAATTCATCTAAGGTCATACCTTGACGAGAAACCACTTCAGGACTGACTATATTTTTAGTTTTTTCATTACTAAAAAAGTTATCTTGGGTAAAAACCCGAAATGGTTTATATTGTGGTGCTTCTGGTGCAGTAATTTTTAAGCTATTTAGCACCATGATCATACTTGCAACTCCACAATATGCCTGATTATTTTGGGTAACAAATTGTGTGCTTAATGGGAAAAAATCATTATTTGCTTGACTAGAAATTAATAATGTTTCCCCTTCAGGTGTATCAAAACCAATTAAGTTAGGGCTGAGAGGTAAGCTTTGGGCAAAAACATTACTTCCAGTTAAACAAATACCAAAAAGTAAAAATTTAATTGATGTTGTGATAGAAGTGATTTTCATGGTCATATTTCCTAGTAATTTAATGTTAAAAATGTAAGGGTTAAACTATAGCAATTGTTCATACCCAGATCCCCGACTTCTTTTATTGATTGTGTCCGTAAATGATAAATTTATCACAGAAGTCGGGGATCTTTTTACTTCATCTGGATTAAATCAAAATTCCCGCAATACTAGCAGTAATAAAACCTGCTAATAATCCGCCAAACATCGTTTTTAAACCCATTCTGGCTAGGTCTTTCTGACGGTTGGGTGCTATTCCTGTCATCCCACCAATAGTAATTCCTATAGAACCAATATTAGCAAAGTTACATAAAGCATAGGTGCTAATAATTATTGATCTTTGAGAAATGGTTTCTTTTTTGATCATTTCTCCTAAATCTAAATAGGCGATAAACTCATTAAGAATTGTTTTTTTCCCTAATAATGCCCCAACTTGTCCACAGTCAGACCAAGGTATACCCATTAACCAGGCGACGGGAAACATGATCAAAGATAATATCCATTCTAGAGATAATTGGGGATATCCTACCACAGTTCCCACCCAAGCAAAACAGGCATTAACAACAGCTAATAAACTCAAAAAAGCAATGATGATTACACCTACATTAACGGCTAATTTAACCCCTTCTATTGCCCCAGAAGTTGCCGCATCAATAACATTAACATGATTAGTTTTGATATCTACGTGAACTTTCCCTGTAGTTGCTGATATTTCTGTTTCTGGATACATGATTTTTGAGACGATCAAAGAAACAGGAGAAGTCATAAAAAAAGCGGCAATTAAATGTTCTGGGGGAATACCAAAAGATAAATAAGCACCTAATACTCCGCCGGCAATGGTAGCAAAACCACCTGTCATCACAGCGTGTAATTCAGATTGGGTCATATCTGCTACATAGGGCTTAACCATGAGTGCTGCTTCTATTGGACCCAAGAAAATATTGCCCGCACAGGATAAAGATTCAGAACCAGATGTTTTCATGGTTTTCATCATTACCCAAGCTAGTCCATTGACTACTCTTTGTAAAATTCCATAGTGGTAGAGAATGCTAATAAATGATGAGAAAAAGATAATTGTGGGCAGAATTTGAAAGGCAAAAAGATGATCTTTGAAGTTTTCACCAAAGACAAATTTTGCACCAACATCAGAAAAAGCTAAAAAATTACCAGCGATATTTCCTAAAGATTTAAAGAAATTCAATCCCCAGGAAGTTTTGAGAATGACTAAAGCTAAAATAAATTCTAACCCTAATCCCCAAGCAACTGTAGGCCACCTTATAGCCTGACGGTTAACAGAAATAGCGTAGGAGATGGCGATAAAAATGCAGATTCCTAGCACTGAAATAGCACGTTCCATTGGCATTGTCAATAATGAATTGTAAATTGTTAGTAAGGATTCAGGATAGAAAATACAGAACTCACAATAAATTAGAGTTTTGGAGTCATTCTTAAATAATGATGGAAAAACTTACTGATGAATGATTCCTGCTATAAACAAATATTCTAACTCCTAACTCCTGAATTCCTGCAATTATTAATTGCTTAGTAACCTCTAGGTAAACCTTCACCACGAGGATCTGCTGCTGCTTCTAAAGTATCATCTTCTGTAACGGCGATCGCATTTCCATTACCCCACGGTGCAATTTCTTTGATTTTGTATCCTCGACGGCGTAAATCTGCTAAGGTTAAGGCATCTAAACTCCATGCTTCCACTCGCAATTCATCAGGTAGCCATTGGTGATGTATGCGTGAAGCAGAAACTGCTGCACCTACATCCATTTTATATTCCAAAACATTTAAAATCACTTGCAATACTTGGGTAATAATTGTACTCCCACCGGGCGCACCTACAGCCATTTTAAAGCGATTGTTTTCGGTAATAATGGTAGGTGTCATACTAGAAAGAGGCGTTTTTTGAGGGGCGATACTATTAGCTTCATTACCCATTAAACCAAAGGAATTTGCTATTCCTGGGGCGGCAGCAAAATCATCCATTTCATTATTTAAAAGTATTCCTGTTCCTGGGATGACTATTGCTGCACCAAAACCTGTGTTAATTGTGAAGGTTAAACTCACGGCGTTTCTGTCTGCGTCAACTACATTTAAATGACTGGTTTCTATTGATTCGTGGTTTTTTAATATTTTAATTTCTGGTTTTATTTCTGTTGATGGTGTCGTCATGTTCATGTTAATTTCTTGACGACGTTTTTTAGCATAAGTTGGACTAATTAATTGTTGAATGGGAACTTTCACAAAATCAGGATCACCTAAATATTTAGCGCGATCGCTATAGGTAATCTTCATTGCTTCTACCATTAAATGTATCGCATTAGGGTGATGCCAGCCTAAAGATTGTAAATCTGTATCACCAATAATATTCAGAATTTGTAATAGATGAATACCTCCAGATGATGGAGGTGGCATAGAACAAATTTTAGCTTTACGAAAGTTCCCACATACAGGATTTCGCCAAATTGGTTTATAAGCTTTTAAATCCTCTAGAGTAATTAAACCGCCATTTTTTGCCATATCATCAGCGATGGTTTGGGCAATTTTTCCAGTATAAAAACTTTGAGGGTTTTGGGAAATGGCTTCTAATGTATTAGCTAAATCACGTTGAATTAACTTTTCTCCCGGTTGATAATATTCACCATCGCGGGTAAATATATCTTTGGCAGATGGGTTATTTAGTATTGTTTTTTTACGAAATTCGTAAGCTGAAAAAGAACGCCAAGAAACTCTATCACTGATGATAAATCCATTTTTAGCCAGAGAAATTGCAGGTTTAACAACTTCTTGCCACCGTAACTTACCATAACGACGATGTACTGCATACATACCCGCGACAGTTCCGGGAGTTGCTACTGCTAAATAACCATCTGTACTCGCACCAGTCCGGACTTTACCATTAACATCTAAATACATATTTCTAGTAGCTTTTATAGGTGCGCGTTCCCGAAAATCTAAAGCTTTTATTTCCCCTGTTTTTTGAGAATAAAATAGTAAGAAACCACCTCCACCAATACCTGCGGAGAATGGTTCAACTACAGAAATTGCCAAAGTTGTGGCTACTGCTGCATCTACCGCATTTCCCCCTTTTTTTAACATTGAAAGTCCAGCTTCACTCGCTAAGAAGTTAGCAGAAACTACCATGCCTTTTTTAGTGCGTAGGGGTACGATAATAGTAGCTGACACTGCTTGACTGGTAAGGATAGCAGTCAGGGAAATAAAGGAAATAATTAGGCCTTGGGTTTTGGTAATAACTGTCATTTTTTACTTAGAGTCACTAAAGTTTTCTTTAAAACAGTTAATTTTTGTAACCATTAAAATCTGTAACTGGAGATTCTAATGATATAATTCTGAATCTTGATTTGTAGCCAACAATAACACACAGATGGGGCAACTTACCCAATTCAATTACACAGCAAAGCATAAACCCAATCAGTTAATTTATGGTAGTGGACAAACCGCAGTCATTACCGGATGGATGGTGAAGCAAGCTGTAGCTAAACACCTACACTCAAATGAGTATGCTGTAATTGGTCAATTATACTCACCAACTAGAGGTATAAACTTATTAATTCGCAACTTATTATTAAATCCCCATGTTCATTACTTAGTCATTCTCAATGCTACTAAAGAAGATCAAAATGCAGGTGCTTGTCAATGTTTAGGAGATTTTTTCCGTCATGGTGTGGAAGAAGGTGTTAGCAATACTGGGCGAAAATCTTGGGTAATTTGTTCTCCAATTTCTGGTTATATTGACATTGACATTGATATAAAATCCATTGAAAAATTACGCCATTCCATAGAAATTCAAGACGTAAAATCAATCCCTGACGCTGTAGAAAAAGTTAAATATTATGCCCAAAAAGAACCCTTGCCACCGTGGGGAACACCCGTAGAATTTCCCATAACCACAATTGAGTCAAGCGTTTTACCAGGAACACGCTACGGACACAGAATTGAAGGTAAAACCATTGCTGAAACTTGGGTCAAAATCATTCACAGAATTAAAACCACAGGAACAATTAGACCCACTAGCCATGATGGTAAATGGCAAGAATTAATAAATTTAATGGCAGTTGTCACCGATGAACCCGACGATTTCTACTTCCCTGAACCCAACTATTTACCAATAAACAGAAGCTTTTTACAAGAATATATTTCCCAAGTTTTAGATGACGCAACTAACCAAGAAGGGGTAAAATATACTTATGGACAACGCTTACGTTCTTGGTTTGGAAAGGATCAAATTGAACAAGTCATCGAGAAATTAGTAAAAGATATTGATTCAGCTAGGGCAGTGATGTCCCTATGGGATGTTAGTCAAGATGACAACGATAGTCCACCTTGCCTTAATCATATTTGGGTGAGAATAGTTGACAACGAACTATCTTTAACAGCCACTTTTCGCAGCAACGATATGTTTTCAGCGTGGCCAGCAAATGCCATGGGACTACGGGCTTTACAAAAATATATTTATAATTCTTTAGTTAAAAAAACTCATCATCCATTAACAATGGGGACATTAATTACCATTAGTCAAAGCGCCCATATTTATGATGATTGTTTTGAAAATGTTACCAATGTAATCTCATCCCAATATACTAAAATTACTCAAAGAAAAGACTATTTTGATCCTGCGGGTAGTTTTATTATTACTATTCAGGATGATTCTATTGTGGTAGAACACGCAACCCCCGGATCTGGAGAAGTAGTTAACTGTTACTGCGGTAAATCTGCACATAAACTTTCTCAGCAAATATTTACAGACTGTCCTGGTTTACAAGTTTCCCATGCACTCTATTTAGGTGTGGAATTGCAAAAAGCCGAAATGGCTTTATTAATGAAAGAACAGTTTATTTATGAACAAGATAAACCTGTAAAGCGGTTGGGAGTAGGGAGTCGGGAGTAGGGGTAATTCATGAATTACCCCTACCCAAGAATTAGGTTTTCAGTCACATCTTGGGTAAGTCCTAATGCTTATCCTATAGAACCTATATGGGAGTTTTTAACGTAGCGATGACTATTAAACCCACATTGAGAACATGATAAAATCACGATAACCTTTTATCACTAAAATCATGAAACTAAGTTTAGTAGTAACCACTATTTTTACCCTGACTTTAGGATTTTATACCCCAAAAGTCACCGCAGCACCTATAAAAACACCTAAGACTTTTACAGAATGGTGTCAACAAAAAGCCAGTTTACCTCAAGAGACGAACGGTAGAAGCATTATTAAAAGTTGCCAAAACCCAAAATTGTAGTCAAGCTAATCAAACCTTTGTCTAATCTGACTAAATTGACTGAACTTTACCTTTGGGAAAATCCACTTATCTCTAAACAATGTCCCCTGCAACCAGCGTCTATTTGTAAATTTTAGTGCCTAATATTTATTTCTCGCAAATAATCATCTGCTGGCAAATATTCTTTAGTTTGAACGGTGGTTTGTTTGCTGGATATGGTGACTGGTTTGAGGTTAGCTAATTCTTGTTGTTGATTACGCAGACGAATTTTTTCGGAATATTCTTGTATTTTCTTTCTTGCTTGGGGATACATTGGACTATCTTGGGGAACTCTATCTAGGAGTTTAATTGCACCAAAAAAATCACCTATGGATGCTTGATTATAAGCTTGATATAAATAGTATCTTGATCTAACTTGGCATTTCTGATTGTATTCAGATAATTTTTGTTTAACTATCCTACCTGCGGAACTTTCTTCAGGTATTTGCTTAAGATAATATAAAGCTGTAGCAAAATCTCTTTCTTCTGCTTTAGCATAGGCTTTAGTCAATAAAGCTTGTGTTTGTTCCTCTATATTAGTTTTTGCTTCTTCAACTAAGGATTGAATTTTTGCTTGCCAATATGAATTAGCTTGAACTTTAGGACCATGATATAATACCTCTGTCCAACGGTGTTCTTTTAAAGCTTGTTCAGCTAAAAAATAATGTTGTGAATCTTTGTCCCATTGCTTTTGCCATTGTTCAATGGAGGCTTGGGCTTCTGGATAAACATTGCTATGATTGGGGATAGATTGGGCTAAATTAATGGCTTGTTTTAAATCACCCAATTGATAGTTTTCTATAGCTTTATATAAGGTTTCTGTGGCTGAATAAGCTTGAGAATTATTAAATAAAGAATACACTCCCACGCCAATTAGCACGGAATTAATTAATAAGCCTAATCGCATTCCTGCTAGTAATGGTTCTGATTCATTTGTGGTGGATTCAATACTTTTATATAATGGAGTTTCTGTGATTGGTATTTCTGTGGGCTGAGTTTCCCATTGTATATTTTTGAGTACCCATAGGGCTTCATGGGCAGATTGAAACCTTTCTTGATATTTATAACGGATCATCTGACTCAGGAAGGCAACTAAATAATCATGAATGGGTGTATCATCATCACACCAAACTATTTCATTGTGTTCTGGATCAATTTCTAATTGCAGTGGCGAAAGTCCTGTAATAGCTTGAATAGCAATTATGCCCAAGGAATAGATATCACTATTGGGCTGAGTTTGGCCAATAAATTGTTCTGGAGGAATGTAACCCAAGGAAGTAACGGGAATTTTATCTATAGATAATTCTGTTTCTAAACTAAAGTCTATGGGTTGAGTTGAGCCGAAATCAATTAACACCAATCTGCCATCTGTTGCCCGTCTAATTAAATTTTCTGGTTTAATATCGCAATGAATAAAGCCTTGAGAGTGAACGAAATCAAGAATACATAAGGCATCTTCTAGAAATTTAATAATATCAGCTTGACTCCATTTACGTGGACTTTCGGGTTCCTTAGGTAATTCGGCGGCTAAAGATTCACCGGGAATAAATTCCTGTACTAAATAAAATCGTTCATTTTCTTCAAAACAAGTGATCAATTCAGGAATTTGTGAATGACGACCTAAATTTTTGAGGGTTTCTGTTTCTGTTAAAAACCGCAATCTTAGGTAATCAAAATAGGAGGTAGATTGATAGTTGTTAACTTTGAGTTGTTTAATAACATATCTGGGTTTTTCTGGATGATATCTATCTACGGAAATATATGTTTGCCCAAACACTCCGGCGCTGAGTGGTTGAACTATTTGGTAACGATCTTGTAATACTGTGCCGATCATCTGCTTGTTCATGATCTAGTAACTCAGAAATCCTTACATATCTTTTCTGATATCGGCTAGTATTTTCCGGAATGATAGCTAATAATTCAGTATGTGCAATATTTAATATTAATTTCAGTATTTTTGCGTAAAGTTTACTTAATCATCTCCCATGCTAATCAATCAATAACTTCATATTTATTTAAGATAGTGAAGATGCCAGCAATAGACTTTGATAGCATTAAATCTCAAAGAATTTTTTTAACTCTTAATAATTTTTTATTCCTGCTAACTATTCACTCCTATCCTATGGCTGATATTAGGCTGTGCTATAAGAAAAAAACCGATTTTAGCAGATCCTACTTATGTTCTTCTTTTTCTGCCAAGCTATCAGCTATTGGTTTGACGACTTTGGCGATCGCCTCTTGAACAAAGACTTTGATAAATTCATCCCGGCGATTAATCTGAAATTGTTGCTGTACTACTTCTGTCATTCCCCCATCACCCCAGTCCTGATCATGGCGAAAATACTCGATAAAGCTTTTGCCAGCAATGCGGGTTAAATAGGCGGCTGTTACCCCTTGAATTGCCCTACCGACGATAAAAGTAGCAACATTCAATTGTAGGGCGGTAGATAATAATTCAATTGCCCCTTTAACGATACCTAAACCAGCAATTGTTTTACCTAAAGATAGGGCTAATTCCTTGCCCCGTTCCATGTTTAAATCACAACCATAGACTCTACCAATTTCTACTACCATTTGGGCATTAACGGCTGCTGTGGCCAGTAGGTCTACTACTGGTAATGGTGTAACAGAAACTACTCCTGCACCAATCCATTGATAACGTTCAACAATTCTATCTGCTTGACGACGACGTTGGGAGTCTATAAGTTTCCGGGCTTCTTCTCCTAAACGCAGAGATTGTAACAGAATGTTATCTGCAACTAGATCTTCCCCTTCGGCGCGGAGAATGGAGGCCATGCGACGTAATAGGGGAATAATATCTGGTTCTGGTTGGTAGGTTTCACCGGTTTCTAACTTTGCTGGTTGAGGGTTTGCGGCGATCGCTACCACATCGTTAGTGGCAATAAAGGTTCTCACTCGTTCCCGGAGTCTGGCTAAGATCACTTCTGTATCATTTTCTGTGTATAAATCTGTTTTATTCAGAATTAAGAGCGATCGCTTGCCAATTTCCGCTAAACCCCGCAAAGGTTCATATTCAGAACGCCGTAAATCATTATCCACTACAAATAACAGTAAATCCGCTTCCGTTGCCAAAGCCCTGGCCAGTTGTTCCCGTTCCGTACCCGCAACCCCCGGTTCTAAAATTCCCGGAGTATCAGTAATTAATATCTTCCGTTCCAACCCCTTCAACCGTAAACAATAGGTTTCTCCCGCTTGGGTTGTTCCCATCGGTGCGTTGACTTCACCTACTATTCGCCCCATAATGGCATTTACCAAGGAAGTTTTACCCGCGCTACCTGTGCCAAAAACTACAACTTGAATTTCCCCCCTGGCTAAATTCGCTTCAATTTCCCTAGTGCGACTCAGTAAAGCTTGGCGTGTTACCTCATCTTGAATTTGGGCGACTTGTTGGCGGACTGCTTGCAGGGTAGAAGTAGCTGCATCAGATTTAGCGGCGGGAATTTCGGCAGGAGTTACTCGTTTCCGTTGTCGGCGAGATTGTTCCTCACCTTTGGACAGCACTAATACATAGTAAACAAAGGCCGCAATTAAACCGCCAATCAGTACAACTAATAGTAATAATAGTAAATTACCTAACAAGGGGGAATAGGATAACTGCCAGTATAACCGGGTAAGAGAATCTATTAGCCATAGAGTTAAGGACAAAATGACGATCAGACCAATAATCAGGGTGACGATGCGGGATAAAGGCATGAATAATCAGATATAAGTAAGTAGGAATTAAAAATTATCCTTAGGGCAAGGAAACAGGAAACGCTATCAACAAGTGTTACAGTGAGCTTGCCAAACTGCTTAGTGTATCGCAGGGAAGAGATTTTAGGAGATTTTACTTTAGCATTCTGACTCCTGAATTCTTACTAATCAAGAAGGTCTTCTACTAAGTAATTTACAAGGAGGATTCCTAGAAATTCTTATTCATCAATAAGAAATTATATCAACATTAGATCCAATAATATAGAAAAACCAAAATTATTACCCCACACATTAGAAAGATTAGGTCTAGCTTAGGGCGAATATTAGCAGATGTAGCCCGTGAAATTAATATACTTATGAAATAGTTGTCAAAAAACATCAGGGCAAAATTGATTTTCATTCTGCATTAAATCAGGGTACAGAATTTATCATCTCACTTCCCGTTTGCCATTCCTGAGTGCTAATTCCTGTTATAGTATTGATCGTGAGAGAAATTTAAAACAACAGGGAAAAAATTAATGGGACTTTTTGATCAAATTCTAGGTGCAGTTAGTAATTCCAATCAACCAGGTGGTTTGGATAACTTGGTAAATATTGCCATGACAGTTAAACAATTAGGTAATGGCGTTGGTGCAGACTCTTCCACCATGCAATCAATTTTATCAGTAGTTGGCAAACAAGTACAATCATCTTTGCAAACAAAACAAGCCACCGAGGGAAGTGAAGCCGTAGAAAATTTAGTTAATCAGTTTGCCGGAACTTCTGCCGATTCCCAAGCCGTAGATAGCCTATTTTCCCCAGAGATTCAAGCACAAGTAGCGAAAAATGCCTCCCAGGGTACTAACTTAGATGTAAATACAATTCAAAAATTATTACCAAGTTTAGTACCTTTAGTCTTGAATTTCTTACAATCCGGAGGTAATCCCTTACTAAATAAATTTCTAGATGTTGACGGTGATGGTGATGTAGATATTGCCGACGCGATTAAATTAGCTAGTCGGTTTTTAAAAATTTAATCCTGGGTACAAAAATTCCAGGCAATAATCCACTCACAAATGATAATTTTAAGAATTGTAAACCGTTAACAATTAAGTTCATGAACGCAGCCGACGATAAAACAATAGTGCGCGAATACTTCAACTCCACAGGCTTTGATAGATGGCAACGCATCTATGGTGATGGTGAAGTCAACAAAGTCCAGCTAGACATCCGCACTGGACATCAGCAAACTGTAGATAATGTCATCGGCTGGTTACAAGCTGACAACAACCTATCATCATTATCAATTTGTGATGCTGGCTGTGGTGTGGGTAGCCTGAGTATTCCCCTGGCTATGGATGGTGCTAAAGTATACGCTAGTGATATTTCTGCCAAAATGGTATCGGAAGCCCAAGACCGGGCAGTCAAGGTTTTCGCTAACACAGTTAATCCCACCTTTGCAGTTCAGGATTTAGAATCTCTCAGTGGTAATTATCACACTGTCATCTGTTTAGATGTTCTCATTCATTATCCTCAAGAAAAAGCGGATGAAATGATTTCTCACCTATGTTCTCTAGCACAATCGAGAATTATTCTCAGCTTTGCCCCTAAAACCTTTTTTCTAACTATCCTCAAAAAAATCGGTAGTTTCTTTCCTGGTCCAAGTAAAGCTACACGCGCTTATTTACACCGTGAACGAGATATCATCAAAATTTTGGAAAAAAATGGTTTTGCAGTTCAAAGACAAGCTATGACACGGACAAAGTTCTACTTTTCTCGCTTATTAGAAGCAACTTGTACATCTGCTTAGTAAGCATAGTAGAATTAATACTTAATTTTCCCGACTTCTTGAAGAAATCGGGATTTTTGTTTCCAAATTTTTGTCTAATCAACATTGCGATAGAACTCATATTTGATTTTTGAAAAAAATTAGGTATTGTAGGGTGTGATTCGGCAAGCTCACCAACCACCTCAGACTGCATAAATTCTATCAATAAACATATTTGTAATATCTGACGCACCCTAGGTATCTAATCAACTTTGCTATATAGTAATGAGAAATAAATGGTCAATAATTCGCAATATTAGTGGAAGGTCTCCTGGAGGTTTAGATGAAGACGGCTGAAAAATTGGCTGCTGGTTGGCTACTCACACTCGGATTCATGTTTTTAGCAATATCGGTATCAGAGGTAATATATAAATCGGAACGGTCATCAATACCGATATATCCTGTGGAGGGGGAACGGGTATTTGCACCTCCCAATGCGGATCAGGAGAGTAAAGATACTATTGTCGGAGGTATAATTTTTGGTGTTCCTAGTGCCATATTGGGTAGTTGGTTAGCATTAGGTTTATATAAACAAAGTAGACAAGAGAAAAAAGCTTTAAAGCAACAAAATACTCAACAACTACAAGCGCGGTTTTATCAAATGTTACTACAAAATCAGGGGCGATTAACCTTGTTAGGTTTTGCCATGGAGTCCCAATTACCAGCAGCGGAAGCGAAAAAATATTTAGATGAGAAAGCTAAAGAATTTAATGCAAATTTTCAAGTAAATGAAGAAGGGGCAGTATCATATCATTTTGATGTTTAATAGATATAATGACACAGTTCTTCTTAACTATAGCCGCCATTTTTGGAGGTTTGTCTGTGGCGGGTGGTGCTTTTGGCGCTCATGCTTTAAGAGAGAAAATTAGCGAACGTTCTTTAGAAATTTTTGATACGGGCGCTCGTTATCAAATGTATCATGCGATCGCACTTTTGCTAGTCGCCATTCTCATGAGTCGCTTAGAAACTCCACCAACTGCCCTATTAGTTAGTGGTTGGTTATTTATTATTGGTGTGGTGATTTTTTCCGGTAGTTTGTACGCTCTGAGTTTAACAGGTATCAAATCCTTGGGAGCAGTTGCACCATTAGGAGGATTAGCATTAATGGCTGCTTGGGGTGCTTTGGCCGTGGCTGCGGCAACTATGAAATTTTAACAAATTAGGTAATTTTTCGGGAAAATATAGTGAAGGCATAGACCAGATAAATGCCCAGAAAAATTCGGGAGTTAAAAGCTCAAATTTTACGTGCAGGGTTTATATATCTACCCAAACGAGGTAAAGGCAGTCATGAAAGATAGCGACATCCTTTATTGAGAAAAACATTAACTATTCCAGGTAAAGAAGGTGATGGGCTTTTAGCAATAACTTATTCAGCAAATTCCAAATTTTAAATTGTTAAAAGAGGAAAAAAATATACCTGTCCATAGCAGCAACTACAAACAAGTACAATAAAAATAACAGTAGTTTATTAAAAAAACAAAATTATTTAGTCGTTGTCCCATTCTTCGCGGCCGATCAGATCCCCAATGCGATCGCGCAGTAAAAAATCACATTTTTCTAATTCACATTCCACACAAACCCACTCTCTAGCAGGGATAAACTGACAAAGAGTATAAATTGGCTGTTGACGGCCAACCATTCCCCTTTCCACCAGTCGGCGTGCTTCATCCTGAATCACGTCCAGAGAGTAGTAATTGTAATTGATAGAAGGCACCGTATTTACGCTCATGGTTTTTACTCACAAAATTACATTTAGATAGCGTTCCCGTTACTAACTAGGAACAAAGATGGCAATAATTAAACCTGTCGCCAGGGTTTTGTAGTTTGCTATACGGAACTATTATCATTTTGACGCTATGCACCTCTAAATTATCTAAAGAAATGTTAAATTTGTCAAGAAAACATGACATTCATGATATTTGAAGTTCATATTCCGAAAATGAAATTCAACAAAAACAGCTAATTTTACTCTTCAAGCTTAGATATTCCGATTCCCAGGTTTTTTTCAAATTAATCTATGAAAAAATTCTGAGAATTTTCTGAGAATTGCTGTAACTTTAACTGCACCATTCTACATGGACTTACTTATTTTAGCATCTATCCTCAGATATAAAATTCCTGATATCTATAATTACCCAAAAAATAGGGAATACAGGTATTGCCGATGATTCCCATTCAGATTACCACTATATAACTGCTAAACAAAACTAGATATTTACTTCTTATTACTGATTTTTAGCGTCAAAAGATAGAATAGTCAAAGTTTTTCTATATCAGTTTACCTTTGTGTATTTAATTGTCAACTTAGGACTAACTCTACCCAGTAATAATTTAAAGATTTATTTATATCTTTCAGTTGTGCATCAATCAGCCTCCTCTTCTTTGATATGATCTATATTCGATAATGTCCGTTGTTGCTCAAGTTGGTTTAACAAACTCAGCACTTTAGTTCCTCTTTCGATAGAGGAATCTTCCACAAATAGCACTTCTGGAGTGCGTCGTAATCTCACTCTAGCTCCCAGTTCACTACGGACATAACCGGTCGCGGATTTTAAACCTGCCATTGTTTCCGCCTTCGCTTCGTCTGTTCCATAAATGCTGACGAATATTTTGGCGTGTTGCAGATCCCCAGAAACATCCACATCGGTGACACTGACCATTCCTGTTCCCACACGGTCATCTTTAATACCGTTAAGTAGCATTTGGCTAACTTCCCGTTTAATTAACTCAGCAACGCGGGAAACGCGGCGATTTGTAGCCATATAAATTCCGCCTTCTCACAGAGATTTAACAATATGATTCTTGATACAAATTAGAGTGGACGGTGCTTGAGGTGATAAAATCAACAGCAACAGTCCAAACAACTTAACCCTTTTATGGTTCTAGTCTAGATTGTATTTAATCCTAACATTGCCCGCAGGGTAAGAGTTAAGAAAAAAAGACCACCGACAAAAAAGCCCACAATAGCAATTAGCGTTACAGGACGTTTTAAGAGTGGAAATAGCGGCTCAAGGGTGTTTAGAAAAAGACCCAAGACGATACTGATCAAATAACGAGGGTAACGAAATACATTATCCCAAAATCCATCAAACATTTGAATTTAGACTACCTTATTATACAATATAAGTCTCTGGTCACTTGTGTGTTTAGCTCAATTATAATACATAACCATTAATTATAAGATATCCCCGACTTCTGACATCAATTTATAGTTATGGATACAATAAATCAAAGAAGTCGGGAAGCTTACCTCCTAATAATTTACAGTTTTAACCTTTCGATAAACGGTGTAAATATAGGAATTATGTCGGAATTACTGACAACCATTGTCGGAAAAGAGCGATCGCTATAATCAATTCCCGGTGATAATGGAAAGGACTCAGAATTAAGGGACACCCAGGTACCACCAGCAGCTTGCACAATTACCCAAGCACCTGCAATATCCCATACCTTGGGTGTCGCTTCAACTCCTGCCAAAACAGCACCCATTGCGACTGTGAGAAAGTTATAACTAGCAACTCCTAACATCCGCAGTTTACAGGGAAAAGCCGGTTGAATAATCTCGGTACTGCGAGAACAAAGATTAAAAAAGTGGTTTTTGCTCGGAGCATCTTTACTTGTATGAATGGGATGATTATTTAAAAATGCTCCCGTTGGCGTTTTTAAGCCTGATGAACCTGCCCAAAACCCATAAAAGGCTTGATTTAATGGTGGCGCATAAACATAACCAAAAATGGGCGTTCCTCGATAAAGTAACCCCAAAGAAATAGACCAAATAGGAATTCCTCTAGTAAAGTTGGTTGTACCATCTAAAGGATCAATTACCCAACACCATTCTGTATCAGGAAAAGTTTGCTCACTTTCTTCACTCAAAATGCCGTAACCTGAGAAGGTAGAAACAATCGCATCTCGAATTTCTTGATCTGCCCATTTATCTGATTTTGTAACTAAGCTGCCATCAGCTTTTTGTGAAGCTTGAACTTTGCCAAAATCTTGCATTAATTGTGTTCCCACTCTGGTCGTAGTGGTTTCGGCAAATTCTAAAATTGTATTCCAAAAATCGTTCATTTTTATTTGTCAATTGTCAGTTGTTTTTTAATTACCAATCACCATTAATCTAAATCACTTTCTAAAACAGAAGCAAAAGCCTTTTTAGTATTACTTTTAAATTCCGTCACATTCACACGATTTAAAAAGCCGATTGATACTAACATTCCCACAGCTTCTAGGGTAAACACTAACCCATAAGCTAAGACCAGATTATCTGGTAATAACTGTCGTCCTATATCTAAAATAGTACCACCAACTACAGTTGCAATTCCTCTAGATATAGACTGAGCAAGTCCCCAAGCACCGATGAATGTACCTGCGGCTTCAGCTATGGTTAAATCTAACATTAAACTCACTGCCGCAGTAGTGACAAAACCAGTAGCTAAACCAAATATAACTAAACTTCCTTTGAGTATAGATGGATTAGCAGAAAATCCTGAAAAACCGATTAATAAAGCCGCGACTGCCACCAAAATACAACCTAATTTGATAGTTTTACGTTTACCCAACCGAGGAACGATAAAAAACCCTGTAACTCCATAGGAAATTAAGATACCAGTTCCATAAAAAACGTTGAGTTTGGTACTGTCTGCCAAAGGCATTTTAAAGACTTCACCAGCATAGGGTTCGACAATGGGATCTTGCATAAACAAGCTGATAGTCATCACTAATAAAAATGTGAAAAATAAGCCTGTTTGCCGACTAGCTGTTAAGATTTGCCAAGCACCACTTAAACTAATATTATCTTCTCGATTTGATAAAGTAGAACGGTTGAAAAAGTGGGAATATTTTTTTTCTACTCCCACAGTAGCGATAATTGATAAAGCAAATACAATACTGGGAACTATGAGAAATAAACGATTAATTGCCGACTGTAAATCTGCTAAAGGGGCATTACCATCCAATTGTTTTAATAAACTAGAACTAATAATTGCCCCGACGATAATTCCTACCATCAACATTGACCAAACAATACCCACAACTTGGGAACGGTTGTCTTCTTCGGAAATATCCACTAATAAAGCCGCAAATGTTGTACCACTAGCACAAATTGCTAAACCGTAAATAGCAAAAACTAAACTTAAAACGGCTAACCAGCCAATAGTTGCTGTACTCCAAATCCCAGTAGTATCGCTAATACCAGAATTATTTAATTGCCAGATTACTTGTACAATTAAAAAAGCGGCGATCGCAAATATTCCCCCACCCATCCAAATATAAGCAGTTCGATGATAACCAAATAACGGTCTGGCATCAGAAACTTGTCCAAATAAAATTCTGGTCGGGGCGATAAAATAAGGTATTGCTAATACTAAACTGCCTAGAGTCGCCGGAATAGCTATTTCCTTAATCATAACTCGGTTGAGTACCCCCAAAGTCAAAATAGACATCATACTCAACCCCATTTGAAACAATCCTAAGCGAAACATGGTCAAAATATTGACTTTTGGTAGAGTTAAAGCTGGATTTTGGGTATCAAATGTATCTTCTATTGCCATAGCTACTTTTTTAGATGGTTTACAGAATTTTCATCTCTCAATTAACGGGACTTGGGCAAAAAACACTTTTAAAATATCCTCAAACTTATATTCCAAAAGGGTTTTACCTCGTTTTGATTGGTTTGTTGTTATGTCTAGGTTGCAGGCGTTTTTGGGTATTTAATGTATTTCCCATAATTAATAGTGAGAATGCTTCGCCCGTACAGGAGTTCAGGAGTATGGCTTTTCCCTTCTAAGGCAAACTCATATCTTGTATATTTAAAGCATAGACTTTAAACCGTTCTAAATCTTCCTGGATTGTAGATTCTACCGCTTTTCCTAAAAACAAATTATCCATGAGTTTACCAATCAGACCGGGAATCGCATAGGAAACAGTCATTTTTACCACACTATGATTATGGCGATCATAAAAGCGAATTGCTCCTTGATTTGGTAAACCATCTACAGATTCCCATTGAATAATTTGCTGGGGAATCATTTTGGTAATGCGAGATTTCCAGGCAAATTCTAATCCCCCTGTACTCAGTTTCCACAGAGAAATATCCGGGGTATCTTGAGGAATTGTTACCGAATCAATCCATTTCATCCATTTAGGCATTTGCTCTAAATCAGACCATAATTCCCAGACTAATTCTATGGGAACTTCAACTTCTACCTGTACACTATGCTCTAACCAGTCACTCATAGGATTTTAGATTTTAGATTTTAGATTTTAGTTTGTTAACAGTTAACAGTTAACTGTTAACCGTCACCTACTGCTTCACAGTTTCTAGAATTACTTTAGCGGCACGTTTTCCAGAAATTGTTGCTCCTTCCATGCTGTCAATATAATCTTGTTGAGTGTAACTGCCAGCTAGGAAAAAGTTAGGTATGGGTGTTTTTTGATCTGGACGGTAGGCATCCATACCTGGTGCTTCACGGTACAAAGATTGAGCCAGTTTGACTACGCTATACCAAGTCATGTTTAATTCTCTAGAAGAAGGAAATAGTTCATGTACTTGTTTTAAGACGTGATGAGCGATCGCTTCATTGTTTTGCTTAATAAAAGGATCTCCCGGTGTCAATACTAGTTGCAACAATGAACCCTCACCAGGACGATAATAATCTGCGGGGCTGGTTAAAGCCAAATCAGCAAAACAAGAAAAATCCGCATCGGCGGTATATAACAAATTATCTATGCCAACGGCGTGGTTTAATTGTTTGCGTTTTTCCTCATCTTGCAATTCTGTCACCCAACCATCAAAACGTAGTTGCACTGTAGCGACTGGAACGGCATCTAACTTGTAAATGTTATCAAATTCTGGCCACTTGCGCCAAGCTTGGGGTAAAACTCGGTGAATTCCGGGAATATCACAAGCACAGACATAGGCATCAGCAGTAATTACTTCCTCTGTGTCACCTTGGGCAACTACTATCCCTGTAACATGAGTTTCTGATCCAGATTCAGCAAACTGAATTTCTCGCACTTGGCGACGGGTGTATATTTTTGTGCCTTTTGCTTCTAAATATTTAACAATAGGTTTGTGTAAGTATTCGTGGGGTGAACCTTCCAGCATTCGCAGAATTGAAGCTTCAGTTCTGACTGCAAAAAACTGAAAAATTGTCAACATACAACGGGCAGAAATATGATCACAATCTATGAATCCTAAAGCGTAAGCGATGGGATTCCACAGACGTTTAATGCTACCTTTACTGCCACCGTGATTATAAAACCATTGGGAAAAACTGATTTTGTCTAATTTGCGAATAGTATTCATTGCGCCGTCAAAGTCCACCAAACCCTGAACTATAGGGCTAGTACCCAGAGCGATCGCATTTTGGAATTTATCTTGTAAAGACAGTTGGGAGGTAGTGAAAAATGCCTTTAAACCATTAAAAGGCGCACCTGTGAAAAAGCGAAAATCTAACGCCCCAGTTTCTCCACCTTTATTAATAAAAGTATGGGTATGTTGCTTGAGGCGTAAGTTTTCCCCAGCCCCCACTTTCTCCATTAATGCAAACAGATTGTAGTAGCAGCCGAAAAAGACGTGCAGCCCCATTTCAATATGGTTGCCATCACCATCTACCCAACTGCCTACTTTACCCCCTACAAACGGGCGAGACTCGAAAATTTCTACCTCACAGCCCGCATCTACTAAATCTATAGCAGTTGCTAACCCAGCTAGTCCCGCACCTACAATTGCAACGCGCATTCCCTCGTTCCTTGTTCAGTTTCTTTACAAATTGTAACTGAATTCGTGATTGGTCAGTTGTCAATTGTCAGTTGTTAGTTGTCATTGACAAAATTCTTTCGCTCCCCTGCCCCTCTGCTCCCTATCACCCCCCTGCCTCTTCTTCCCCTTGAGGTAGGCTTCTAATCAATTCCCGAATTACATCTGTTGCTGGTCTGCCTGTTTGCTGGCAATATTTTTCTAGCTTTTCTGCTTCTTGTGTAGCTAGATTAACTGTTATGCGTTTAACCGCCCATTTTTTATTTGTCATTATCATGCACTTAGGTATATATTTACTTGATCTAGAGATTTCTGGGACACAAAACACTGAATTAGACTATGAGAGTTAGTCTGAATTAACAATGTAACAAAAACACTAATATTATTAAAATTTTTCAGTTTGTCAACTGCTAGGCAAAATCAACTTGGCGATCGCCAATTTGAAATGCTGTGTACTCCTTGTTAATTTAGGCTGATTACCATTGATTTGAGTCATCAATGTTGAGATTCTAGATCAAGAAAACAAAATTAATCGCTCAGGGCAATTCGTAAATTACCCCTACGCTATTTTGCTGATGTTTTAGGTAAGTCCTGTAAATTTATAGATTTTTAGTCAACTGTTGCCAAGTTTAATGTTTGCGAAGAAAGGACATGACCTTCTAATAAAGCCATCATATCTTTTGCTTGGGGATTACCACGACTTGCCCCGGTCAATCCTTTAGCAATGATTAAACCGCAATAACCATTGGTATGACGACAACGCTGCTCCCATTTTTTCTTAGCTTCTATATGTACTGGGTCATCATGTACAAACTGCCCAAACAAAAATAATTCATGATTCTGTGTTTGCAATAAACCTAAGTCAAATCTATCATCATTCCACTCATTAACAACGGTATGAAAGCAAATGCCATTTAATCCCCCATTGTCTTCAATCCGTTCAATAATCATCTTAGCTTTGGGACGAGAGGTCTGAATCACGACCACGGGTAAACCATCCCCCTGTCGTGGAAATTTACCTGCTGATTGGTAATTCAATCCTTGAGGCAGGTTATCCAATGTATTCCAAGGTAGGAATCCCAGACACATAAAAGCATCTTCTGGAATTAAATCATCTCTGATAGAGTCTAATAGAGACTCTTCATATTCGTCATCCTCATCATCTTCATCATCCAAGCCAGCCATCTCTTCTAATTCTGCCGTTAACTCTGGCATGGTAGAAACAGTAACAGTTAAGGATTTACGATTTTTGTCAGGTTCTGGTAAGGAAATTCGATAACGTTGGGTGAGAGTGGGAAAATCTTCTTCGTATAATTGACGATAGTGGTCACGCACAAACCGTAATAAACCTTCTACAGCCACAAAAGTGAGCAGGGCTTCTTCCTCGTATAAAACAGAACGTAAACCCTCTAGGGGGTGAATATTCCCGAAAGTAGGCTGAATTTCTGATAGGGGCATATCTGCCAAATTTTCTCCATCATCGTCGCTATCATCTGATGAATCAAAAGTGAGAAATAAACAGTCCTGTTTGAGGAATGCTTCTTCTAAATCATCATTGAGTTCATCTCCATCAGCCATGACAGCGGAGCGAAAGCGTTTGAGGGAATCTTCCGAACGATAAAACAAAATCCCATATTCAATGCCTAACATCCCCATGACTGAAGTATAGAGTTTTTCTACATCCCATTGATTAATTTCGATGCAGATAATTTGCTGTTCTTCTAAAAAGTTCCAAGGGGTGGCTTGCCAAACTTCTAAAGCTTGACTATGCAATCGCTGGGCGTATTTTGGTGGTAAATCGGGAATTTGATTATCAATGACTTCAGCAAAGGAGCGAAACAGTTCATCAATGATGGGTAGTTGAGGTACGTAGTCAATGGCAATATCTAAATCTTGTAACACCCCGCGCAAGTAAAATTGAATTTCCCGATCGCGTACTACTATTCTTTGGGGTCTAGCCGGTTTGGCAGGACTTTGAGGATGTTCTATTGCCCGCATCAGGGTACGGACAATAGCTTCCGGTCCCAAGCTAGGATCTACCATATCCATGCCTCTAACAATGCCTTCTGAGGCATCTACCCAGATAATACATTCTCCTTTGCCTTCTGGGTCTGCAAATGGCCTGTGTGATGATGACAATGGACGGCGATCGCCCTCCCATACAGAAGGAATCTGGGTTAATTTCTGCAACCGACGACTGGTAGAGCGATTAAAACTGGTCATAGAATAAGTGAGTCAAAACAAAGCAATTGAGAATTAGATGGTGGAGGCAACAGGCACTGAATCCCTCAATTCTAGAATAAAAATCTGAGGTTGCTGACAAACAGGCAAAAGGTGAGAGGGAAGAGATAATGGAAAATTAACCTTCTCTATTCCTATCTTCCCATCAACTCATTCTTTTTTGCCGTCCTAATGTCGCTAAAATGAATACAAAAAGATCCCTAGCAGCCCAAAGGCAACAGAACGGCTGATGGGGTGGGTGATTGATAAAATAAATTCAGGAGTTAAGAATCTATGACACAAACAACTCAAACTCAACAACGCGGCATTCTCCTATCCGAAGCTGCATTACGCCAAGTTAAATCTTTACAGGCCAAGCAAGGGCAAGATTTATGCTTGCGGGTAGGAGTCAGACAAGGTGGTTGTTCGGGGATGTCTTACATGATGGATTTTGAGGATATCAGCAAGATCACCCCGGATGATGAGGTTTTTGATTATGATGGCTTTAAAATTATTAGCGATCGCAAAAGTCTACTCTATCTATACGGTTTAATGCTCGATTACAGTGATGCCATGATTGGCGGTGGTTTCCAATTTACTAACCCCAACGCCTCTCAAACCTGTGGTTGTGGTAAGTCTTTCGGCGTATAATATTCGAGAAAAATTTGTCAGTTATTGGTTGCTAATCACAACTGACAACTGACAACTGAACAACTGACTAAGGACAAATGACTAATACAATTGATTCCCTGTTTGATACAGGTTTAGAACGCTATAAAGCTGGAGAATCTGTAGAATCTCTGATTCCTGTATTTAAAGAGGTATGCGATCGCGCTCCTAAAGCCAGTTCAGCCTGGATTTGCCTAGCTTGGTTATATCTTCTTGATAACAAAGGTCAGTTGGCTTTTAAAGCTGCTAATAAAGCTGTAAAACTAAATCCTCAAGATCCCCAGGGCAGAATTAATCTGGCTTTAGCTATGCTAGAAACCGGTCAAAAAGGTTTGCGGGAACATATTGACATTGCACAACAATTGATATTTGTCAATGAAGAATGGCAAGAAGAAATTAAAAATAGCATTCAAGATGGTTTAACCAGAAAACCCGATTGGAAAAATTTGGAAAAAGTTAAAAAATGGTTATTTGAGGAATAGGCAAGAAGCAGTAGAGGCGAACAGCCGTTCGCCCGTACAACCGTCATCAGTCAACCGTTAACAGTCATCAAAAAAGAATGAAAGACAAATTATTAAATTGGCTCAACTTAATTTTAGTCGCTGATGTTTTCTTAGTTATTTTAGGTTTTGCATGGTTTGTTATTGCTGTGGTTGGTGATGCTTCAGGAATTAATCTTGGTTTAGACTTATGGCATCAACTTTGGATACCATTATTCAACCCAGCAATTGGTATTCTTATGGGTGGTGCATTACTTAGCGGAATTATTAGTTGGATATCTAAGAAATTGACTCAATCTAAGTCTATTTAATAGGGAATAGAGAAGAGGCTTGCTGAGAAAGTCATTCCGAGACAACAAAAAAGATAAGTTTTTGTTGTCTACAATCACTTAAAAGATTATTTTACCTAATCAAATAAGTGCAAAAAGACACTATTTAGAAAAATTGATATAGAAGTTTTCTATTGTTTTCCCAAATGTACAATTAATTTTGCCCAGATACTTAAAATTCTGGCGTTGCATAAATGCGGGATGAATTAGAGGCTGAAAACATGGAAATTTCGTTCTGTATTAAACAAAATCATCCTATGATTAAGCAACGCCAAAATTCTTGTAGTGCGGGCATCTTGCTCGCTAAATTTATCACCATTAACCAGAAATTAATGTTTGGAAACCTGGTTCTTTTTTAAGATCATCAAAATCAATATCAGTTGCCACATCTTCTCGATAACTGGGGTTAAATTCAATGGCTTTCTGCAGATTTTCTAAAGCTAATTCAACTTTCCTTTGTAGTGCATAGCAAGCAGCTTTGTGATAGTAGGCATTAGCATAATCTGGTTTAATTTCTAATACTTTGTCAAAATTGTTAATTGCTTCATCATCTTTTCCTAACATCACCAATGTATAACCACGTTGATCCCAAATTTTTGGAGAATTGGGTTGAAATTCTAAAGCTTTATCAAAAGATACAATTGCATCTTCATAACGTTCTAATTCTACCAAAGATAAACCACGATTTACCCAAGCAACTCCATCATCAGGTTGAATTTTAGTCGCTTTATCAAAACAGTTAAAAGCTTCTAAATGTTTACCTAAATTTCCACAAGCTACACCAATATCACACCAAGCTTGATGATATTCGGGGTTAATTTTAATGGCTTGATTATAGGAAGATATGGCATCTTTAAAACGTTTGAGACGATTAAATATTAAACCACGTTTGAGCCAATATTCTGAATTTTCAGGTTTAATTTTCACAATTTGTTCATAAATAGCTAAAGCATCTTCATAGCGTTTTTCTGAAAATAGTATTTCCGCTTGTTTGATATCATCATCCAAAGAAACTTGGGGTTGTAAACCTTCTAGTTCTATTTCTGATTTTTGTGCAGGTTTAATTGCTGCTAACTCTTGAAGAATTATCTCTTTACGTTGTTGAGCATCCGTTTCTAATTTTTGCAAATTTTCTAAAGTGATAATTTGCTGTTTTTGGATATCAGTTTGTAAACTAGAAAAATGAGAATTTAATTCTCTAGCTGATGTTTCTAAATTCTCACTTATTTGCTGTTGTTTTTGTTGACTAATGTTTTCTAATTCTGCTATTTGTGTGACAAATTCAGATTCTAGCTTTTGTAAATTCTGTAGAATATTAATTTGCCGATTTTGGACATCTGTTTGTGAATCTGCAAACCAAGTGTTAAGTTGAGAATTCAGTTCTTGAGCAGATGTTTGTAAATTCTCAATTATTTGCTGTTGTTGTTGTTGGGTAATCTTTTCTAGTTCTGTGATCTGATTTTTAAACTCACTGTGAATTTTACCTAAATTTTCCAGTAATTGATATTTTTCCACCTGAGCATCGGTTTTTAATTCACTAACTTCTGATTTGAATAAGTCATGGATTTTTTGGATATTGTTCATCACCATATCCTGTTGATTTTTCACATCCAATTGTAATTGGGATAATTGATCAGTAAATTCTGATTGTAATTTACTCGAAATATCAAGAACATAATCTTTTTGTTGTTGAAATTCTAATTCTAGATGATCATATTTATCTACAAAATCACCCCGACATTTGACCATATCAGCAACAGCCATATCTTTGTGATTTTCTAACTCTACCTGAAGTTGGGTAAATTGAGAAATTAGTTCAGATTCTAACTTTCTACTATTATCAATAGCTATTTTTTGTTGTTGGTTGGATAGATTTAATTGTTCTATTTGAGTATTTAATCTAAATTCTAAATTACTGATATTTTCTTGAGCAGATTTAACCTCTATTTCCAAAGCTGTTAAAAACTCTTGTTTTGATTTGGGTAAATCTGATAAAAGCAGAGATAAATTTTCTTCTTCGCCTTGAATTGTTTCCCGCAGTCTATTAACTTCTTGTACTAATTTTTGGCTAGTTTGTTGAGATTCTTGAATCAGTTGTTTAGCTTCAGTTTGAACTGTGGTTAATTGAGTTTGCAGATTTTCTATACCTTCAATTTGTTGGGTTGCTTTTTCCACAATTTCCCTAATTATAGCTCGACGGAAAAACCATAATATAGCAATTAAAGCTACAGGAAATAAACTTAAAATAGTTAACCAGATATTGAGTAAAGTGTTTGTTCTGGTAAAAGCTATTGCAAAATCTGATTGTACTTGCTTTTGAATTTTACTTTGCTCTCGGAGTTTTGCTAATTCCTCCCGTTCTGGGTTTGACAGTCCCTGAGCGTGAGCAGATACTATGGGATATCCACTGATAAAAACCGATGCTATGAGCAAAGGTGAGAGAAAAAGGACGCGTTTTAAAGTTAGATTTGAGAGCATAGAGTTTTTGCTGTTCATGACCACCTTCCCTATTTGTTGGTTAGTATTGGTAGCGGTGTACATGATATCTATCATAGATGATTAGTGTCTGGTTGCTGGATTTTTTCAGTTGCAGATAGACAAAAATCTTAATTCTGACCACTAATAACTCCGTAATATTATTTAGAAACGACACAATATATTCCAAAATAGAAACGGAGATGCTAAAGAGTGAATGTAATAGCAAGATAGCCCAAAATGGCAAAATAGCGAACAATACTGAGATTTTTCAATACGTTTTGAGTGCAAAAACTGAACAAAATCCAGTGGTAAAATGTATAAATTTCGGAGTTGATAAAACTGGTGCAAAATCAAGGCAACTAAAAGTAAATGTACTTAAAACTATATGTGATACATTCAATCTCACCGATAACTGCTATAAGTACCGGATAATAAAATTAAGAAATTAGCTATTGATAAATCAATACAATTCAGTTAAGAAAATCATCAGGAATCGCTCCAAAAAACCCTTAACTGAACTGTATTTTGTTATCAATTATTTCCCGTAGCCAATTACCAATTCCCAGCTATTCAGTTTACCCACATCTAGGGCAGCAAAGTCAATAACTTGTAATTGCCATTTGCCTTTCGCGGATAGGTAAAGTAATTGTTTGAGGGCAGGATGTGATCGCATTGTATAAGTATTTTGTAATTGATTCCGGCGGCCTAATGTGCGACTTTGTAATAAAATTCTCTGATTATTAGGAGCAATTAAATAAACTTCTAAATCTCCTAAAAAGTCATGGCTAATATTCACCGTAACTTGAATATCGCCAACATTGATAGCTTCATCAATAGTGATCGCACTTTTAATTCCCACTTTATTATTATCAGGAATACTGACAACTTGAGAATTTTTTACCTGTGTTTGTTTATTCGTAATTTTGGCTACTGTACCCATTTGTTTTGCTACTCTCACGGCCTTAGCAGCATTAACTTTGCCATAGCCAAACCATTGACTATGACCATTACTATTATAAGTACCACCACGCACACCCAACTGCGGATCAGGGTTATTATCCACAATTTTATCAGCCGTATCTTGCAAAATTCGTTTCACTTGTTGGGCTGTTAAATCAGGATTAGCTGATAATACTAAAGCTGCCACTCCTGCGACTATGGGAGTAGCGCTAGAAGTTCCACCAAAGTTATTAGTAAAGTTCCCAGCATCATAACCTGCTCCCCCTATTTGATCTGTTGTCAACATTCCCACTCCCGCTAGGGCAGAAACTATTGCTGGTTGTGTATAAACATAACCAGTTTCTTGAAACCACATTCCGGGAGGAGCATTATTACTAGGAGCGCACACAGAAATATTATCTCCCCAATTACTATAAGCTGCTTTTTTATTTAAGCTAGTTGATGCAGAGACAGTAATTACATCAGGGTGAACTGCAAAACCGCTTAACCAATTTGTCCTACCTTGGACAATATTTTTTGGCCAATTCTGTTCATTAACACTACCATTAATGGGACGATTAGCATTTCCTGCCGCAAAAATAATTACACATCCTTTGCCTTTTCTGCCATTGGTAGCAGCCCGACTAATAGCAGCTTTTTGACGAATAGAAAGGGGAAAATAAACAGCAGAAGCTCCCCAACTGCAAGAAATGACACTTGCGCCCTTTTCCACTGCCCAATTAAAAGTATCTTCAATTGATTTATCATCTAAAAAACCTGTCGTGCGAATGGGCATCATGGCGCAACCAGGAGCAACTCCCACAATTCCTGAACCATTTTCTTCAGCTACAGCTAGTCCAGCGCAAGCAGTCCCATGACTGGTTTCTTTTTCTCCTGGTAGGGGTAAAAAATCATTTTCTTTTAAATCTCTAGGGGCAATAACTTTACCGTTACCTTGAAAGTCTGGATGCCTTAAATCAAAGGAATCATCTACTACGGCCACAACAATAGAACGCACACCGCGAGTAACATCCCAAGCTTGTTCTACAGAAATATGAGAACCAGCTACTAATTGATTACCACCGTTATGATTGAGATACCATTGCTGAGGATAGAGAGAATCTTGAGGACGATAATGGGGTTCTTGTTGAATGATAATATTTGGTTCAGCCGCTAAAACTTCAGGTAATGTTTGTAATTGATTAGTAATTTTAACTGGGTTTTGTGTGGCTTGTTTACTAACAAGAAAAACAAAAGTATTGGGTACACCTTCAACTGGTTGATCTTGAACTAAATTAAATGTATTAGCGATCACATTTATTTTAGTATTATCTACCCACGTAGCAAATTGAATTGTAATTTGGTCACTGAGATAAACGAAAGTTCCCGGATTATTTTCCAGTGTATAAACATGACTCACAAATGCCATATTTTCATCAGCCCGCAGTTGAGACATCACTGTGTCTAGCTGATCGGGCGATACTGTATATAATTCTAATCTCGCTTGCGGTATACTCCGCCGCCATACAGCCCCAGGTATTTGTGATAGTTTTTCGCGGCTAATATTACCATTAGTACAAATTGTGAAGCGATACAACGTTTTTTCTAGCATTAACTCTTCACCACCACGTTGTAAAGTTAATGCTTGGCTGTTATTGGATACATTTGTTTTGGGAACATTCCCAGAATTAATATTATCACTCATAATTTAAGTATGATTTTAATAACCTAAGTTATATAGTTTAAGCTGATAACTGGTAATTGGTAATTAGGAAAAGAAATAGGACTTACTCTTCTTGCCTGTTGCCTTTTCCCTCAGACGAGAACTTGATTCACACAATGTTTAGTCCAAATCATGGAAGCTTGTCAAGTGCCTTGACTTTATCTCTGGTACTAAAGAGAGTTAAGATACACAAAGTTTTCTTGCTGTTTATATTGTTGTACTAATTAACCTCATGAATGCTGCTCCCTTAATTCCCTTCATATCTTTATCAGTATCATTTATAGCAGTTATGGGACTGCTATCACCAGCCCAGGCTCAGTTACAAAAATCCTCTAGTCTCATTAGTCAAGCCAAACCGACGAATGGGGAGAAAATTGATACTCTTAGCCCTACAGCGCCCAGTAGTAGTATCTTGAGTATTGATGGGGGCGATCGCTTGATGAAAGATGCGTCCGACGCAGTTGCTAGTCAAAATTACCCCCTAGCAGCCAAAAAACTCCAAGAAGCACGGCAAGTTTATAATCAATTATCAGGCTTTTATCAAGAACTAAATTCCAGTTTTGCGGGTATTGATATTCGGGCTGCGGACTCCCATCGTCAAAAAGCCTTAGCCACTGCTCAAAAACGCGATGAAGCTACATATCAACTAGCTTTAGTCCATCGGGCGCAAAACCAGCCAGAATTAGCCGTGCCTTTACTCATACAAATTATCAAAAGTCAAAACCCCACCAGAGAATTAGGCACAAAAGCTTATCAACAATTATTAGAATTAGGCTTTGTAGATGTACCCTTTAATCGTCAAGGTAAGAAATAATTAGCAAATGGTCACGGACAACAAGCAAACGCTACATATCTGTTAATAATAGAGAAGTAAGTTTTTTCAGGAATTGCGATGATGAGTCCGCAACAAGTGGAGGGAATGATCAAGGCACAACTGCCGGATGCACAAGTGCAGGTACAAGACTTGACAGGTGGTGGTGATCACTATCAAGTAACAGTAGTTTCATCGCAGTTTGCAAATAAGGGACTGGTGCAACAACATCAGCTAGTTTATGGTGCATTACAACAAGCTATGTCCAGCGAAGCCATTCATGCTTTAGCTTTAAAAACCTACACTCCCGAAGCTTGGCAAGCGACAAACTAATTTTAGATTGAGGATTTTGGATTAAAAAGACGAAATCTAACATTGTATTGACTATTGACTTTTAGCAACAAAGGAAATAACTAACCATGACTCCAGAACTCAAAGAAAGAATTGATAAGTTAGTAGAAGAAAACAAAATTATGGTTTTCATGAAGGGAACCAAATTAATGCCTCAATGCGGTTTCTCTAATAACGTTGTCCAAATTCTCAATACCTTGGGAGTTCCCTTTGAAACCATGGATGTACTTGCAGATCAGGAAATTCGTCAAGGCATCAAAGAATATTCCAACTGGCCAACAATTCCCCAAGTATACATTAATGGTCAATTTGTTGGCGGTTCTGATATTTTAATTGAAATGTACAACAAAGGTGAATTACAACAAGTGGTAGAAGTAGCACTAGCTTCTTAATATCAGCCCTTTTGATGTGAGTCTGTGGTTGGAAATTGTTTTATCGAACGACAGAGGCACAGAGGACACAGAGAAAAGCGATTAAATATCAGATGTAGATCTAGGTTGGGTTAAGGAACACAACCCAACATCTGATATCTATTCAAATTTTAAATTATTTATTAATGCTATTATCTACCAACACCATGAATAGTAAAACAAAAATAGAAGATTGCGGTTATACATTCATAGGTTCAGCAGTTGATAATTTGGTTCGCCATTTTGAAGGTCAATCATCCCTACAATTATATCCTGACTTTCGAGAACGGCGAGAACGTGCTAATGAATTATTATTTGATTTAGTTGGTAAAAACCCAGGATTGTTTTATATTCGTCGTCAGGGAAATGGCAAAGAACCAGGAGAGGAAATTTGGGAGTTAACCATAGCCACAGATCAAGATAAATTTGAATTACCAAAAAGACTCAAAAAACTCGGCAAAACTTTAGGAATGAAAGTTGCTATTTGTCAAGATGGATATGGCGGTTTTAAAATTTTATCAGCTTATTTAATTCCAGAATCAAGGGGAAACATTGACGGCTATGCTTTACCCTATTGGTTGCGGTTAATTCCTAATCATCAATACCGTCTGGATATTCCCCCCACATTATTGGCAAAAATTAAAAATATGCCAATTTGCGGAAATCATGTTCCCACGGAAGATCAACTTCAAGCTTGGAAAGCCTTTTTAAAAGTTGAAGAACGCATTGCTAAATCACGGCAATTTTGTGTATTTTTTCTCATTCAAAATTACGGTTCAAATCCTCGACAAATTACTGTAGAAATAAAGATTAACTCAGCTACCTTAGATGGTTCTGAAGATAATTTTTTAGGTGTAGAAAACTTTTGGGAACGGGTCAAAAAAGCCAAAAATCAGGAAGTTAATTTTCTAGAGTCCATACCCACAGACAGAAACCGCCGCTACAGTCGTCAACTAGGAACTATTGAAAAAATTGATCAAAAACATAATCTAATTCATATTCGTTTAGAACGAGATTTAATTGAATATATAGCAAAAGGTAATTATCAACTTCCCAAAAATGGCTACTTATTTTTTGATGCTGCTGGAGACATCAAACAAATTGAACGGAAAGAAAAAGCCTTAGAACAATTAAGACAAGGACGTACACAAAACCCCTATTTAGGTAACTTTTTATTTGACGCTTCCCAAGCCAGAACAATTACAAAAAGAATTAAACTAAAATCAAAAGATTTATTATTATCTTCTGCAAATCCTGGTCAAAAAGCCGCCGTGGAAAAGGTACTTTCCGCAGATGATTTAGTTCTCATTCAAGGACCACCAGGGACAGGTAAAACAACAGTAATTGCGGAAATTTGCTATCAAGTAGCATTACGCGGAGGGCGGACATTAATTACCTCTCAAGCCAATTTAGCCGTTGATAATGCCCTCAGTCGCTTAGTTCATAATCCTGTTATTCGCGCTGTCAGAAAAGGAAAAGCCGAAAAGGTAGGAGAGGAAGGACAGCCATTTTTAGAAGACCAAGTAATTGGTACATGGCTACAGAATACCGCTACCGACTGTGAAAATAATCTTAGTCAACGTCAGGAAAATATAAAAAATATCAATAAATTGTTACCATTATTACCACGATTTACAGATTATTTTCTAGCTGAAGAAGAATTAAATCAACAACAAACTGAACTCAAACATGAAAAAGAAAATTTAGAAACTATTTATCAAAATCAAGAAAGTGAATATCATCAACTTTTCCTAAATAATGATGAAATTCTATCCTTAATTACTGGTTTGGAAAATATCTTAAACAATGCAGCGAATCTAGACTGGGAATCTCCCGACATTAAGGAGTTTTTACCCCGTCTTCAACCCTATACAGAAAACAATCAACAAGTAGAAGATTTTCGAGAAAGCGTTCGTCAAGCTATTAAATATACTGAAGAAATTGGTTTTGTCCGTCCGGGATTCGGTGCATTTGGTTTAGCTGTTTGGTTACAGGAAACCATTAAAAATCATCTTTCTGAATTTAATCAAGGATTAAAAGCTGCTAATAATTTGGCTGTAGCTATTTCCGAAGTAGCAGAATTAGTCAAGATTTTCCAACAAAATTCTCTATCTTTACAGAAATTAGAAACAGATTATCAGAAATTTAGTAACCAAAACAATATCCAACCAACAATTCAAATTTGGGAAAATCGCAAACGGGAAATAGATTATATTGTTGAAGCGGTTGTAGAATGGAAATCTACAGCTTATAATAATTTATATCAAGTATTAAAAGAATGTCAACAATCTGATTTACCATTAACAGAAAAAATGGTAGATTTACCATTAGGCTTATTGATGTTTGCAAAAACATTAAAATTAACTATCGTTCCTAAAAATTATAAAATCAGTTTACCAGATTGGCCATTATTAACAAAAGCCATAACTTATGAAATAGAAGGTAATTTTTCTGATAGAAAAGGCAAAAAACATGATTTTAGTTATTTTCTACAGCAAAATTTTAGTCAAATTCCTATAGTATTATCAAAAAGTGATCAGATGCAATGGCAAAAAACCTATCAAGAGTTTCAAAATTATCCCCTCCTTAACCCAAAACAGCGAAAATTGCTAGTTGAAAATACTCAAGTTTTTTTAATTAGATTGGAAAAAACATATCATCAATGTTACGAATGGAATAACATTGAAGCTACTCTTAACCGGATTACCCAAGAATTACTAGATATCATCTTACTTCATGCGCGTCAATGTGTTTTAAAAGTTAAAACTGAAGCAGAACAACAATTGCAAATTTTACACCAGCAATTTCAAGAACTTCCACAAAATGGCATTTCTTTAGAACAAATATCTGAAGCTAAAATTCAGGTAAAGACAAGTAAAGAAGTTGCAAATTTCAAATTAGCAGAAGTTATTGATAACTTACAAACATTTTATAAACAGACAAATATACCTAATCCATTACGGATTTTATCAGAAAAATATCTCACGACACAAACAAATATTTGGGAACAACCCCAGGAATTTTGCCAGCAAGTTAAGTTTTGGGAAACTCGCATTTATGAATTAGAAACTCTCATTTCATCCTTAGCACCTTTTAGTATTTTAGAAATAATTAAAGACTCCTTAACTCAGAAGTTGACCAACCTGCAAACAAAAACTGATATTTCTCAACAACAACTTCAAGAATTACAAATTAAAATAGCTGATATAGAACAACAATTAAAATTACAGTTACCAGATAGTTTAATTATAGAACGGAATTGGTGGCAGTCAATTTGGCAAACCATACCCGATAAATTGAAACCAGAATTACCTAATAATGACTTATTCGATTTAGGGTGTTTAGGTAAAATCAAAAATAAATTTGACGCTTGGGAAAAACAACTACAAACTGAAGAAAATTACTTGTACAAATATCAAAATTTTGTGAAAGATTGGATTACAAAATTACGTCAGCCTTCAGAACAAGATAGCAAAGATTTAAGAGGAATTTATTTAGATAATGCTAACGTTGTCGGTATTACTTGTGTTCAAGCGGCAAATTATAATTTCTCCGAAGAATTTCAATCTTTTGATGTTGTGATTATAGATGAAGTTAGTAAATGCACTCCTCCAGAGTTACTAATTCCCGCATTGAAAGGGAAAAAATTAGTCATGGTAGGAGACCATAAACAATTACCACCAATGCTGGATACTAGCACCGTGGAAGAAGTCGCGCAAACAATGGGTAATACTAGAGAAGAATTGCAATTTTTAGAAGAATCATTATTTAAAAGTCAGTTTGAAACTGCCGATAAAAGCATTAGAAAAATGCTCAATACTCAATATCGAATGCACCCCATGATCATGGGAGCAATTAATCAATTTTATCATGGTAAATTGGAATGTGGGATTTTAGAACCTGATACTAAACGCGCTCATAATTTAGCAGGGGAAATCATTCAACCTCATCATCATTTAATTTGGGTAAACATCCCTAGAGAAAAGGAGTTCCAAGAGGAACGAAATGGAACTTCATTTTTTAACACTAAAGAAATTGATGTGATTGAAAGTATTTGTCAGCAGTTTGAAAATGTTTGGGTTGATAAAGTTGCGAATGGAGAAGCAAGAAAAGAAATAGCTGTAATTACGTTTTATGGTGCTCAATTAAGAAAAATTGATGAGCGTTTACAATCTGAACTTTTCCCTTCTTTACAAATTAGAACGGGTACAGTTGATAGATTTCAAGGGATGGAAAGACCTGTTGTAATTGTCAGTATGGTGCGGAATAATCATCAGGGAGATGTGGGATTTGCCAATAAACCAGAACGGGTAAATGTAGCTTTTTCTCGCGCTCAAGAATTACTAGTAATTGTTGGTTGTCACGATTTATTTACATCTAAACCCGGATCAGTGGGTACTATGTATTCTGAAGTTGCAAACACTGTTAATCATCATGGGGGGTTTATTGATGTTTCCTGTTTCTCTAGTTAAACAAATTGATGCAAATTTAAAATGTCTAGTTGATAAAATTGAATCTGAAAATTCTGATTTATCAGTTGTAGCAGCACGGCAATTTCGTTATACTGTCACCCAAAATATATTAGAATTAACTATTAAAGAACCCCGTAAATTTAATGTTTTAGAAGAGTTTATTATTCGTGCTGGTATGGAATTTAATCCTCCTCCTACAGCTAATGAATTAGCATCTATTTTAGGTTTGGATTCTGTATTTGTTAAAAGTACCATTACTAATCTACAATCTTTGCAAACTTTAGCAGATACATCTCAAATTACTGTCACCGCAGAGGGTAGTTTATTCTACGCACAGGGTTCTGTACCAAAACCTCCATACTCTGTCCCCATTTATGCAATTACTGATAATTTAGCAGGAAAAATGACATTGCAATATGAATCAGTAGAAGATATTGTTATTAACCAACCAGATTTAATCAAATTCGTCAATCTTGAAGCAAAAATTCCCCCCATTTCCAGTTTAAAACTTGCAGATATACAGGAAATTATTCAAGCTTCTAATTTACCTTTTCATGTCCCCACAGAAGGTAAATTTGTCACTGATTTTAAAATCCGAGGAACTACACAAACTATTGCCAGACCTATATCTCTATTGGTGATTTTTGATAAAAATGAAGATAAATTCAACATCCAAATTAGAAGCGGGAAAGAAGTTTTAGAAACTCCTACAAAGAAGCTTCAAGAATTATACAACACAGAAAAGATATCTCTGGAGTAGGGAAAAAAGCCCATATCATATTTTACCAGTGCAAAAATTGATAATTATGTACAGTTTCATATAAAATGGGTTAATTTTCTGAAATATCCTTTACGGATAATGGATTTTGTTCAAACCACCATAAACCAAGAGCAAATACTGTGGAAATTAGTAAAACAACACCAATAAATACAAACGTGATTTGTGTCCCTAAAATTAATGATTCAATGGGTGCATGAGTCACATCAGTGATTAATTCTGTATTATTCAGAGTTACAAATGAAAATATACCCCCAACTAATGGTACACCTAAAGTTTGTCCTAATATTCGTGATAAGGATAATAAACCCGAAGCAATACCTAAACTATCTTGAGGTGCTGCTCCCATAATGGCGCTATTATTAGGAGATTGAAACATTCCTATACCCAAACCATAGGGAATAATTGCCATCATATAGTTAATAATAGTTAATTTAGTGTTAAAGGTACTAATTAATAAGCAGCCAATAGCCATTAATATTAACCCGATTAAACTAATAATTCGTGAACCAAATCTATCAGAAAGCATCCCAGCAATAGGTGCTGTCAAGACAATAATAATTGGTGGAATTGCTAATAAAAAACCAGTTTTATTACTAGAATATTGTTCCACCCATTGAAAAAAGAAAGGGAGAATAAATATAACTCCGGCAATCACAAAGTTACCTATAAATCGCAAACCTAAACCTAGGCTTAAATCTAGAGATCTAAAAATTTTCCAGTCTAGAATAGGATTTAAAGTTCGGGATTCTATAAATATGAAAATACCTAAAGAAATAATAGATAAACATAACAAAGCCAGAATGATATTTAAGTTATAACTCTGTTCTTCTAATAAAGTTATGCCTAAAATAAAGCAAGTTAACATAAATGTGAGAACTATAGTTCCCATAATATCAAACTTCTGTTTCTTAGGATTGATAATAGAAGGTGGAACGAAATAAGCCATCATGACAATGCCTAAAATCCCAATTGGTACATTAATAAAGAAAATTAAAGGCCAATCTCCTATATTAATTAGTAACCCTCCTATTGTCGGGCCTAACATCATTCCTAAACCAAAAACTCCCGCCCGAATGCCTAAGCCTAACCCTCTTTCTTCAGGGGGAAAAGCTTCGACAATCATTGCTGTTCCCAGTCCTGATATAAAGGCTGCACCTAGTCCTTGAATAGCCCGAAAAGCAATTAAAAACCCTATGTTTGGCGCAAATCCACAGAGTAATGAGCTAGTTGTAAATACTATCATGCCGATAATATACAACTTTTTTTTGCTCACCATATCGCCTAATTTAGATACACTCAAAACAAAAATAGATATTGCTAATAAGTAGCTCAATACTATCCATTGACTATTGGCAAAACTTGTATGTAGAGATGCCAACATACTTGGGAGAGCTAGATTAACTATGTAAACATCTAAGGAAAAAATGAATACGCCAATACTTACGCTCAATATAGTCCACCATTTTACAGATGTTTTGATTGCTGGCGGCAAATAATTTAATTTTGGTTCTGGAGTTTTCAACATTACAAATATCGTATATATATCCCAAAATTCATAGGATAGGTAATCTTACCGTTTAAATAGAGGAAGTACAAATCTCATGGATAAGGAGATGATTTATTACTATCAACCGTTCTATTATGTCTCCTAATTCTGTTTCTATGTCAATGGGAGTTCCTCTTTTAGCAATTATTTTAATTTCTTGGAGAATTTTATTTACTAAATCTTTATTTTTAGCTAATTCTTCTCTACCAATCTGTTTTAGAGCTAGTTCAACAGCAGTATATCCTGATTGCATCCCTAATGCCAAGCTGCTTTTTTTGCCTAGAATATGCGGATCTAAGCTTTGATAAAACTGCTCATCTTTGGCTACGGATTTAACATGAACTCCTGCATAATGAGTAAAGGCATTTTTGCCTGTGATTGGCCTATGGGGAGGAATAGAAATATGAGAATGGTGGCTGACAAATTTATATAAATCTTCTAGATGATTGAGTTGCCATTGTTTTTGATCTTCACCTAAATCTATTAAATTGATCAATAATTCAGCTAAATCAACTATACCTGCTCTTTCTCCTAATCCCATTGTGGCTACATCAATAATATCTGCTCCTGCTCGATAGGCATCCAGGGCATTAGCTAAAGCTAAACCTTTATCATTATGACAATGAACTTCTATTTTGGGATACAAATCAAGTTTATTTAGTTCCTCTTTTAAAGTTTTGACATAAAAATACATACTGCGCTGGGGATCAAAGGGTGTGGTGTAGCCTGTAGTATCAGCTATGCTAATTATATCTACTCCTGCTGTTACCGCTGCACTGGCCGCCGCAACTACATTTTCTATTGGCGATCGCACTGTATCTTCTGGTGTATATCTAATTAATAAGTCCTGCTTTTGTTCTTTGGCAAAAGAAACTACTTCAATAATTTTTTCAATAGCTACATCTAAATTAATATTGTAATCTTGTTGTAATCTTTTTTGGGAAACACTAAAAAATACACCTAAAAAATCAACACCACAATCTAAAGCTTGACTCACATTATCTATCTTACACAGAGAATGAGCGCCTATTTTAGCTTTTAGTCCCACTTGAGAAATGCGCTTGATACCTAAAGCAATTTCATCATCTACAGCAGGATTACCTGCTTCAATAATATCAACTCCTATCCGATCTAAAAACTTAGCAATTACCATTTTTTTTTCTGGAGAAAAATAAACTCCTGGAGTTTGTTCCCCCTCTCTTAACGTAGAGTCAAGAATTTGCACCATATTTCCCCTAATTCCTGATAAATCTCAGTAGCTATTAACACTGATAAATTATACTTGAATTAATTTAACATATTTTATATGCAAGTAAAAATTAGACAATAAAGTTTTACTTAAACTACCAATATTTTATACACTTTGTTCTGTTATTTTATCTTTCAATGTAGGGGGTACAGATACAGCTAATAAAAGCATATTGGTAGTCAAATAAAGCAATTTGTAGTAATAAACCATTTTGTGCTAATATAGTTGTTCCCATAGTTGCACTTAAATTAGTGAAAATGGCATAAACAGAAATCAACACTAAAAACCTGATCAAAATATTACCTTTTAAAATAAAAGTTTCTTTCAAAGCTACCCAATCAAATAATTCTTTGATAGCTGCTGGTACAGTCTGCCAAGGAATAGTAAAAACCATCCAAATTAAACCCGTAATTAAAGCTAAATACTGGCTTAATGCTGTAGCTAAACCTGCTCCATTACTTGCCCAACCCCATTTAGAAATCATCAAATAATCAAGTAGCACATTAGAACCATTACCCACAATTGACATGAGTAAGATTACCCAATTCATTTCTCTGCCTAAAAACCAACCAAATAAGACAAAATTGATTAATACCGCCGGAGCGCCCCAAATTCTAGCATAAAAATAATCAATTCCCGTAGTTTCAATATCTGAAGAACCATTCAACAGAAAAAACCCAACTTTCTGCAAAGGGTACTGTAATAAAACAATAATTAAACCCACTACCAAAGCGATTAACCCACTTCGTAAAACTGCTAAAATTACTCCTTTATCGTCACCTTTACCAACGGATTGAGCAGTAATAGCATTAGTGCTAGAACGCATGAATTTTAAAACTCGATACAGATAATCAAATAAAATAGTGGCTAAAATCACTCCGGCTAAATGTCGGATATCTGTTAAATGTCCTAAAAAAGCAATATCTACCAAACCAGCTAAAGGAACCATCATATTAGCTAAAACACTAACGCTTACTAATCGGTAAAATCTGCCTAAGAAATTGTAGTTACTAGGAATTGTAAATGTCATATTGTTTGTTCGCTGTAATTTATAACATTAGATTATATATATGCAAGATCACCCTCAGTAGCTGAAAACTGAGGGGCTTAAATTATATAAATTGCAGTATTTCCCGAATTCTATACTACTTTAATCCATTGACGAATGCAAAAGTTTTGCTATGGTGATCAACGGCAATAGGTGGTCGAGGTAGTTTTAAATCAAACACTACCTTTAGTAGTAATGTTGCTTTTCCGCTTCCGGCTGAACCATGGCGAAGTTAGATACATCATACAAGTAGCGACTGGCTTCCTCTTCTAACCGATGAATCCAATAAGGTTCGATCACATTGCTATGACGAAGTGCGGCCAGGTATCCGTCCAAATACATCCGCATATCATCCATACGATAACCGCGATTCCATAATTCGACGAAGGCGTCGGTAAGTCTTTGGTAGTAGCGGATGGTTTGTGTGTCTTGGAGCATAACTGCTGTATTAGTCTCTGTGTAATGAAGATTGTAGATGACGATTCACGCTAAATTGAAGTATCACTTCTTTACTTATGTATTAACTTAATAAGTTAATAATTTCACCTTGGGTGAGACCCCCCAGCAGCTAAAAACTTAATTACATCCTAAGCCAAAAAATCGGAAATATGGAGATTTGGTCAGTTATTTTTACGTTTTTTTATCAATGGGTTGATTGTGAATATTCACAACCACGGAAGTAATTTGTTGTAATTCCAACTTTTCAGCGTTGTTGTTTAGCAATACAAATTTAGTTATTAGCACATAAATCTGTATAATTAAGTTTTGAAAAACTATTAGCTGCCATAGCCATAGATAACAAGTGGTATCTACTTGCGGTCGTAGTCAAGTGTGATTTTTCTGCTACTCCTTTTGGTTAATTATTGTGATCTCAGTTTACCATATCTCTTCAGGAGTAGGACAAATCACCATAAACAAACTTTAAGTAGATGTTAATCAATCAGCTACGGATGAGAAGGGAGGAATAGGTAACAGTCAACCGTGAATTGTCCTGAAGTAGTTCCTGAATAACTTAAGAGAAGATTGAGAGAAATATAAGGAAAATTTAATAAAGTGGCTGGCTTTGCTATAAACAGGATAGAAAATAAATTTTTTGCAAGATTTTCTTGAGGTAAATATGAAGAATATAGCCATTCAAGTAGCAAAAACTACAAAACCTTAACCATGAGATTGTTAATTTGAAATTCATCAACGCTAAGGGGTCTTGCCACTGTGGGATCGGTTTGTATTGAAATCGTTGAGGGGAATCCCCATCTGAGGTCGTTGTTGGGTTGGCACTTGCAACAACTAGAATATCGAGTTCATCAAGCTGCCAGTATTTATCAAGCAAAAGAAGTTTTCCTCAGCCATCAACCCACCCTAGTCATTCTAGATGCGGATTTATCAGATGGTGATGGTGTGGAGTTTTGTCGCTGGTTACATCGTCAGCAACAGCCATTAATTCTCATGTTATCTGCTCGCACTAATGAATCTGATATTGTGACAGGTTTAAAAGCGGGAGCAGATGACTATTTAAGCAAACCTTTCGGAATGCAAGAATTTCTGGCTAGGGTTGAGGCAATTATCCGCCGTAACCGGACACCTACTGCACCAGCTTATTTAGATTATGGCAGTTTGCAAATTGATTTAGTCCAGCGCCGTGTTCGCTTCCAGGGGGAATTTATTGACCTCACACCCCAGGAATTCAGCTTGTTATATGTTTTAGCACAAGCTGGAGGAGTGCCTTTAAGTAGATCGGAATTATTGCGTCGTGCTTGGCCTGACGCTATTGATAACCCCCGTACTATTGACACTCATGTTTTGTCCCTGCGGAAGAAGGTGGAACTTGATCCACGTCAACCTAGCTTAATTCAAACTATCCGCAATGTTGGATACAGATTTAACATGGAAATTTTGAATGCTAACATTCCCCAAACACAAACTAAATTACCAAGAGAGCGATTTAGTAATCAACTGCCTGTATTAACTACTCAAAGTTCTTAATTCAAGGGAACAGGGAATAGGGAACAAGACAAGAGGCAAAAAGCAAGATGAACAGGGGTTAATTCAGAGTTAATTAAGTCCATTCTGCGATTGCTTGAGTTTCTGCTTGCATGAGGCTAGATCCTAATCTGTCCCAATCTATATCAGAGGCAGGTTGATTTACCAGTAATTGACCTTGCTGAAGATGTAAGAGATGGGTACAAAACTCTTGAACTAAATCAATGTGCCGATTGACCATCAAAATTGCCGTAGATTGGGTTTGAGTTAGTTGTTTGAGGATGCTGATTAAGTGAGTAGATGTGGCAGTGTCTAAGGCTGATGTAGGCTCATCTAAGAGTAAAATCTGGGGTTGGGTGACTAGGGCGCGAGCGATCGCAATTAACTGTCTTTGTCCAGCAGAAAGTTGTACCTCACTTCGTCCTAACCATTGTTCAGGAATTTGCAGTTGTTCTTGCCAATAACTGACTTTTTCCTGAATAGTTTGCTTAGGTAAACCACGCAGAATTAAAGGATAAGCCAAGGCTTCGCCAACTGTCATCCCTAACAGCTTAGATTCTTGTTGTACAAGCATCACCTGTTGACGCAGTTGGATCACGGGAATTTGACGATATTCCTGATTTTGGAAATACATTTTGCCGTTAGTGGGTTCACTTAGACGGTTAATGAGGCGTAATAAGAAAGTTTTCCCAGCACCAGCTTCGCCAACAATAGCCAAGCGATCGCCAGGTGATACCCCAAAGGAAATATCCTGTAAAATCGGGTATTGTTGTTGATGCTGTAACCGTCTATAGAGATTAACAGATTCTAGCCTGAGCATAAGGAAGAGAGCGGGGGAGTAGAGAGAAGATGCTTACCAATTACCAATTACCAAAGCAGTTTGAATAGTCCAGGCATCTACCAAAAGCAATAGTATAGTACAACCTAATAGGATTATATACATCCAAGGTTGTGAAAAAGGACGAACATCTGTGGTGTCAATACCTGTTTTTGCTTGGACAATATTAATAAACTTAGCAAATCCAGAGACACGCATGGGCAATAAATAAGCTTTGCCATCTTGACTCAGGAAATAATAGACTAACCCGCCTTGACCAGTAGTGCGCGGTTTTAGTGCTTTTACTTCTGACCAAGATAAACTCCAACCAGGACGGAAAAACCGGGGAACCCAAACAGGGTAAGTGACTTTAATCCCTTCTTCATCCAAGATAACTCTTTCAGTCAAAATCGCATATAACAACACAAAGCCGCAACCAATCCCCACCCATAAAAATAATGGTGGAATAGGTGCGGCTGTTACTTTTGCTAAAAAAGGTAAAGGTACTGTCAAAGCTAAATATAGACTTAACAGTGTAATCCGAATTAGGGGAGATAGACGAAAAACTGAGGTTAATTGATTAGCTGAGTTTGCTATCACGGCTGCTACTCTCATTAATGTGAAAAATCAGATCCCCAATTTCTCAAACAGGGGATCTGTACTCTTCTATTTTAACGTCCCTAAAACAGGTGTGAATTCAGTTCTGGCAACTTGGTGATTTAAAAATCCATAGGCATAAATGCTAGGATTGCTTTGGGAAATGATGGTGTAAGATTGACGAACTTTAGCATTGATAGCTACAGTTTTCGCGTCATACATTTGCATAGCCACCTTGGGATATAAACCAATGCCTATAATGAGAACGAGAAAAGAAGCGGCAATAAATACTTCACGGGGTCTGGCATCAGTATAAAGGGATTGGCCAGGTAACAAACAATCAGTACCAAAACAAGCTGTTCCCTCATCTTCCTGATTTTCATAACTGCTGTTATTAATATCGCAGATCAAAGCTGCATCAGAACCATAAAATACTTGACGCAGCATGGAAAGGAGATAGATAGGTGTGAGAATAACACCTACAGCGGCTAGACAAACTGTCACGGTGCAGAATGTGGAAGTGTAAACATCGCTAGTGGTGACACCGACAAAAACCGAAAGTTCACCAACAAAACCACTCATTCCCGGTAAAGCTAAAGATGCCATTGCTCCCATTGTAAATAGAGCAAATACTTTTGGCATGGCTTGACCGATACCGCCCATATCTGACATTACCATTGTATGGGAGCGATCGTAGGTGACACCTGCCAGAAAGAATAACACCGAAGCAATTAAACCATGGGATATCATTTGCAACATTGCGCCATTGATACCCAAATCTGTAAAAGATGCTATTCCTAACAGTACAAAACCCATGTGAGAAATTGAAGAGTTAGCCAAACGCCGTTTCATATTCGTTTGGGCAAAGGAATTTAAAGCACCATAGATAATATTGACAACACCCAGAACAGCTAGAACCGGGGCAAAATAAATATGGGCATCGGGCAGAAGTTCCATATTTAGCCGAATTAAACCATATCCACCCATTTTCAATAAGACACCTGCCAAAATCATAGATACGGGAGAAGATGCTTCACCGTGGGCATCAGGTAGCCAAGTATGGAAGGGGAAAATAGCCAATTTTACGCCAAAGGCAATTAACAAACCCGCATATAGTATAAGCTGCAAAGCTAGAGGATATTCTCTATGTGCCAGTTGTGCAATATCAAAAGTTAAATTTGTGCCGCCATTTAGACCTAGTGCTAGGGCTGCTATCAGTATAAATATAGATGCTGCTGCGGTATAAATCAAAAACTTTGTCGCTGCATAGCGCCGTCGCTGTCCACCCCAAATAGAAACTAGTAAGTATACGGGAATTAGTTCAACTTCCCACATAATGAAAAATAACAGCAAGTCTTGGGCAACAAATACCCCCACCTGTGCAGAATACAACACAAGCATCAGAAAATAGAAAAACTTTGGTCTGCGATCAACTTGCCAAGCCGAAAAAATTGCCAGGGTAGTAACAAAACCCGCCAAAAGTACCAGGGGTGCTGAAATACCATCAACGGAAACAGCCCAGTTTAAGGCTAAAGGAGGCATCCAGACATAATTTTCGACAAGTTGAAAACTGGTGTTAGTAGCATCGTAATGCCGCCAAAAGGCATAACACATCAAAATAAAGTCAGCGAGACCTACACCCAGTGCATACCAGCGCACAAGTTTGCCATCTTTATCAGGCAATACAGGAATCAGAAAGGATGCTAGAAGGGGAAATAGGACAATCGCGGTAAGCCAAGGAAAGTGATCCGCCATCATGTCAATAGGAAAAAATACTTATTGGTTAATGATGTCATTGTACTAAACTTTTTAACAATTTCTTTATAAGTTTTATCCTTGGCTGGGTATAGAATAACTATATACCTATATAAAATCTTATACTTATGATTGAGTAGCTACATATCTGCTCGATATACATCATTATCATTAGACATCTCCGAAAAAGAATAAAATTATGGTATAACGGGATAAAATCGTGGATCTACCCTGAGATTATGAGCAACATAGTAGAGTATATTCATAACAATCCTGAAGAATCACAACGGTTATTA
>OGVQ01000009.1_pt1 | contig 67903 bp, 81 predicted proteins | sample 1575801 | NCBI WGS metagenome assembly OGVQ01 (sample SAMN07581550, study PRJEB24739) | freshwater metagenome | place: Singapore | collected 2015-04 | reverse complement strand
TTTTTTTTTTTTCAAGCAGAAGACGGCATACGAGATGCGCGAGAGTGACTGGAGTTCAGACGTGTGCTCTTCCGATCTGTTTCCCAGTCACGATAAGCGAAGACAGATAGGACTTGTGTGTACACCGTAGCTCTTAGGAGGAGGAAAAGAAATAATATTTAATACTGGAGAGGCTTAAAAACCTAATTTTAAGATTCTAATGAGAGGTTAAAATACCCCTCTCCAACACGGAGAGGGGTTGGGGTGACGTTCAATGACTCCTACGTCATAATTTTAGAGACGTTCCATGGAACGTCTCTACTCGTATTTGACCAACATCAACAAGAATTACACTAAAGCTGCTGTGGCTTTGAGGGCAAAGATTTTCTCAATTATATCTTCCACAACTTTATCCGGTGTAGAAGCGCCAGAAGTGACACCAACTTTAATTTCTCCTGGTGGTAGCCAGTTTTCTGTAATTACCAAATCACCCGATAACTGGCGATGCTCAATACTATTATTAATTGAGTGAATTCTGTCAACACAATCAATGTGATAGGAAGGAATACCCCGATCAAAAGCAATCTGCTGTAATTGGGTAGTATTTGATGAATTAAACCCACCAATAACTATCATTAAATCTACATTTTCTTCTACTAATTCTAACATAGCGTCTTGACGTTCTTGGGTAGCATCACAGATTGTATTAAAATTTTGAAAATGCTGATTTAATTCTGCGGGGCCATATTTCTGCATCATTGTCCGCTTTAGCATTTTTCCGATTTGTTCGGTTTCACCTTTGAGCATAGTTGTTTGGTTAGCAATACCTACCCGTTCTAAATCTTGATCAGGATCAAATCCCGCAGAACAAGCTTTAGCAAACTTAGCTAAAAATTCCTGGCGATCGCCACCATTGAGAATATAATTAGTTACATATTCTGCTTCTTTTAAATTCAAAACAATCAAATATTTGCCAGCAAAGGAACTAGTGGCAACGGTTTCTTCATGTTTATATTTTCCATGAATAATTGAGGTGTAATCGCCTTTTTTATGCTTTTCTACAGTATTCCAAACCTTAGATACCCAAGGACAAGTAGTATCCACAATTTGACAGCCTTTATCATTCAATATTTGCATTTCTTGAACACTTGCACCAAAGGCTGGTAAAATCACTACATCGCCGCTATCAACAACAGAAAAATCTTTTACCTTGTCAATTAGAGGGATAAATTCTACCTGCATTTCCTGCATTCTTTTATTAACAGATGGATTATGAATAATTTCATTAGTAATCCAAATACGTTCCGTGGGGAAATGCTGACGGGTTTCATAGGCCATGGCCACAGCACGTTCCACACCCCAACAAAAGCCAAAAGCTTGAGCCAATTGAATGGTAACATTACCACGTTTGAGAATGTAGTTGTGATCGCGTATTTCCTGAATTAAGTTACTCTGATACTCAGATTGTAACTGAGTAGAAACTTCCGCTTGATGGCCAAAGCCTTTACGATTGTAATTCGCTGAATGTTGGAGGCTGCGTTTAAAAGCTTTTGTATCCATTTGAAATTGACAACTAAAATTACTCTTTCGATTTTCTCGCACTTGGAGACAATTGTGGTTTTTCCACGGAAATATTAACGTTTCAGGTAGCAGGGGAGCAGGGGAGAAATATATTATTCTTTTGCCTATTGCCTATTGACTCTGGTTACTGAGCTTGTCGAAGTCAGTCGAAGTATTGCCTATTGCCTTGTTTTGAGGTGCTAGTTCTTGCTGAAAATAAATTTGCAAAGCAGTGCGCCACACCAGATAACCTGGAGGACTTAAATGTAAACCATCGGTAGTAAAATCTGAACGGAGATTACCTTGTTTATTACTAAATAGAGGATGTAAATTTAGATATTTTGCACCTTTTTCAATAGCAATTTTCTTTATTTCCTCATTTAAACTGCGAATTCGAGTATTAGGAATAGCCAGAAGTTTCTCTTTTCCTTCCCAAGTTGCCCCCTCCCCACCATGGGGTAAAATTGACTGCACCACAATTTGGGCTTGGGGGTGCATATTTCGCAAATAACTGATAATTTGCCGATAATTACCTAAAATTTCCCCATCACCTAAGCCGCGAATTAAATCATTAATTCCCACCATGACAAAAATAATCTCTGGTTGGGTGCGGTCAAAAAAGTCTAATCTTTGTAATAGTCCATTGGTAACTTCCCCAGAAATACCTTGATTTAACCAATCTCTATTCTCCGGTAATAACTCTGGTGGAAACCATAAACTCAGAGAATCTCCTGCCAGTATGGTTAAACGTGGCGGCTTTTTCTGAGCAGTTATTTTCGCTTCTTGTTTGAGAATATCCAACCATTCGGGATAACTGAGTTTATGGCGGGGGCCTAACTCTGGTGGCACATATTGATTATTCCAGTCTAGCTTAACTGGTTCTCGTTGCTCTCGGATTGGTGTGCTTGGGATCTCAGGAGTAATTTTGTACTGTCGCCAAATCAATAAAATCACCGCTAACATTAGGATGATATTACTTAACAGCGCGAATACTCCCCAAAGAGGAAAGGCTTTTATATGGTTAGACACGACTAATAAATATTACTGATATCGAACTTTATTGTAAATCTGAGAGTGGCTAATTGGTTATTGTTGGTTGGTCAATCAAAAAATTGAAAATTATGCAATGTATTCACCAAACTTCATTTTACGGTATAATTTAGGAAATATTTGGTAAAAAAAACACGAGGATAGCCCGTGTATACGTTCTTCCGTACCCGTTATGCCAAATATGAGTTTATTTACCCGATAATCCATATAAATGTTTTTAATACCAAATTTATGTCAAATTAACAACAAGATCCCCAACTTCTTGAAGAAGTCGGGGATCTTGAAGATTAAAGAGTTTAGCATTGCTAAACCCCTACTTTAATTGTCTAACTTAAGGCGGTTAAATTAATTTTCACAATTACATCATTAAAGTCTTTATCACCACCACCAGGTAGATCCTCGAAACCAAAGATATTATCACCTAAAATCCGAACATGATCCACTTTATCGGCATTAGCCCCTAAGAAGGTGAAGTAAATATTGGGATTATTATTGGGATTACTATCAAGTAAACCATCAGGTCTACCATCAACGATTAGAAAAGGTAGATAAATACCGCCACCTTGAAGTGTAGTTTTTAAAATTGTTGTTGCACCATTGTTAGTAGTCAAACCAACATCAGGAAGACGATTTTTCACTGCTGCTTCCACATAACCAGCTTGTCCCGGCGTAACATCAGCTATACCATCACCATTGGTATCAATCCCACCATTAGCATCGGTGGCGCGATAGAAACCAACAAAGTTATTGAAATTTGCCTCTCTGTTAACGATAAACTCAGCATTGACAGTACCAGTGACGTTCCGTAAATCTAAAGCTTCCCCTTCCGGTCTATTTTGCAGACCTGCACCTAAAGTAATAGGTCTATCAGTGGCTTGAATTTTAATTTGTAAATTCTCAAACCCATTTGGATCACCAGTACCATCTTCCCAATCTAGGGAGAAACTGTTAGATCCTAAGTCTGTAATCTTCACCGTAGAAGGATTAGAAAACAGTATACTGCTAACGGAGGTACTTCCTTTTTGGACAGAGTCTATAGAACCATCTGTGATCAAAAAGAATCTCAGATTCTTATTAGAATTAAATGCTAATAGACGTTCTATACTACTGATATTAAACCCGGCGGGAGGATTAGTAACAGCAGAGAAAATGATCTGACTGTTTGCCAATGCTTTTGCTGCATAACCCTCTGCACCTGGGGCAGTCCCATCAATATTACCATTGGCATTGTCAACGGTATACACACCTAGTTGATTCACCCGACTAGAGTTACGTCCTGTTAATTGAACTTGCAAAGTTGCTTTATCACTCGGACCTTTGATATTAAAGACATCACTGCCAACCTGGGTTAACAAAGGAGTAAGTACAGGTGGGACTACAGGATTTTCATTAACATCATTAATGTTGACAGTTAATACCTGTGTTAAGGAAGCACCAGCCGCATCTTCTGTTTTTACGCGAATTTTGTAACTATTCTTGGTTTCAAAATCTGGAGAGTTATTAATTAGCAGTTGATGTCCGACAATAGTGAAAGCAGAATTATCATTATCTTCACCATCTACAAAACTATATTTGAAACCATCGTTTTTATCTGGGTCAGTGGTGATAAATGAACCCACAACAGATTTAGGCTCAACATTCTCATCAATGGAGGATTTATCCAGTTTTAACTCGGTAGGTGCTTGGTTTGCAGCTGTTTCATTGATATCCCTAATTGTGATCGTTAAATCCTTTTTATAGGTAAGTCCACCCTTATCTTTAGTCTCAACTTGGATAGTGTAGCTATTCTTGGCTTCGTAGTTTGGAGAGTTCTTAATTCTCAGTTTATTGCCGTCAATAATATCGAAAGCTTCAAAATCTCCCTGATTTGAAACGATGCTATAGGTGAAAGTATCATTTTTGTTGGGGTCAGTGGTACTAAGTGAACCAACTACAAAGTTAGCTCCAACATTTTCATCAATAGCGCTATTGCTGAGACTTAAATCCGTGGGAGCTTTATTAACAGAAGTTCCAAACACTACATAAGCTGCTCCATTGTTAGAATTAGCAAAGGAAGCGCTAATAATTAAGTCGTTTACACCGTCATCGTTAACATCACCTGCACCACTGACAGAGTAACCAAATTGCCCATTTGCAACTAGACCATCAATGACAAAGCCATTGTCACCATTGAGACTGGATAGATTAAAGTTAGAACTAAAAGGAGCTTTGCTGCCATAGATTACATAGGCTTGACCTTTGGACTCATTGGCATTAGGAGCGCTGACAATAATATCATCAATGCTATCATCATTGACATCTCCCAAAGCCTTAACAGCCCAGCCGGAATTGCTAACCTCTTCAATACCGTTGATGGCAAAACCATTGCTGCCATCTAGGTCGGCAAGATTGATATTAGAATCAAATTTACCATTTTTACCAAAGACAACATAGGTTTTGCCAGTATAGTTTGTACCGCCATCTCTAGCGCCAATAATTAGATCACCGATGCCATCACCGTTGATGTCTCCAGCTTTGCTAACAGAGAAACCTGATTGATCTACACCTTGTCCGTTGATGACAAAACCATCTTGAGGATCAAGTTCGGAGACGTTGATAATACGGTCAGCAAAGGTGTTAGTAAAGGGGTTATTTTTGTCGCGCCCATAGATGACAAAAGTGCTGCCAGAATTATTCCCATTCGGATCTGCATAGGGCGCACTAAGAATTAGATCATCAATTTTATCACCATTGATATCTCCAGCACTACTTACGGAATAACCAAGGTTAATTAAGTCTGGATCTTCGCCAGTATAGCTGGTGATAATTAAGCCGTCATTAACCCCAAACTGATCGGAATCATCGAGATTAATAGTTGAATTAAAATTCTCTTTGCCAAAGATGATATAGCTTTCACCGACAATACCAGGTCCATTGTTCCCATCATTGGTTGCACCAATTAATAGGTCTTTGAAACCATCACCATTAATATCACCGGCACTGCTAACTGACCAACCGGTATTACTACTAAATTCACTGCCTTCAACAGTAAAGCCTTTATTACCAAGATCAGAGAGTTCGATGGGATTATTAAAATAGCCAGTTTCTTTACTACCAAAGATGACATGAACTTTGCCTGAACTGTTCCCAATATTACCAGGTGCGCCAATGGCTAAATCATCAACTTCATCACCATTAATATCGCCAAGATTACTGACGGAATAACCTGATTGATCCCCTTCTTCTGCCCCATTAATGACAAAACCGTTAGTACCATCTAGGGTAGCAAGGTCTATGGTTGGATCAAAGCCATCTTTACTACCAAAGACTACATAACTTTTCCCGGCGTTACCTTTATTATCGAGATCGCTTGAAGGTGCGCCAATAACTAGATCAGTAATGCCATCACCGTTAATATCACCGGCATCGCTAACTGAGAAGCCTAACTGCTCTTGATTTTCACCATTAATAATAAAGCCTTTGTTGCTGTCGAGTGTAGAGAGGTCAAAAGATTGTGCGCTCATAGTAAAGTCGTATTTTTGGTTTTTTCAATGTTTTAGGACTTACGCAAGATGTAGCTGAAACCCTTATTCTTCTGTAGGGGTAATTCATGAATTACCCCTACTTTCGTTCTGTTGTGCGTAAGTCCTGTGATAGATTGCAGTTATTACGAAGCAGGTGTAATAGGCAGTGCTACGCTAATTACACAAAGACTTGCTATAAATCTGCGTTACAAAATGTCTCTCAACTTCAATAGTTAGAGTTGTTGTTGATGACAATATAGAATTTCACAACCATGGCGTGAAAAAGTGACCGGAAATTTTAGATTTTAGATTTAAAAAATTTGGTACAAGTCCCGTTCTTCACAGGAGAATCGTAAATCCAAAATCCAAAATACTCGCCGCGCTGCGTACGCTTCGCTAACGTAAATCCAAAATTGAGGGACTCTAAGCTGTAGTTGAGTAGCTAGAGTTGTGGATGGCAGTAGGAAAACAGTAGTTAATGCCCTGGTATGCAAAACTCTTCTCTGGAATGTAGTTGAGTGGCCAGAGTTGGTATAGATAATTTTTTGGAGATGGTTAGCCTTAGTGAATTTCTATGATAAATGAAACCTTGACTATATCCATGTGCTGAAGTTTTTACCTTTATTAATCAAATCCAGGTCTATTTAAGACTTGGGGTTTTGCCGATGACACCCAAACGAATGGAGATGCTGAAGTTTATGCCTGATTTGATTTAAGAGGAATTAGGTTTTTACTCATTAGAAAGTTTACTTTGATTGCTCGAAAACAGTATAGCTCATAGATTGTGCAATTAATTATGAAGTTTATGTGAACTTTAGGTAAATAACACACAAGTTTCTGAGTTTGGCTTTTATCATCAGTTTTCCGCAAAGCAATAAGACTGAAACCGGGTTGATGATACTAGAATCTGATCTTCTCAATCCTCACTTCTCATTAGACATAGGAGTGAAAATTATCCTAGGGACAATTCATAAACTGTCCCTACAAGGGTTTAGTGGTTATGCACATTTAATTACCACTACATGTCTATTAGTTCATCCCTAATTACTAGTGTTCAATCCGGACTTCTTTTAAATATTCTGATTACTTCTAGTCTACTGTCTTTACCAGTGATCTTAAGGTGTGGTTAATATGGAATTGGTGTTCAATGGTTAAAAATAGGCATTTTGCAACAAAAAGGTCTGCTACTGCTTGTCAAGTGGGTAAATGCGGAGGCAGGGGAGCAGTAGGGGCGAACGGCGGTTCGCCCCTATAACCGTCAACCCTCACCTAGCATATACTCTACCTTTCCACATTCCTCCACGCCCTTGCCAATGACGGAAGGCCGAGTCTATGGTCATGAGGGTATATAGAAAAGCGATCGCTGGTAAACTCAAGGCAAAGACTGGAGAACATTTATAAAAGCGAATGATGGGGAAATAAGCAAAAGTCATCAGCAGATATCCGATGAAAGCAGTAAGGCTAATGATCCCATTCCCCAAAATCACACCGAAAATAATTCCCATGGGTGGGACTATATAAACTAAGGTCATGCCTAACAAGCTGCCTAGTAGTAATAAAGGGGAATAATTCAGTTGTGTATAAGCACTTCTGGCTACCATATCCCAAATTGTTTTCAGGGAATCGTAGGGACGTAAACTATAGGTAGCGGTGCTGAGTCCTAACCAGATGTTTCCATGACTTGATTTGACGGCTTTGGCAAGGGAACAGTCATCAATGAGGGCTTGACGAATAATTTGCAAGCCACCGATTCTATTGAGGGCTTCTGTATGAATGAGAATACAGCCGCCGGCGGCGGCAGCGATCGCTTTTTTGGAGTTATTTACCCAGGAAAATGGATAAAGTTTTTGGAAGAAGAAGACGAAGGCGGGTATTAATAGTTGTTCCCAAAAGTTTTGACAGCGTAAGCGTACCATGATAGATACAAGGTCTAATTTCTGTTTCTCGGCTTTGTCCACTAACCGCCGTAGGTTGCCAGGATCATGTTCTATATCTGCGTCAGTCAGTAAAAAATAGTCTGGTGTCAATTCACCGGCTTTTTGTATTCCTTGTTCCATTGCCCACAATTTGCCCGTCCAACCCGGAGGTAATCCGGTACTGGTGACAATCTGCAATTGCTGGGTTTTATCGAGGGCGTGGGCTACTCCTTCGGCAATAGTGGCTGTACCATCGCTACTTTGATCGTCTACTAAAAAGATGGTGAAATTACCAGGATAGTCTTGCAGGAGGAGCGATCGCAAGCTAAAAGGAATTACATCGGCTTCATTACGGGCGGGAATGACTGCACACACCGTTGGTAAGGTGTTATTATCAATATCTTTATCTGTTTCTAATTGCTGATCAACTCGCCAAAACTGCCCCCAAAATAAGATTAAAAATAACCAAATTACTGAGGATAAAAGCGTCAAACTCAATATAATTGCTACCATTACTGTCCCTTGACTCCAATGCAAAATTTAAAAACTAAATTTAATTCTTTTACTATCTTTGCTGATTTTGGGGAAGAATTTTCTCTGATTTCGGTTATCTTGTTAAATTATTTGGTGTTGAGGTAGGTATTGGATGGAAACACAAGATAGAGCCAAAGTCAAGCAAGTTGTTGATGCGATTGCCGCAAGTCAAAAACATTTGCTTTCAATTCAAAATCCCGATGGTTGTTGGTGGGCGGAATTAGAATCTAATGTTACCATCACCTCGGAAGCTGTTTTATTACATAAGATTTGGGGAACTGACAAAACCAGACCTTTATATAAGGTGGAAAATTATCTCCGTTCTCAACAACGAGAACATGGGGGTTGGGAATTGTTTTATGGTGATGGTGGGGATTTAAATACAACTGTAGAGGCTTATATGGCATTAAGGTTGTTAGGTGTACCTGTTACAGATCCCGCATTACTGAAAGCGAAGTCTTTGATTTTAGCCAAAGGTGGTATTAGTAAAACTCGCATTTTTACCAAGTTACATCTAGCTTTAATTGGCTGTTACAATTGGCGCGGACTGCCTTCATTGCCACCTTGGGTAATGTTGCTACCCGATAATTTTTTCTTCAATATTTATGAACTTTCCAGTTGGGCGCGTTCTAGCACTGTGCCATTATTAATTGTCTTTGATCAGAAACCAGTTTTTAAAATTGATCAACCAATTAATTTAGATGAATTATATGCTGAAGGTGTAGAAAATGTACTTTGGCAACTACCAAAAAATGGTGATTGGTCGGATATTTTTAACATTCTCGATGATGGCTTTAAATTAGCAGAAAGTTTGAATTTTGTACCTTTCAGAAATGAAAGTATTAAAGCCGGAGAAAAATGGATTTTAGAACGGCAAGAAGTTACAGGTGATTGGGGGGGAATTATTCCCGCAATGTTAAATTCTCTGTTAGCTTTAAAGTGTTTAGATTATGATGTGAATGACCCAATTATAGAACGGGGTTTAAAAGCAGTTGATAATTTTGCTATTGAAATAGAAAATAGTTACTCTGTACAACCTTGTGTTTCTCCTGTATGGGATACAGCTTGGGCGATTCGGGCTTTAATTGATTCAGGGTTTTCCCCAAATGATGCTGCTATTGTCAAAGCTGGAGAATGGTTAATAGAGAAACAAATTCTCGATTATGGTGATTGGAACGTCAAAAATAAGCAAGGGAAACCCGGTGCTTGGGCGTTTGAATTTGACAATCGTTTTTATCCCGATGTGGATGATTCGGCTGTAGTTGTCATGGCTTTACATCAGGCTAAATTACCAAATGAGGAACTGAAAAAACAAGCTATTAATCGGGCTTTAAATTGGATTGCGACGATGCAATGTAAACCAGGAGGTTGGGCGGCTTTTGATATTAATAATGATCAAGAATGGCTTAATTCTGTCCCTTATGGTGATTTGAAAGCGATGATTGATCCGAATACTGCTGATGTCACAGCTAGAGTATTAGAAATGTTGGGTGCTTGTAATTTATCCATTCAACCAAATAATTTAGAAAAAGCTTTAGATTATCTTTTGCAGGAACAAGAAACAGAAGGTTGTTGGTTTGGACGTTGGGGTGTAAATTACATTTATGGAACTAGCGGTGTTTTATCGGCTTTGGCTGTAATTAGTCCTTTAAAATATGCTGGAAACATCAATCAAGGTGTTAATTGGTTGGTGAAAATTCAAAATACTGATGGTGGTTGGGGAGAAACTTGTTTTAGTTACAATGATCCTAGGTTGAAAGGCAAAGGTGACAGCACAGCATCCCAAACTGCATGGGCTTTAATTGGGTTAATAGCAGCAGGTGAAGCTACGGGAAAATTAGCTTTTGATAGTATTGAAAAGGGGATTAATTACCTGTTAGAAACTCAAAAATCAGATGGTACTTGGGATGAATCATACTTTACTGGTACTGGTTTTCCTTGTCATTTTTATTTGAAGTATCATCTGTATCAGCAGTATTTCCCGTTAATAGCTTTGGGTAGATACAGCAAGTTAGGAACGCAGATGAACGCAGATAAACGCGGATAAATTGGGATTTGATTAAATAGTAGTGATAAGGATTCAAATGAGGTACAAAGGTCCCCAAATTCTTAGAAAATTCGGGGATCTTGTTGTTGATAACTAATTTAGAATCGCTATATAGAAATGATATTACATTTGTGAAAAAAATTAGGTATTGTGGTATTATAAGGTGTGGTTCGGCAAGCTCACCAACCACGTCAGATATTATAAATCTGTTTATTGATAGAATTTATGCAGTCTGATGCACTCTAGGTATCTATTTGGATTTGTGAATATAACAAGGAGATATTATATCTATCCATAGGTATATTTCTATCTACTTCTTTAGCACGAAGTTAAGTTAATCATTAAAGTTTAGACTAGAGTAAATTTACCATTGCAAAGCCACTTTTAGTTTTTAATATTTAATTATGAGTTAGGGTGATAAACCATCATAGTTGTAAATCCTCTCACTCATAATTATTTTGTTTATAATCCAAATTATTGGAGATAAAAAATGGAATATACCGAGTTTATTACCCATGTCCAAACTTTAGCACAATCAGAATCTCGTGAAGAAGTAGAAGTTGCTACCCGTGCTACTTTGGAAATTATTAAACAAATTATTCCTAGTGATGAAAGAGAAGAATTAGCAGCACAAATTCCCCGGGAGTTAGGAGAATATTTGCGAGGTAGTGAAACAGAACCTATTCAGTCTTTTCATTTACAGGAGTTTATTGAGCGAATTAGTCAAAAAGAAAGTGTATCACCCACTATATCTATTATTCATGTGCGGGCTGTTTTTGCTGTTTTGCAAAATGCTATAACTCCAGAGAAGTTTCGCAAATTCTATGATTATTTTTCCCATGACTATGAGGAATTGTTTAATATATCAATGATAAATCGAATCTCTGTTTAGCATTGTAGAGACGTTCCGGTGGAACGTCTCTAATTTATTTAGGACGGACTTAGATAGAATTGGTATTAGGATATATTTACAAACTTAAAATTTAAGATACTCGATTTTAATAATAAATTGAGTATCTTTTTGGTGAGAAATAATTTAAAATTACCATAGATGCAAAATAATCAAAGTTAACGTTAATTTCGTCAATTATGCTGACTTTTACCCAACGCAAAACACCTCATCCTGATCCTATAGTTACTCTCTCTCTTTCACTGACTGCGGAAGAACGGACTCGTAGCCGACATAAATTTACATTAGCAGATGGGAAGGAGGTTTTTTTGCGTTTAGCTAGAGGTACAGTATTACATGATGGTGATATTCTTACAAATGAAACCGAAAGTATTTATATGAAAATTATTGCTAAACCTGAACCTGTTCTCACTGTATTGGCAGAAATTCCTTTATTATTAAGGGCTGCATATCATTTAGGAAATCGTCATGTAGCTGTGGAAATTACTCCCACTTATTTACGCTTATCTCCAGATGCAGTTTTACAAGCTATGTTGACACAATTAGGATTAGAAATTAAAGAGGAAATTGTACCTTTTAAACCAGAATTAGGGGCTTATGGAAATCACTCTCACTCATAGCCATTTTTTAACGATTTTACAATTAGCAAGTCCCGCTTTACCTGTTGGCGCTTATGGCTATTCGGAAGGGTTGGAAATGTTAGTAGAAAATGGGACTGTTACGAATATAAAAAATCTCCAAAATTGGCTGAAATCTGAATTAATTTATGGTTCAATTCGCTTAGATGCTGCTGTAATAGTCAGGGGTTTTCATGCTGCAAAAAGCAACGATATAGAGGGTTTGAAGCGGTGGAATTTATGGTTATCGGCAGCGAGGGATACGGAGGAATTACGGGCTGCTAATTGGCAAATGGGACGTTCTCTGATGCAATTATTAAGTAAGTTAGAACCAGGAATTTTACCTTTAGTCAATGCTGTGGGTTATCCTAGTAATTATGCGATCACTTTTGCTATAGCTTGCGCTCATTGGGATATAAATATTCAAGCCTGTTTATTAGCTTATTTACACAGTTGGGCGAATAATTTAATTACGGCGGGGATTAAAATTATTCCTCTGGGACAAACTGCGGGACAAGAGTTATTACTGGGTTTACAACCTTTATTAACTACTACTGTAGAGGAAATTTTACTGATAGAGGATGATGATTTAGGATGTTGTAATTGGGGTTTATCTTTAGCAAGTATGCAGCACGAAATCCAGTACACTAGGTTATTTAGGAGTTAAAAATTATGACTGCTTTGAGAATAGGGGTTGCAGGTCCTGTGGGTTCAGGAAAAACAGCTTTGGTAGATGCTTTATGTAAGACTTTGCGGGAAAAATATCAGTTAGCAGTAGTGACAAATGATATCTATACTCAAGAAGATGCTCAGTTTTTAGTCCGTTCTCAAGCCTTAGAAAGCGATCGCATTTTAGGAGTAGAAACGGGAGGTTGTCCCCATACTGCTATCCGTGAAGATGCTTCTATGAATTTAGCCGCCATTGAACAATTAGAAGAGAAATTTACTAATTTAGATTTAGTCTTTTTAGAAAGTGGTGGGGATAATTTAGCTGCTACTTTTAGTCCTGAATTAGTAGATTTAACCATTTATGTTATTGATGTCGCTGCTGGTGATAAAATCCCCCGTAAGGGTGGACCAGGTATTACTAAATCTGATTTATTAGTGATTAATAAAACTGATCTTGCTCCCTATGTAGGTGCTGATTTAAATGTCATGGAACGAGATGCCACAAAAATGCGCGGTGATAAGCCTTTTGTGTTTACAAACCTGAAAACTCAAGCTGGTTTAGGTGATGTGATTCAGTTTGTGAATGCGGCTATTTGTTAATTGTCAGAATTAGGATTTCCGGTTACCGAGCGGAGTCGAAGTACAGGATTAAAGGATTTTCAAAGCTTGTTTATAAGAGTAAAGTTTGGGGATTGGTTAAATATAATATTAACTCTTGACAGCAAAAATAGGTGAATGAGAGCTTACCTCTTTCACCTTGACAACTTAACTCAAATGATTTTCTAACAAAGACGCTATAGCTTCTGGATGAACTTTTTTGTACTGCTTTTTACCTAGCATCAAAACACAATTGGGGGCGCTGCTACAACGCTTTTGACAACCGGTATGTTCTATTGTGACTTTATCCGATAAACCGCGATCGCACAAAGTTTTTTCTAAGTCTGATAATAACCCTTTTCCGCCCCGTTTCATACAACCGGATTTTTGACAAACCATAATCTTGGCTTTAGGTTGAGGAAGTGTTTCTTGCAACAAACAAAAACCAATTGCTTGAATTTGATAAGCGTGCAGTTTCAGTTTATTATTGCGGGGGTTTAATTTACTAATAGCATCTATACGAATTTGTTCCCCAGGCACTAAAGATGAAGCTAGAGAACAACGTAAATTTTTAGGGATTTTAATCTTGATATTACCCTCTGCAATTCCTAGCTGTAAATGTTTATATTTGTTGCTTTTATTGCTAACAAAACCTATAAACTGTCCCTCAATATTCAATTCCGATAATGTCAGATATTTTTCACCCATTTGTGATAACTCAATTTTTTTTCAAGATAAAATAATAAACCCCACTTGGCTGGGGTTAATAATGCTAATAAAGAAGGAAGAGGAAAAAATATCTTTTTACCTTTTACCTTCTTCGCATTTTGCGAAACTTTAAGAAAGGCGTTTAGCTTCCACAGTTAAAGGCAAACTACTTTTATCTGGTAATTCACTAAATTCTAATTCCCAACCATTAGCTAAAGTGAGAATTTTACCTGCGTCACCATCTGTTTGTTTGACTACTTCTTCTTCTAAGTCTTTTTTAGCGACGTAGACAACTAAAGTACCAGCATCATTCATTCGGAGCATTACTTTCATGTTTTTCCTCAGCAGATTCTAGTTCTCTTTTCCGACAACCGATGATGTACCCTGTTTCTAAAAAATGTACAGCATAGATATAATATGCTTGTAAAAATGTACCGATGCTAGATACATAGCCCACATCACCAATTCTTGCTAAAACTTCGCCAATTTCTTTACCAGCAAATGTTCCATCATTTTTGATGAGTTTTTTAACTCGGACTTTTTGACCAATTTCAAAAATGGGTTGTGAGTTCAGTTCTATTTCATCACCTTGCATGGGAATACCTTTTTTCGCTGACTAAATTTAATAATTCTTCTGTAGTGAGACTACGTTTTTTGAGAATAGATTGCTGACGGACTATATCTAAAACAGCTTGAGTTTCTTCGGAATTGAGAAAAATTCCATGCTGTTCTAATAAGTTAGATAATAAATGCCGACCAGAATGTTTGCCTATTACTAAACGTCGTTCCCAACCCACATCTTCAGGAGCATAAGGTTCATAGGTCAGGGGATTTTTCAATACACCATCGGCGTGAATTCCTGACTCATGGGCAAATGTATTTTCTCCTACAATTGCTTTCCAAGGTTGAACATTAGTACCGGAAGCTCTAGCAACTAATTGAGATAGTTCTAATAAGTGGCGAGTTTCAATTCCTAAATCAATTCCATGGATACATTTTAGACCCATAATTACTTCTTCTAATGCTGCATTTCCCGCTCTTTCACCTAACCCATTGACGGTAGTATTTACAGATACAGCACCAGCTTTAATTCCGGCTAAGGCATTAGCAGTTGCTAGTCCAAAATCATTATGGGTGTGAATCTCAATAGGAATTGATAGGGTTGATACTAAATGCTTAACTTTTAGGTGAGTTTTGAAGGGATCAAGTACCCCAACTGTATCACAAAAACGAAACCGAGATGCTCCCCATTCTTGGGCTAAAAGAGCAACATCTTGGAGAAAATTTTCGTCTGCTCTAGAAGAATCTTCGCCACCAACTGATACCCAAAGACCTTGATCTAATGCGAAGCTAATACAGTCTTTTAGTCTTTGTAAACTGACTCGCCATTGACCATGAAATTTAGCGGCAATTTGCACTCCAGACACGGGAATGGCAATATGTACTCGCTCTAGTCCACAGGCTATAGAAGCTTTAATATCTGATAATACAGCGCGATTCCAACCTAATAATTTAGCTTGTAAATCTAAGTTACGAATAGCCACAATGGCACGAATTTCTTCTTCGCCCATGGCAGGAATTCCCACTTCTAATTCATGGACACCTATGGCATCTAGGAATTGAGCGATCGCTACTTTTTCCTCTAAGTTAAAAGCAACACCAGCCGCCTGTTCTCCATCACGTAATGTCGTATCATTAATCATGATTTGATACATTTTGAACATCCCTCTAGCGGAGTTTTCTTGTAATATCTTTGCGCGCTACAATTCCTCTGAGGAGTAGATGTATAATAAATCATTGATGGCGCGAATAAACCATGAATTATGATTTACGATCCTTAATTATTACGCAACTATTTCTATTGCTTCTGTATGCCATGAAACCAAAAATATGTATATTTTTTAAATATTTTTGGTGATGCTATTTGCAAATTTTGTGAGTAATAAATAACCCATAGATACATTAACAAATCCGGTAAAAAATAACATACTTATGCCAGCAATTAGGCTAGTAATCATAATTTTGACCTCTTAACTGATAATTTTTCATCTACTTTAACTAGTGCAACACGGCGTAATTTAAGCAACCATTAAAAATACCGAAAAAGCCTGTTTGATCTGCTTTTTTGATTGTTAATTTTTAATTGTTAATTTTTAATTCTGCCCTGCGTTGCTAGGCGTGTTCTGCAAGCCAATCAAAAATTTTATCTAGTTGTTGTAAATCTACTAAACCATATTGCCAAAGCAGCATTGGTAAAGGTCCATGATTGAACTCAGGATGTCGCTTTGCTACCGCAATATCAGCCGTAGAAAGTGCTAGTTCTTTTTGAAGAAATTGCAGTAATTTCCTATCACTACTATTAATCACCATAAAGGGACGAATCGAAATCAATATAAACTACAAGTTATTCCCATAAGCAATAACTAATGGTTTTAGTTTTAGCAAACTGGGTGAACCTAAGCTTAGATGAATTATCTAGAATATGCAAGATAATTTGTGAGTGAACAATGACATAAGAATAATATTGTTGTTGACAATATTTATTCAAAAGTGTGACACAAACAATTCTCTAACCATGTCACCAAGTGATGACGAGAAGCAAAAAATTGCATTAAGGTACTGCGAACAAGAATAGCTTCTTGGAGATTATTAACTTGTACACGCAATGAACCATCCGGGGGACAAGAACAAGAAATCATTAACTCTTGCAACCGATGATAAATACACCATCTATCACCTAAAGGAATATACAAGACTTGTTCACCTATAGTTAAAAAATTACAATTTGGTGACATCAGTAAAATTTACAGAATTGACGTTATTTATCATCTTGGTGATGACTTTTGAGAGTTTGTACTTGTTGTTCTAACTGCTCAATGCGGGAGAGCAAAGAACGAATCACACCTGCCTCTATATCAGGTAATTTGCCATGTTCTAAGGGAGAAAGACGGTGATTTGACTTACGAGAAATAATCCTGCCAGGAATGCCGACTACAGTGGCATCTGGAGGGACATCACGTAGGACAATTGAACCTGCACCGATGCGAACGCGATCGCTAATTTGAATATTTCCTAATACTTTCGCACCTGCACCGACAACAACGTTATCACCCAAAGTAGGATGACGTTTACCGCTTTCCTTACCAGTTCCCCCTAAAGTTACACCCTGATAAATAAGAGCATAATCTCCAACAATGGCAGTTTCACCAATGACAACACCCATACCATGATCAATAAATACACCTTTGCCAATTTTTGCCCCTGGGTGAATTTCAATTCCTGTGAATAATCTTCCTAAATGGGAAATAAACCGAGGAATAAAACTCACTTGATGGAGGTGCAACCAATGGGCAAAACGATGTAAACATAGAGCATGAAATCCAGGGTAACAAAAGACTACCTCTAACCAATTACGCGCTGCTGGATCACGCTCAAAAATGATCCGAAAATCACTGATTAATAGACTCCAAAAAGATTGAGAATCTTTATCTTTTTTGAGGGTTGTATTTACAGTTTCGGATTTACTGATACTGTTTAAAGACTGTTGCATCGGTACTGTTAGATTAAAATAGCTTGTCCTGTTTTCATGCTTATATCAGATCAGTTTGCAGCCGACAAAATCAGTAACACCGATTAGATTTATTAAATTTATTAGGTTTGTACTCAATAAGTTTAAACCCCTATTTAACAGAACTTTACATTTTCTGTTGAGGTAGGGGTACTAGCTTTTTATCATAGGGGTACTGGTATTTTTAGCTGATGGTTTCAGCTTTTGTGTACTCGAAATAAATTCCTTAACCTGTAAGACTTTGCAGCTATTTAGGCAAGATATTTGAAGATATGTTAAGTTGTACTCATGGCTTCAAAATCGTTGCTTTGATGACAGTAAATATAGATTTTATGTATTACCTAATACTATTATTATTTTATGGGTTTGCTAGATGAAAGCTGGATTTCTTTATTTTGTTTTATGCTTTGTTAGCTGTATGTAGAAACACCAGATCCCTGACTTCTTTTATTAATTGTGTCCATAAATGATAAATTGATCACAGAAGTCGGGGATCTAGATATAAAGGAGGGCTATAGTTGAATACTTACGGATTTACAGGATGATAAGATCCATGTTAAATTTATGTAAAAAAACAGACGTAATTTCCTGAAATTCCCCAAAATGTGAACAATAAATAACAGCAATTATGCAATTATCTACTCTCACTAATTCATTAGACAATTTTCTGCAACAACCCAATATTGAAGCCTCTCCAGCTTGGGAGTTTATCCAGGGAAAAGTCCAGCAAAAACCCATGCCAACGCTGTTTCATTCTCGCCTCCAACGTAACCTTGTTAACGCCATCAATAACCAAACTACCGCCTACGAAGCTATTCAAGAATTGCGGTGTGTTGTACCTCCCATGTCTCCTGTACCTGATATTTCGGTTGTTAAGAGCGAACGTCTTACTGATGAAGATGGACCCCTACAAGGTTCACCAGACTGGTTAATTGAAATTCGTTCCCCCGATCAAAGTACATTAGATATACAACAAAAAATCCTGCATTGCTTGAGTAATGAGACACAACTTGCTTGGTTAATTGATATTAAAAAAAAGCAAATTTGGGTGTGGGAAAATCAAGAATTACCACTGATTTATGCTGACAATGATACACTCCCCACTTTGGATAATATTTTAGAATTAACTGTTGCAACTGTGATGGCAATGACTCAGCAAAGATGATTTATTAACAGATGTATTAATAATCGTGGTATACTCAAAAAAGTGATTAACACCACAAGACTTATGTTAAAAACAGTCGAAGGTATTTATCGAGACGGACAGATTGAATTTACCGAAATACCGGAAAATGTCAACAATAGTACCCAGGTTCTCATTACTTTGTTATATTTACAATTCGAGACACGATAGTATCTGTTTTATATGTTCGTCATGCTGCTCAAGCACTTATGACAGTTGATGATTTAGAAGATTTAGTTTAGCATTGTTCTAATTAAATCATTTTTTTTGCGATCGCTGTAGACATCGCACATCACAGGAGATCAAGAAATCGCTCAACATCAGTGTGGGCTTGTTTCAAAATATGGGCAAGAGTAGAGCGTTTAACAAGTTTATGAGCCAGAACTGTCAATTTAAGAACTTCATCAGTCAGTTCTTTTTCTAATCGAATGTGGCTACCACGTTGACGAACCACAACCCATCCATCTCGTTCTAGAGCAGCGATGATTTTAGTGTATGGAAGGCTGGGAACTTTTGTCATAGAACCAACTCTCGAACAATAATACCTTCCCTCAAGGAAAATTCATTTTCTATAGGTTCAAGATATAACTCTATAGCTTCTTTAATATTTGCTAATGCCTCATCAACATTTTCCCCTTCACTGATACAACCAGGTAAGGAGGGAACATAAACGGTATAACCACCTTCATCACTAGGTTCTAGAATTACTCTTAGCTTCATATTTTTACATCCATATATCTTCATTACAATTTTAATTTTAGCTTGTTTAGATTTTATAGTTCTGGATGAAGTAAACGAATAAAGCCTTCTTGCTCAAAGTGTCTATCTGTTGTTAATGCTTCCTTAATACGACGTTCACGCATCAATACAAAGCTGATAGAGTCGCATAAAGAATAACTTTTATCCTGTCTGATCATCAATAGATCAATTGCTTTTCGATACAATGATTCATTAATCCAAACGGTTTCAATATCTGGATTATCCAATAAATCAATCACGAAAGCAAGTATAGATGAGCGAGGAAAGCGTCTAGCATTGGCTAAAGCAACATATTCAGCGATGATATAACTATGAGTTACCTTAACTGTAGCCTTTTGATATGCAATACACGCTAGACTATGAAGTGGCTCAGTGGGATAATGTAAACAAAGTAACCCGGAGGTATCAATTAACATTAACCCTCCTGGTGGTTATTAGCATACTCTTTCGCTAAATCTGCATCAATGCTTTCATTATCAATATTTGTACTATTATGAATATTGAGTGTGCCAAAATGACGCTCGAATTTTGCCTGTGCTAATTCTTTTTGTGCATCTGTAGATACTGGCAAAACTTGACTAAAATGTTGTTCTAGCAATGCCGTTGCTAAACTTTCGGGAGAAATACCGACATTATTAGCTTGTTGCTGAATAGCGATCGCTATTTTATCACTTAGTTCCAGAGTTAGAATTTGGCTCATAATAGGATACTCAAGAATTAATGTTATTATAACATTGATTGCGTACAGAGGAAAAAGGCAAAGAAAAAATCACAGTGGAAATTAAAAGCTTTATTATTCCGATTCTACCTGTTTAATTATCTCTAAAGGTAACTCTAATACCTCTGCGATTTGTTCATCACTTAAACCTTGGATCTATGGAAATACGCTTGAGCAGTTCTGGTTCTATCATATTTTGTTTTGTTTATAAAATAGTGATATAATTAGAGGCAATAATTGTCTTAATCATACTATGTCCATTAACATAATCAAAGAACATATAGAAATTACTCCCGGTATTTGTGGAGGAAAACCTCGCATTGCTGGACATCGGATTCGAGTTCAGGATATTGTGATTTGGCACGAACAAATGGGAATGTCACCTGATGAAATTCTCTATCATTATCCTAGTATTACCTTATCTGATGTCTATGCTGCTTTAGCTTACTATCATGATCATCGAGAAGAAATTAGACAACAAATATCAGAATCAGAGAATTTGATTAAAGAAATGCAAGCACAGACTCCTTCCATTTTGCAACAAAAACTGAAACAGCGCAATGACAGAAAGAATTAAGTTCCATTTAGATGAAAGTGTAAGTAATGCAATTGCGTTAGGTTTACGTCGCAGAGGAATTAATGTGACTACAACTTCAGAAACCGGATTAATTGGTGTATCAGACAAAGAACAAATTGCTTTTGCTTTATCTGAAAACCGGATTTTGATAACTCATGATGATGATTTTATCATGCTTCATCGTAGTGGTATAAATCATGCAGGAATTACATATTGTGATCAAAAACGTCGTTCAATTGGTGAAATATTAAATACTTTAATTCTGATTTGGGAAACACTTGAACCGGAAGATATGAAAAATCAACTTGAATTTTTGTGAAAATTAACTCGCTTTTGATTCCAAGTCTTCAATTTCAGAGATATCTAATATATTAATAGGTGGATGGTTGGGAAATTCAACAACAACACGCAACTTACCACCCATATCAACAATTTTTATGATGTTACATGGGTTTATGTCTTTTAAATCACAATTTCAGCAAAAATTAATAATCAATCTTTTTATCCATCAATCACCCGCACATAAATAGCCCGTGCTATTTCCCGATCTATAGTCATAGATAAACTACCACATTTAATCACAAACGTAGGAAATTGCTGTTCTACAGTAATGGTAGTTCCTGTTTTAATACCCAGGGAAATTAGCTTTTTCCTAATTAGCTCATCCTGAGATTGACAAACTGTGACTATACCACAATCTCCAGATTTTAGCAATTCTAAAGAACAACCCATAACACTAAAAGGACTAAACATTGTATTCTCAAAATATAAAGTGAAAATTGAAATGATGAAAGATGATAAACATCCTCCATCATTTTTAAAGTAGGGGTTTAGCATTGCTAAACCCTAATATTGTATTAAGCAAGATAAGGTTCTTGGTGGGTTTTGATTGTGCAGTTAGAACGAGGATAGGTAACACACAACAGGGCAAAACCTTTCTCCATTTGCTCATCATCTAGGAATGATTGATCGTCCTGATTGATTTCACCTTCAACAACTTTACCTACACAGCTAGAGCAAGCGCCAGAATGACAAGAGAAAGGTAATTCAATACCAGCTTCTTCTGCTCCTTCTAGAATTGTGGTGTCTTCATCAATTTCAACTGTGGTGTCGAAGCCTTCTTTTTTGCTGATCAATCTGACTTGATAGGAAGCCATTTTCAAAGTTCTCCTCAAACGTAAATGAAGTGGAATGTTTGAAATGAATTAAGTTTCTCAGGCTGCATTTAAAATCAAGGATCTAAGTTTTGAACTTTACCTTAGAAATATGCAACTTATTGGCCGCAAGGTACACCTGTAGGGGAACAGTCACCTGCTTTAAAAGATTTGCCACAACCGCAGGTATCAGTTGCATTGGGATTGGAAAACTTGAAGCCGCTATCCATGACTCCCTCAACAAAATCAACTACCACACCTGCTAATAAAGGCGCACTTTTAGCATCAATGTAAATCAACACATTTCCTTGTTGACTTACCACATCATCTGGTTGGGGCTTACTTGTAATTTCAATACCATACTCATAGCCATTGCAACCACCGTCTTTAACCGAGATGCGGACACCTTTTTTAGCGTCTTCGGTTGCAGAACCTTTTAAAAATGCCCGCAGACGAAATTCTGCCTTTTCTGTTAAAGTAACAGTCATTTTGTTTCCTATTCTGTAGCGAATATTCTGATTTGGGATGTGGATTTTCAAAAAAGTGGTACTTTACACCGTCGCAGTTTGAGATTGGGAATATCTCCAAGGGGCAGTGTTACCGCAGACTGGACAATTGCGATCGCGGTGAGAACGACGTTTAGCAAATTCCATTCTGTTCAAGTCAATTGTGAGCAATTCTGATAACAGTGGTTGACTAAAACCAGTAATGAGTTTCACCGCTTCCAGTGCAGTCAAACAAGCCAAAGTCCCAGAAACCGCCCCTAAAACTGAAAACCCCCGCCGATCCCAATCCGGCTTTTCTGGAAATAGGCAGGATAAACAAGGCGTGACACCAGGAATAATCGTGGTGAGGTAAGCCTCCATACCATCCATCGCCGCCTCTACCATGGGCTTACGCCAACGTACACAGGCTTCATTTAACAAATTGCGTTCAGTGAAGTTGTGAGCGCAATCCAAAGCCATATCCGCCGACTGCACCAACTCATCAACATTTTCAGCGGTAATGTAATCGTGAACCACGTCCACTTGGACATCAGGATTGATGGCTTTTAGTGTTTCCTGGGCTTTGAATACTCTGGGTTTACCCACCCAGTCGTCAGTCATCAAAATCTGACGATTCATGTCATCTAGCCGCAAATCTCCACCCCGGACTAGGATTAGCCGCCCAACGCCCGCTACTGCTAAGTAAAGCGCCGCCGTACCGCCTAATCCACCCACACCCGACACCAAAACAGTCGCTGATTTCAGGCGCTTTTGAGCTAATTCGCCAAAATTAGGAAGCATCATTTGGCGACTATAGCGTTCTAATTCGGTAGGCGTGAGGTTGATCACTTTTTAACTCCTAATCTGAAGTGATTTCTGTTAGGGTGACTACATTTTTGGGCTTATCATTAAACACTTTGAACAACTTTTGTTCATGGGGTGTTGATTCTATAAACACCTGATAAGCTTGCTGTAAAGCCAAACAATATTTCTCTAATCTTTCTTGTTCATTGAGATGGGGCTGACTATCATCAATTTGACTCATGAACTGAGAAAATTTCTTCAAAATATGCAAACGATTGACGTTCACAAATTTGGGATCGTAAGGTAGATTAAAAAAGATAAAAAATTCTTCTGCATCTACGAGTTTTTTGAACTCATCAATATTGGTACTCATTTAGAATTCTCCATTTTTTTGAGTTGCTGCTTGAGTCCATCTAACTGACAGTAGATTTCATAAGTTTCAGCAGCAACATCCATAAGTTTTTGGTAGTCTGTGGGCAGTCCTTCTGCTAAATCATGCAGATCCATTTTCATTTGACCTGCTTTACTGTTTAGCTTTTTAATCTTGGTTGTGATTTCTTCAATGGTCATGGGTAATTGGTAATAGGTAATTGGTAATTTTTGCCTAGTCCCTAATTACAGTTTTCCAACTTCAGGGAAACGCTTGGCTAAATCAATACCTTTTTCCACAAACTTTGATCCTTCTTCCTCTAATTTCTCAAAGGAATCAAAACCAAACCGATGGGCATCACGTAAGGTTTTGACAGCTAATAATAAGCGTCCAGAAAATACTAAAGCCCAGCCAAAACCCTCATGTCCTAATTCCACAACCACATTAGCAAGGAGTCCGGTTTCCTTTTCAATACTGGCAGCTACCGCCCGATAAAAGGCATTGATACGAGAAATTGTGGCGGGATCAATTTCACCTTCAATGGAAATTTCTCGTTTCTTTTGTTTAGTAACAATATAGGGTTTAAGGATTAATTCATCAGACCAATTCCGATAAAACCCATAGCTATCTTGCGCCCGAATTTGTTGAACTAATGACTTTTGGAAAGGAGTTAAAACTAGCTCTGTATTTTTACCAGTGCCATTCACATCATTTGTACTCATACTGTTGCTTCGTTCTCAAGTTCTTCTGCAAAACTGGGTTTTTTCTGTTGTAAGGCTTTCCGCAACCAAGGTGGAGGATTACCTTTGAGAGTTTTAACTAATTTGTCGAGAATTTCGGCAATCTTTTCCTCTTCAGATTTAGCCTTAACTGGGGTTACACCCTTCTTAATTAAACGGGCGGCTGCACTACCACCAATAGCGACAACATAAACTATTGTGCAATCATTTAGAGCCTGAAGTTTGGGGGTAATTTTATCTTCATTACCATCTTCTTTCAAATCACCTTCAAACTTCAAAGTTTCTAAGAATTCATATCCGTTGTCAGAAATTTCATAGACATCAATTTCCTTAGCCCAACCAAAGTGAGCATTAACATGAATTCTGTCAGTTGTCGTAAAAGCAATTTTCACTTTCATTTGTCCTTTGTTTGAACACAGGTTAAACGGATTTGAGGATTACACGGATTTAAGTTCTTAGTAGTAGGTTGGGTAGAACGAAGTAAAATCCAACAAACTTACCCAAATGTTGGGTTTCGTTCCTCAACCCAACCTACTTTTGACTAATTACTGATGACCATTGGTTCATCATTGTTGATTCTTCGTGTTCTATAAATAGGTTGCCCATGCCGAAAAGAAGCTCGATAGTACCGCGATAGCCTACTTTGGTAAATAGCCCATTTCCTAATCGGTCATAGATGGGAATACCTAAACGATAGAGAGGAATTGAGAGACGTTTAGAGATGGTATTTAGGTTAGAATTACCAATCAATAAATCAGAACCTATTGCCAATTTTTCAAAATCTTCTAAATCGCCAATGGTGACATTTTGAATGGGAAGATGTTCCAACAAAGGGGAACGAGTGGTGGTGACGGCGTTATGAATTTCTGCCCCCATTGATTGCAAAAATCCTACCATTGTCCACAACAAATCCGGTTCTAAAGCTAAAGATACTCCTTTAGAACTAAAATAAAAGTGAGTATCTAACATTGCGTCTTGCAATTGCCGACGTTGGCGACGATATTTTTCAGGAACGGGATTTCCACTTAATAAAGATAATTTTTGCAGAAATTGATCTACAGGTTCTAATCCTGTTAAATCTCTAAATACTTGATAGCTTGTTCCGAAGCGGTCTTCTAAAATTTTCGCCGCCCCTAACATACTTTCACCTAATGCTAAGGTAAAAGCGGAACTACCTAAAGAACGCAATTGTTTGAGAGTTGTACCACTAGCAGTTATAGGAGTATAACCATCTTCTAAATGTCCATCTAAAGAAGCTCCCAAGTCAGGAACAAATATTGGTTCTAGACCAAAAGCTGTTACTATTTCTCGAATTTCTTGGACATCTCCAGGGGTGAGGGCAGAACCGGCTAAAATTGTGATTTGTTCGGGTTTAATTCCCCCAGCTTTAGGAATTTCTTTAACTATACTTTCGACTGCAACTGCAAAACCGTCTTGCAATGCACCTTTAAAGTCGGGAGTAGGAGCAAAAATAATGGCTAAATGATTAAGTTCAGGATGACGTTCTCGAATATCTTTCAAGAACATTTCCATATCATCGCCTCTAGTTTCTGTTAAACCAGTAGTACATAAACCAATTATTTCTGGTTGTACTTTTTCCACTAAAGTGAGAATAGCTTGTTCTACATTTTCCTCACCACCCAAAATAGTAGTAACTTCCGTCATGGCGGTAGTAGCGAGGGGAATTGCTTCCCGAAAATGTCGAACTAAAACCACTTTTGCAAAGGCTGTACAACCCTGAGAACCATGAAATAAAGGCATAGTTCCCTTCAAACCCAAGAAGGCTAAAGAAGCGCCTAAAGCCTGACTTTGTTTGAGGGGGTTTACAGTCACAGACTTTTCTGGAATGATTGCGATCGCCATAAATTAATCTTTCATAAATTATCAACTTCTGAACATCTAACAATCTTGTGGCATGGGCTTCTAGCCCGTCCAAAAGCAGGCAGGATGCCTACCCCACAAGAATTAACAAGATATTTCTTCCTTTGCGCCTGGAGCGTCTGTGCGTGAGACAATTACTCCCAAGGTGCTGGTTTACGAATTTGCTCCCACACGGGGCTATATAAGGCTTCAGTCAACTCCCGCGCCATTTCCACCATGCCCACATAACCCGCATAGGGATGATGACGTTCTTGGTTAATATCTAAAAAGGGAATTCTGGCTTTGAGAGCAGTATATTGATTTCTGCCCCCAGCAATAAGCATATCTGCGTTAGTTTCGGCAATTAATTTCAGGAGTTCGGAGGCGTTCCCCTTCTCCAACATAATGCCATCATTGCCTAACAAATTTTTAATTTTCGCTTTATCTTCTTCTGTACTTTTGCGGGTACTTGTGGCTACAACTTCAATTCCCAAATCTTTGGCGGCGGAAATAATTGACCAACTTTTGACACCACCGGTATAGAGAACAATGCGTTTTCCTTTTAATTTGGCTCGATAGGGAGCAAGGGCAATATCTAAGGCCGCAGTTTCTTCTGCAATGAGTTTTTCTGTCCGTTCCTGCAAATCAGCATCACCTAATTTAGCAGCTACAGTTCGCAAACAACGGTTAATATCTTTAATTCCATAAAATGACTCTTCAATGTAAGGAATTCCATAACGTTCCTCCATTTTTCGCGCCATATTTAAGAGCGCCCGTGAGCAAATCATGACATTTAATTTAGCCCGGTGAGCATAGCGCACTTCTGCATAGCGAGCATCACCAGTAATTTTCGATAAAACCCGAATTCCTAACTTTTCAAATAAAGGTAAAACCCCCCACATTTCCCCAGCAATATTGTATTCACCAATCAAATTAATATCGAATGGTGTGGTATATTCAGGTTCAGCAGTACCAACTACATAATCTAATAAAGCTTCACCACCAAAGCGATTACCTAAGTTTTTACTGCCAATAAATCCGGGAGCAATGACAGGAATAACAGGAGTTCCAGTTTTTTCGGCTGCTACCTTGCAAACTGCTTCCATATCATCACCAATTAAGGCTGTAACACAAGTAGCATAAACAAAAACTGCCGCAGGTTTGTGGCGTTCATTAACTTCCAAAATTGCCTTATAAAGCTTTTTCTCACCACCGAAAATTACATCGTTTTCACCCACATCGGTAGTAAAACCTGTTTTATAAAGCATGGGTCCAGAAGACAAACTTCCACGACTGCCCCAGGAATTGCCAGCGCAAGCAATGGGACCATGTACTAAATGAGCAGCATCGGTAATAGGAACTAATGCTATCATCGCCCCATCAAATGCACAACCTCCTTGAGCAGTACCAGGTTGAGCTTGTTGGGTACAGGATTTATTTTTCTTTTCTCCTTGTTTTTTTTGATTATGTTCGCATCCTGATTCATTTAGTAATTCGTTAATTTTACTTTGAGTGACTTTCATTTTTATTCTCGCCTAGATGGAATTTATTAACGTTACAAATCTTGTTGGAAATCTATCATCAAGATGATGATTTTCACCACATTAATTCAATTTAAGAAATTACTTGCGGAATACAGCTATGAGCATAGATTTCTTATTTTGTGCCTAGATTGGTAAACACAACAGAAATTGCTGTAATATTAAATAGGTGAGATGTTTCTCACAAATAATTTAGGATGAACACAGGAGATAACAAATATAATAATTCTAATTCCCGGAAAATAATCAAGTTTATATACTTAGTTGGTACTTGATTTTAGATTTACTATAAACTCTGATTAACATAATATTTGCACAGATAAACTTTCAAAAAAGATATGTATTTATCTGTATTTTCTGGGATGAGATTTTCATAACTTATGGTTTTGCAAGTAATAAGAGATAAATTATTGTATATGAAAGAATTAAGAATACAGAAAAAAATTTCATGTTTGCGGACATAAGCTATGAGTTAGGTCAAATCCGGCACAAAATCCTCAAAAAGATTAACTTTGCTGGAACTTATGGAAAATTCATCCGTCAGGTAGAGGAAAGGAAGAAACTACATAGATTAGGAACTGGAGATGGGGAATGGGATTTGAGGTAAAATTGCCTACATCCCAGTCCCCTTTGTTTATTTTCCTGGTGAGGATGGGGAAACCCCACCCTGAAAGATATTCCTAGCGAACCAAGTCGTAAGAGATATCGGTCTTACCAGCAACGTTGGTGGTGCGGTCAATTTCTTCAAAGATTGTGTTAACAACCCAGTTCAACAAGTTGATTACACCTTTGTAACCAATGGTTGTATAACGGTGGTAGTGGTGACGATCCATGATAGGATAACCAATTCTTACTAAAGGTACACCACAATCACGCCACAGGTACTTACCGTAGGAGTTACCGATTAACAAGTCTACGGGTTCGGTGAACAACAAGGAACGTAAGTGCCATAAGTCCTTACCACCCCAGATTTTAGCATTTCTACCGAATTCGCTAGAATCTAGAAGAGCTTGCAATTCTTTTTCAAATTCTTTGTTGGTGTTGTGAACCAAAATGTGTACAGGTTCAGCACCTAATTCCAACATGAAACCAACTACGCTGTAAACTAAGTCAGGATCACCGTAGATAGCGAAGCGCTTACCGTGAACCCAAGCATGGGAGTCAGTCATAGCGTCAACTGCACGACCGCGCTCAATTTCCAATTCTTCAGGAATAGCTTTACCAGTCAATTCGCTGACTTTCATCAAGAATTCATCAGTTCCCTTGATACCCCAAGGACGAGCGACTGCAACTGTTTGACCCCATTCTTTAGCAATGTATTCACAGGTCTTGGTTAGGGAGTAGGATTGAAGGGCAACAGTAGCCTTAGCATTGATGGAATCTGCTGCATCTTCTAACTTAGTACCACCGGGATACATATTGAATTCACCATCGTTAGGTGAGTCAACGTAATCGCTGGTGTCAGAAAGAACGGTGTAGTTAATACCCATCAAAGAAGCAATCCGCTTTAATTCGCGGGTGTTTTCTGCGTAGGTATCAAAACCGGGCATGAAGTTGATTTTGCCATTGCTGGTGGATTTCTTCTTACCTTCGGTTAAGGCAGAAAGAATACCCTTCATCATGTTGTCGTAGCCGGTGATGTGAGAACCAACAAAGCTAGGAGTGTGAGCAAAAGGTACTGGTAAATCTTGAGGAACTGAACCAGCGTTTTTAGCGTTGGTGATGAATGCCCCTAAGTCATCACCGATAACTTCTGCCATACAGGTGGTGCAAACAGCGATCATTTTTGGCTTGTACAAAGCATAAGAGTTAGCCAAACCATCAATCATGTTTTGCAGACCACCGAAAACCGCAGCGTCTTCTGTCATGGAAGAAGAAACGCCAGAGAATGGTTCTTTATAGTGACGGGTTAAGTGTGTACGGAAGTAAGCAACGCAACCTTGAGAACCTTGAACGAAGGGAAGAGTGCCTTCAAAACCCACAGCAGCGAGCATAGCACCTAAAGGTTGACAACCTTTAGCGGGGTTAACGGTTAAAGCTTCACGAGCAAAGTTCTTTTCCCGGTATTCCCAGGTCTTTGTCCAATCTGCAACACGTTGAACTTCTTCAGGAGAGTGACCGTTTTCAAATTCCTTCTTGTTTTGGAATAGTTGTTGATATTCTGGCTGGTGGAATAGCTCAACGTGGTCTTGAATATTTTCTGGATTCTGAGGCATTTCTAGTTCTCCAAGCTTGCTGTGTGTTCTGTTTGTGTGTGGTGAGGTAGTTTTCCTTGCCCGTTTTTGGTGGAGAGTGGGAAATGTGGCTCAAAATTCAAAATGCAAAATTCAAAACTGAGAATTTTTAATTTTGAATCTAGAATTTCCCACTCCCCAAGCTTTACCGGTACGGGCAGGTTTGCCCCTACTTTATTTCTCTAGACTGCTGCTTTTGCTCTTAGTGCTTTCTTGGCAGATTTGTTCCAGGGAGCGCCGATTAATCCCCAAGTTGGGCTGTTGAGTGCCAAATCCATGTCACGAGCGAAGATTGCGAATCCGTCGTAACCGTGGTAAGGACCGGAGTATTTATTTTGATGGTTTAATGGTTTTTAATTTTGTCAGAATCAGGATATCCAGGATTTGAGGATTTACAGGATATATAGTAGATTTCATCTAAGTTATGTATATCTCTAGTGGTCAAGATTAATAATTTAAGATAGTAAGTACGGAAGAACCTTTTTTTATAAAATCAGCGTGTGTCTATTTGATTAAAATGTTTTTGTAGTAATGGATGAATAAACCGATAACATCCGCCGTCTCTCTGTAAAAACCTTTGTTTAGTGGCATAATTTAGAAATCTAATATAATTCCAAGGCATATCTCCCTGAAAAGCAATAATGAGACGCAGGGTAAAATGCTGAATGCAAGCTAGTATTCCACCAAATAACCCACCAAACAACACTCCGACTAATCCTCCAACTAATGCAAGATGTATCAGCAATTTATCAGCCTCTTGTATGTTTTCTGAACTCCCAAAGTTGCTTATCATTCCAAATAGTACCATAACTAGTGCTAATAATATACCAGATATTAAGGCAATAAATAGACCATTTTTTGCCGAATTTTTAATACCCTGATTAACTATTGTTCTTTCTTCTATCTGTAGCTCAATACCTCGCAAATTACGTAAAAACTTATCAAATATTACATTAAGAGGAATTACAAAACCAAAAATTCCTTTTCCTAAAGACCAACTTACTGATATCAAATTATAAATTCTTTCAGAATTAATATTAGTGATGTTACTAATAGAAGAAATCAATGTACCTATGATTCTATCTTTTAATCCTGCCAATCTAACGGCATCTACTATTTCTATCCAGGGTATTTTAATAGTTTCAACTGGTTTTATTTCTGCATTTAACCAACTAGTTATCAGTCCCATTATTATACTTATTAGGATACTTAATATTATCCAAAGAGGATTATTTTTTGAATCATAGATAGATTTACAAAAAGAAATATATATTAATAAAAAGAAGAAAATAATTATTCCAATCACTAATCCAACTATAGTATGATATATTCTTTTTTCATTATTTGTTATTAACCAATCGTTAGGTTGAATTTTTTCAATTAATAAATAATTGCTAGATTCATTTTTAAACTTCATCGCTAAATTTTTAAGCCATATTTTTGCTTTTCTACTTGTGATTTGTTGATCATCTTTTAATCCTGTTATATAATAATCAAATAAAATTCCTTTATCATTAGGAAAACTTGTCCATATTTTTATAATTGATTCTTTTTCGGGAATGTTTAACATCATAAATAAAAATAGGGGTTTTTCTATTAACTCCAAGATGTGGTTTTTATCTTCAATAATTTTCCATAATTTGGAATGACCTATGGCTACCAGATAGTGGTTAATTTGTACTTTAGTTAAAGGATGTAAATAAATTGCTCCATTTAATTTAAGCTGAGGATTATTTTTATATCCACCTTCGGTACTGCATACAACCAAGTAATCTATTAGAGGTTGTGTCATCGACAGAAAATCATTAATAGCTTTTACACATTTATACTGTCGAGATTTATCTAGTTGATCTAGATCATCTAACAATGGTATAATTTGACGATTTTTGAGTAAATTAAATGCACTTTTATCGTTAAGAGGATAGGAATCTACCAATTGATTTACTAGCCATTTTTCCATCTTTTGGTTATCCCAAGATGAAAGACTAAATATCACTGGAATAGGTGTATTTGAATCATTTTTAGCTTTATCAACCAAAGATTTACTTAATTCTAGTAAAGTTGTAGTTTTACCAGAACCATGCTCACCGAGAATCAGTAAACGACCTGAATGCTTCCAAAAAACTTCTATAATATTTTGCTCACAAGCTTGATAAGGATTATTCCTATTTGATGGAATATAAGCCATATTTTTTGACCTAATTAAATCGGGCTTTAATTGTTTTAATAGATTAATCGGTTTACCGTCAGGAAAATATGGATCAAGGAAAGGATCAACTGTGTTACTTATCATGTTTAGTAGTGTTTCCCGACTACTTGAAGGTCTTGTTTTATTATTATCTGTAATTTCTTGACAAATAGCTTGTAAACTTAGATTTTCAGGGTTTTCTTCATACGCAGAGGTAATTAAATCTTGAATCCATCCTTTAGCAATTGCTACCTTTACTAAATTAAAAACAATCTCTTCTAAATTAGCTCCTCCAGCAATTCTATCTAAATTTTTATCCAATGAGTTTAATAACATTTGTTCTAGTAAGAATTTACTTGGAAAAGCATCAATTAAAGCTTCTCGTAGTTTTTTATGTTGTTTATTTGATAATTTCATAATTTCATATTTCATAATTTAATCTCCCTATACAACTAATTATTTTTGGTTTCTTGAGCAGGATTAATTAAGGGAATAATTAAGTTATACAGAATCAATGAAATTGATCCATAAACAGGATTATAAAAACTCAAAGTATTAAAAGGTTCTCCTAAAGCAAATACCCAAACAATAAAAGCTATAGTAGAAAGGATTATTTGTTTAATTGCTGGTGGTTTTTTGGGGTCAAAGGTTTGCTTGAGAATAGAAACAGAAGTCAGTGCAGTAAAGATAATAAATAAAATCCACAATATAGTATTTGTGGGTATATTACTACTACCTTTAATTAGCCCTGTAATGGCAATCCAAGCACCGACAATTTCCGTAGGAATATATTTAATTAACTTATCAAAATAGCCATCTAACTTTGCTTCTTCACCCTTGGATTGGTATTGATTAGTAATGATTCTGCGTCCCATAGTAACTCCTTAAATTAATTTAAAACAATCTTGTTTTTTAATATATCTTGATAAATAGCAGCAAATAAAATACCCTCTCTAATTGATCCAAAAGTTTTCGCTTTTTGGGCATGATGTAATGCTACTAAATACCAATTTTCATCAAAACAAGGTGAACCACTTGATCCTACAGCCGTTTTATTCACATATTGAACTAAACCACTATTTTGATAAACTCCCGTAATCCCATCTTGACTGACTGATAATTTCATTGAGTTTCCTTCAGGATGTTGTAATACATTAATTCCCATTTTTTCAATAGGTAATTTGTGACTATCCCAACGAGCAGGTTTAATATCTGTTGCTTGAGTAATTTTTGCCTCCACTTGTAATAAAACATAATCTAATTCATCGGTTTGACTAAAGCATAAAATTGGGTTTTGTCTATCTAACTGAAAACATTTACCTTGGGTTTCTAAACCATTATCTGAAGTCAAACAGCCAAATTTTAAACTGGCATTTAAAGCATTATTTTCTAGATTATCTTCATCTCTATATTTTAAAACATGATAATTAGTTAAGACTTTATTTGTGGCAATTAAAACCCCTGTTCCCATAATGTTACCAGAGGGAATTTCAATCCGACAAACTGAAGTAGATTGTTCTATCGCTCTTTTTAAAAAACCTACATCCCAATAATCAGTTTCAGGTTTTAACCAGCTTTGTAGTTGAATTTCATCGCTTTCCCCATGCCAATTAATATCTGGACCAAAATCTGAATTTTTAACAGCAGAATCTACAACAAACCGTTTCTTAATAACCACAGATTGATAAAATTCTTTAAGTTCAGGATTACCAGGAATGGTTTCATAAGCTGCTATAATTAGAGGTGAGATTTTACCTCTAGGAACTGCCCATTTTGTGAGGAGATTAAATACTAATTGGGTAAGATTACCACCTCCAGCGATCGCCTCTAAATTTTCCTCTAATTCCAACTGAACCATCATTGCTAAATCCTCTTTGGTGGGATAAGCACTAATAATGGCATTCAGTAATTTTTTTAACTCAGCACCAGAGAGATTCATCGGATTTCTTTTAAAAACCTGTATCAAAAAGAAATTATACTACAAAATAATAGGCTTTAATTTTTGTTTTTGGGGTAAAAATTCAGAAAAGTTAGCGAAAAACTATGTTTGTATTAGACATATTTATTTTTTTGCTAAGTATAAGCTAATAGAAAATCACAGCTTTTTGTTGATTTGAAGCGATCGCCACAAACAACCCAACATGAAAACTAACTTAACCCAGGAAATACAGCTAGTAAATCTGCGTTTGAAATCTGCAAAGACCAGGGTAACAATTCGAGAATCAAATGGATGTCTGCAATTACGGGCAACTTTACCTATTAAACCAGGTGATGCAGATATAAAAAAAACAGGCAAAAAACAATACAATCTTAGTTTAAATATTCCGGCAAATTTACAGGGATTAAAAACAGCAGAAGAAGAGGCTTATGAGTTAGGAAAGTTAATAGCCAGAAAAAGTTTTGTTTGGAATGATAAATATTTAGGTAATGAAGCAATTAAAAAAGATTTAAAAACTATTGGGGAATTATTAGAAAAATTTGAAAGTGAATATTTTAAAACCCATAAACGCACTACAAAAAGTGAACATACTTTTTTCTATTATTATTCCCGCCTTAAACGTTATACCAATGCCGATGATTTGGCAATTGGGGAAAATTTTATTCATGCAATTGAGAAAATAGATAAAGAATGGGCTAGATATAACGCCGTTAGGGCAATTTCTGTATTTTGTCAGCTTTTTAATATTGAAATTAATTTAACTAACTATTCAAAAATACCTGAAAGTAATTCTCGCAATGTTCCCACAGACAAAGAAATAATTACTGGATTTTATAAGTTTGATGAATATCTCAATAACAGAGGTAAACAAGTTAATCAAGATGTCAAAGATAGCTGGCAACTTTGGCGTTGGACCTATGGAATGTTAGCGGTTTTCGGTTTACGTCCCAGGGAAATTTTTGTTAATCCTCATGTTGATTGGTGGTTAAGTCATGAAAATATAGATTTAACTTGGAAGGTTGATAAAGATTGTAAAACAGGAGAGAGAGAAGCATTACCTTTATATAAAGAATGGATTGATGAATTTGATTTAAGGAATCCGAAATATTTAGGAATGTTGGCTATAGCAATTAGTAAAAAAGACCAGAATAATTATGCAGAAATCACAGCTTTAATTCAAAGGGTGAGTTGGTGGTTTAGAAAAATTGGTTTAGATTTTAAACCCTATGATTTACGTCATGGTTGGGCAATTCGAGCGCATATTTTAGGTATTCCTATTAAAGCCGCAGCAGATAATTTAGGTCATAGTGTGCAAATTCACACGAAAACTTATCAACGTTGGTTTTCTTTAGATATGCGGAAATTGGCGATAAATCAGGCTTTGAGTAAACGCAATGAGGTAGAGTTAATTAAGCAGGAAAATTCAGGGTTAAAAATGGAGAATGAAAGGTTGAAGATTGAGATGGAGAAGTTGAGGATGGAAATGGTTTATAAGAGGAGTTAAGTTTGGTTAATCAAGAATATCATTTTAGTGCTGTGTGGTACAATTGGTCAATGAATAATTACAGCAGTTTGCGAAGGTATGAGGTACACATTCTGCGGGCAAGACTTGTACTGAGCTTGTCGTTCGCGTAGCATGGCATTAGCCATAGTATGCCCGCGCCACAAAGTTTGATTATGGTTGTACCTCATTTGAATGAAATATGCTGTATCTCAACCACCTAGCCGAAAAAATGCTATGATTAGTCAATGGGTAAATTAAGTAAATTAATTAAATATCTTCTCTCTCGTCCTTCTGAAGCCAGATTTGAAGAAATTAGTTATGTTTTGCAAGCATTTGGATATCAGGAAATTAGAGCAAAGGGAAGTCATCACGCTTTTGAGAATGATCAAGGAGAAGTCATTATTATTCCCAAAAAAGGTGGTAAAAAAGTTAAGAGAACGTATATTGAAGAAACAATTAGATCACTAGATTTGGAAAATTGGCAAGATGAAAACTAATTCTCAACTTGAGCATCAATCTTTAGAATATTATCTGTCTTTAAAATATCCCATGTCTATTTATCCAGAAGAGGACGGAGGATATACAGTAATTATTCCTGACCTACCAGGTTGTATAAGTCAGGGCGAAAGTTTAGAGGAAGCGATAGAAAATATTAATGAAGCCAGAGAGTTATGGATAGAAACTGTTTATTATAGTGGGAAAAAACAAATTCCTTTACCATCTAAACTAATTTCTATAATTAATACTAAATCCGGTTATCAAAACTCACTAAAAGAGGATAAGATTCTAGAAAAATAATCTAGATAACGGGACTTAAACACTTTTGAGGAAGAAATAAGCCTCAAATCCTTCCGGGGTAAGGGAAATAAATTAAATACCCAAAAACGCCTGTAACCTAGATATAACAACAAACCAATCAAAACGAGGTAAAACCCTTTTGGAATATAAGTTTGAGGATATTTTAAAAGTGTTTTTTGTCCAGGTCCCGTTATGAACATTTTGCTATAGACGCAGGAATATCTGAAAAAAAGGCCTTGTTGATAGAGGATAATGCCGGATGGCATCGAAGTCAAAAGGTTAATACTCCTGAAGGAGTTAGTGTAGAATATTTACCAGCATACTCTCCAGAATTGAAACCAGCAGAAAGATTATGGGCTTTAGTTGAAGAACCCTTGGTTACATTTTTTATAATTCTTTAGGGGTGTATGGCAACCGGATTTAGTATAATATATTAAATTTTATAAAGAAATATACCAAATATCCCACAAATATAAATAATGTTTTATTAAACACCTCTGAAACCTATGCAGGTACATCATGAAAAAAATACGAAATCTAGTTTTCTCTTTAGTGATTTCGACATTAGCATTTTTAGGAATATTCACCTTTTCTATTAACAACATTGCTCACGCACAAACCGTTTCTCAAACCACATTAAAAGTTGCCCTTTTCCCTTACATTCCCGATTCTGCCCAAGATCAATATCAAACATTATTAACGAGAATTGAAAGAGAATTTGAAACAGAAAATCCCAATATTGACTTAGTATTAAAACCTCTCAATCCTGACGAAGAAGGATTTTATGATTTAGAAACATTAAAACAATGGTTATCTAATTCCACTAATGAAAATGGTTATCATATCGTAGAAATAGATACTTTATTATTAGGTGATTTAGTTAAAGCAAATGTAGCTAAAACCTGGAATAATCCTGAAAATATTCAAGATTGGTATCCTGTAGGTTTAAATGCCGTAACTATCAATCGAAATATCTATGGTATTCCACATTTATTATGTGGACATTTTATTTTTTCCCGTAATGAAGAAGTAGCAAAAAGTAAATCTGTAGATCAACTATTGACAATTTTAAACTCCATAACTCCAGATATACCCAATGTAGCAGGAGATTTAACAGGAAGTTGGAATTTACCAGCCTTATATTTAGATACTTGGGCAGATACCTATGGTACAAAAGAAATTAATTCAGCTTTATCACCTCAATTAAACCCAGTGGTAATGACATCTTTTCAAAAATTTGCTAAAGATTGTCAAGTGGGAGAAAATAACCCCTGTTTTGATAAATATAGTGATATAGATACAGGTGCAGAAGCCTTTATCAATAATCAAGTAGATACTTTCTTTGGTTATTCCGAAAGACTCAATTATATTTTGAAAAATAGCAGTAATCAAGATATTCAAATAGGATCTTTACCCCTAGCAGAAAATAGTAATCCCATTCTATTTGTTGATGCTTTAGTGTTGCGGAAAGATTGTGACGATAATTGCCAAAATGCAGCTAATAAATTCGCAGCTTATTTAGATAATCCCCAAACTCAAGAATGGATTTTAAGTAGTAAAGATGCAGGTGAAAATACTACACCTCGTTATTTAATTCCTGCTACCTATAGTGCTTTTAAAACCACATCATTACGGCAAAATCGCTATTATCAAATCTTAGCACAAGTGGTGAATAATGCTGCATCTTATCCTAATTCTGGATTTCCAGGAGTGCGGAAAAAATTAAAACAGTTAATTATGGAAAAGATAAAATAAATCATCTTAATATCCTCATATCCCCAATTTCTCTAACTATAAAAAGTTGGGGATCGTATATATGTATTTAGGGAAAAACTGCTCCTTGAGTACGTCCATGTTGAGTGCGTGAATCATAATCAATATCTTTCTGGGGATTTAGGGGGATCTACAAGTGTTGGATACCACAGAAAAAAGTTTTCAGACATCACCCTATCAAGTATTGGTAAGAATTCAGGTGAGGCAAAAAGATCCCCGACTTCTATGAGAAATTTATCATTTATGGACACAATCAATCAAAGAAGTCGGGGATCTGGATATGAACAAGTGCTATAGCTGAGTACTTACAAGTATTCAATTTGAATTTCCGATAGAAATGCTTTATGATAGTGTGGGATTGGAAACAGAAACATAAAGTATGACCAAGCGCAAGAAAAGCAATCTGCAATGGATTAAAGAAACCCTAGAATTAGACCAGAATCATCACTGGGAAGGACCAGATGGTTATAAGATTTTTGTAGCCGGGAGGGGTGCTGTTCGCTTTAATGTTCCTCAGAATTGGGTATTTGAACCACAAGAGAAATCTTTCAAGTTCATGGATAAAAAACCACCTCATGATGATTGTTGTTTAGAGGTATCTTATAATCATTTACCTCCTAATGACTGGACTTTATTCCCTCTCAAATCTACTTTAAAGAAAATCATGGAAGATGATAGCCGTGACGTCATTGAAAGGGGAGAAGTAATTCAAGTTAAACGACAAACTGCTAGAATTATGTGGTATCAAATTAAATTTATTGATACTCAAGCAGAACCCAGGGAGGCATTTTCAAGAACTTGTGTTGGTTTAGGTTCTAATATTCAATGTTTAATTACTTTTGATTATTGGGCAGACCAAGCAGAACAATTAACACCTATTTGGGATGAAGTGATACGGAGTTTAACACTAGGATTATATATTCGTGATCCCAGAACTGGTTTAGCTTATCCTGATTAAATAAACACCGATAAAATGAGAGAAGTTGTTCAAGAAATTTGCCAAAAATTAGCACTACTTTAGGACTTACGCACAAGTCACGGAATAATGAACCACGAAGGAACGAAGAGAACGAAGAAAAGAGGGTTTGAGAGATATTTTGCGTAAGTCCTGTACTTTATTGATTAGCCGTAAGTATTCAGGTGAGGCAAAAAGATCCCCGACTTCTATGAGCAATTTATCATTTATGGACACAATCAATAAAAGAAGTCGGGGATCTGGGCATGAACAAGTGCTATAGCTGAATACTTACACTCTTATTTTATACCACTTTTCAGAATCAGGGTGTCCAGGATTTTAGGATTTACAGGATGTGATTGATTATTTTTTCAAATTATGCACAGGTTGTGCTAGTCCTAGATCATTAAATGGTAGCATAGATGATTAATTATGGTAACTATTTATAGTAAATATTGGACTGATTTGGCACAAGGTTGTTAAATGTTGTTAAAACGTTTTTTGACATCCCCCTTAATATTTCATTTTTTGTTAGTATGCATACCAACCCCTTTAAACAATTACAAGTCAATCTTTCTGTAACGGCTGCTACCATAGCCTTGTTGGTTGCTGCGCCATCAATGGCTCACGGTCAAGTTAATAGTACCACCACTAAGCCGGCCTCATCAAATTCTAAGACATCAGTAGTTAATATATCCATTACTGAGGCTGAAGTGCTGGCTGCTCAAAAAGCCTGGGGTGAAGCATTGGTTTCCATCAGTACCACCTATGATCAAAAGGGGATAGCCGCTGCTAGAACATTGGCTGACAATATAATAGATAAAGCATATGCTTATCAATCGGGATTGGTGTTGTTCAAGCCAACCTTGGCAACTGGAGACCAGACCTTCCGCACGACACACAAAGGAGCTTTGTCTTATTTTGTGGGTGGTGATTCCTCTTTCCCTCAAGATACTGGTTTTGCTCTAAAAGGATGGCGAAAGGTAGAAATTCGCAACGCTGGTATTTTTATTGTTGGTAATACTGCTACTACTATGGGTAATGTTTTCCTGACTGATAAAACAGGTAAAGTCACAACAGTAGATAAAACCTGGCAGTTTATTAGAGGTGGTGATGGTAAATTGCGTATTATTCTACACCATTCTTCTCTGCCCTATAGTCAAAAATAAATATGAAATAGATCCCCAACTTCTTGGGGATTTAAAAGAGGAAGATTTGGGTCTTGGGAATCAGGACTTCTGCCCTTGGAGGGAAGGCTAAAAAGAATACCAATTTCACTAGATACAATATCTGATAGACCCACAATAGAAATTCTCCCGTTTTCTAATTCTAGATCATAATCTAAACCTGCGTCATTGATAGCAGTTTGCAGTTTTTCCACATCTTTAATAGTCATGATCGGCATAAAATAATACTCCTAATATACAAAGTTGGGTTAATTCAACCAAACACAATTTGATTTTAGATTTCCTTAAATTGTATCTGGATCAATATTTAACTCTCTCAATTTTGCGGCTAACCTTTGAAATTTTTCATTTGATATTTTCGCTTTTTCTGCTTCCATTGCTGCTCTTGTTGCTTCCATCTGCGCGCTTTCTTCCGGTGTAGGAACTAAAACTCCTGATGATGTAAAATATCTTAACAAACCCTCATGAATTCCTAAGTATAAACCCAATTCTTCACTCCATAAATGTCCTTTTTCGTTAGGTTGTAAGGGTTGATATTTGCCACTAATTAAATTAAATCCTGCAAATTCTAATGTATAAGGATCAAACCAAAAATAATCAGGTGTACGGAAAGTATCTTGATAAAGTAGTTTTTTAGTTTCTCTATCAGTTTTAGCTGTAGTTGGTGAAAGAATTTCGACAATGACATGAGGATATTTGCCATTTTCTTCCCACACTACCCAACTTTTTCTAGTTTTTCGTTCTGTTCCTAAAACTACGAAAAAATCCGGGCCTCTCACATCTTCTGATTTCTTTTGATGAGGACTATAGTAAATACTTAGGTTTCCGACAGCATAAAAATCAGTTCTCTCTTTCCATAACCATTTGAGTGATTTTATTAAGAGCATTATTTGTTCGAGATGCAGTTCTGTTTCCACGGGAGGTTCATTACTATATAGGTCACTGGGTGGGAAAATGATATCTTCTGATATATCTTCTAAGGTGTTAGTTTGTGATTCCAGTGCTTGAGTAATCATCATGTATGATACCAAGTAATTATTTATCAATTATAACATGAATGTAAAGATGTTAAATTATTGGTACACTGGTTATTAAGTCACCATAAACTTTAGGATGTCGTTCTCCTATTGCTGGTACTAGGGTTTCTGTCCAACGCATTGCTGCTTAGTACAAAATCGCATTAAATGCGGAAGAAATCACTGAACACATGGGTAATGTAACTCTTGTTCAAGTGTATGCAGCTTTAACTTATTATCATGCTGATCGAGAAGAAATGGAGGGCTATATTGCTGCTGAAAAAGCTGATTATCAACGGTTATAGATGAAGGAGATAAGTCTATGGAAAGTATGAAAATCAAAGCACAAATTGGTAATGATAGATATCTATATTTGTACTGTGGTGTACAGTGAACTATATTATGGAGCTTACAAAAGTGCAAATTTTAATAAAAACTTATCTCAATTAGAAAATTTCCTTTCTGAATTTGTTGATTTACCCCTAGATCGTCAAGCGGCAAAAATTGCTGGACAAATTCGCGCTCGTCTGGATTCTTTAGGCACTCCCATTCGTCCTAATGATTTGTTAATTGCAGTGATCGAATTAGCGAATGATATCACTCTTGTGACTCACAATACCCGCGAATTTAGCCGTATTGAGAGTTTGAAATATGAAGATTGGGAATAGATAAGTTAATGTTGGGTTTTATCAACCCAACCTTGTATCTTATGGTTTTTTAAATCTTACATACTGATCATTTCTGTCAAACCACCCTGAAAAAGCCCAGTTAATCCATCCACCATCACCTTGATTAAGGAATTCACCATCTTCAAAAACCCAAATACCGAAAGTAACACCGTCATAGACTGCCGAACCATAGAATTTAACACCTCTAAAGCTTTGCTGATAATTTTGACTCAAATTAAAAACCATCACGTTATACCTCTGACCTGCACCATAAAAAGCCCCATTCATGAGATTTTTTACAAATCCACTGCGGTCTCTGGAAGATTTGATACTAGATACGATCAGGTTAGTAATGCCGAGAACATCTACGGAAACACTTAGATTGGCACTTGCTCTCTGCGCCATCATAGTTTTCTGGCTCTTTTCCTCTTGAGAGACACTGGTATTACTTTTGTTGAAAGTGCTATAACCATAGCTAGATTCATGTGCAAAAAAGGGTGCAATCAAAGAAGAAAACACCACTAGTCCCATAGCAGAAAAGTTTTTGATAGTTTGCGTTGCTGATTTGATGGTATGGTTCATAACTGCGTTAATTAGGGTTAAATAAAGTTTTGATTGGTAGTAGCCTCTATTGATAGTCTCAAATCAGACTTGGCGTAATGTACTAAAAAGACTATGTAAATCCTTTATAATATGGAAGTCAGTAAGAGGCTGCTGAGATTAATTATCTGATCACTAAATTATTGTTTCTATAGGAAAATACCCGATTACATCGGAAGTTTTGTAACAAATTATTAATATAATTGTCCGAAAATGCCGGATAATACATACAGGGATTAAGCTATAATAGATGAAATGCTTATACAATATACACTTTATGGATATTACAGAAGTTTTAGAGTTAGCTGATGAATTAGTTTTTGTCGAGACAGGAAAACACTTAGATGATATTCAGGACACTGTAATTAAAGGTGTTTGGGATGGATATACTTATGAGAAAATTGCAGCACAATGTCATCGTAGTGAAAGTCATGTGAGAGATGTAGGTTATAAACTTTGGCAAGTTTTTTCGGAACAATTAGACGAAGATATTAATAAGCGTAATTTCTGTTAAGTGCTTAGAATTAGCCCGTTTGTACAATACTGATATTTTTAAAAATCTGGAATTAAAAGATGAGCAAAGCTGCGAAAATCTGATTGATTTATATGAAGGTAATCCAGTTTATTTACAAAGTATTGCTAATTTAATTAAAAATATTTTTCAAGGTAGAGTATCAGACTTTTTAAGTGAAGGTTTGCTGTTGACAGAGGATATGAAATATCAATTAAGTGAATTATTTAACAGACTATCAACGGTAGAACAACAGATAGTTATAGAAATGAGTAAATCAGATAAACCTGTAAATAGAGAACATTTAAGAGAGAGTTTATCTTTATCTTCTATGGAATGAGTTAATGGGTTACAGTCTTTAAGGAGACGCTATTTACTGACAACGATAGAAAGTGATAAAACGTTGTTTAATTTATCTCCCATTTTTAGAGAATATGTTAAAATGAATCCTTGAGTTAGTGATATGCTGCGTGGATATCACAACCTTAGACACCCTGAATATCCAATGATAAAATCAAGAAAACTAAAAATAATCTACCTATGACAACTACACTCGTTAAACCTTCCCAATTCCTACCAGAAGGAATCTGTATCAAGCGTATTAAAAACCTTATGCTATTCAAATTTACCGATAAGCTGGGTGAACGGATGCAAGAACTCCTTGATAAAAATAAATTGAATACTCTTACCCCAGAAGAAGCAATAGAATTAGAAGCAATAGGGGAACTTGATGACATTTTCAGTTATATTAACGCTACTATTGCTGCTCAAGAAAATGCCCATTCCTAAATCTCTTTACGAGCAAGTGAGACAACGCGCTCAGTATCGCTGTGAATACTGTCACTACCCTGAACTTCTTAGCACAGCACCTCTTTCTATTGACCATTTGCAACCTCAATCTTTGGGAGGTACTGATAATCTTGATAATCTTGCCCTTGCCTGTCGTCGTTGCAATGAAAGACGTTACAATTTTACTGTAGGTATTGATCCCGATACTGGAAAAGAAACTCCCTTGTTTAATCCCCGTCAGCAAATTTGGGCTGAACATTTTATGTGGACATTTGACGGTTTATGTATTATTGGCAAAACTCCCACAGGAAGAGCAACCTGTGAACGTCTTGATCTAAATGATGAACGTCGTGGAGAAAAATTCATTCAAAAATCTCGACAAAGATGGGTTGAAATTGGTCTACATCCTCCTGAAGATGATCCACAAGAATAATGGAAAAAATAGTTATTAGGGTACATTGGACAAATAATCTAACATACCCTACTATTTAGGCTAATAAAATTCCTAATAAAAAAGTTTTATATTAAACACTCTTGATTTAAGTCAAATTTAAGCCAAGCCTCAAACCTTGAAAAATCAAACCTTTACCACTTGCAGTTATTCACAAACAATGTTATTATTAAACATAATAAAATCCATTTAGTCTAAAAATCAAACTATCTTAATTCCCCAACCAAAAAACCTTAAATTAACCCACCTTTCCACCAACATAATCAAGTTCGGAGTAATCCCAAGAGTGCATTTGACGGAAAGGAAGACCCATCTTTTGGAAGACATACTTCTCTTTCACACCGGAAGCAACTAAGTCTGGCTTCAATGCTTTGATGAACTCTTCAAATTCGTAAGCGGTAACGTCGTCATAAACGATAGTTCCGTTTTCAATGTAGTGAGTAGTACGTTTATAGTCGTCATTATGAGCGAACTCATAACCAGTACCAATCATCTTCATTCCTAAATCTTGGAAAGCGGGAACAACGTGACGGGGACGTAAACCACCAACCATCATTGCAACTGTCTTACCTTCTAAGCGAGGACGATATTTCTTAACGATTTCGTCCATTACAGGCTGATACTTAGCAATAACTTTTTCAGCGTTTTCTTGAATCTTAGAATCAAACTTAGAAGCAATTTCGCGTAAAGATGCAGCAATCTTGGTAGGACCGAAGAAATTATACTCTAACCAGGGTATACCATAAGCCTCTTCCATGTGACGGCTGATATAGTTCATAGAACGATAGCAGTGGATGAGGTTCATTTTCACGTTGGGGGTCATCAACATTTCGTTGATTGTACCATCACCAGACCACTGAGCAACAACACGCAAACCAATTTCTTCTAATAAGATACGGCTTGCCCAAGCATCTCCACCGATGTTATAGTCACCGATGATGGCTACGTCATAAGGGGTAGACTCAAACTTGAGAGTACCATCTTTCTTAGCTTTGTCTGCTCTGGGGAATACCCAGTCACGAATCATGTCGTTAGCAATGTGGTGTCCTAAAGATTGAGACACACCGCGGAAACCTTCGCAACGTACAGGAATAACTGGCTTACCGATGGTTTTAGCTGTCTTCTTAGCTACTGCTTCGATGTCATCTCCAATTAGACCGATAGGACATTCAGATTGAATGGAAACCCCACGGTTTAAGGGGAATAATTCATCTAACTCTTCAATTAACTTGATGAGTTTCTTGTCTCCACCGAATACGATGTCGCGTTCTTGGAAGTCGGAGGTGAAGTGCATAGTACCAAAGGTATCAACACCTGTTGTACCTAAGTAGTAGTTACGACGACCTGACCAAGACCAGTAACCGCAACCTACAGGACCGTGGCTGATATGGATCATGTCCTTGATAGGACCCCAAACCACACCTTTAGAACCTGCATAAGAACAACCACGAGCGGTCATTACACCAGGTAAGGATTTGATGTTAGATTTAACACCACAATCAGATTTACCTTCTTCGTGTACGTTTAAGTGCTTTTCGCGCTTCTTAGCAGACTTTTCGGGATAAGCTTTAAGAACTTCTTTGATCAGTTCTTTTCTTTCTTCAACAATCTTCTTGTTGTCTGGAGGAGTCATGTCTGGCCTCTGTTAAATATTCTGGATATCGGATAGGTAGGAATGGGGAATTTAATCCCCACAAGAGGGAAGAACAGGAAGGTAAAAAGGAAATTATGTGGAGTTTTCCTTTTTCCTGTTCCTTATTTACTAAATACTACTTAGCAGCTGCGGCTTTACCGATGATATCAGCGTGCTTGGTGTCATCGTCTAATAGACCGTATTCGATCAATAGAGCTTCTAATTCATCCATTTCCATTGGTGTAGGAATGGTGAGTTTGTCGTTGTTGATGATCTTCTTAGCTAATGCGCGGTACTCTTGACCTTGGTTGCTGTCAGGAGCATATTCGTTAACGGTCATACGACGCAATTCTGCGTGTTGAACGATGTTGTCACGGGGTACGAAGTGAATCATTTGAGTGTTCAAACGTTCAGCCAAGTTCATAATTAACTCGTCTTCACGGTCAACCTTACGGCTGTTACAGATTAAACCACCTAAACGTACACCACCGGAGTGAGCATATTTCAAAATACCACGGGCGATGTTGTTTGCAGCGTACATCGCCATCATTTCACCAGAGGTAACGATGTAGATTTCTTGTGCTTTACCTTCACGGCAAAACTAGACAGATCCTAAAAATAGCTGTAAAATGTCCATTTTAGACAGTGTTTGCCGTAATCATTGTCAGGGGTGAACAGTTTTTTAATTAGGGTAAATCTAGGGTATGGACAGAACACAGGAAGCATTTACCGATTTTCACCAAACAGCTATTACCGATGGGGGATATTTAGGTAGAATGCAAGCAGTAAATGAACAAGAAAATCACTTAACGGCAAAACTGATCACAGAATTAAAAGCAATTAATGCTAGACTCAGAGCCGCTAATGTTTGTGTTTCTATTAGAAAATCTGGTAATTCACTCCAGTTGAGAAGCACTTTACCTATTAAACCAGGGGATATTGACAAAAACGGTAGCGGTACAAAACAATATGATATTTCTTTGGGTATTCCCTTTAATTTTGATGGATTAAATACGGCTGAAGAAGAGGCTAATGAGTTAGGAAAACTGATTGCTAGAAAACAATTTCAATGGACAGATAAATATTTAGGCAAAACAAGGATTAAAGCTAATTTAAGAACTATTGGTGAATTAATTGCAGATTTTGAAAAAAATTATTTCCAAACTAGGAAACGTACTCTTAAAAGTGAAAATACTTTTAGTAATTATTTCTATATTGCTCAAAAGCATCTACCCAAGGATAAACTAGCGATAGATGCTAATTTTATCGAAGCTGTGCAAAATTGTACTTCTTCTGATAGTGTGAAAAATGAGTTAATTAAGGTGATTCGAGTGCTGTGTAAATGTTCTGGTTTAGAAGTACCAGAATTAAATAATTTAAAAATCAAATCTACTACTAAAAGAAAGCGAGATATACCACCTGATGCGGAAATTGAAAAAGAATATTGGAAGTTTGAAAATTACGCCATTAACCGACCAAGTAAGTTGACAACTAGAGACGATAGAAACAATTGGAAATTGTGGAGATGGGTTTATGGAATGTTAGCAACCTATGGTTTAAGACCGATTGAAATTTTTGTTAAACCTGATTTAGATTGGTGGTTGTCTGTTGATAATACTATGAATACATGGCGAGTTAATGAAGAATGTAAAACCGGTGAAAGGGAAGCTTTACCATTATATCCGCGTTGGGTGGAAGAGTTTAATTTGAAAACAGATATAACAGCAATTGAGTTATTAAAAGCGAAAATTAAGGATAAAGTTACGAGTAGAGAAATCAATTCTGCGCGACATGGTACAGATAGATGGTTTAGATTTGTAGGTGTGAATTTTCAACCCTATGATTTACGTCACGCTTGGGCAATTCGAGCGCATTTAATGGGGATTCCCATTAAAGCTGCTGCTGATAATTTGGGTCATTCTGTGAATATGCACACATCCATTTATCAGAAGTGGTTTAGTTTAGAAAATCGGAAGGTTGCTATTGAAGAAGCGATTAAGAAAAAATCGAAGGTGGAAGAATTACAAGGTATGGTAATGACCTTAGAACAGGAAAATGAGAGGTTAAGAATTGAGAATGAAAGATTGAGGTTAGAAATAGGAAATCAAAGTTTCATGAAAATGATGAATTAAAATATGTTGGGTTCCACTGTTGCTTAACCCAACCTACGTAAGTTGATACAGCATATTTCATATCAATGAGGTACAAACTGAAATCTTAACACCCTTGTGGAACAGGCATCCTGCCTGTTAACCTTGTATCTCATAAATTAGGAAACTGCTGTATTTTAGGGTTGCTTTTTAAATGTTACTCTAAATCTTCTCACCATAGATGATCTTTCTTGATCTAAATAATCTTCAAAATCTACTAATGATAAACCAGCATCTACAAATTTCATCAGTTTTATTGGTATTGTGATATTTTCTATATTTATACCATATTTTTGTGTTGTTTGGTTGATGTTGGGTTGCCTTGCTTCAAGCCAACCTATGGTATAATTGAGTTAAAATAAATTTCTTATAAATGGAATGTTATAAATTATGCCTTATAGTCAGTTTACATCTATTGGTAAGGTTAAAGAGGCTTTCGGGTTAAAAACTCAGGAAGGTGGGCGTTTTATTCCTGCTATTGAAAAGATTGAAGTATCTACTACACTCAAGACATATCTGGAGGAAAGTATACCAGTTGCATCTTCTGCTAGTGAAAAAGCGCGTTCTGAAGGGATTATTTACCCTGTATTATTAGAAGTTAGAAAGATATTAACTCGACAAATTAGTTTATTTTCTGGTGAAGATTTTACCGTTGATGAGTCAGTTGGACTTAATGGAATGTGTGATTTTTTGTTAAGTCGTTCTCCTGAAGTTTTAGAAATTGAAGCTCCGGTAATTGTAATTGTAGAAGCAAAAAAAGCTGATTTAAGAACTGGGTTTGGACAATGTATTGCAGAGATGGTGGCCGCACAAAGATTTAATGCTGCTAAAAACCGTCCGGTTTCAGTTATTTATGGTTCTATTACCAGTGGTACACAATGGCGTTTTCTAAAGTTGGAAAATGATCTGGTAACTATTGATTTGACTGATTATTCTCTCCCTCCTGTGGAAGAAATTTTAGGGATGTTGGTTTGGATGATGGAGAATGGGGGATAATTCAGGAATTAAAAGTTGAAAATTAATGACCAATTATCATAGAAGAACCTACCATTAAAGGCTGCGGCAGTGGTCTTCCTTGTAACTGATATTCTTCAATCAAAAGTTCTAATACTTCTTCTCCATTTTTTAAGGCTTCTGCATAAGTTTCTCCGTGAGTATGGGCATAAGGACCGAACTCTGGAAAACTGACTACATATTTTTGATCTTCATCTGACCACTGAATTAATATACTGTAATGATGATTCATAGTTACTCTTCCTCGTTATCTAAATTTCTTGTTCTTCGTCACTTATATAGGGTATAAGGATTTGACAGAGTAACATTCTTTCTTCTCGCAAAACTTCGCGGATACTTTCTTTAATTATTGCTTTCAGTTCTTGGATTTCCATGAGCATTATCCTTGAGAATATAAGTATTATACCGTTTTTATCGCATTTCTACAACCCACAACATCAGAAAAATAATATCTTAATACAACAATAGATCCCCGACTCATTAAAAAAGTCGGGGATCTTGGTACTTATCAATATTTTGGTAATCCCAAATCTGGTAAATTATTAACGATTTCTACCGTCTCTAAACTCACAGTAATCATCTGTTTAATTAACCTGACAATATATTGTTCATCATCAAGACGATTAGGATCATTTGTAATTTCACTGCGCTTATCTGTGGTAACTTGATATTGATCTATTATCCAATCTAAGGCGGAACGGTTGCCTAAACGATATAAAAATACTGCTGGTGGTATACCTGTTAAAGTGAGAAAGTCATTATATTTGATTTGGGTTTTATCTTTAGATAGGCGCATTTTTTCTACACGCCAATCAATGGGTAAGTCTTTATTTTCTAGGTGTTTCAGGTGATATTCTGGTTGTTTTTCATAGTTAACATGAATTTCTGCTAGTCGTTTTCCAGCTATGACAAAATGATGGAATTGGGGAGCAAAGGGAATGCGGGGAAGTTCTCTTTTGAGGTTGGCTGCGTAGCGTTCCCGATAGTGGGGATGATGCAGCACTGCATAGATATAATAGAATATATCCCATTTAGTGATTGTAGTATCTTGGTAATGGTTTTGATATTGTTTTAATGCCCAATCTGTGATATTTTCTTGGCGGTTTGTTCCGTCTTCGTTGTAGGTGTAGAAGGGGAAACATTGAGAGTCACCTGTTAAATGTAAATCAGGAATATAGCCAACAATTAAACAATGAAAAGGTTTATTATTACCTACACTACTGAAACAAATTACCAAATTTTCTTTTTCCGTTATACCAAGCGGAAAAATTATTGTAAACTGACCACGACGATCATTTAAAATTTTATCAAAATATAGAAATTGTTTGCAAAAAGGACGATATAAAGAATATCTAATTTTTTCTAGATCATATTTGTTTAATGTACCTCTTTTGAGATGGTTTTTTAGTGTACTACTCCAGCTAGTTTTACTATCATCATAAATAATAAAATCATCAATATTTATACCAGAATTTATATGTTTTTTTAACTTAGTAACTTGTTCATTGTAATTTTCAATAATATTTTCTATATTTTTTTCCAAAACTTTAAGATCATAATTCAAAACCCAAACATCTCGATTCGTGCTTACACCTAAACTGAATAGTTTAAATACTACTTCTTGATTTTGATTAACAGCAGCTTTAGCATTTTGATTACCAATTTCCATAAAATTATCAAAATCATTTTCTAAACCGTCAGTTAACCAATTATTATTTTTATCTGGCTTAATTTTTTGCCACTCAACATCATACCAGTTAAGGTTTTCTAAATATTTTAATTTTTCTTCCTTTGTCCAAAATTCATCCATTCGCGCATAGTAGATTTTTGCTTTTTTCATAAATCCTCTGGTTGTAATCCTGTTTTTTTAGCCATACGAGCAAGCATTTTCGAGCCAATTTCATCACTATCCCGAAATGCAAATACATAATCTTCCCAACCTTCTCGCTCTAAAATTTTATGTGATCCTGCTTGTCTTTTAACACTCCATCCAATTTTCTCCAGTGCAGCTAACACTTTTCTTGCTTTTGTAGATGACCACTGACTCATATTTCTATCCTTTAAGCAGCAATAAAAGTGAAACTTGTTAACCCTAAGCAAATTTCTCCATGTTCGAGTTTATCAGCAATTACTCGCAGAGCTAATGCTTGTACATTAGATATTGCTTGTTGTTGAGTTGAACCATAAACCAAAACACCAGGTATTTCTAAAATTTCTGCAATCCAACGACCATCATCTTCTTGTTCTACTTCAATAGTGAAGTGATTGGAAATTGAGTTTTGCATTAGATAACCTCCATCCCTTTTTTCTTAACCAATATATTAACACTTACTCCCACCTGAATACCAAATACATTATGAGTTGTACCTGATAGTTTAGGATTTTTGCGAACATTACCCCCTAAATCAAATACGTAAATTTGATCAAAATGTTTTTCTAATTCCTGTCTCATGCCATCAAAAGCTATTTGTTCAATAAAACTGTTATTAGTGACAAAAGCAATAATACCCTCTTCTTTTATTCTATCACTTGCCCAACGAATTGCTTTCACATAAGGATCTGATAATTTATTTTTTAATGTTGCTTTCGATGCTTTTGCGTAGGTTGCAGACACAAGATCATCTATACCTGTTTTATCTTTAGTGGTATATTTCCTATTTTTATTATTATCATTTTCATTCAATTGTCCTGCATTATAAGGAGGATTACCAATAATCACAAAAATATCAGATTGTCTTTGTTTTTCTACTCGTTTCATATTTTCAGGACTAAATAAATCTAATTGTTGGATATTTTGATCCTCAAAAGTATCAACTAAACAAATACCCTCAAAAGATTTATATTCTCCTGCTTGCTCAAAATACTCATGCTCTATATTCATAGAAGCAATATAATAAGGTAATAACATCACCTCATTACAATGTAATTCATGTTCATATTTATAAGGTAAAGCAGATTTTTGAATTTCTGCAATTTCTCGCATGACCCGAATAATAAAATTACCTGTTCCCACAAAAGGATCAAGAATATGTACACCTTTATCAACCAAGGATTTACCAAACTCTCTCTGTAAAATTTCCTCAACACTTTTCACCATAAAATTAACAATTGGTTGAGGAGTATAAACAATTCCATGAGTATCAGCAACTTTTACAGAAAAACCTTGAAAAAAGCGCTCATAAATTTTATTGAGAAAATCCTGTTTTTGGGAAAAATTATCAATAGTTGCGGCGGTTTCTTCAATTGCACCATAAAACCGATCTAAACTACTTAAAAAATGACTACGACTAAAAGATTTAGAAGTTAAAGTATTAATTACCTTTTCAATTTCTACCGCGATAATATTCCTTTGAGCAAAATCAGGATTATTAAATACACTTCTAAAAATACGCTCAGTTAATAAATGCTGAATTAACATTTCCTCAACTGCTGTTTCCGAAAGATTGGGATTAATTGACTGACGACAAAGTTGTAAAAATTCGGCAAAAGCATCAATAAACTTTTTATTTTTTTTACTCTGTTCTCGAATTAATTCTAATAAAGCCGTTGCGTGTTCCTTAACCCGAAAACCAAACTCATTAGATGCTTTTTCCCATTGTTCAATTGCTGGAGGACGATATTCAAAAAGTTGACGAACTACATCTACTAAATTTTGGGGTCTAGTAATATCTTCATCCATCACCAGTTTACCATCCTGGTACAAAATCGCCCTTTCAGGTTGTTGAAAAATAATGTTATCTTTAGGATAATCAACAGCTATTTTTTTCTGGACTTCTTTTTTTAAATTATCTTTACTATCCTTAGCTTCCCAATAAGCGCGAGGCAAATTAAAATCATCAACTAAACCACCATCAACACGCAATGGTTTTCTTTTTGGTCTGGAAATAGCATACTCTTGTATCAAAGTCCATTTAAACTGCTGACAGCAAGATTCAAGCAACTTTTGGAAAGCAACTTTTACCGCAGTTTCATGAACAACGCCCAATTTCTTAAAGTTTTCTAACTCTTCGTAATATTGCTTAATAGGTTTATGGGTTGGTTTGAGGTTAAGACTATACATATCATTACAACTAGTTTGTCGTTATATTACCACATTCTACTTTTGCTACGGTTAATCATAGGAAATGAATAAGACGCAATTTGTCTTGCTGCAATAGTTGATTAATAGTAGGTAGCAGTTCATTTATAGACGTATAGCAAGTGATGACAAAATTGGATCATAATCCTAAGATAACAGCATTCTAATCACACTTAAATCACAACATTAGAAAAGCGTTAGCGAAGCTTACCAAAGGTATCGCACATCAACCACATACGGAAAATGCGATTCTTAAGTCACGTTTCGCTATCGCTCTCAACAACCGACAATACTGGAAGAGCTTTTAACGTTCAAATGTCTTACTTACTGTTATTGCTTTTATTCTGCTGAGTTGTTTTGAAAATTGTAGGGGAAAAGTGCAAAGCTTCGTCCTGCTTTTGTTGTTCACGAGCTAAACGCTGTCTCGATTTTAAGGTTTCTCTTAATAAGTACCTAACCCAGCTATCTAAATCTGCCCCAAATTTATACTCATCCAGCAAAGCTTCTTCTAAAAAACCCAGAAATATTTGAACTAAATCAGAAGTAGTTAGTTCTAGATAGCGATTAAAGGAATTTGATTCTTCAGGCCAGTGAGGTAAAGTACGATCCCCTAAACCCATATCTTTCGCTAATTCAATTAGATCATAGTAATCTGTGTACCAAATATCCTTATAGTCCATATCAGGAAATATCCTGGCGTTATTACCAAGGTATACTATTGCTTTCATAAGACTATCAATAACTCGCTGTTGTTCTGGAGCAGAGTAATGTTCTTCGATAGCTGCTCTCAAACTCCGCCCCAATTGATAACCTCTTTGAGAAGTTATCTGTTTATCCCTTTCCAATTGGTCTTTTGAAAGTTTTTCACCCTGAAAATATTCGCTTTGAGGCAGGCTGTCATGATTTATCCGCGCCGCATCCAATTCAGGATTATGAGTACTGGAAATGAGCGTCTGTAGTAGCTTTAAAAGTGACATAGCAAAAGATCCTCATGTCTAAATCTTGATTTGATAAGTAGTATAGACTAAAACCACTTATATAATTAAGTTTTTACTAACAAATTTGCGAAAAGACTTACTTATAGCATCATATATCATGATACTGTGTAGTCTAAATTTGTTGTTGGAGTACAAAAGTGATAAATGACATTGATTTCATGAAACTTGTCATCGAAGTAGATCACGAGCTTATTCAAAAAGGGATATAAACCTTTTAACGTCCTCTACATACTTACTTAACGATTACACATCGGTTGAAACATGGTAGCCGTGTCACACTTGAATATGCTCCGCTATTTAACGCATTATCTAAAATTACGATAGGGTATTTGCAATCAACTGTTAGAACTGTTTGAAAAAATCAGTAACCCATTTATCAAAAATCATGTATCCCCCTTGACACAAGGTAAAAAATAGGGTAAACAAAACAATCAACCCCCAACAAAAACCCCATTTCCCCAAAAAATACCAGGGCAAAAATAGGGAACAAAAAAACAAAAATCCTCAAACAATTGCACCAACAAAAACCCCAAATAACCCTTCTTTACCTTCACGGATAGGCATAGCAAAACCACCACATACAACGTCACCTAATACGTCGTAAGATACAAAATCTAAGTCTGTGTAAGCACCGTTTTCTTCTAAGAAGTTAATAGCGGTGATAATACCACGACCTGCACAACCTACACCGGGTTCTGGACCACCAGATTCAACGCACTTAACACCACGGAAACCGGTCAACATTACTTCATGGAGTTCGAGGTCTTCAACAGCACCTCTTTCAGCAGCCAAGTGTAATACTGTGGTTTGAGCCTTAGAGTGAAGCATCAAACGGGTAGAGTTATATTAACAATATGGGCAGTATGAGGAATGATAATGAAAGCAGGTTATGTGAGGGTTTCCACCCGTGAACAGGATGAAGGCAATGCTTTGGAACAACAAACAGCACGAGTAGAAAGGTCTGGTGCTATTGTCATTTTCTCAGATGTTGAGTCCGGGCGTAGCGATAAGAGGAAAGAATTTAATAAAATGATTGCTCAGTGCAAACAAGGCAAGATCACCGAAGTCATCTGTACTAGAATTGACAGACTAGGACGCAGTGTGGTGGGGATTCACAAGGCGATCGCCATCTTTGAGGAGTACAAAGTCAAACTCACTGTTTTGGATGCACCTGTTGACCCGTCCTCCCCCTTTGGGTGGTTTTCTGTGAATCAGATGGCTGGATTGGCTGAATTTGAATCTAGGCTACTTGCGAATCGCATCAAAAATGGCATGAACTTTTTTAGAGAGCAGAAAAAGGCTTCTCCCCGTCCACCTTTTGGGTATTGTCGCGTGGATGAAAAGTATGCTCCTGATTTATCTGAGATTAATGGAATTAGTAAATGGGCGATCGCTCACAAGATGATTGAATATTTCCTTGGTGATGGGGCTACATTGAGGAGTACGGCGCAATATTTACTGCACACTCATCATCTCAAGTGGACTGCTGCAGGACTGCGTTACTGGCTTTTAAACCCCGTACTAAGAGGGTGTACCGCCTATAATATCAAAGGCAATTTAAACCAACCTGAGAACTGGGATATTCATGAAGATACTCACCAACCTTTAATTAGTGAAAATATATTCAAACACATAGTTGGAAAACTTGACGAGAATAAATCTAAATACAGCTACGGTAGGGACAAAAGGGAAACAGAGATTTTCCCACTAGCGGGGCAGATTATTTGCGCCGACTGCGGTTACAAATGCTTTTGTAAGAAACGAAATTCGACATATAGAGTCCGCTGCAAAAAACATGAAAATATGGGCAATGATTTTTGTAGCAACAAAATTAGTACCTATCTACCAGATATTATTTTGGCGGTAGATCAAACCTTAGTAAACCGGCATAGGGAAATTAAGGAATATGCAATTACAAATTCAAATGTGGAAATACAGGATAGCCCGGAGTTGATTGCTAGACAAGAGCAACTAAAAGCACTGAGACTTTTACCTAAAAACCCAATAATTCAAGATGCCATTGACCAAACAATTTTAGAGATAAATAAAATAAAACAAAAAGAAACCGTAGTCAATAAAATCAACAGCGAACTATTTGATATTCTTTCATTTTGTTGTAGCAATATTAATTTTTGGTATGAAACACCCTGGGGGGATAAATCCTTAATATATAAAGAATTAATTGATTACGTAAAAGTTGCCAATGGTGAGATCAAAGAAGTCAAGCTGCGGGTTTAAGTAGCCCTTGAAGTTCTACTTCAAATTCTTCCTCTGATAATAACATTAATCTCTTTCTGGTATAAGGATCTAAATACCGAATCCTATACCATTTTTTAGAGACACGAATCAATACTTGAGTCGCTGTTTCCTGCATATCATAATAGGTGAAGTCTTATAAAGAGTTTAGCTATTTTTCGATATTTTTGTCTGTTTATGATGAACAAATTTATTATTCAGACATAAAAATAAATACCAAATCAAGTTTTGTGTTTCTCAATAATCAAGAATCTCATGTTGTTCTGTATGAATTATTTATGGCTCTTGCGCTACTTTTATGGAGAATTAATACTAAAGTGCCAGTTTAATAAACTGCGTAATCTGAAATTGCTAAAGTTGCGAAAGCCATATCCAAGTCGTTTAATGAGTTTGAGTTTATTATTAATTCCTTCTACAGTACCACTCGTAGTTCTGTCATCAAAATAACCGACTACCTCACCAAACAATCTAATCATTGTACCTATAGTTTTAGGAAAATATGCAATGCAAGTGCATCATCCATCCAATCTAATAACTTAATTGTACTGTCTCCACAAGATTTGGATGATTCAAATATTTCTCTAAAATCTTCTTTTAGTCTGTGCATCTGACTCTTTCGTCCTGACGCTGCGCTATAATTAAGTGATAGAAAAGTTGATTTGTTGGGTTTCTTCATCTAAATTACAAGCGACCTAAGCATAAATTTACGCTGCTATCCAATAGATAATAGACTCAAACCCAGCCCCCAATTTCTGCTTCTGTTAGCGATTTTTCTAATTTGGCGTATTCTGTCCGCGCCGCCCGTAATAAATGTTTCATCTGCACTGGTTCATCTGCATCAGCAGCGAGGAAAGCAGCATTTAAGGCTATGTTGCGAATATTACCCCCAGACACACTTAACTGAGCTAATTTTTTTGCATCTAAATCGTGTGTAGGTGTATTCTCTGGGTAAACCCTTCGCCAAATCTCAGCCCGTTGAGTCGCATCTGGGAAGGGAAACTGGACTGCAAAGCGAATACGTCTTTGAAAAGCTGTATCTATGGAACTCTTCAGGTTAGTTGTCATAATTGCCAAGCCTGGATAGCTTTCCATTCGTTGCAGCAGGTAACTAACTTCAATATTGGCATGACGATCATGACTATCTTTCACTTCGCTACGCTTACCAAATAAAGCATCAGCTTCATCAAATAAAAGGATAACTCCACCTTCTTCAGCAGCATCAAAAACTCGACGTAGATTTTTTTCAGTTTCTCCAATATATTTACTCACTACCGAAGATAAGTCAATTCGGTATAGATCAAGGTGTAATTCGTTGGCTAAGACTTCTGCTGCTAGAGTTTTACCTGTGCCGCTACCCCCGGCAAATAAGGCACTAATACCCAATCCGCGAGTATTTTTTGCGGCAAATCCCCATGTTTGATACACAGTGGCACGTTGACGCAGATGGGCAGCAATTTCTTGTAACATTTCTGCTTGGGCTGGGGGTAATACTAAATCCTCCCAGGTAGCCTCGGGGGGAATACGTTGGGCTAGTTCATCCAAGTGGGGACGGGCTTGCATTCGGCAAGCATCCCAAAGAATTTGACCTACATCTTGTTCCTTTCCCCTAGTCAATTGTCCTAAAGCTTCAGCACAAGCAGCCCGAATAGTGTTGGGACTGAGGTTAAATTGGGTAACTAATTTTTTTACTTGCCCATTCAATTGCGGTTCTAGGTCTGCTAAACTGCTTTGCCAAAGTATGACTTGCTCTTCACTTGTGGGTTTGTTAATGTCAAAACTCACTATAGGGCGTTGCTGTATTGGTATTCTTTCCCGACTTGTGATCAACACAAACCCACTAACTCGCTCTATAAAACGTTCAATAGCATTAGTACGTGCCAAATCTGTAATATCAATTTTATCACAATCTAGTAGTAAGGCACTGCTACTTAAAATTGATTCTCGCTCCCACAGTCGCAAGAGTGTTTCCATCTCCGCAGGTGCGGATGGTAAGACTTGCACAGCCATGATATGTAGGGTCATACCTAGCATTTTACAAACTTTGGCAGCGATCGCTCGTTTGCTACTCGGTTCAACTCCATTTAACTGTAAGATTGGTAATTTTTCTGCTAGGGACTGGTGTATCCAGATAGCTGCTATTCGCTGTGCTAGTTGCTGTTGTGAAGGGACTAATTCAGCAGTTGCTGATAAGGGTTCGACAATACCCGCTAGTCTCTCATCAATATATTGTCTGCCAATTAGATAGTGTAAAATCCTTTCATCAATTCGCAAAGGGCTAAGAGTTAAAGCTCTACCTTCTCCCAACTCAATTAACCGCCAATGTCGTAATTTAGCATCAGGTGCGATCGCGTCCCAGTGGGGATTAGGTAATGCCGCTAGGGCTAAACTCAAGGTCGGATATACTCGCTGTGGGTCTCCTTGAGCTAAAGCACATATAGCTGCAAAATCACCATAAAACTCCATACAGGCGCACATTAGCAGTATATCTCTCTCAAAGCTGGTCAGTCCAAATAGTTCAGATATCTGCTCTAGTGCTGATGGTGCTGAAATTCCAGCCATTGCTGTTTCTGAAGCTTGTTGTCGTATCTGCTCTTGTTCTCGGAAATCCGATGGCTGTGTCTTTTGAGCAAATTTTTCTATAGCACCACGTACTATGGCTAAGGCTGTTAATAAATAGCACTCATTGGCCTCATCCCAATTGTGATTAATTTTTGTTGTATTCATGAAATTGTCACCTATGGCGAATAATACTCCCTAATTAACCTCTGATTGATTTAACTCATGGCTGTTAATTAATACCATAGAAGCCTGATAACCAGCTGATGGTCTATAGTGGGTTTGTAAGGCAGACCAGATCTTAGAATTGTCTTCCATGCTCAAAAATTCTGGAGAGAGTTTAATTTGCCCAAGTCGTTTAGATAAATTAGATATGGATACACTAGCTAAGGCTTGTGCGATTAGACTAGTATGATTACTTATAATGGCGTTTTTTAAAGAATTCTCTATGAGTTCAGCTTTGATGAGTGCTGTTTTGTGAAATAATTGCATTGCATACCCTAGTAGTAGTTCTGCCTGGAAATCTTTAGCTCCATAAGCGGTTAATAAGTAGTGTAGGTCTAAAGCTAATGGAGGATTGAGAGAACGCTGATTTTGAGTAATGGGTGAGCGCTTGCTCCGAAATTCCTGAGACAAGTAATCAACGTTGCGATTCTGGGTAACATGATAGAGAAAGAAATTCAGTTGCGCCCGCTCATCAGTTCCTACTTTAATTAAATCAGGTGGTATGGCAGTAACCAGCACATCACCAACACTAGCAGTAATAGAGTCACTGACTAAACCATTTTGTAGCAAGTCTTTCAGCACTGCGGTCACCGCAACTATAGAGAGCGCGTTATTCATCATTATTCCTCACTACACCAGTATAGGTTCATCATTTATGCTTCACTACAGTTTTCAGACTTTTTACAAAACTCTAAGATTCACTTTATTAGCAATCAATATTATAAATTTATATTCCTATTTGCCAGTAATTACTTCTAATATAGAGCTAATATTTGATTTTTGAAATATACTTAGGGTGGGCAATGCCCACCCTATATTACAAGATTATCCAGTAAGCGTAAAGCTCAGCGGCTTCAGCCCTGAGAGTGTCAATTAAATTGATTTAACTAAATTGCCGTAGTTCACAAACTGAAATTAAACATAGGAAGATTGCCATCAGATGAATTTTCCACCTTCTTCAAATTATTGGCATGGGCGCTCTATCGGTGATAACCAGCGATACCGGATAGATAGACCTTTAGCAGTCGGCGGTATGGGAGAGGTTTTATTGGCAACAGATACCCGTCTTGGTCAGCAGGTAGTGTTGAAGTTACTCAAAGATACGCTAGTCACATCCCAAGAGATGAGAAAGCGTTTTGAGCGAGAAGTAGCAGTTTGTGCAGCTTTGCAAAGTGACCATATTGTCAAGATTAGTGATTGTGGGATGACTCCAGAAGGATATCCCTTCTATGTGATGGAATATTTGCGCGGTCAAACACTGCGACAATTATTGTTGCGAGAACAACGATTATCTGTGGAACAAACTGTGAGTATTATCTCTCAAGTTTGTCAGGGTTTACAGATGGCGCATCAAGGAGTGACTCTGCAAAAAGATGGCAGTAATGAACATATTCAGGTGATTCATCGTGACCTGAAACCCGACAATATATTTCTTGTCCCTACAGATTTGGGAGAATGGGTGAAGATATTAGATTTTGGTGTCGCCAAAATCCGTAGTGAATCTTCTGAACAGACTAGTCTCACTAATACTTTTATCGGCACATTTCGTTACGCTGCGCCTGAGCAAATCCAAAATAAGCAAAATCTAGATGCCAGGGCTGACATTTATAGTTTAGGCATCATCCTATATGAAATGTTAAGTGCAGCAGATCCCTTTGGTTTCAGCGTCAAGGGTAATAATATCAGTGAAACTTCCTGGGTTTTAGCCCATGCTTATGAACCACCAACACCTTTGCGGGAAAAACCGGGATGTGAACACTTATCTACTGATATCGAAGCTGTAGTGCTAAAATGTCTGCACAAAAACCCGAATAATCGCTTTGCATCGGTAGCTGAACTCAATCAGGCTTTGCAAGCGACGAGCGACCCTGTAGCAAATACGGGTACAAAGCAGGAGCAATATTTTGTTTCCTCACAACCCATACTTGATCAGCCAACCATCTCTAAAGCCTTGTCCTCAGTTGAATCAAATCAACCTCTGTACAATCAAGAGTTAGATAATGAAACTGTACCCCGTCTTACTGCGGATAAAGAAACTGTTACCCGACCTTTACAAACAATAACACCAGACCAACTGGAAGAGTTCCTACACACCCCTACACCCTATCTTGATGCCAATAACGGAACTGCATCTCAACCTATACAGCCAGAAAACCCGGAAGCACCGGAAGGGACAATTGTTCAATCTCCTCCTACACCCTCTCCTGCTGCGAATAGCGAAACGGAAGGGACAATTGTTCAATCTCCTCCTACACCCTCTCCTGCTGCGAATAGCGAAACGGAAGGGACAATTGTTCAATCTCCTCCTACACCCTCTCCTGCTGCGAATAAGAAAATTCCACCCCAATATGTTTCTCAAACTAGTAACAACACACCAGATAACACAATCTTTCAAGTAAACCGAAAACCTGTAGAGAAATCAAAAAATTCTCATATTTTTCAAAAAAATCTGTTGATTGGATTAGCGACTGTACTAGCTCTTTTTGCCGGAATGTTTATATTTTCTTTACAATCAAATCAGGGTTCTAAAGATTCAACGAATGTACCAAACTCAACTCAAAAAAACTAATTCGGGATTACACCAGGGTATCAGCTATCCCTAATTAAAAAAGTATCGACAAAAGTCTAATTACATAGAAACGACTCATCCAGATATTGTAGATGGGTATGTATTAGCTGCCAGCCAAACACTTTCATGCTTATCTTTGTTGTTCAAACATTAGCAGAAATTCTAGCTGGAGGAACCTCACTGATAAGTACCGAGCAAATCGACTTTAGCCATCCTAGTCATCGCCGGGAAGAGGGTGTAGGCCCAACTCTCAATTTGTACGTTTATGACTTACGTGAGAGTAAACAAATACAGCATTCTGGCAGACAAGTAGAACGTAAATCAAACAACGGTCTCCAGTCTGCCATAGTCAATTGGTCACCTAGTTGGTTTGATATATCTCTATTATTAACCGCTTGGGACAGAACTGCTTTAGGTGAGCATCACTTGTTAAGTGAAGCTTTGAACGTTCTATTGCGTCATCGCTCTCTACAAGAGGATTTCTTGTTACCAGAATTGCGGGGTTATGGCAATTTGTCAATGACAGTTGCTCTTGATCCGCCCATTGAGGTTGGCTCTTTATGGAGCGCTCTGAATGTACCCTTGCGTGCCGGCTTGTTTTTGACGGTAACAGCACCCTTTGAGCCACAGTCGGCAACGGTACCATTGGTTTGGGAACGAATTTTCAGTTTACAAAACCAACTCCATGCTAATGGTAACGGCTCGGTTGAGACTAAAAAACGAGTAGCGATCGCTGGGGTTGTGAAAAGTGCATTAGCAAACAAGCCTTTGGTAGACGCAAAAGTTTCAGTGTTAAAAACGGAAAAATCCGCGGTCAGCAATCAAGAAGGACTTTTCTTTTTTGAAGACCTGCGTATAGGTAATTATGTTTTGACAATCAATTGTCCTGGCTATGTACCCCGGGATGTCAATTTCTTGGTTGATAGCCAAAGTTATAGTTTCAAAGAAATCTTACTAACTCCTGAATAATTTAGGTGTTTACCAACTAGGAGACGCTTTTATGGCCAGACTTGATTACTTTGCTCCAGGTGTCTATATTGAAGAAATTGACCGTGGTAGCCGCCCGATTGAGGGTGTGAGTACGGCGGTGGCTGGGTTTGTTGGCTTTACAGAAGATATTCGTGATGGGGCTGAGTTATTTAAGCCCATGTTAATTACGAATTGGACGCAATATCTTAACTACTTTGCTCGTCCTAATTCCGATGGGTTCACGGACTTTAACGCCTACTTACCTTTTACGGTCTATGGCTACTTTATGAACGGTGGTGGTCGTTGCTACGTGACCAGCATTGGTACTCAGTTACCAGGCGCGCCCAAGCCAGCCAACCCAGAACCAGCAACCCTGAGAATTAATGGTAGAGGTAATCGTCCAACGCTGCGCTTTGCTTTCCGGCCTGAGCAAGCAGCAAGTGGAGCAATCAATATTTTAATTAGCGATAGTGGTCCTCGCGCCTTACCAGAAGGAACAGAAGGTGAAGCCCCACCTAATACTGGTGAGTATTTTTCTGTTCAGATTCGCCGTGGTGATGAAGTTCTTGAGCAATTCGATAACTTAACCATGAACCGTGAAACCACACCCCAGATAGCGACCTATGCGATCGCCGCTTTGAGAAATTCTATGTATCTCCAGGTGCAAGACATTTCTCAATCTGGACAACCTTTATCTCGCCGTCCGGCTAATGGTCAGTACGAACTAGCACCGCCGATTGTCCCAGCAACCGTTGATAGATTTTCTAGCGATTTGGAAGGGATACGTGATGACCGGACAGGGGTAAGAGGGCTTTTTGAAATAGATGAAATCACCATGCTGGCTTGTCCCGATTTAATGCGGGCATATCAAGCAGAAATCATGAACTTGGACCAAGTCCACGGTATCATGGAACTGATGATCAGTATGTGCGAAGGTTCAGCTAGTGGTGATATTCCTAATCCGCCCAACCGCATGGTTTTGCTTGATCCACCACCAGAATTTAGCAAACCGCAGCAAGTAGTGGAATGGTTGAATAGATTTAACCGTCGTTCCATGTTTGCCGCACTTTATTATCCTTGGATCAAAGTTGCCAACCCACGGGATCGCGGTAATCCCATTCTTGTCCCCCCCTGTGGTCATGTCATGGGAGTTTGGGCGCGGACTGATGAAACCAGAGGTGTTTATAAAGCCCCTGCTAATGAAGTCCCTAGAGGCGTAATTGGTTTAGGTTATGATACCAACTTTCGGGAACAAGAACTATTGAACCCCTTGGGAATTAACTGTATTCGCACCTTTCCCAACCGTGGTATCCGCATTTGGGGAGCGAGAACCCTCGTTGAGCCAGATAAAAGCGAGTGGCGTTATATCAGCGTTCGGCGATTGATTAGTTATATCGAAAAATCCATTGAACTAGGTACTCAATGGGTAGTTTTTGAACCCAATGATGAGGATTTATGGGCCCGTGTCAGACGCACTGTTAGTAACTTTTTAGAGCGGATTTGGCGTGAAGGTGCTTTATTTGGATCTAGTCCACAACAAGCATTCTATGTCAAGTGTGACGAGGAACTCAACCCGCCAGAAACCCGAATATTAGGTCGTCTATATATTGAGGTCGGAGTTTGTCCTGTCAGACCTGCTGAATTTGTCATCTTCCGCGTCAGTCAGTGGAATGGCATCGAAGATGATGAGTAGCAGAAAATTCCAGCTTGAACATACTTTATAACACTTATTGCACAGGAGTTTAAATCACTATGGCAGGGGAATTTTTAACGGCTTGTAAATTTTACTTCGAGGCTGACGGAATTACTGATAAATTCATTAAAGAAATTAGTGGATTAGGCGTTGAAAGCACTCCAGCACAAGATATACACGGATCATCTAAGTCTGGTAAAATCATGCGTCAAGCCACACCCACAATAGTAAAATTTACTAACATAACACTGAAAGTTATTGCCACTGATGACGTAGACTTGTATCAATGGTATCAAAAGTGTAACGAAGACATGGGAGATCCTAGACAGTGGTCGCAAAATCGTAAGACCGGTTCAGTAGTTGCTTATGACCAACAAGGCAGTGAAAAAGCCAGATGGAACATTGTTAACTGTTATCCCTGTAAATATACAGGTCCTACCTTAACTGCATCTGGTGGTGATATGGCTAATGAAACCGTTGAATTAGTTCACGAAGGCGTTAAACGGGTCAAATAACCGAACTGACGCACAATGGAGTAAGAGTGGGGATAATTCATGAATTACCCCTACCTAAGAATAATTTTTCCAGCCATATAGCAAGGGGCAAAAGTAAAAACATTATCATCTTGTGAGGTTGAGATTTTAATAATACCCTCACCTCCTGTCTGTTGCTATATGTTAAATAATTCCTAAATTAGTCTGATCAGCAATCAAAAGTGCCAGAAACAGCAGGTCAAGTTCCAGAAATTCTCACAGCCCATAGATTCTATTTAGGGCTGACACTAGACGGTCAAAAAGATAATGTTGATGGTTTCTTTTTAGAGTGTCAAGGCTTTAAAAGAAGCCAAGATCCTATTGAAATCACTGAAGTCACCCCTAATAAATGGGGTGCATCAGATAAAGGTCAAGTTGTCAGAACTAAGATTCCCGGTAATGTGAAAAGCGGCAATATCACTCTTAAGAGAGGTATGACCAATTCTCTAGCTATCTGGAAATGGTTTGAAACCGTTCAAGAAGGTAAATGGGCTAGTCAACGGAAAAATGCCGCTTTGACTATCTATGATCAAGCAGGAAAAGAACAGGCAAGATTTGAATTGGCTGGCGCTTGGCCTGCTAGTTATAAAATTGCCGATGTCAATGCTCGCAGTAGTGATATAGAAATTGAAGAAATTGAAGTTGCTTATGAAGAATTTAAGCGTGTGAAGTAGTCATTGTTAATTGGGAAAAGGCAAGAATTAGATAATCTCCACCTAGACCCGGACTAAGTTGTGCAAGTGCGGTTAATAAACTAAAATATGTTTGCAACAGAGTTTGAATTTACACTGCCTAAAGGGTATCTGGACTCAGAAGGCAACCTCCACCGCAAGGGTATAATGCGGTTATCAACAGCAATAGATGAGATAGCACCTTTACGCGATCCTCGTGTCAAAGCTAATCCAGCTTATGCTACGATTATTATACTGTCGCGTGTGATTACTCAATTGGGTGCTTTATCTGAAATTAGTCCTGCTATGGTGGAAAACTTTTTTGCTCAAGATTTAAATTATCTCCAAGACTTTTATCGTTATATCAATGGCTTGGAAGGTGAAACTTCTTTCCCAGAGGAGAAGGTAACTTTCTCAGAACCACTTCTGCATAATTGATTCAACTAGATAATAAGGACTTATGGTCTCTAAACAGGATACCCTCCGCACTGAATTTGACTTCACTCTACCGCGCGGGTTAATTGATAGCCAAAACCGTGTGCATCGTCATGGCAAAATGCGTTTAGCTACCGCGAAAGATGAAATTCTGGTACAGAAAGAGCGCAAAGTTCAAGAGAACTCTGCTTACAGTGTTTTGGTAATGTTTTCTCGTGTCATTATACGTTTAGGTAGTTTAAATTCTGTTAGTTCTGATTTGCTCGAAGAACTACTATTACATGACATTGCCTATCTTAGAGAATTTTACAATCGGATTAATCAGCAAGGAAATACACATATTCCTACTCAATGTCCACACTGTAATGCTCAATTTCCTGTAGAGCTATCACTAGCGGGGGAGTCATAAGCTACCCCTCTGACACCTTGTATGAGGAGGTAGCGTTTATTGCTTATCATTTTCATTGGACACAAGATGACATTCTCAATTTAGAACACAATTACCGTCAGCGATGGGTAACAGAAATTAACAAAATTCACCAAAAATTAATATGAAAGTCAAAATTACCTATTTACCCACACAAAATGAGGTAAATGAACTCGATTTATTTGCAGCAACTGTACCAAAAGGAGAGTGCATAATAGGTCGTTCTCCTGATTGTGACTTATCCTTAGAAAGTCCAGATGTCAGTCGCGTACATGGTAAGTTCTTTGTTCAAGATGGAAAGTATTATTACTGCGATACTGGGAGCAGGAATGGTTCAATAATTAATAACATATTAGCTGAAAAAAATCTGCCATACATCTTGAACCATAAGGACTCTATCCAGATTGGAGATTACGTTCTGATGGTGGAAGACATTAAACCTTTGCCTGAACAATTACCAGAAACAGTATTTAGGGTTATAGATCCGGCACTGTTTTCTAGACCAGTATTTGAAAATGTTAACGTTGCTAACATTACTAATGTAGAACCGGAGGCAGTTAGCGAACTTAGTGGAGAAGTTATCAGTCCTCCAACTCAGGAGGAAGTTCCAGCACTTGAAGTTATTTATGCTGCTTACTCAGAGAATGAAGAGGTAATAACTGCTCCTGAAAATCAAATAGTAGAAGAAAAAATCTTTGTACAATCACAAGATATTGCTGGTCAATTACAGGCGATAGTACCTGATATGGTGACAAATAACTGTGATGAGGAGGTAGATTTAAGTACGCCAATTTTAGAAGAATTGACAACTGTACAACCCCAGGATCTAAATATTTCACCATCGGTAACTGATACTTATGAAGAAGTAGATTTAGATATAAGTGCGCCAATTTTAGAAGAATTGACAACTGTACAACCCCAGGATCTAAATATTTCACCATCGGTAACTGATACTTATGAAGAAGTAGATTTAGATATAAGTACGCCAATTTTAGAAGAATTGACAACCGTACAACCCCAGGATCTAAATATTTCACCATCGGTAACTGATACTTATGAAGAAGTAGATTTAGATATAAGTGCGCCAATTTTAGAAGAATTGACAATCGTACAACCCCAGGATCTAAATATTTCACCATCGGTAACTGATACTTATGAAGAAGTAGATTTAGATATAAGTGCGCCAATTTTAGAAGAATTGACAATCGTACAACCCCAGGATCTAAATATTTCA
>OGVQ01000008.1_pt1 | contig 68003 bp, 66 predicted proteins | sample 1575801 | NCBI WGS metagenome assembly OGVQ01 (sample SAMN07581550, study PRJEB24739) | freshwater metagenome | place: Singapore | collected 2015-04 | reverse complement strand
GGTAGTCCTCCCAGGATATTTTTGACAATCTTGGGAAATGAGTTTATGATCATGGTTAATCAAAATATTATAATCCTTCGCCCAAAATTTAACATATTTTGGGCTATTTTTATCAGGATTTTCTTAAGATTCAACACTTCTGCAGAAATTATTACTGTATTGTGGAATTTTGAAACAAAAGCAATAAGTCGCAGATAAATAACATATTTTGTCCAAACGATGGTACTAGTAATAAAATATCAGCCTAAAAAATTCTCCCGCATAGAGCATAAGCTAGTACCACCGTCAAATCAAAAGTCAAAAATTCATTGCCCGAATTACCACACCAATAAAACTAACTAAACCAATTACAAGTAAAGCCACACCGATAATTTCCGCACTGTGAGAGGTTTCGTAAGTATAGCGATTATTTTGAATTTGTTTAAGTAACTGACGGTGTTCTCTTAACCCTAAAACTATTCCCAACATTCCCGTAACAATAAAAGACAGTCCCACAATCACCGAAAATCTAACTGGGTTAAGATGATGACTAATGCGAGTATTTTCAATCGCCCTAACGATAGTAGGAATACCAAAACCAAAACCAATTAAGGAAAGACAAGTGCGTATCCACGCCATTAATGTGCGGTCTGCTGCTGCTTGACTGCGGTATTTAGCTAGTTCTGTTCTATCTGCTGCCAAATCATTGGTAGACAACTGTTCAGGTGTTTCTGAGTTTATGGGTGGCTGACTCATTGTGGTAAGATGTGCCTGTAAATTACCTCTGAATAATTACTTTTATTGTTGTTTATTGAGTTCTTGACTCAGAAAATAATTGAGGAAAGTTCTAATTAAGGCAACTATTCCTAATTTTCCTAGAGACTCAAATGTTGAATGGTAGGTTGTAGAAAGAATATCTGCTCCTAATTGAAACTCTAATGCCAACACTAGCCAAATTCCAAAGTTGAGCCGGATTTGTAGAAATCGGTTTTGACTATGATGATGGTTCAGAGAAATTGCTATTTTTCCGGTTTTTAATACACCCAATAAAATACAAAAGACAGCAATAGATTCTAGTAAGAATTTGAGCAAAGTCACAACAAATGCTGACCCGCTCTCTAGCTGTTCAAATAATGCCATAATTAAGTAGCTGTAATATTAAGGTGCATTTTGCTGCTGGTATTGCAATTTGCGTTTATTCCAAATTGAGTACAAACTACCTATAATTGCTCCTACAATTACATAGGCTATGAGTGTGGGAATTACCTGTTGTTGTACGTCATTCAAAATAGCGATAAACAAGGCTAATCCAACATTACGAGCAATACAGGAAATTGCTAAAATTGGTTGTGTATCATCATTATGATCTCCTAAACTGTATCCTATTACTAGAGAGGTAATTACCATGATTGTAATTACAACCATTGGTAATCCCCAAACTTTAAAAAATAGGGGAATCCCTAAAATACCAGCCAAAACAACCAGCAGTAATAAAAGAATATCAGCAGTAAAATTTAAAGGTTGGGCGATATTTTCGGCAAATTTAGGAATAAACTTTTGCAGCAACATACCGATACTGACAGGCAATAACTGTACCATGATCACCTGTCGGGCGACTTCTAGAATTGTCACTTTTTCTACAAGATGCTGAAATAGGCTGAAAAAAATCCCCAAGATGACGGGAGTAACGCAGACTGCAAGTATGGCGAGGGTTAGCTGAAGACTAGCTGCGTAAGAGAATCTGCCTCCAGCCTTTCGCGCTCTTTTTGTGGTCAGAGGCGCACCTGGAGAAGCCGCCAACAAGGCTAATGCTGTGATTACTTCGGGGGGTAAGTTAAACAGTTTTAGCAGCAGGATAACCACTAAAGGAACTAGCACTACAACGGCTAAAAGCGCGCGGAGTAGTAAAGCCGGTTTTCGCCACAGAGAAAGCATTTCTTCAAAACAGAGATTGCATCCCATGGCTAACATCAAAGAAAAAATCGTGATTTTAACGAAAATCAACAGTAAAGGATGGTGCATGGCTGGAAATTAAACCTGAAAATTTCAAACCTCTTTCCTCTGTGTCCTCTGTGCCTCTGTGGTTCGATAAATTACTCTTACACCGCAGATGGACAGAATAAAAAAGATTTTTCGAGTCACTTGTTTAAGTATTAACCGCTTTACTAACAAACGATATCTCTGAACCCAACTTTCTATTACTATCCCTGGTAATAGATATTTCCGAAATATTTATTGTGATAATTACTACTGGCATGATTAGAAAAATCACATAAAAAATCTCTGATTTTTCATTGCTGAAGATAATAATTAAATCTAGTTTGCAGTTGTTCAATTGTTAAATCTTGCGTCCAATATTCTATTAAAGCATGACCAAAAGCCCAAGCATTACGATCTGGTGTAGATGGGTTTTCTAGCAACAATGGCCACAGAGATAATAAATCAAAGTTGCGGGATTTAGAACTGTCTGTATTTAATAGGGGAAAAAGTTCATAGGCCATTTGTAATTTACCAATTACTATGGGTAATTGTTCAATGGGAATTTGTTCTGCAAGTAAATAGGCAAGGGTAGGAGAACCTGTGGATAATGTGGAAATAAACTGTAAAACTGGACTTTTTAATAGTGCGGCAATTCCTTGGGTCGTTGTCATTTGAAATGTGTAATGATCAATAATTTTAGCCGATTCAACAATGCGGGTTTCTAAATTACGTAAAAAGCGAGTTAAGCGTAATTGTTTGGCCGGATCTATTGCTGCTAATAATCCCGATGATAAAGCTTCTATATTCCAAGCATTACGATTAGTTTTCGGATCATTAGTAACGATAGGTAAAACTAAATTAGTGAAAGTTCCTAATAGTTGCTGGCGGTATTTTGTGGCTTCTCGGATAGAAATCTCTTTGGGTTTTTCTCCTTTTTCCCAATTATAAGGGGGTTGCCATTCACGTATAGGACGCAACCGATCTACTTGAGTGACAATGGTAATAATCGGTAAATCCGCGACTTGTGATTTTACATCTTCGAGAAAATCTAGATCCATTTGCAAAGCTGGATCAAGTGCAGGAGTAACTAATAATAGTAAATCAGCATTACTAGCATAATCAATCACTAAATCTCGCAAATCTTCCCGTTTTACCTGTTCATAACCGGGAGTATCCCAAAGGTTGAGAGTGTCCCCATTTTCCGTTTCCCAATGGTAATTTTGAATTGTATCTGTACTGGGTAAAACATCAACCGCAGCCAATTCATTCTGAAAAAGAGTATTAATTAAACTACTTTTACCTGCACCTGTGCGCCCGATAATGAGGATATTTACAGGTTTTTGGGCAACAATTTCTGGGGGTTCAGCTTGGGTGAGAATGTCGCGTAGGGTTTGAGTTTTAACTTGGGGTATGGTGGGGGTAGGTAATTCAATTTTAGTTCCTGCATAGAGAGCGATCGCTTGTTGACATAAGTTCCTTAAAGCGGCTTCTCGTAATAGTTGATTCAAGTTTATTAATAATTCCTGAGAAGCCCGATTTCCCACACCTTCACTCGCTTTTTTAGCTACCGCAGCGACCGGATTTAATACCCATTGCGCCCAATTCCAAACTTTCCACAATTTACGGGCAGATGGTTCTAATTTACGATAAACTTCATAGGTTTGATAAGCTTGTCCAACGGTAACTTGATTCAGAACCGGAGATAATTTTTGCATCCATTGATCCATATCATCTACTGTACCCCGAATTAAACCATAAACTTGGGGAATGTAAATATTTAAAAGTGGATATTTAACTTCAGGATTATAGATGTGGGAAATTGCTACTACTAAATCTTGACATCTCTGCCAAAAAGTTTGCCAATCTTCCCAAATAGGTAAATCATTTGCAGATGCGGTGAGAATATTTTGTAATGCTGTTTCTACTGCTTTAGTCGTATCTGTTTCGATAACTGAATTATTCTCTGTGGTAGTTTCTAACTCTTCTTTAACTTCTGCAAAAACAGCTTCAATTTGATTGATTGCCGGTTTAGTCCAGCGTACCAACAACCACCGCCAACCGACAAATACAAATGTAAATAAAGCCCAAATCCAACTTAATCCCCAAGCGTGAATTTGTGTTCCTGCACTGATGAGAAGGAAGGAGATAATTACCGCAATTGGTGAAATTAAGATTATCCATTGCCAGGGTTTTAAACGAATCATTGTTTTATACCTATTTTTGTTGTTTTGTGGACAGGTCTATTGTGAATGCTGACTAGCTGCTTTATTATTTATGTTATCAGGGAAATAACATCCTGTACGGGTGCTAATATTGTCACATGATAAATACGCAAGATAATTTGGACTATGGAGACGAAAATCTAATCAAAGAGAGATTAAAGGAATCAGCAACTTACATTCGAGAGAAAATTCTCGGTAAACCAATTATTTTCCAACCATTCTTTAAGATTAAAAGTAATGTTGCAGTTGCTGAAGTATATGTAGGGGATGTAATTTTTTGTGCAGGAACAACATCTAACTACACAACTCTAATTCCCATACTTAAACCAAAGTCAGAAGGAGGACAATTTAATCCACAACTTCATCCCCGTACAAAACGTCCTACCAATACTGATGCAGAATACAAAGTATTATCAACAATTGCAGATACTATTGAAATTGAAATGAAGTATGATCTAGGAATAAAAGGATATCTCTATCTGTATACAGAACGAAACCCTTGTCCAAGTTGTGAAGATGTCATAAGACAATTTGAGGAGAAGTTTCGGAATATTAAAGTAAAAGTATTCTGGGACTACCTCGACCCAAAATAAAAAGGTAATATTGTCATATCTATCAATAAAACTATTTCAAAGGAAGGAATACACCATGATATTAACATCAACTTTATTTACAAATTTAAATCCGTATGAATTGAACAAAAATTCTAAGTCTCTTCAGGTTTTAGTAGACAAAATAAAACTAGAATCTTATCAAGAATTATATGAACTAGAGACAGATGAAAATGCTTCACTACAAGATGATTTAAAAGCAGTTCTAGAAGTGCTTGGTGAGAAAGATCAGACATTAAGTCACTTACGCTATCTCTGGATGACACTTATCTTAAGTCTAGCCGTAGAACCTACTTTAGAATATTATGATCCTAGCAATTCCTTACCAAAAATAATTATTAAATTGCTAGAAGAATTCTTACAGAAAATTATTAGTAGTTCAGGTAAAACTATCAATATTATTCCCAATCAGCTTGATCAATTAATTAATGAGATATTCAAATCTCATGAATCTTATTTTCATAAACAAGGAGCAAACTTTCAAGAAATCAGTGAAGCGTTAGATGTTTTTTATAATGCAATAAAAGTTATAAAATATGACCAAGCAGTAGAATCAATTTTAGAAATTCTATATGATTGTTTAGAAGGTTATGCTATTTTCCCCGGTTCTTACGGTAGACGTGAGTTATTTGACTGGTGGTTAGAGGATGTTGTACCCGCTAGTTATAAGTTACGACCTCCTAAATCATTTTATGTAGTTGAAGGATTAGAAAATAAAGAAGAAATTAAACTACGCCAAACGCGGTTATTAAAAAAAATAAGTGACGAAATCTGGTTGTATCTGTCAGAATCAAACAAACATAATAATTACATCTTTTCCACTCCTGGGAAAATAAATGGTGGTTCATTTAAAAAGAGTGTTAAAATACTAGACAGAGAATATCATTCCAAAAGTCCCCAATTAGTTTATTCTTGATAAGGAGTTAAATAGTAATTTATATGAGCGAAGAAAAGAACAATAGCCAAGATTTAATAGGCGCATTAATACAAACTCTTCAAACTGATAACTTTAAAGAAGATGAAGAAGATGAAATTGCTCCAGAAAAAGAAAGCTACGGAGAGGAATACACAACTCAACTACAAACAGCTTGCAATAATTTTCTCAAAAAAGATGCGTTTCAAGTTGGACAATTAGTGAAATGGAAAAAAAATCTCAAGAATAGAAGACTACCTTACCTAAATCAACCAGCTATTGTTGTAGAAATATTGGATAAACCAGCTATTAGCAATGAAGAAGAATCTGGTAGTCCATATTTTAGAGAAAATCTCGATATTATCTTAGGAATATTGGTTGATGATAATACATTTCTAACTTTTTACTATGATAGCAGAAGATTTGAGGCTTACTAAATTCTAATAAATAATCTACAAACTAAATTCCGCCGCATTATCATCATCTAAACTGCTATCTTTCCCCACAACGGTAGGATGAAAATTAGCACCACGAATTAACTCAGTAAACTTAATTTCTGGATTTTGATAAATCACATTCAACACACCCATAAAATCCCGGATAATTTCCCCAGGAGTCAGCAAAGCTTCAGCACCCAAACGACTGACAATTTCTTGAATAAACTCCTCTAATTGTGCGTTTTTTAAAGTGGTTGGATAACCAAGATTCAAAGCATGAATTTCTGTCAAACGTTGTAAAAGTGTGAGTATTTCTGTTGCCGTTAAGGGATTGAGTCGAATGACAGGCCCCATATATTCTTGAACATTAGCTTGAGTAGCAAAACGACTTTCTTTAGTGCGTCTGCGCCAAGCTTGGTCCGCAAAAAGTCCGCGATTTGGGTCTTCTAAAAATTTGGTTGTTCCACCAATAAAAATACCCAAATTTTCGGCTTTACATTGCATAGTATCATTAAACATTGCCAAAAGACGATTATAATTTTTTTCGCGGGTAACTGTGGTAGATATTTGATATAAATTCACAGCTTCATCTATGAAAATTAATAATCCTTTATAGCCAATTTCGGCGACAAATTTAGCAATTAATTTAATATAATCATACCAAGTATCATCATCAATAATTACCCGCACACCTAACGCGGCTTTAGCTTCTGTTTTAGTATTAAATTCACCTCTTAACCAGCGCAAAGAAGCATTCTTTAAATCATCATTATCTAAGCGATAACCACGCCAATAGGCAATAATTACATTACCAAAATCAAAGCCATGAACTAAGTCTTCAATATATTGAATTACTTCTCGAATTTTTGTTTCTACTTGATCATCAAAGCCTTCATCATTGGGACGCATTCCCGTTTCTTTAGCTACTTCTTGCTGAATTTTATTAATCCAACCTTCTAAAATAGAAATTAAAGCCCCACCGTCAGGACGAGTTTTTGTAGCTAGATGACTCATTAATTCTCGATAGGTTGCTAACCCTTCATTATTACTTCCTGCTAATCGGCGTTGGGAGGATAAATCAGCATCAGCTACTACAAATCCTTGCTCTATGGCTCGGTTTCGCATCATTTGCAGCATAAAGCTTTTACCTGACCCATAGTTACCAATTATAAACCTAAATGCGGCTACACCTTCTGCGATATCATGGAGACTTTGCAACAGACTATTAAGTTCTTTTTCTCGACCAACTGCTATATGTTCAATTCCCATTCTAGGAACTACTCCTGCACTGAGAGAATTAATTAAAGCAGTAGATATTTTTTTCGAGAGTTTCAGCTTGGTCATGTAGTTGATTTTATTAAATTGTTAATATTTGAGTAAGAGGGGAAAACGTCCGTTAGCCTGTACAGAACCTGTACAGAAGTTCAGGATGAAGAACATTTTTCTTTTATTTTCCCTGTCCCCTTATACCATTTCTTTGTAAAGTTGCATATAATTCACTCCCCGGCTTCGCCATCCCTCCTTAGTAAGAGGGGACTACAGGGGGGGCTGATTATGTGCATCTTCATAAAAAATCGGTATTACATATTTTACTATATTTATAACTCCTAATTACTAATTTCTGCATATTTTGTAATTATTGTTTTCACATTTAGTAAATGTTCTTCAACAATTTCAGGAACTTCTGTATTGGTTTCAATTATTAATTCACCAATGGTATTATTGGCGATTTCATTAATGGCATCAATTAAGAGATTGGGCATGGTAATATGAGCTTCAGCAATTTGTTTAATGGTCGGGAAGGGGTTATCTTGTTCAACGATGGCTTTTAACACTTCGATTTCGTAGGCTGGGAGATTTTCTAAAAAATTATGCCATTCTGTGGGTAAATTTTCTGGATGATGCTTTTTTATATCTACTGGTTCTAATAATTCATCGAAAGGAAATAATTCTAGAGAACTTTCTTCATTATTGCCTAACGTTGGAGGATGAATTGTTTCTACTTGTTGGAGTAATTCCCAAACTTGATTTTGTAATAAATCTCTTTCCTCTTGTAAGAGAGAAATTTGATTTTGTAATTGATGAACTTCAGATTGTTGGGCTAATGTTTTATTTTGTAAAGCAATGAGGGTATTCTCTAGATTATTTCTGGTTGCAGTTGTTTGTGTTAATAAATCGTTTTGCTTAACAGTTTTTAGTTCCTGAGTTTGAATTTCTAGCCGCAATTCATAGAGTTTTTTTTCAAGTTGTGGCTTGAGTCTTTCTAATAAAATAATATCATTTTCTAGTGCTTGTTTTTCTTGCTTGAGAGTATCAATCTGGGGTTGAATTTGGTTAATTTCGGCGCGAGTAGTCTGACAATTTAGTTCTAATCGGCGTTTTTCGGAAATTAGATTATTACAGCTATTATTTAGTTCTAAATTACTATTTTCTAGGTGTTGAAATTCGATTTGGAGATTATAAATATCAGAGTAAATTTGCTTTTTTTGCGCGGCTAATATACCGATGTCTCGGTGTAAATTATCCCGTTGATTGCGACATTCAGCAATTTGGTTTTCTAGTTGCTGAGTTTCTGTATACAATAAATTTCGATATTCTTCTAATTGTTGTATTTCTCGGACAATACGGGATTTTAATCCTTCTATGTCTCGAATACGTCTTTGCAGAGAACCAATTGTCCGTAATTCATCAGTTCTACGACGTTTATCAACTAGAAATGCGGCTGAATAGGTAGCTAGGACAGTAATTATCCCTGTGAAAAAAGCTTTAGAAAAATCCCAACTGGGAACAAGACTTAAACCAAAACTCACACTAAAAGCAGCTATACCTAAGACGACTTGATAACTAAATATTGTTGGTTGTACTTTACGAGGTTTAAGTGTGGTCAAGTTATTAGCATTATTGGTAATTAAGGTCATTATCCCTCACATTTTCATTTGTAAATATACAGTTATAGTTAGGTTGATATTACATGATAAGTGACTTTAAATCATGACTCTAGAGTAGGATTTTGAATTTCGCCAAATAGAGCTAAATCTGCTTTTAAGAAGTCAATAAACTGTCTTGCTGTTCTGCCAGAACGTCCGTTATGACGGGTTGCCCATTGTAAGGCTTGAAATTCTAAATCTTCAGGATCAATATTGATGTTTGCGGCTAAGTGCTGGACTATTTGTAAATAGGTTTTTTGATCTGCGGCTTCAAAGGTTAATGTTAGACCAAAGCGATCGCTAAAAGATAACTTCTCTTGTATTGTATCCCACCCATGAACTTCATTGTGATTCTTGGGGGCTGGTCTATCAGTGAAATATTCCCGGATTAAGTGGCGACGGTTAGAAGTAGCATATACAACCACATTTTCCGGTCTAGCAGTTACATTTCCCTCTAAAACTACTTTTATGGCTTTAAATTCATCATCATCTTCTTCAAAGGAAAGATCATCTACAAAAATAATAAATTTCTGGGGAACTCCTCGCAATTGTTCGACAATTTTAGGTAAATCTGGCAATTCTAATTTAGACACCTCTATTAAACGCAAGTTTCTATGACTATACTCATTTAACAAGGCTTTAACTAAAGAAGATTTTCCCGAACCCCGACTACCATAAAGTAATACGTGCAGTGCTGTTTCTCCTGACAATAAAAACTCTGTGTTTTTCACTAAAGCATCTTTTTGCCATTCGTAACCTACCAGAGTAGACAGTTTTACAGAGTCAGGATAAGTAATACCCACTAACGCCCCATTTTGCCAGCGAAAAGCCCGATATTGAGCAAATAAACCAGTTCCATGTTCTCGATAATATGTGGCTAAATCTTCTACCACATCACTCCAATTTTGTAATTGGGGAATAATTGCCATTAAACCTGTCTCTGTTCCTGCTGTTTCCGGTTCTCGATACCAGACGACGGGAGAAATGGGTAAATGAGTCGCCATTTGCACCCACTCACTTAAAATGGCACTGTTACATTCATATAAACTTTGTAATATTTGCAAATCATGTTCCACAGCCGCGACTAAAGAAGAGGGTAATTTGCTATACTCCTGCTGTTGCGCTAATTTGCTAAAGGGATTATCTGCAATGAGAATTTGTTTAAGTAAGTATTCTTCCCAGGTTTGCTGGCTACTGGCTAAAGCTTGAAAATAACTGCCATAGGCCTGCAAGCAATCTCGTCCATCCGCATCAGTATAACGGACTGTTTGTAATAAATTCAGAAAGCTTCTACCCACTTCGTTGTTGAGAACAGATTGATACAGTAACAGAGAAGCGGCTTGGCGTTGTAGAAATTGGACTGTTGTATAAGATGTAGTATTGGCAGTCAGCATCGGTATAATTAGGTGACAGGTGACAGTTATAGGTGATAGGGAAGAGAAACTATGACATCCTCCACAGTGAAATTAGTCATGTTTTATGATAACTTTAAGCTTCACATCAATAGTATAGTACATTAGTTCTAGCATAAAATTGTTAATTTGCCATTAAAGTAAGTTATAATACCCGTGAATAGTGATACAAAACTTGCGCTGACAGCAAAGTGTAGCTATTTATATTCTAAAGTAGAAAATATTAGGTATAATAGTAAACTATTACTGATCAGACACAGGATAAATTACTCACAGCTATACCAGAAATATAGATTACTAACAGTTGTGAGTAACCTGAGTTGACAGTTGATATCTACTACCAATTATTTCAGGAACAGTAATCATGTTATTCAAGGTGCAAAGCTCTACTAGAGATATTGTAAAGATTTTATAGTTTCTTCCGTAGACAAACAAAGTAAAAAAATAGCTAATATTGCCATTTTGGCAGGTCTTTCTGGCACAAATGGGCTATTAGTAGAGAGTAGCAATGTTTCGTAAATTTTTTACCATTAATTAAGAACTGCTACAGCCACTTCAATCTTGACTGCGGTAATTCTTTAGCCATTCAAATAACTAGGAAATAATTCATGTTATTAACTCTATCTTCTCTAAATGTTATTCAGTATCTGCACAAAGCAGGGCTGTGTAGCGCAGAAGATGGTACTGCCTATAAATCTGTATTGCCAGAGAATAGCAATAAAAATTGTAATTTACTGGTAATATTGGCAGATCATCGCCAACTGCTGATTAAACAAGAGCGAAACATTAATCATAGTCAAAATTCCCATGAATTGTTCAATGAATGGTTGTTTCACCAGTTATTGCAAAAATTTCCAGTGCTTGGTAATATTGGCGCGATCGCATCATCGTTACTACAATTTGATGAAGAAAACTCTATCCTAGTGCGGAGTTATTTAAGCGAATATGCAGAACTAGGAAAATTTTATCAACACCGGAGTATTTTCCCTACAGAAATTGCCAGTGCTATTGGTACTACGTTAGCAGGGTTACATCGAGCTACCTTTAATAAACGCGAATATCGTGATTTTATGTCTACTGCACCCGCAGGACAAATTCGCTACAATTTTTACAATCCTGCCCAAGGTCTAGCATCTATCAATCCAGAAACATTTAGTACAATTCCTACGGAGGCATTAGAGTTTTATCGTCTCTATCAGCGTTACGAAAGTTTAGAATCCGCCATTGCTGATTTAGCTTATGATTGGAAAGCATCTTGTTTAACTCACAATGATTTGCATTTAAGCAATATTTTAGTCCATTCTCGATGGGAACAACTAGATAACTGCTTGATAAGAGTAATTGATTGGGAAGCTTGCACTTGGGGAGATCCAGCTTTTGATTTAGGAACTCTATTAGCAAGTTATTTAAAAATTTGGCTGTCTAGTTTAATAGTAGACCCAACCCTAGAGTTAGAAGAATCTTTAAATTTAGCGATGATTCCTCTAGAAGTATTACAACCTTCAATCTTAGCCTTAATTCGTGCTTATCTTGATGCCTTCCCCAGAATTTTAGAATCTCATCCAGATTTCATTGTCCGTGTAGTTAAATTTGCGGGTTTGGCATTAATTCAACAAATTCAACATCAAATTGAATATCAAAAATACTTTGACAACAGTAGTTTATGTATGTTTAAAGTTGCCAACAATTTGTTAACCATCCCGGAAAAATCAGTATTAACTATTTTTGGCATTTCGGAATCAGAAATTTTCCAGGCTGTATCCAGTTTACAAGCAATTCCCAAACCCCAGAAAGAACAACAATTAGTTCCTCTGTTTTACCAAAAAACCCGTCTACGTGGTTGTTAGTCTCCCATACGGTTTTTCTAACAAACCGCTCCAGGCGTAGAGTACACAGAGAAAAGAGAAGAACAAATTCTTATCTGAACTCTATTGAGTCATATTCATCTAAAAAATTGATAGCTCAATTCTGGCATGACTCTAAATGCTTAAAAATATATTTGTCGAAAGTTTGAGGTGCAAAATAAGTTCATGTTTGATGATTCTACCAATCAAATCCTAGATTCATTATTTGATATTGCCAACAATATCCGAATAGAACCAAATTTTTGTATTTACCATCCCCATTATCAACCTTTTGCTTTACCAGCTAACATAGCAAATAGGTTTCAACAAAATCCACCGTCTTTAAAACATAAATATTTGAGCATACTTTTGAGAAATTTTCTCTACGGTATTTATTATAATGGTTCACTGCAAACAGTTTTAGCTGCAAATAATCATCGTTCATCCCATCTGAATTTAATCGAAAATAATAGTTTAGGCGTAGATCAAGATTTCTACGAACAGCTACATCATAGCAATCATGGTACAGGACATTATGAACCAAATTGGCAGATTTTGAGAATTGAACCTGATGGTAGTATGGCTGTGCAAAAGCATGATTTAACATTATATATTGAGCCAGAATGCCATCTACAACCTCAGACAAAGTTACCTAAAGTGGGGGAATTAATATCAATATGGATGCCTAAAAATCGCTTGCAAAATGGCTGTTATGTGGCAGTGAGTAATTTAGGCATGGAAAACCTAGATCCAGAAAACATAGATTTAGGATTGGGAAGAATTTACTTTAATGTCCAATCTTCAGGGGCAATTGTGCTGATGGATAGATTAACACAGGCACTAAATAATGAGGCGATCGCCTTTAACTTTCAAGTTCTTTATAATCCCGCCGCATATCAGCGTTATGATGCGTGTATTCTAGATTTTCAGAGTCAAAATTACCCCACAATTCGCAATATACTGCAAACTATTTATCAAGAAACTCAAACTTATTTTCAGCCAGAAATTCCCCTATTTACTAAATACCTCGCCCCAGGATTAGGATTAGCAGAAGAACCAAAACAAAAATTTGCTCCTCAAGAAAGTTTTGGCATGAATCGTTGTCAAATTGTTGCCAATGCCTTATTAGAAGCATGGGAAAGGCGGAAAAATGCCTTTGAGGAAAGAATAGAAATTATCTATCAACACTTTGCACAAAACTTGATTGACTTGCAGCACCCTTATCTCAATCCCACTTCTGAGGATATTTATCAACCCTTGAGTTGATTTTCTAGAAAAAATTGAAGTAGGACATTCTGGGTTCTATCGCTCCCCTTATGACGATGAATTCCTCACGGGTTTTCGCGTCCATCCCAGTGGTTGTCAAGCCTTATTTAATGTCTAAGCAGATTTGGCTGTCTATGGTAAAGTTGTGGGCGGCGGTTTGCCCATTGGCGTAGTTGCTGGTTCTCGTGCCTATATGGATAGAATTGATGGCAGTATGTGGCTTTATGGAGACAATTCCTATCCAGAAGTACCAATGACATTTTTTGCGGGGACTTTTTCTAAAAATCCTCTAACTATGACGGTTGACGGTTGACTGTCAATTTGCTCTGTAACTTTTTGTGAGCTTTGTTTTGAACTAATTAATTTCAATTAAAATGAATTTATAATTGTAGTTAATCAAAAATATTTTAATCATTTGCCCAAAATGTGTTTAATTTTGGGCTATTTTTATCGTGTCTTTCTTAACATTCAAAACTGCTGAGGAAATATCAGATGGCTTTTACATATTACTACACTGTCCGATTCCAAGATACTGATGCTGCCGGAGTAGTTTATTTTACTAATATTTTAAGAATATGCCATGAAGGTTATGAAGTTTCATTAGTGGCTACTGGTATTAATATTAAATCATTTTTTACTAATCCATCTCTAGCTTTTCCGATTGTTCATGCGAATGTAGATTTTTTGCGTCCTGTTTATTGTGGTGATAATTTAATGATTAGTTTATCACCACATAAAATTGGTGGAGATAAATTTGAAATTTCCTATGACATTACCATAGGTGAAGTTATAGTTGCTAAGGCGATTACTAGGCACGTTTGTATTGATGTAGCTAGTCGAACTAAGCAAGAATTACCAAATTATATCAATCATTGGTTAGAAACTAATCGCAAAGATGCAGAGGGAACTGAGAGAAGAAAGTCAAGGGAAGAGATCATTTAAAGAAGGGAGGAGGAAATTGCGGTGTTGCTGAAACCAAGTATGAATTTAGGTGTAGAGACGTTCCGGTGGAAAGTCTTTACAGGAGTTTGGATATGATCAAAAATCATTTTCATACATCAAATCAGCAAGGCCGCAAATAAAAATATCCCAAAATTTCTTGTAGTGCGGGTCGAAAAGCCTGCTAATGATAAAAGGACGGGTAGAATACCCATCCCACAAAATTAGATCATCTTTTTTGTAGAGTTCTATTAAACGACAAAATTCGCTTCTTCACCTAGAGATGCTTGCCAACTACGAGCATCATAATAAAGGTCGGCCAAAGTAATACTATACAAAGCCTCTTTCAGCTTTTGGTTAAGTCTGTGCCAAAGACTCGATGTTACCCAATCTGCTGTTTGATCTGCTGTGGGATGATTCAGAGGTAAGTTAGTAATATTCTCACCTACCGCCTCCAGAATTTGTCCAATAGAGATTTGTGCAGGTTTTTTGGCTAATTTGTATCCACCAACGCTACCACGAATTGAGATCACTAATCCAGCCCGACGCATTTCTATCAGCAGTTTTTCTAAATAAGGGGCAGGAATATCTTGACGTTTGGCGATCGCCCGCACAGATTCCGGCCCATATTTTGGCTGTAAACTCAAATCTAGCAATGCTTTCACACTGTAGTGTCCCCTCGTCGTTAGTTTCATATTCCAGTGATTATAAATTTTTCTTTCCCCAGTCCTTTATCCCTCTTCCCTCACATATTGCATAATTTTACAAATCAAATAACTATACTATATAGGAGTGCGATTTCATTTTTGAAGAGGTAGTTATACCTTAACATTCTTCTATCTTCTAGCAAGATTGCCTGTTCCCTCATACCTCTTGTCTTTCACCAGTTCCCGTTACCTCTTGTCACCCCACACCAATAAATTCATATCTGATTTACCAAAGGTATCTCTATAGTAGCTATTACCATCATCGTAATTATAGTTCATATAATTTATTGAGAATATTGATCATGGTGCAACAATTTTGTCCATTAGTGTAATATACTTGGCTAGGCTGAGCTAAAAACTAAAGGATTTTGTTCCTATTAGTTCAATGTCCGCTAAAATAAAATCCAATCAGCAACTTCAAACATTCATTTTCGACCTAAGTTGATGCCTAAACAGAAAAAAATTGAACCCCTAGTTGGTGAAGAACTGCTCGCAAAAGTCAAAGAGCTAGAATCCCTCAGCAAAGACGAAAAAGCTAAACAGTGTGGCTACTATACTGTTACCAAAAATGGTATAGAGCGCGTCAATATGATGAAGTTCTTGAACGCTCTAATTGATGCAGAAGGCATTCAATTAGATAGTTCACCTAGTGCCAATGGACGTGGTGGTCGTAGTGCCAGCTATAGAATTAGTGTGCAATCAAACGGCAACTTATTAATCGGTGCAGCTTATACTAAACAGATGAATCTTCAACCTGGTGATGAGTTCGTCATTACTTTAGGGAAAAAGCATATTCGACTCCGTCAAGTAGATTCAGAATCTGGACAAGAGACTGAAGTAGAAGCTACAGCTTAATAAATAGTCATTAGTCACTCGATTTTGGATTGACGATTTTGGATTGACTCCACCCTCAAGTGTGGAAGCTCAAAGATTTTGGATTTGGGGTTAACGATTTTTCAGGACTTCAGGACTCCAGACCTGTACCGGATTTTTTTCATCTAAAATCTAAAATTACCCGTCATTATTCATTTGTGCGTTATCAGTTGTCAGTGGTTTAGCTTTACCCCTGACGGCTGAATATTAACTATTGACCCATCACCAATTTCCTCTATAAAAGATGATAGAGAATAGGTGATTGGGTAAATTTAGGTTTGGGAATTATCAAAATACTGATCTAGAACCTTAGTGATAGCTGTTAAATTACAAGCTAGTTCAATTTGTTCCCTTTCTAATAAACCAAGAATACAATCAGGATTATCTTTAGCCACCACTGGTAATTGATGTAAACCACGTAATGCCATCCGGTCTAAAGCTTCCGCTAAAGGTTCATCTTCCCGAGCATAGAGAATATCCGTTGTACAAATATCTATTAATTTTTGACTAGATAAAATTCCGTTGACTTCAGTAGATGAATGGGGGAGATTTTGCCACAGAGCCAAAGTCCGCTTAATATCTTCTAGGGACAATATTCCCAGCAATTGACCAGCATCATCAATAATTAAAGCACTGCGTGTGCGATCGCGGATCATTGCCATTGCTGCCTCTACAACTCCCAAATTGGCTGGTAATTTTTGCGGACAAATGTGCATGGCATCTGTTACTAACATTTGTTGCCACAGTTCTACCTTTTCATCCTTCAATTCTGGTAAACCAATCTGTTGCAGATTAGCATTAGTATCTACCGTTGGTTTAATCCGTTCTATTAACCAAACACTTAAACCCACCGCAGCCATTAAAGGTAAAACAATCCGATAATCACGAGTTAATTCAAATAACATTAAAATTGCTGTCAAAGGCGCTCTCACACTAGCGGCTAAAACCGCAGCCATACCCACCATGGCATAAGCGGGAGCAGCGGCCATATATTCCCCAATTCCTGGAACTATCACAGTTAAGCATTTAGCATAGGCCGAGCCAAAGGACGCACCTAAAAACATCGCAGGTGCAAATAATCCACCCACAAAACCACTACCTGCACTCACGGCGGTCATCAGCAATTTTAACAGTAGTAATATTAATAAAAGTTCCAGAGAAAAATCCTCATCCTGGAGCATTGCTTGTACGGTATCATAGCCAATACCCAAAATTTGGGGGTATTGCCAACCAACTATACCGAGAGTGACACCACCCAGAATTGGCTGAATTGATTGAGGAATTTTATTTAATAGTTTTAAACCTGGGAGATGACCGGCAAAACTCGCCTTTGCTAACCGAATTAATTCAGTATAAGTAAGAGAAACTAAACTTGCACCCACCCCTAAACCCAAATACAGAGGTAATTCTAAATAACTACGCACTTGATAAGCAGGTAAAGCAAAAGCAGGCTGTGAACCCAAACCAATTTGAGCAATTAAAGCTGCTACCACTGCTGCCAGCAAAACTACACTCACTGCGGAATTAGCAAAATATGTAGTTCCCATAACCACTTCTAAGGCAAAAAATACTCCCGCAATAGGGGCATTAAAACCAGCCGCTAAACCAGCAGCCGCCCCAGCACCTAAGAGTAAACGCTGACGTTCCTGGGAAACTTGTAATATATCAGACAATAAAACTCCAAAATAAGTACCAATTTCCACACTTGGCCCCTCTGGACCCAAAGATGCACCAGTACCTAAAGAAACCGCCGCCGCAATCATTTTTGTAACGGGTCGCAAGGGTTTCTTGGTTTCCTTACCTTGAGCAACAGCAATCAGTGATGACAGTCCTGGACCAAAATCCTGAGTTCGCCAACGCATCAAACCCACGATAATTCCACCTAAAATTGGCACAGTTGCTAGAGTCCAAGCACCCCAGATGCTAATCTGTACCATCAGACTATCTAACATTAAATTGTTAATTAGCTCAATTAAATAGTGAAAGGTAACAACCCCCATACCCGTACTACCGCCAATAATCACAGCTAAAAATAGCACCACTGTTTCTGGTGAGGGCTGAAAACGATTAATTAACTCAGTCAACCAAACAGAAGGTGTGGGAAAAATCTGGGATTCCTTGACCTTCCTTTCTAAAGTACGAGGCTTGAGACTCATTTATCAGTGGGATTGTATCTGTTATTTTTTATTGTGGTTGATTATGGGAGCAAGTGACTGCTTAATAATTAATTAACAAAAATCACAAAAGCTAGGAAAAAAATAATTCTTACCTGTGGTACTAGCAACTTGAGTTAATATTAAAAGGAGTATGTCTTGGGTTTCATTCCCCTCTCAAACTCTACTAGGATTTCTCATATTTTGCTCATAAATATTAGGACCTATGACAGATCACATAAATTGTAAGTAAAATTAGATACGGGTTATTGTTATATAGAGCATCAAAAGACCAAGCGGACGAGGTAGATGAGTACAGATACTTTTGATAATCATTATGTTACTTGCCCCATTTGTCAAAGAAATAATCGCACAAAGCCAATAAAATCCTATGTTGGATTGTTTACCTGTCCTTATTGTCAAGAAAGGCTAGTTGTTTGTCAAAGTGGACACTATGTACGTGATCCCTTTATTTGGCGACAAATGATGATCTCTTCATCACTGCGTCGTCAAAGCCGACCTTTAGCCAGGATGATTAGAGATTTTATTTTCCTGAAGCGTCCTTTATTGTCTTTGATTGTGGGTAGTACAGTTGTTTTGAGTATTTTTATTATGACCCAAGATAATACGAGTCATAATAGCCCAGACATTCGCCCTCTGGAAAGAATTGAGCCAGAGGGATAGGTTGGCAGGAGGCAGGGGGGCAGGGGAGAAAATTCTTTTACCTATTCCCTCTTACCTAATTATCTTTAGTAATTAGTTGCCAATCGTCTATTTGATCTATGACTTGAATAGATGTCAACTGTAGATTTTTTAAGCTAGATGTGTTGACGAGAAAATAAGCTTTGTTTTCAAACTGCCAATAATGTTGTAATTCACCATTAGAAACAGGAATAATATTGCGATCGCTATAAAAATCCAAGGAAGAACGATGATAAGGAAAAGATGTATAGATTTTAGTGTCATTTTGCTTAATTTTAGTAATCATAGCTGCTAGTGGTTTAACTGGATAAGCTGTATACAATTCCCAAATCCAATAGTTAGAAGTCATTAAGAGAAATAGAGAAATATAACTGCCCCAAATTAAAACTTTCAGAAATTGTTTATCTCCTTTTTCTGCTAAAATTGCGGCTAAAGTCATAGTTAAAGCCATAGCGGCAAAAATTATTTGTAATTCGGCTTTCTCTATCGTTCTCCAACTAAAATAAATACTACTAGCAGAAGCCACAACTGCTAATATAGCTAAACTTGTCACCCAAGCGCGGGGATAACCTGAGAATAAGGGTACATTTTCGATTTCTGCTAACTGGAAACCAAAAGCCAAGGCCAAACTAGGATAAATAGGGAGTATAGACCAGGGAAGTTTAAGACTAACCAAAGAAATAATTAATAGATAAACACCACACCAAATCATTAGCAATTTTGCCCAACTTAAATTATTATTTTCCCAAGTCACGCGGATAGTGTGTGGTAAAAATATAAACCAAGGCCACGTCCATTTAAAAATTTCTAGTAAATAATACCAAGGTGCTTGTACAGTTCCATTAGTAATGTTGTTGATATAGCTAGAGGGTTGGTTAATATCAAAGGCAAAAGAATAACCATAGTGGAATATTTGAAATCCTAACCAAAATAATACAGGTAGAGAACCAATAAAAATACCCATCCAAAAATAATAACAAGTTAGCAATCTCGGAGTATCCCAATAGAGAAATACTAAAACCACTGCACCTAAATAAATGGCAGTTACGCCTTGAGTTAGGCAAATTAAACCAAAACTTATACCTATTCCTAAGCAGTAACGTAAATCTCGACGCGATCGCAAAACAAACCACATCATCAAGATCGAGAAACTGACAACCGCCCCATCTAATATTGCTAACCTGCCATAACGCACCACTGGCAGCATTGTTAAATAAATCAAAGCACTATAAATCGCTGCTCCTCGTTGATAAAATATCTCTCTACCAATGCAATACACCAAAGGTACAGAAGTTGCAGTCAAAATTGCCCCAGGGAGGCGAGTTGTCCATTCATTCACACCACCAACACTATAAGCCCAAGCAATTAACCAGTGCATCAAAGGCGGTGTTTGATGATATGCTTGACCCTCCACGGTTGGATACAACCAAGTGATGGAATTGGTTTGAGCTTGCCAAATTTCCCGCGCTACCCTGGCCACAATCGCCTCATCACCATCTTGCAATGGTAAACTGCCAAGGTTGATACAAAACAAGATCAGTGCGGCTAGTAACAATATCAGCAGCCATAACCAATCCATTTTTTTGGCAACCGCACGGTCTTGTTTTTCCAGATCCGTCCAAATAAAACTTCCTTCTTGCATATTCTATGCTAATCACTTAAGTGCTGAGTTTGATTACATAGAGATCAAAGCGAATCTCCGATTGAGCCATCCAGAACCTAATATTCAAAAACAATGGCTAGATCCAAAATTAGCTCAGTTTCTGAGGAATCGAGATAATTTTTTGGCGAAGATTTTCTTATTAATTTTTTAAGGAAGTTTACAAGCAATTTTACGATTAAATGATATAAGTACTACCATTACTACTTGGTCAATTACCCTGAAGGAGAATGTCAATGAGCCTACCATTTATTTTAGATGTAGCCCTGGGTCTAATTTTTATTTACTTAATTTTAAGTTTACTGGCTTCAGAAATTCAAGAACTATTAACTACAGTTCTACAATGGCGAGCAGAACACTTGAGAAGCTCAATTGAAATTCTGTTAGCTGGTGATGCCAAAAAATCAGAAAATCCCGAAGTAATTCAATTAGTCAATAAAATTTATGGTAATCCTTTAATTCAAAGCATTAATCAAGAAGCAAAAGGCTTATTAGCAACTTTACCTCGAAAAATAACCTGGGGGGTGGGTTCATTCTTGAGTTTGTTTAGAAGGTCTAATTCTAGATTTAAAAAAGAGACTGTTTTCGGCGATCAAAAACGGAGTGCGCCTTCCTATATTGGCGGTGAAAATTTTGCCAATACTTTTATAGATACACTCGAACTACCAACACTTGTTAAAAAATTAACTGAAATCAGATTAGAACAATTTAAGGAAGAACGATTAAATAACATTAGATTGATTTTAACTCAGTTACACGGGGACATTCAAAATCATAAATTATCCACTGAATTTGATAGAAAGAGTGGACTTGATTATGTCAAATTACAGCAGGAATATGACCGTATTGTTAGTGAATTTAATCAAGAAAAATATGATACAAATATGTGTATTATCAGGATGAGAGATAGCTTAGATAAGTATATAGATAGTTTCCAGGCTAATATAGGTGATTACGAAGATATTTTAGACAAACCTTTGCGAGAATTACACTTTCTCAGAAAGGATATTTTTGAAGATGTAGAAAAAGCAATTATCCTGGGAGGTTTAAAGCCAAATATTAATGAAATTGTCCAATCTATCAGAAAAGATAGTGATATTCATAATGAAGTCATAGCGGCTATTAAAGACAAAGATAGTGAAACTTACAAAAAAGTTAAAGAGTTAATTGATGTTTTGCCAGATTCAATAGTTAGTAATATTGAAACTATGGCCAAGCGCGCCCAAATCAAAGCTAAAAATACAGAAGAAGGAATTATTCTGTTACGAAAAGAAATTGAAAATAGTTTTGATAGCTCTATGGAAAGAGCCGGCGGAGTTTACAAACGTAATGCTAAAGGAGTCGCCATTTTAATTGGGATCACTTTAGCAATTACAACTAATGCCGATACTTTTCATATTATTAATCGTCTATCTAAGGATTCTGCCTTACGAGCAATGATTGTTGATAAAGCTATTCAAATAGAACCAGATCCCGCTAATCCTTCAGATATAAATCAAATAGATGCTAATGCGATTTTAAAGGAAGTTGAGCTACCCATTGGTTGGAGTAATGGTAACTTACAACAGCAAATGAATAGAACAAAATATAGAATTAATGGCTGGCCTATTTTCAGTATTTTAAGTATGATTGTAGGTTGGTTTCTGAGTGGTATGGCTATTGCTATGGGTGCGCCTTTCTGGTTTGATTTATTGGGTAAAGTGATGAATGTGCGGAATGCAGGTAAAAAAGGTAAACAAGCCCCTAAAAATCAGGATGAATAATTGCAGAAGACTTCAGGAGTCAGAATCAATCAATTGAGGGTCTCAATCCCTGACTGATTGAATTTAAAAAATAAACGTTATTTCTAAGTTCCATTCTGTATTGTGGCAAATAATTTCAATTTTTTGGATAAATTCCCGGAAGTAAAATCGTCTTTCTACTTCTGATAAATCTAACCAAAACTGAGGGATAGAAACAGCTTGAGCCACTGAACGTAAATTTACAGGAGGAAGAATTGCTAACTTAGCTTGCAGTTGGGAGATTTCTGTACGAAGTTTGTATGCTCTTAATTTTGCCGTTTCTGGATCTAAAATTCCTGTTTCTATTAAATTGGGCAATTGTTCCAGAATTTGTTCTTGTTTAGATATAGCATCCCCTAAATTATTTTTAATAGTATCTAATTGGGGAAAATTCATCCCGACTACAGCTAAAGGTAAATCTCGGCAAACAGTTTCAATAGTTTTTTCTAAAACTACTTGGTAAGAAATAGCACGACATTTTGGACTTTGAGGACAGTTGGTGGCGCGTAAATATAGATACTCTTGATTTTGATCTCGTTGAGTAACACGAGTAACAATCATCTGTGATTGGCATTGATGACAAGTAACTAAACCTGCTAAGGAGCGGGGCGCACTAGCTGTTCGAGATGGCAGTCTGCTATTGCGTCGTAATAGTCTATCAACTTGTGCAGCTTCTTCCCTAGATATAATTGCTGTATGGGTATTGGAGATAATTTCACTGTTTTGATAAACTGTATCACCGCGATAAACGGGATTAATTAGCCAACGTTTACCTGTGGTGACAGAGATATTTTTGCCGTATTTTTTGCCTACATAACGGACTGCCGCACGGATAGAACCATAGAGTAAAAAGTGTTCAAAAAAATCTTTAACCACTGGTGAAGTTGTGCGATCAATAATATATTTACCCTGCCCTCGACGATAACCATAGGGTGATTTTCCTGGTGGTGGTGAGGCTTCTAGGCGATTGCGGGCGTGTCCTTGACGGATGCGGCGACTACGTTGTTGATATTGAATTTCTTGTAGTAATGTCAGTAATTCTGCATGAATTTGACTAGATTTAGAGGTATAAGATTGCTGTGTCGCAATGACTATAACTCCCATGGTTTCTAATTGATGCAAGCGATCGCTCACTTGTGCTAAGTTATCACCTAATTCTTCTAAGCGACGTAGCAATAAATAATTAACTGGTTCTGTTTGACAATCTTTTAATAATTGTTCTATTTGGGTTCTTTTGCCCAAATCTTCATAAATTTTGTCTACTTCCCAACCCCAATCATCTGGATTAGGAGCGGTGTCTAGTAAGGGATCAGTATAAATATAAACAATTATTTTCATGATGTACAATGAAAATTTGTTTTTAACTTATATTTTATTGTCATTCAACACTTCCGGAAAATAACCAATTTTTTGAAAGTAGGAAAAATACACATTCAGTAATTCCTCATTGATAGCAGGACAGACAATAGATATATTTCTTAACTCTACTAGGGTTTGGTGACTCTATTCTTTCAGGACTTTTGAGGAAAATACTGTCGGCAAAAAATAATGGGTCTTTGAGAAAACCAAACCCTCTTTCACATGACTGCTGGGCTTTATATTCACTTCATTTCTATAATGAACTGTTTTAAGTCTGGTCTGTGGTCACGGGAATAACCGTAGGTGATGGTTATTTCTTTTAGTGATTTTACTGCTATTTCTTCTAATTCTTGATTATTGACTATTTTTTGACTCTCAAATATTACTTCTGGTAAGCTAGTGTTATACTGCCCATGCACGTGCATTGATGATGAGTCTAGATGTGATGTTGATAGTGCTACTATCCCTAGATGGTCTATGTTCTGAATTTCTATGTCTTGAGGTTTTAATTTCACAACAGTTTCCTCTCATATTTCTGTTGTCATCAATTATTTCTTATTTGGTTATCGCCTCATTTTTTTCTTTTATTTTTGTTACCAAGCTTCACTTTCTCACACCATGTTCCTTTTAATGCAATTTCTTCTCATTAAGCCTCTTAACTTTTGAGGTGCTTTTAGTTATTATGTACTACTTTAATGGCTTTTTTGATCTGTGACAGTTTAGGGTGCGGAATATGGGATAAAATATCGTAGGTTTTATAGTATAAAAAATCAAACATACCAGGTACTCCTATGGAGAAAAAACGAGGTTTTATACTGTGGCTGACAGGACTCAGCGGTGCCGGCAAAAGTACACTTTCTCAGGGCATAGAGAGTGTACTTAAGGAACGCGGAATTTCAGTAGAAGTTTTAGATGGAGATATAGTCAGAACAAATCTTTCCCAAGGTCTGAGTTTTAGCAAAGAAGACCGCGATACTAATGTTTATCGTGTTGGTTTTGTTGCAAATCTACTGAGCCGAAATCAAGTAGGAGTAATTGTTTCTTTAATTAGTCCCTATCGAGATGTGAGAAATAAACTGCGTGAAATAACTACAAACTTTATAGAAGTATACGTAAATGCCTCTTTAGAGGTTTGTGAAGCAAGAGATGTGAAGGGTCTGTATTTAAAAGCTAGAAGTGGGGAGATTAAAGGCTTTACTGGTATTGATGATCCTTATGAAGAACCAATTAATCCTGATATTGTTTGTTATACGTCAGTCGAAACCATCGAGGAAAGTATAGCTAAGGTAATTGGTTTTCTCACAGAACAAAATTACCTTACAGATGAGTAAGCTGTCACGGATTTAAATTTTCTTGAGACAAGGGAACAGGCTTCGCTGTGAGCGTTAGCTGCGTATTAGGTTAATTCATAATTGCAGTAGTTCAGAGTGGAGTTTAGTATAGTTGGTTGAGGCGATCACTCACTTATGCTAAGTTATCACCTAATTCTTTTAATCTTTATTTTTTGTTCTAGACACATTTCACCGTACAGACGTTTCGCCAGAACGTCTCTACAAAGATGTTCAGATAATCAAAAATTACGGTTAATTCCCCTGATTTTTGTCCAGGAACCAGGGAAGTAATTGGTTAGGAGTCAGGAGTTCAGAAGGAAGAAGGAAGAAGGAAGAAGGAAGAAAAATATAATTCTCCCCCCCTACTTCCCTTCCTACTCAACAGCAGTATGACTTAATTTCATACTTTCCCACAAAACCATGTTGGGTGTAGTTGTGGGTGTGGGTTGGTGGAGGGCAATTAGTTGTGCCAAAGTATTTTTTAATTGTGTGCGGGGGACTATATCATCCACAAAACCATGTTTCAGTAAGTCCTCAGCCGTTTGGAAATCTTCTGGTAGTTTTTCTCTGAGGGTTTGTTCAATTACTCGTCTACCAGCAAAACCAATTGTAGCTTTGGGTTCAGCGATGATGATATCACCCAACATGGCAAAACTAGCGGTGACACCTCCTGTGGTGGGATTGGTTAAAACGGGAATATATAATAATCGAGAATCGCGGTGACGTTGTAGGGCGGCGGAGATTTTCGCCATTTGCATTAAAGACAGCATTCCTTCCTGCATTCTCGCACCGCCAGATGTGCAGATAATAACGACAGGATAACGGCGTTGGGTAGCTTGTTCAATCATGCGGGTGAGTTTTTCCCCGACGACAGAACCCATACTACCGCCCATAAACCGGAAGTCCATCACTCCTAAAGCAATAGGTAAATTATTAATTTGTCCTAAACCGGTTTTTACAGCATCTATCAGTCCGAGTTTATCCTGTGTTTCTCGGAGGCGATCACTGTAGGGTTTGCGATCGCGGAATTGCAAGGGATCTGTAGGGCGTAAATGCTCATCCAATGGATTCCAGGTATTAGGATCAATTAATTGGCGGATACGTTCATCACTATCAACGCGATTATGATGACCACATTCCCCGCATACCATTTGATTAGCTCTTAAATCTTTTGTATAGGCTAAAACACCACACTTAGGGCATTTATGCCATAAACCATCGGCAATTTCTCTTTCTTGGCGTTCTAAATTGGTACTTCCTGACTTACGCCGATTTGCGAACCAATCAAATAGAGACTTTAAACCGCGTGATTCTTCGTTGTTTGCCATTTTTATCTTATGACTTGTGTGATTGCTTTGACGAGGATAAATGTCAGAACTATGATTTATGTGATTAGTGTGATTGGGATGATGGTTTGATTTATGTGACTGTTGTTATTTAGATGATTAGTTAATCATAAAAATCCTAAAAATCATGAAAGTCATAGTTCTGACTACTTGGATATTACCAAAATCTAAAATCTTGATGAGGTAATGCCAGCTACAGTCAGGGGTCGTACAGGTTTGGCTGGATAAAATCATCAGGATGAGGCAAAAAAAGATTAAAAAGGTGATTTTTAAGATCCAGGCAAAAAGAATCTCATATAGTGGGACAAAATAGTTTCACCGCTAAAAACCGTGATTACCGCACCTAATGCTAGGAATGGACCAAAAGGCATTTTTTGACCCACTTGGTGACGTGAAAGGATAATTGCTCCTCCTCCTACTAATACCCCTAAAAGGCAGGAAATAAAGCCGGCTAGTAATAAACAACGCCATCCTAACCATGCTCCGATCATGGCGGTTAATTTAGCATCACCTGCACCCATGACTGTTTTGCCAAAAGCTAGAGAACCTAAAAAGGCGATCGCATCAAACAGCCATAAACCCACTACAGCACCAGCTATTCCCATCATTAAGCGTTTTGCCAATTCCGCTAGAGTCGGTTCTGACAACCAACCAATAGCCACCTGAAAGATTATTCCGAGCATTAATCCCGATTTAGTCAGGGGATTAGGTAAGGTCATTGTATCTAAATCTATGAGGGATAAAGCCAATAACCAACTACAAAAAGCCCAATAACCCAGGGTGAAAATTGAAAATTGAAAAACCCAAAATACTATTAAAAATATTATGCCTGTTAATGTCTCTACTAATGGATAACGACGGGAAATTTTAGTTTGACAATAACGACATCGCCCTTTTAACCACAACCAACCGAAAACCGGGACATTATCATAGGCTTTTAACCTATTGAAACACTTGGGACAGCGAGAAGGTGGCCACAGCACTGATAGCCCAGTCGGTAGCCGATAAACGACAACGTTAATAAAACTACCGAGAGATGCACCCAGAGCAAAGACAATAATACTGGCGGGAATGTTGATCAAGATGTCCATATTGTTATTTGTCAGTGGTTAATTGACTAATACATATAGGATTCAATTTGATTTAAGGCGACAAAACATTCCTGTGGTAATAGCACTGGATACTGGGTAAAAATCACTTTACCTCGATGAGTTACCCGACTAATTGCGACTCCGGTGGCTTTGCCTACTATTTCGGGATGTACTCCACAGTAGGTATAATAAATCTGACTAGCAGCCCGAATTACAGCCGGATCAACTAAAGACGGGGGCTTTTTTGGGGGGGTAAAATTTGCCTGATCTTGTTGTAAAGCGTACACAATTGGCTTTTTATTTATAGATTTGCTATTAGTGTATCTGAAAGTTTTAACAAGAAATGCTAAAATTTCCAGATTTGTGATGTAATGTTATTTTAACTCCAGAATTTCTATCAGTGCGTCGCCCATAGCTCGACAACCGACAAATTTCATTCCTGGGGACATAATATCTCCTGTGCGATAGCCTTGTTGTAAAACTTGTAACACACTATTTTCAATTAAGTCTGCTGCTGCTGGTTGGTCTAAACCATAACGTAACATCATTGCTGCACTTAAAACTTGCGCCAAGGGGTTGGCTTTATCTTGTCCAGCAATATCTGGGGCTGAACCATGAACTGGTTCATAAACACCTGGCCCATCAGCACCTAAACTAGCAGAAGGCAACATTCCTATACTACCTGTGAGCATGGCGGCAGCATCGGAAAGAATATCGCCAAATAAGTTTCCTGTCACAATTGTATCAAATTGTTTGGGAGCGCGAACTAATTGCATGGCGGCGTTATCTACATACAAATGAGATAATTCCACATCGGGATATTGACTGGATAGTTGAGTTATGCGATCGCGCCATAATTGAGATACTTCTAATACATTAGCTTTATCTACAGAACAAAGTTTGCCTCTCCGTTTTTGCGCCGTTTCAAAAGCCACGCGCCCAATACGGTCAATTTCTGACTCACTATAAACCATAGTATTTACACCGCGTTTTTCTCCGGTTTCTGTCTCAAAAATACCTTTGGGTTTACCAAAATAAATCCCCCCAGTCAGTTCGCGCACGACCATAATATCCACACCTTCCACAATTTCCCGTTTCAAGGTGGAAGCGTCAATTAACTGGGGGAGAATTTTCGCTGGACGTAAATTAGCAAATAGTTCTAAACCCGCCCGCAGTCCTAATAAACCCGCTTCTGGGCGTAAATTAGAGGGCAGAGAATCCCATTTATAACCACCAATAGCTGCAAGTAATACAGAATCACTATTGCGGCAAGTTTCCAATGTCACAGCAGGTAGAGGTTCGCCGGTTTCGTCAATAGCAGCGCCACCAATTAAAGCTGTGGAAAATTCAAAGCTAATATCAAAGCGTTTACCGATGACTTTTAGCACGTCCACCGCTACAGCCATAATTTCGGTGCCAATGCCATCGCCAGGGAGTAGGGTAATGCGGTAGTTTTGAGTCATAGTGAGGTTTTACTGGGTAAATGTTTGCAGACAAAACATCATACCGAGGAATTGTACTAAATGGAATGTTTAATTTTTCTATATTTATCCCATATATGACTGTTATTAACACCATTTAGGATTTGATGTAACTAAAAATTAAAAAAAAATTATTTATCTGTCTTTTTACTGAAATTAGGTTGTATTGTAATTGTGTTAAAAATACAAAAACAAACATAATTTATGGATTTTCAACAAATTGGTAAAGTAGTTATCGAGTTATTAACTACTTTTGGATTTAAAGTTGTTGGTGCAATTCTTCTTTGGATAGTTGCTCAGAAATTAATTGAATTTACTATCAGGCTATTAAAACGTGGTTTTATCAGCCAACATATTGAACCGACACTGGTTCACTATTTGTTAAATATCATTTCCGTGACATTAAGAATTGTTCTACTTGTAGCAATTCTTGGCTTCTTTGGCGTGGAAACAACTTCCTTTGCTGCATTGCTGGCTGCTGCTGGTATTGCTATTGGTGCAGCATGGGGAGGACTGTTGGCAAACTTTGCAGCAGGAGTATTCTTAATTGTTTTTCAACCTTTCAAAGTTGGTGATTTCATCACTGCTGGAGAAGTAACAGGAACAGTTACCGAAATTGGACTGTTTATAACTTCAATCAATACGCTTGATAATGTGATGACAATTGTGGCTAATAACAAAATATTTTCTGATAATATTCAGAATTACTCAACTAATCCTTATCGGCGGGTTGATTTGTTGGCTCAATTAGCTCATGATGTAGATCATAATCAGGCGATCGCTCTTTTAAAAGCTAAAATTAGCCAAATTCCTAATGTTATAAAAGATCCCGCCCCAGAAGTAGAAATTCTCACTTTTAACTTAGCTGATCCCGTACTAGCAGTCCGTCCTTATTGCAATAATACTCACTATTGGCAAGTCTATTTTGACACTAATAAAGCTATTTGTGAAACCTTTGGAGAAGTTGGTTATCCAGTTCCTGAACAGCGTCATACCATTAATAGTCTATCTCACATTGATGGTGTTATCCCGACCCCATCAGAAGTAGGTTAAGTAGGGCTTGCTAAATAAAGCTAAAACCATTTATTAATAAGGGTTTCGCGGATTTTTATCACAAAAAAGTACAAGGTTTTGGCTGGTGATGTCTCAAAATAGGTGCATTTTTCTTTGTCAGATTTGGAAAATTGAGGATATCCAGACAGTTGAAACTGTTCCCTGCCCTCATAGATAACTTTTTCACCAAACCTGAAGTAATAGAACTTACGCAAAAAGGACCGAAAGTAGGGGTAATTTATGAACTCTACACAGGAATAAGGGTTACAGTTACATCTTGTGTAAGTCCTAAGTAGGTTTGATTGGTAATGATAAAAATTATTGTCTCTTGCCTTTTATCTACTATTAAATATCATCAATTTCAATTAATTTTTGTCGAGAGTTTGCCCCAGATTTAATTCTGATTGATGATTTAGGAACATCAAAATTTTTTGCTAATAGTTTAATTAACTCTTCATTGGCTTTACCATCTATGGGTGGTGATTTTAGATTTACATTTAAACTCCCATCTGCTAATTCTTCAATCTTTTGCTGTTTGGCATTTGGTTTAACTTTTACTCTTTTTTCCATTATCTATTCCTTGGAGTTTTTTTAACCACAACTAACCCAAAAAAGAACCTAAAATATAATAATTAAAATCCTGCCAAGCAAAAGAAAAAACCCATCGCTATGACGATGAGTATAGAAATGATAATTGATTTTGTTTGTTGGCGATCTAGCATTAATGAATCTGTGTTCTATTACCCATTACCCATTACCTACTATAACAAATTTTATCCCATACCTAGCATTCTATTTACTTGTGCTTGGGCTAAAGGTTTACGTTCGATATTTTGGAAACATTCGATTTTTTTAAGTTGGATATAAGCAGTTTTGAAATTACTTATTTTTAATAAGACAATATCTTCATAAACTGAATCTTGGGGACTTTTGATATCTATGATTAAATCCTGTAGTTGATTTTGAGTAATTGCCAATTTGAGATATTTTAAAAATACTTCTCTTTTTTTAGAACGGACACTTACTAAGTACCAATTATTAATGCTTGTTTCTGATGCGGTAGAATCTAAAGGTTCGATAGGTGGCATAATTGACAGTCTGATGTTTTGAATTTCTTTCAACAGTAACCAAGGACTATAATTGCTGTGATTTTTATGATGTTTCTGATGTTGATGATTAGTTTAATTCATGAAAATAATTAATCATCTTCATCAAAATAATCACCCAAATTATAGTTCTGACTTTAGCCAATATTTATAAGCTGCATAAGCCAAGGTCACTACTCCCGTAATAATAGCAGATTCATCAACTTCAAATTGTGGATGATGCAAGGGATGATTAATTATTCTATCTTCATAGCCTACACCTAAACGAAACATTGAACCAGGGGCGTGTTCTAAATAAACGGAAAAATCTTCTGCACCTAAAGATGGTTCTGGTAAAATTTGTACACAATCATTAGTCCAAGCTTCTTCTGCTGATGATTGTAATAATTGTGTTAAGGCATTATCATTTTGTACACTGGGTACACCTTGACGATAATTAACTTGATATTTGGCATTATAGGAATTACAAACATTAGCAACTATATTTTCAATCCATGCTGGTAGTTTATCGCGGGTTTCTGGATGAAGCGATCGCACTGTCCCTAATAACTGTACTTTATCGGCAATGACATTTGGCGCTCTTCCCCCATTAATTTGTCCAATACTCAACACTACGGGACGCAATGGGTTTTGAGTCCGACTAATTGCTTGTTGTAGTGATGTAATTACTTGTGCTGCAATCCAAATTGCGTCTATAGCTTCATGGGGACGCGCACCATGTCCAGATTCACCAATAATGGTAATTTCCAAACTGTCTGCGGCTGCTGTTAGCGCACCATAGCGAATACCAACTGAACCCGCAGGAATGGAAGGAAAAACGTGTAACCCCAAAATAGCTGCAACATCATTCATGACTCCATCTTTTACCATCCAGGTTGCGCCTTGGGCAATTTCCTCTGCTGGTTGAAATAAAAACCGCACTTTTCCCCCTAAGTCTGGGGCAATTTGGGAAAGTACCATCGCTGTTCCCAAACCCACGGTAGTATGAATATCATGGCCACAAGCGTGCATGACTCCAGAAATGCGAGAAGCATAGTCTAAATTTGTGCGTTCTTGAATGGGCAAGGCATCCATATCGGTGCGAATTGCCAATATTCTATCACTAGGTTGAGTCCCTTTTAATTCACCAATTACGCCTGTTTTGCCTATACCTTCTTCTACGTGCAAGCCATTAGCAGATAATACACCTGCAACAAAAGCAGCCGTTTGATATTCTTCTCCGCTCAGTTCTGGATGTATATGAATATGTCGGCGAATTTCGACTAAACGGGGTAATATATTTGTTGTTAATTCTTTAATTCGGTTTAGCATGAAAAAAATTTAATTCACTAACTCTGTTTTTCATCATAGATAACTGTTTGTAGTGAAAATGCTACTGCTGTAACAAGAATAATGACGAATTTTGCCACTTTGGCGCAGCTTAAATATAAAGAAATGATAAAGAATTCACAAAAGTTATATAAATTGTTATTGCAGAACTATGCAAATGGGAAGAAAGGGTGTATATTAGTCTCAACTTTGTATACCGAAAGATTTATAGTCTACCAAATATGAGATACCCCTGGTTCACAACTTAAAAGAATCGGGGGTATCTGTGTTTTTAGTAACAGGCAGGAATAGCATTACCGCCAACCCAGCCACCGTAAGCAAGGAACAATAAAGTAGTAACTTATACTTAAGCAGAAACTAAGCAAGATACTGACAAAACTAAAAAAGCCCAGGGGTGCTAATATATCTAATCCTTGGGGTTCTCTGGCAAAATGGAATAAATGTAGTCCTAACCCTAAACGTACCAAAATAGCGATGAGGTTGGCGCTACCTAAACCAGCAATTACAGTATAGGCTATTTTATGGCTGCGAAGACCTAAACCCAAGGTAAGCAGGGGAAGTGAAATTAACATCCATACTACCAATGTTTCCGCATTATTTTCTGTGGTGATGAATTGGCAAGCTATCCAGCCTAAACTATAACCGATTAATCCCATAAAAGATGTAATGAGAAACCGCCGCTTCTGGTCAAAGCAACTAGATAATGTTAATCCCCAACCTGTACCTAAACCAGCAAAAGCATATACTATGGTCTCTGCGGCGATGTAAGGTTGATTTTCAACTAAATTTGGTAGTTGATAGGTGAGTAATTCTAGCCAGCGATCGCCTAAACTGGTTTGGTAAGCCAATACAAAACCAATTATAGTCCCTATTGCCGCGCAAATACTCGTCAACATCATTACCCAAACAGTCATCAGACAAGCTAATAGAGATTTGAATATGCCTTGAATAATAAATAAAGTAGTATTACTGACTGCCTGAGTAAAATCTGTAATGGATGTAGTAACGGTTTTACTGGTGCGTGTAAATAAATTTTTACCTGATGATGGAGAAGCAATTTTAATTAATCGCTTGTGAATAATAGCGGCATGGGCTGGACGCAATTTTACATCATCTTCCACCATTTCATCTAGCAAATTGGCTAAATCTGGGTTAATGTGTCGGTAATTACGCCATTGTAATTTTCCTGTGAGACTATCTTCCAATTCTGGGGGATATTTACCTGTAAGTAATTGAATCATAGTCCTACCCAACGCATAAAAATCTGCTGCTGGGCCAACATTACCACCGCGAACTTGTTCTTGAGGGCTATAACCGGAAGAGTATAATCGTGTAGAGGTGGGATGCGATCGCAAAATTGAACCACTAAACTGTTTAGCACCGCCAAAATCAATTAATACTAACTGATCATCCTTAGCGGGTGTTGCAGGTGTGGAAGTACGCAACATTAAATTAGAAGGTTTGATATCTCGATGAATAATTTGGCGTTTATGCAATTCCTCCAAAATCTTCACAACTTGAATAAACCAACCAATTACCAAATCTTCAGCACAACCTTGGGGAGAAATTTTTAATACTTCCTCTAAAGTATAGCCATTGATTTTTTCCATCACCAAACAAGGCAATTGGTGGGGTTTAGGATTAACCAAATTAATTTGAAAATAACCATCAGTATCAACTTTAGGCACACCAGAATTACGGAAACTACTTAGAACTTCCGCTTCTTGCATGAACAATTCCAGCGCCTTCGGTGAAGTCTCCACCAGCACCTTTAGCACTTTTTCTGTTTGTGTTTTTTCATCCCAAATAGTGTAAATTTGGGCAAATCCCCCTTCACCAAGGCGTTTTAGGGAGAAATAACGATCTAACAGGTGTAGCGGTGCGCCACAACTGTTACAGAATTTGTTTCCCCAAGGTTGGGGATAGGGACGTTGACAATGGGGATTTATGCAGTTAACCGCACTCTGAGTTATCTGGGTCAAAACCACGAAAATACAAAGGCTTTATCAATTTTAGCGTCTATTTCACCATAAGTTGTAGATATTCCTGTAAATAAAGCACAAAACTTTAATTTTGCAGTGGTTATGGGAAAAATTCTCATTACCCTTGAATCATTTATTATAGATATTAGGACTTACGCACAAGTCAGGAAAGAAATAACCACGAAGGAACGAAGGACACGAAGAAAATGGGGTTTGAGAGATATTTTCCGTAAGTCCTGATCTTTGATCATTCTTCATCCTCAACTCCTGAATTCTTGCAATTAACAACTATATCCATCTCCAGTCATGGGAAAATTATAATCAGCAGATATAGCATAATTATGATCACCACTAGTTTCTAGATCAAGAACCTCAATCACTTTGTTATAAATATCTTCCGCTTCTTGGGGTGAATCACCAATACTGGTTAATCCTAATTTACCAAACTGAGACAGACAACCCATAAGATGAAATACTGTACCTGTTTCCGTGCCACTATCAAAATGTAATCTATGGTGGGCAATAATATCCATTAAATCATTTGGTAATAATCCTTTATAAATATCTTTTTGTAAATTGTCGGTGGCAATATAATATTTAGGTCTACCTTGTTGACTATAAAATAAGCCATCCTCAAAATTATAATGGCCATTAGTTAATAATTTTAATGTCATAAATGGGTGAGTTGTTCCTCCTTTACGGAGGTTAATTTCAATCCCTTGAATATTCCATTTACCATTACCTTCGTCCACAATCACAAAATCAAGAGCAAATCTTTCTAAAGCACCTTTTTCGGCTAATTTTTCGCCAACTTTTAAACCTAAATCCTGTAATTGACACCGATACTTTTCATCCGCAGGAAAGCGACAACCTATATAAATTTGTCCATCTGGCCCGCCTAAAATTTGGTCATGGGTAGAAAGAATTTCTACTTCCCCATTAGGTGTAACTCTACCTTGGACACTGGGAGAATATTTGATTTCTCCTTCTATAAAAGCTTCCGCAATTGCACCTAATTCGGGAATTCGTTGAGAAAAGTTTTCCCACGTTTCTTGTATAGATTGAAAACGTAAATTTGGGAAGCTATTCTTAATTGCTGTTAATCTTTGAATATGATCAGTTTTTCCTGGTGCAAAATCTATGATTTTTCTTAAATCTAATAGTGCATTCCCTTCACCTGAAAAACCTTCATTTAACTTAATTACTATTCTTTGTAATGCTGGTTGACGTTCCCATAAATTAGCCGCAACATTAGCTAAATCTTCAGAACTTTTGACTAATTCGCTCCCATCGGGAAAGGGAATACCACTTTCTTTAAAAATTTGTCTACTTCCACTTTTTGTTCCCCAAATTTGCAAATCTGGCGCAGCAGCATATAAAGGTACACCCAATTTTAAAGATAATTCTGCTTCCCAAAATGTGGAATTATAGCAAACCATAAAAGCTTTATCTAACCGCAAAGCTTTGTGAATTCTTTCTAATAACCGAGGACGTTCTAATATTTTTTGGCTGAGGGGTTTTAAAGAAGCATCATAGGTAGAAAGTAATAACAAGCGATGACGCGCATGAGAAAAGGGAATACCAGGAAGTAATTGCAAATAATAGTCAATGATGCTGGGATGCAGTGGCATTGATGTGACATAAATTAATCTAGTTCGGGGATTTCGTAACCGAATTAAGGAAAAAAGTAATCTTTCTTCATAATGTTCACAACCTTCTACCTTAAGAAGTTCTCGTTGATCTATACTCAAGGAGGGAATAATTAAAATGTCTGCTTCGCTATTGTCAAATAACTCACTTGTTTTCCAGCGATCGCGTAAAGTTAATTGTAAACCCCGAAATTGATCAAGTTGCCAATTATTAATATTCATATTCCCATCCCCATGTCCTACCTAAACTATTTTGTTATCTAATATATATCCCAAGGAAGAGTACAAATACAAATTGTTAATGTATCTTTTTGTAAATCACGAATAATTATTTAGCTGCAATTTATTAATAGATGTAATTTGAATTATGTTGGGTTTTCTAGGGTCAACCTAACCGAATACAAAAATTAAATAGGTTATACAACTTCTGTAGGAAGATACACAAAAAAATACCCCCTGTAGTCCCTCTTTGCAAGAGGGGACTGCAAAGCTGGGGGTAATAAATATATGCAGCCTCACATAAAATTTGCATTAGTTTTCCTAACATCAGCCCAACCTACATTTATACAAAAATATTTATTTTTAATCCTTAGGAGAGATGAATCAACATTGAATAAATCATAGTATTGCTCAAGGGCATAATATCAATAATTACTGAAAAATTAACCTATGGCATCTATACAACCATTACATGATACAGAATTAGTAGATTGTGCTAGAGCAAATGCAAATCAAGGAATAGAAACCGCCGCTTATCAGTGTGGTTATGGTGATGATATTAATACATTTGCTCAAGAATTACGCCAAGCTTGCGAAAAAATGAATTTACGAGTTAAAGAACTCAATCAATTAATTACCGATCAGGATATGATCTTAAAACTGGGAACAGGAGAAATTATTGCGCCTCAGACAGCATCAGAACTTTAAGGCCTTGATTTTGTGCCGAATTTTCAATTCATGAAAATTGCACCTTGTCAATTCTTTAACAGAAAAATATTATTTAAAGCTTGATAACTGCGTGTAGTGTCACAACAATACAGCGCAATTTGAGCAGAAGAAAAATCAACTTATTTATTGATTTTATCCTCAAAAATGTTAAAATATATAGAAAAACAGACTTGTACTAGTACACAACGGCGTAAGTCACTCGATTTTGGATTGACGTTAGCGAAGCGTACACAGCGCGGCGAGTATTTTGGATTTTGGATTGACTCCAGCCTTAAGTGTGGAGCTTGAAGAAAATGGATTTGGGCTTGACGATTTTTCTGTCCTCAAGGACGGGGCTTGTACCAAATTTTTTTTAATCTAAAATCTAAAATTACCGGTCAATCAACCATTAAAAATTTGACAAAAGCTTGTGTAATCTGCTTTTTTAATTTTTAATTTTTAATTTTTAATTCCGCACTGCGGTACTAGCTTCGGTCTCAACAGCAAAGGTTTAGCAATGTTTACTTCATCAGAAACTCCTATAATTGCAGCCATTGTGCTGATAGCGTCCGGCATTTTAGGCTGGGGCTTTTATCGCGCCAGACCTTTTGGTAAACTAGGTATCTTAGCCTGGTTACAATCCGTGGTCTTAATGACTCCCTGGCTGTTATTCTTTGGACTATTTGCTGCTGGCATTTATATCAATATCGTCGGGATATTGTTCTTAGTGGTAGCTTCTGCGGGTTTGTATATTTTCCTGGGCAGAAAGTTAAGGGCTGCCGGTCAAGATGCCATTCTCAAGCAAAGAGCAACAGAACGACTGGCCTCTGAAGGTTTAAGCGAAGGGGATAAAACCAGTCCAGTCATCGTCGCAGAACTGAAATTAGAACCAACCCCCATACCCGAAGCAGATTTAAGCCTCATTAAAGGCATTTTTGGCATTGAAACATTTTTTGCCACAGAAACCATTCCCTACCAAGAGGGAGTAGTTTTTAAAGGCAACTTGCGGGGTGAACCCGAAGCAGTTCACAACCGACTGACACAAAGTTTACAAGCACGGTTAGAGGATAAATATCGGCTGTTTTTAGTAGAAAATACTGACGGCAAACCTGTAGTTATTGTTTTACCTAGCCGTACTGACCCCCGTCCAGCACAGGTAGGACAAAAAGTTTTTGCTGTAATTTTGTTGATAGCAACTATCGCTACAAGTTTAGAAGTTGGGGGTATATTACAGAATTTCGATTTATTTAGTAACCCCGAACGGTTTGCAGAAGCTTTACCTATTGGTTTAGGTTTATCTGCAATTTTGTTATCTCACGAAATTGGACATTGGTTGTTAGCACGTCGTCACCAAGTGAAGTTAAGTTGGCCGTTCTTTTTACCAGCAGTACAAATTGGTTCGTTTGGGGCAATTACTAGGTTTGAATCCCTTGTACCTAGCCGCAAGGCCTTATTTGATATTGCCTTGGCAGGACCGGCTTTTGGGGGGATTACTTCTTTGTTATTACTGGTGATAGGGTTGCTACTTTCTCACCCTGGCAGTTTATTCCAATTACCCAATCAGTTTTTCCAAGGTTCGATTTTAGTCGGTAGTTTGGCACGAGTTGTGCTCGGTTCGGCTTTACAGTCTCCGGTGGTGAATATTCATCCTTTGGTGATTATTGGTTGGTTAGGATTAGTTATCACTGCGTTGAATTTAATGCCCGCTGGACAACTAGACGGGGGGCGAATTGTACAAGCGATTTATGGACGCAAAACCGCAGGAAGAACCACTTTTGCCACGATAGTTTTACTGGCTATCGTATCATTAGGTAATCCTTTAGCGATGTATTGGGCAATTGTCATTCTGTTTTTACAACGCGATTTAGAACGCCCTAGTTTAAATGAAATCTCTGAACCAGATGATGCTAGGGCGGCTTTATGCCTTTTGGCTTTGTTTTTGATGATTGCTACTCTTTTACCTTTAACTCCTGCTTTAGCTGGGCGTTTGGGTATCGGTAGTTAGGATTAGGAATAGGGCAAGGGCGCAGCCTCTTAATAGCATTCCCAGTCGGAGACTGGGAACGAGATGAAAATAATATTTATTATTACTCTTACCTCTTACCTCTTGCCTCTTGCCTCCTGCCTCCTGCCTTTTAATTAGGGTTTCCAATGTGCTAATAGGTTGGGGTAATTTGTAGGTGTGGGGAAAATTTTCTGCCATGCTTGTTGGCGTTGCTGGGGTTTTTCTTGGCTCATGTTCCAGAGGGTTTCGTAGAAAAAGAAGGAAACGCCGGCAAATTTTCTCTCTCGCACTTTCTCTATTTGGGTTTTGATTTGTTCCATGGGAACTGTGCGATTTTTTAAACCAGTTAAAATCCCAATACTGACGGGAATATGACTTTGGGCTTGTTTAACTTCGGGATATTCTAATTCGCTGATAAAGACATTTAAATCATTACGATAAATTTGTAAAAGTAAGTCTTCAACTATTCCCATTCTTTCCCATTTCTGCCAATCTGCAAGAAAGTATTCATAAGAAAAACGCTGGGGATTAGGAGCGACGGAAACGATACAATCTTTTTTATTAGCTTTAATTGCTACAAATACTCGCTTCATAAAATCGGTGATTTTATTAGCTCTCCAACTTACCCATTCTGGATTTTTGAAGTCTGCGGGGGGAAGTTTACCTTTGTGTTCTTTCTTGTATAATGCTGTGGTATAGGCATCATATCCTAGTTCTGATGGTAAGCCGAAATGGTCATCAAATTGAATCCCATCAATGTCATAGTTTTTAACTATTTCTACTATCAAATCTTGAATAAATTGTTGCACATCAAGACGAAAGGGATTTAACCAAACTCGGTTATGTGTTCCTTCTTTGACTATTTTTGTGCCATCGCTACGATTTGTTAGCCAATAAGGACGATTTTTAGCTAAAAGTGAATCAGCAGGTGCCATAAATCCAAATTCAAACCAGGGAATTACTGTTAAACCTTGTTTATGTCCATCCCTTACTATTTCTTTGAGCATATCTCGCTTTTGGAGTCCGGGGGTAGGGTCAACTGATTTACCAATGACTTTGGCGACGACTTTGCTAGGATAAAGGGTATATCCCCAATTCCAGACGGCGGGATACACGGTGTTAAAGTTGAGTTGGTGTAATGTTCGTAAACTTTGTTGTAACCGTTCTTTCTCAAACAAAACATCACTATCAATATTTGTTAACCATACTCCCCGTAATTCTGTGGATTTAGAAATTTGAGCATTTAAGGGAAATGATAGCATGAAGAAAGCAACCATACTCACGGTCATCATAGCCGCTAAAAATCCCAGTTTTCTAGTTTGACGTTGCCATTTTAGAAATACTTTTTTCATTAGATATCTCCGAAAAACAATTAAATTATGCTACAAGAATATAAAATAATGTCTGTAGCATACTAATTGAAAGATCCCAGGAGTTTTTAGAATTAGCGGATTATTTATAGAACCTAAGCCAAAATGCGACATAGGTTACGTACTTTGTGAATATATTAAATTTTAATTAAATTTTATGGACTCCCATCCCGCATTGTGTCAAGCCATATCCCATCGCATTATCACCAGTCCCCAAAAACGCATTACCTTTGCAGAATATATGGATATGGTGTTATATCATCCACAATATGGTTATTATTCCAGCGATGTCAAAATCGGATTTCGGGGGAGTGATTTTTTCACATCTGCCAGTTTAGGGGCTGACTTTGGGGAGTTACTAGCAAGGCAATTTTACCAAATGTGGGAGATTTTAGATCAACCCATCTCTTTTTATTTGGTAGAAATGGGAGCAGGTCAAGGTATCTTAGCATCCCATATTCTCAACTACATCAAGCAAGAATACCCAGATTTTTTTGCGGCTGTTAAATACATCATTGTCGAGAAATCATCAACTTTAAAACAAGAACAACAACAACTGTTACAAGATTTTTCTGTAAAGTGGTGTAATCTAGAGGAAATAGAACCTAAATCTCTGACTGGTTGCTGTTTTTCTAATGAATTATTGGATGCTTTTCCAGTCCATCAATTCACTTTAGAAGCTGGGGAATTGCGCGAAATTTACGTCACCATTGCCGAAAATAATTCTCAACCTATCTTTATTGAAGTTATAGGAGAACCATCAACGCCGCAACTAGCAGAATATTTTGATTTGGTGGGAATTAATTTAAGCCAAAATACTTATGAAAATGGCTATCGCAGTGAAATTAATTTAGCCGCCTTGGACTGGTTGAGTATAGTGTCAGACTGCTTAGAACGGGGGTATGTGTTAACAATTGATTATGGCTACCATGCTGATCGTTATTATCATCCTCAGCGACGGCAGGGAACTCTCCAGTGCTACTACCAACATCGTCATCATGATAATCCTTATATCAATATTGGCAGACAAGATATCACTGCCCATGTTGACTTTACAGCCTTATCTGTTTGGGGTGAAAGCTGTGGATTAAAAAAGGTTGGTTGGACGCAACAAGGTTTATTTTTAATGGCGTTGGGCATAGGTGAAAGATTAGCTGCTATCTCCTGGCAACAGCAACCAATATCACAGTTGCTACAACGACGGGAAGGACTACACCAACTCATTAACCCAGGGGGACTAGGCAACTTTGGAGTTTTAGTTCAAAGCCGGGGACTGACTGAAGAACAAGCATCACGACCACTCCAGGGATTAGTGGTACCAGAGTAGACATTAGGGAGAAAAGTTAAAAATCTCTTTAACAATCCTGTATTAGTCTTGATTGCATTAGCATAACTTCAGATGATATTTAAGTCAAAAATCTACCCAAGAGGAAAAATTATGACTGCTCATGATCTGTTAGTGCTAGTAACTCTGCTATCTCCCGGCATCTTACTTTCTGTAGTAATTATGGTGACTTTTGCTGCCGGAGGCTAGTATCGCAGGGCAGGGGGGCAGGAGGCAGGAGGCAGAGGGGAATATTTTTACTTTTGCCTATTGCCTATTGCCTAACAACGGACAACGGACAACGGACAACTGACCACTGACAAAGGAACATGAAACATGAAGGTGGCATTTCTGGGAACTGGCTTGATGGGGCTACCGATGGCTCAAAGGTTATTAGCAGCCAATATAGAGCTAATTGCCTATAATCGCACCCCAGAAAAATTAGAACCGCTACGGGCAGCAGGGGCGCAAATTGTTACAAAACCCCGTGAAGCAATCCGCGCTGCTGACTGTATTGTTCTAATGCTCTCTAACGCCGCAGCTATTTATCATGTATTACTGACGGATACTTCTTGGCATACGTTATCAGGACGCAGCATCATTCAAATGGGGACTATTACCCCCTTAGAAAGCCAAGAAATCAGAGATTCAGTAGTTGCGGCTGGTGGTGAATACATAGAAGCACCCGTACTCGGTAGTATTCCCGAAGCTCAAACTGGCAAATTAATTGTTATGGTAGGTGCGGAGGAGGAACAGTATCAACGTCATTTAAAGTTACTCCAGCATTTTGGAGAAAATCCTGTATATATAGGTGCTGTGGGTTCTGCCTCAAACCTCACCCTGGCACTGAATCAATTAATTGCTTCGCTGACAACTAGCTTTGCTCTGAGTCTGGCGTATATCCAGTTACAAGGCATAGATGTTGATTTATTTATGCAAGTTTTGCGCGAAAGTAAACTTTATGCACCGACTTTTGATCAAAATTTGCGGCGGATGTTGGATGGTAATTACAATAATGCCAACTTGCCGACAAAACAATTGATCAAAGAAATAGATTTATTTATCTCTGAAGCTAAATCCTTGGGTTTGAATCTCAATAGTATTGAAGGTGTGAGACAAATCCTCCAGGCTACTATGAAAATGTCCTATCCAGATGATGATTATTCATCCGTATTTCCGGCAATTCGGGAATGGGGTGAAGTTAGTGGGGGTTAGGGTAATGGGTCACTCGATTTTGGATTTTGGATTGATTTTACCCTCAAGTGTGGAAGCTTGAAAATTTGGGATTGAGGATTTTTCTATCCTCAAAAATGGGGACTTGTACCAAATTTTTTCATCTAAAATCTAAAATCTAAAATCTAAAGTTCCTACCCAATCCCCTATCCTCTTTGTACTGTTAAAATGGGATGTCGTCTGGATCTGGTTCTTGGGTCACTCCTACAGGGGTTGGAGACTGTACAGGTACAGGTTGATATGTGGGTTGAGGTTGTGCCACTGGGGCAGATGTGGGGTAGTTTGATTCATAGGCTGTAGGGCTGTAGTTTGGTTGCGCTACAGGGGTTTGGTAAACTGGTGTAGTTGGTATAGCTGCTGGTTGTAAACTGGTATAGGCAGCTTGGCCAAGGGGATGAATTTTTTGAATTGTTAATTCTGCGCGTTTTTCTTTAAACCCTTCAGGACGATCTATGGTATTCATTCCTAAGCGTCCTTCAATGATGACGCGATCGCCCTGATGATAATTTTGATGTACTTCTTTGGCTAAATTTCCCCAACTGACTACTTTTAAAGGATGGGAAGGATCATCTGGTTTTGCGCCAGGTACATGAACTATCATTTCAGTTACTTCTAACCCGTCTGGTGTGTGACGCAGTTGGGGGTTATCATAGATTTCTACCATCAAAATACAACTATTCATCTTGTCTTCCATAAGATACCCCATCCTCAGCGAACCAGGGTGGGGGTGGATAGCGTGTTTAATTTAATGGCTCAACGCCGTTAAATTAAACATTTTCCGAGTTGATAACACGATTAAACCCGTGTTTCGCTGTATCAATCGGACTTTTTTAACTGTACATTGTCCCGCTGATCAGATTTTGCCAAAAAAAACTGACCACAAGTAATTGCAGTCGGATAATTTGCTAAAATTACGCATTGATTTTGGGAGTCTGGTTAATGGCAATCATTTTAGAACCAATTAATATACATTTACTATCATCACATCTATTACAAATACCAGTATCTAATACAACAGCTACTACCCAAGTTGATCTAATTCCCGGAATTATACAAGCATTTATTTTAGGTATTGTCCAAGGAATTACAGAGTTTTTACCAATTAGCAGTACGGCACATTTATTAATTGTGACGAAGATATTTGCTTGGAAAGAACTTGGTTCTAAAGATTTTGTTGATGCTATTCAGTTTGGTAGTGTAATTGCAATTTTGTGGTATTTTTGGGCTGTAATTTCCAGTTTAGTCAAAGGTGCTATCAAAGCCTTTAAAACTAAGGATTGGCAAAGTGAAGAATGGAAAATTATTGTTGGTATCGCCGTGGGGACAGTTCCCGCTTTAACCATTGGTTTTTTGTTGAAAGATGTGATTCCTGAAAGTGCCTTAGTTATTGCTATCATGTCAATAATTATGGCAATATTGCTAGGGTTGGCGGAAAAACTTGGTACTCGGCATAGAAATTTTCCAAAGTTGGAAATTCGAGATGGTATTTTGGTAGGATTAGGACAAACCTTAGCTTTAATTCCTGGAGTTTCTCGTTCTGGTTCAACTTTAACTACTGGATTATTTCTGGGTTTAGAAAGAGAGACAGCAGCCAGATTTTCATTTTTGTTAGGTTTTCCCACTTTGACTATTGCGACTTTATACAAAAGTCTGAAAATCTTTAAAATGTTTCAAGGAGGAGAATTACCAGATAATATTGTGATTCTGTTAATTGTGGGCATTATTTCCACATTTATTTTCTCTTATTTATCAATTGCTTTCTTGCTGCGGTACTTGCAAACCAAAAACACATTTATTTTTGTGTGGTATAGATTAGCTTTTGGTATTTCTATATTATTAGCGATCGCCGCAGGTTGGCAAGGATAATTCTGTTAGATAATAATTCAGGAGTCAGGAGTTAGAATAAACCTAAAAGTTTCCCATTCTCTCTTGTCTCTTGCCTACTCCCTTTTCCCTAATTTATGACTACCATTCAACCTGCTAAAATTACCAAGGTGCTTCCTGACTCCATCGCCGCCGAAATCGGTTTTGAACCGGGAGATGCAATTGTGGCTATTAATGGCACACAACCCCGTGATTTAATTGATTATCAATTTTTATGTGCGGATGAATTTTTGGAATTAGATGTATTAGATACTACTGGTAAAAGCCATCATCTGGAAATAGAAAAAGATTATGATGAAGATTTAGGATTAGAATTTTCCACAGCTTTATTTGATGGTTTAATTCAGTGTAATAACCGTTGTCCCTTTTGCTTTATTGATCAACAACCACCTGGGAAACGTTCTAGTTTATATTTAAAAGATGATGATTATCGCCTAAGTTTTTTATATGGTTCTTATTTAACTTTAACCAATTTGACCGCAAGAGAATGGCAAAGAATTGAACAAATGCGGTTATCACCTCTATATGTTTCCGTCCATTCTACGGAAGCTGATGTGAGAATTAGATTGTTAAAAAATAATCGGGCTGGGGAAATTTTATCACAAATTCGCTGGTTTCAAGAACGAAGATTACAAATTCATGCTCAAGTTGTTGTTTGTCCAGGTATCAATGATGGTGAACATTTAGAAAGAACATTGGAAGATCTAACTTCTTTCTATGCAGGAGAATTACCAACTGTTGCATCAGTCGCAGTTGTACCAGTGGGTTTAACGCGGTTTCGTCCCCAGGAAGATGAATTAATACCAGTTACGAAAGAAAAAGCTCAAGAGGTAATTTCTCAAGTTAAATCACTTGCTGAGAAATTTCGTCAAAAATATGCTTCTAGTGTGGTGTGGTTAGCTGACGAATGGTTTTTAATTGCAGGTGAAGAATTACCCACGGAAGCTGAATATGAAGAATATCCACAAATTGATAATGGTGTTGGTTCAATTCGGTTATTTATGAAACAATTTAGCGAAACTGCCACAGCATTATTACCAGAGAAAATTCAACCTCAAAGAAAATTAACTTGGGTGGTAGGAAATGCTGTGGAAAGGGCTTTTCAACCTCTGGTACAACAGTTAAATAATGTCCAAGGTTTAGAAGTAAAAATGGTAGCTTTATGTAGCGATTATTGGGGACAAAGTATCAGTGTGACTGGTTTATTAACAGGACATGATTTACTTTTAAACCTGGGAGGACAAGATTTAGGTGAGGGAATTTTATTACCTAGTGTAATGTTAAAACATGGAGAAACTGTATTTCTTGATGATCTAACAGTTGAGGAGGTAGCTCAAAAATTGAATGTCAGTATTTTCCCAGTAGCAGGAGTTGAAGATTTAATAAATACTTGTATGAAATAGGGCGAAGCATTCGGACAGAAAATCAATGGTTTCAACGATAGCACCCGAATGCTTCGCCCCTACAACTATTCTCCCACTACGGATTACTAATGAAGAAAAAAACGGTTGCATTTGCTATTTTCAATATTAACATTATCTTGTGTAATATCTTAGGCATATTACCAGCTAGAGCTATTAATAACAATCCTGTATTTAGTGTTGTTAATAGTCAAGATAACCCTGAACAATGGCAAGGGATTACTAACAGATTACAAAAACTAAATATTAATTATTGTGTGATTCCTTTGCGCCAAGTTAAAACGACAGATGACTGGGGGAAAGCAAAGGTACTATTTTTACCTAATATTGAATTTTTGACCACAGAACAAGCGATCGCTTTAGATCAATGGGTAGGTCAAGGTGGTTACTTAATCGCTAGTGGACCGGTAGGTAATTCATCCTCTCCTGGAGTGCGTCAATTGTTAAAAAAACTCTTTGGAGGTTATTGGGGATTTAGCCTAACTACTGCTGAAAATTTACAACCTACAAATACAATTATTCCTCAGTGGGTCAATCAAATAGAATTGTTTGGGAGAGTGCGCGGTGGTGTGATTATTCCCAATGATACTGATCATAAATCTGCTGTAATTTGGAATTCCCAAGAACGTCTAACTGCCATCTTAACTACAGAAAAATCTACCTTATTAGGTTGGCGTTGGGGAATAGATCAAGTTGCATCTACGGGATTAGATATTGCTTGGTTAAAAGCATCCCTGAATCGTTATCTACAACTACCAGCTAAAAGCAAAATTAAAATTGCTAATCCTGCACCAAATTGTCAACTACAAATCATTAAAGAACCCGTTAAATCTCAAGTTACTGAAGAAAAAGTTGTCATTTCTCAAACAAAAACTCCGCCTAAACCCAGGAAAACAAGTTTAAAAAAACCTACTAACCCAGGGAAAATTAAACCTGATAAAAAGCGTATTATTGTTAAAGCTAAACCAGTTAAAAAACCTGTTGTTACTGCCCAGGTCAAGCCGAATTTAAGCAAACCCGGATTATTAGATATTGCCCGAACTATCAGCCCCAATTTGATTGATCCCATTAATCAATTAGAACAAAATGTCCGGTTGGATGTTTTACCTAATTCTAATCAGCCTATTGATCGCAAAGAAGCGATCGCCCTCCAAGAAGAATTAGAACATCTTATCGGTAGAGTAGAAAGCGCCCACCTAGCAGCATCAGCCTATAATTTATCTGCCACAAATCAATTACCCTACACTAAAGAAGAAGACAAACAAAGAGAATTTTCCTCTCCCCAAACATCAGAAAATAATTTAGTTTTAACATTAAATCAAGCCAGAGAAACCGCCCAAAAAATTCCCCTATTAATTGAAGATAAAAAATATGCCCTAGCAAGGCAAATTTGGTTAGAAGCTAAAGCTAAAATATCAGAACAATTTCCTCTCAATAAACAATTAGCCCAACCAGAAATCCGTTCCGTTTGGTTAGATAGAGGCACAATAGTTAAAGCTGGTAACGAAACAGAACTAGCGAAAATTTTTGATAGACTAGCCCAAGCCGGGATCAACACCGTTTTCTTGGAAACAGTTAATGCTAGTTATCCTATTTATCCTAGCCAAGTTGCACCCCAACAAAACCCCCTAATTCGTGATTGGGACCCTCTAGCAAGTGCAGTTAAATTAGCCCATCAACGAGGGCTAGAATTACACGCTTGGGTGTGGGTATTTGCCGCCGGCAATACTCGCCATAATGAAATTATTAATGTTAGTCCCGATTATTTAGGACCAGTACTCACAGCTAATCCTGATTGGGCTAATTATGACAACAAAGGTAATATTATTCCCATTGGTCAAACTAAACCTTTTTTAGATCCAGCTAATCCCCAAGTGAGAGAATATTTAATCAAACTCTATACAGAAGTTGTCACTAAATATAAAGTAGATGGTATCCAACTTGATTATATTCGTTATCCTTTTCAAGACCCCTTTGTTGGTCGCACCTATGGCTATGGTAAAGCAGCCAGAGAACAATTTCAACAACAAACAGGCATAGATCCCCTCAATATCTCCCCCAGTCAACGAGATTTATGGCAAAAATGGACAGTATTCCGTACCCAACAAGTTAATAATTTTGTGGCTGAACTATCAGCAACATTGCGACAAAAACGGAAAAATTTAATTTTATCCGTTGCTGTTTTTCCTTTACCAGAATATGAACGAATCGAAAAAATTCAGCAACATTGGGAAGTTTGGGCGAGAAAGGGAGATATAGATTTAGTTGTCCCCATGACCTATGCTTTAGATACACCAAGATTTCAAAGATTAGCTAAACCTTGGATTACTTCCACAAAATTAGGTACTACTTTATTAGTACCGGGAATTCGCCTTCTATCTTTATCAAACATCGGTGCATTTGATCAACTGCAACTAATTCGAGATTTACCAGTTAGTGGTTATGCCTTATTTGCGGCGGAAAATTTTAATAATGAACTAGAACAAATCTTTAATAATACCCAAGGTGATCAGAATCAGCCTAAGCCCCACCGGCAACCTTTTCGCACCGCCGCTTTCCGTTATGCAGCCTTGCAAAAAGAATGGCAAATAGTTCAAAAAAATGGTCAATTATCCATATCTGCAATCACTATGCCTGAGTTTATAAACCTGGCTAAAGAAGTCCAAGATGCCTTAAATCAATTGGCATCTAACCCTTCTGCTATTAATTTAATTACTGCCAGAAAAACCTTCAACCGTTTTCAGGCTAAATTTTACGACTGGATGCAAGGAGAAAATCTCACCAATTCCTATCAAGTTAAAGTTTGGGAAAACCGTCTTTTGACCATCGAAAGATTAATCCGTTACGGTGAAAGAAGATTAAATATGCCTTCCTAAACTGTATTCTTAAGAAGTTATAAAAGCATTCAAATTTACAAAAATACTTTTTATCTGCTGCTAATAAATTAACACTAAGAATGCAGAATTTAATCAACCGGATTTAATTCCCAAAGTTATCCACCTGATATCTGATAAAATCTGATTACTAATTACTTGTAGCTGAATACTTACAGATTTTATATACTCAAGACTGATATAAAATCTAAAATCTAAAATTGTATGAATCCAAACAACTGTGGAACCTCCTCAAATCTGAGTATAAATTCTGCTCACTCAGGCGATCGCTATTGGGGTTATGTAGAAGTAATTGAAGAAGGGACAAACTATCGCATCAGTCGGGTAGAAATTAAGCCTAGACACGGCATTAAAGCCCAAATCCATTATCATCGTCATGAACATTGGGTTGTGGTTTCTGGTGTGGCCAAGGTTACTTGTGGTGATGAAGAAATATTACTCAATCGGAATCAATCAACCTATGTACCAGCAGCAACCCTACATAAGGTCGAAAACCCTGGTAAGATTCCCTTGGTAATTCTGGAAATCCAAAATGGCGAGTATTTGGGTGAGGATGATATTGAACGTCCTATAGAAGAAATTAGTACAGCGAAATAAACATCTGATTGACGGTTGACTGTTGATAGAGAATACCTCTTACTCTTTTGCTCCTCCTAGTACAGCACGGCGTAAATAAACCAACAATTATAAATCTCCCAAAAGCCTATACTGTGTTCGTTTTGACTTTTGACTTTTGAATGCATGACTTCCGCCCTGCGGTACTAGTATGGCATTTGCAACAAATCTGTTGTAAAATAAATATGCCCCCTAGGGGGATTTCCAATTGTGATATTCTGGATAAGTAAAGTTTCGTAACAAATATTAAAAACTTTGATTAATCAAACATTCTCTTCTTACTCAGCTACTAACCCCACATTAGAGCGTGATGACAGTAACGCATCTTTACCAAAGTTCATATCTTGGCGACAAAATTGGCTAGTATTGGTAGCTGCGGTATTTTTAGTATCCGTACCTGTATTTATAGAAGCGCCATTAGTGCGATCGCTTCCTGTTTTTAGCCTCTTGATGACAGCTTTTTGGGTGTGGTTGAGTGTCCGCTTAATGTCACGTCCCCAAACCTATCTCTGGGGGGATTTACTTTTTGGTTTTAGTTGGACATGGTTTACCGGATCAATTTATTGGGGGTGGTTACGTTGGGAACCAATCTGGCATTTACCTATAGAAGCATTAGGATTACCCTTTGCACTGTGGTGTTTAACCAAAAACTGGGGTAAAGTTGGCAATTGGTTTTATCTAGGTTCGTTATTTGGCACGGTTTTAACTGATATTTATTTTTATTTAGTAGATTTGATGCCCTATTGGCGGCAAATTATGAGAATCTCTCCGGAGGGAGCTTCACAAATCTTACAAAATGCCTTAACACAGGTTCAAAATCCCTGGGGACAAGGCTGGGCAGTGATTTTGGCCGTGATTTTGGCGGTAGTGGGAACGGGATCTTTACTCAATAAGGAATCTCATTGGTACGCCTTTGGGGGCGCAGTTTTGAGTACAATTCTAGTAGACAGTCTATTCTTATTAGCAGCGGCTCTGGCGTAAAATTCCCATAAATAGTGGCAAAATGCGAAAAATGGAAGCAAAACTGCTATTCATTCCGGTTTTGATTAAAAATCAGATCAAACTGAATAGTAATAAATATTGTGGATATTGATACGCTGTATATTAGTTTTTGATGACGACTGTTGTGTAAGCTCTCAAGGTTAAACGGAGAGGCCAAAGCAGGAAACAACCAGGATCAGGAGACAAAGTAATCTCACAATCTGGAAATTCTGGCTTATGTCCTCACCTTTATAGCTTGTGACTACCAAGATTCAACAATTTAATTGCTGTTTGATAGAAAGAGGTAAAAAATCGTGAAAGGATTGGTGCGTTTATTTACTGTGTTGACATTGGTGCTAGGTTGCTGGGGATGGCTGGGAACTACTGCCCAAGCTGTTGGTTTAAATAGCTTTGTTGGCAATCAAGTTTCAGTTTTAGCACTTGCCCTCCAAAACAAAGCAGATCAGAAGCTGGCAACGGAATTTGGTAAAAAAATTGATTTGAATAATACCAATGTGCGGGCTTTCCAACAATATCCAGGACTTTATCCTACCTTGGCTAAGAAAATTATCGATAATGCTCCCTACGAAAAAGTAGAAGATGTATTAAATATCCCAGGATTAAGCGAGGCACAAAAAGAACGTTTAACATCTAATTTTGACAAGTTTACAGTTACAGAAACAGCGTCTGAATTCAACGAAGGCGACGATCGCATTAACAACGGTATCTACAGATAACCATAGTTGGTAATTGGTAATTGGTGATTGGTAGAAGCAAAAGGCAAGATGTCTAATAAATATCCCTATTACCGATTACCCATTACCCATTACCCATTGCCCATTACCCATTACCTATCTTGTCTGATATAGATATTCCTAACCAATTTGATGTTTTAGTAGTCGGTGCTGGTGCTGCTGGACTATACACAGCCTTATGTCTACCAGAATCCTTAAAAATCGGCTTAATTACTAAAGAAACAGTTACCCTATCCGCTAGTGATTGGGCGCAAGGTGGCATAGCGGCAGCCGTAGACCCAGAAGATTCTCCAAAATTGCATATTGAAGATACATTAAAAGCGGGGGCGGGTTTATGCGACATCGCCGCGGTAGAATTCTTGGCAGAACAAGCCCCTCATTGTATTCAATCCCTGGTTAACTTAGGGGTAGCTTTTGATCGCCATGATAATCACTTGGCTTTAACCCTAGAAGCCGCCCATTCTCGTCCTCGCGTTCTCCATGCAGCCGATACTACAGGTAGAGAAGTTACCACCACCCTGACAGATCAAGTTTTGCGTCGTCAAAATATTCAAGTCATTCAACAAGCTTTAGCCTTGAATTTGTGGATAGAACCCCAAACCGGTCAATGTTTGGGAACTAGCCTATTTTATCAAGGTAAAATTACCTGGATTCGTGCCGGGGCAGTGATTTTAGCTACTGGTGGTGGTGGTCAAGTTTTTGCCCAAACCACTAACCCCGCCGTGAGTACAGGGGATGGTGTGGCCATTGCTTGGCGGGCAGGGGCGATTCTGAGAGATTTAGAATTTGTCCAGTTTCATCCCACAGCTTTGAGTAAACCGGGACGTTTTCTCATTAGTGAAGCTGTGCGTGGAGAAGGGGCGCACCTGGTAGATGATACCGGACGACGTTTTGCCTTTGATTACCACCCAGCAGGGGAACTAGCACCGCGAGACGTGGTCAGTCGTGCTATTTTCAGTCATTTACAAAAAACCGCTACTGACCTAGCTACAGCCAATGTTTGGTTAGATATGCGCCCCATTCCTCCTGAGAAAATTCGTCACCGTTTCCCCAATATCATCGCCGTTTGTCAACATTGGGGGATTGATGTTTTTACTCAACCTATTCCTGTATCTCCTGCTGCCCATTATTGGATGGGTGGTATCCTCACAGATGTGATGAATTGTACTAACATTCCTGGTTTGTATGCTATTGGCGAAACTGCTAGCACGGGAGTACATGGGGCTAATCGTTTAGCGAGTAATTCTTTGTTGGAATGTATTGTCTTTGGGGCGCAAATGGCTAGTGTTAACCCCGAAAAATTGAGAATTTCCCAACAGGAATTTTCTGAGAATATTGAGATTATTAATTTTAGTCCGTCTCCAACCGTGTGGGAAAATCAACAACTAAAACTGGCTGAAATTCGCCAAAAATTACCCCGTGTAGTTTGGCAAAGTGCGGGTATTTGTCGAGAGGAATCTAGTTTAGAAAATGCGATCGCTCAAATTTCATCTTGGCAACAAGAATTTACAGCTTTACCTTTAACTCAATTATTATTAAAATTACAGCCGACACAATCAGTTCATTTTCCTCAGCTACAAATTGAAAAAGAATTACGACTGTGGGCTGAAACTCGTAATTTATTAGATGTAGGTGAATTAATTCTTAAAAGTGCCGCTTTTAGAAAAGAAAGTCGGGGAGGACACTATCGTTTAGATTATCCCCAAACTGATCCTGATTGGCAAGTTCATACTTTAGTCAGAAATCAGCAATGGTGGATAGATATTGAAGAAGGCAGGAGGTGAAACATAGGTATGCACGATTGGGTGGGAGGATCTTGACGTAAAATAATTGGGCAAAATCTTATTTAACGGAATGCAAGGATTTTAATCACATCCTCATTGCCCCCAATTATTATCTTTGACAGAGGGTGGATAATTGCCGACTTGATTCTAATTTTAAAGAATTGGCTTAAAACCAATTTTTCTTCAGTAATTTGTTACTGACAATGATCACAAACACCAACATACCAAACTGAATTTGCCAAGGTGCTGATACTAAACTCACGATAAAAATGACGGCTGTTAAAATACCTGCAATGTAGGTGATTTCGTCATCATTTCTTTTGAAGAGATAGCCAGTGATTACACCTGTAACTAATGTCATCAAGAAAAATAAAGGCATTTTTACTAATCTCTAAACTACGATCTACTGTTTAATACCAGTAGGTTTAAATCATGTTCATGAACGTTATTAATCATATACTTAAGTAACACAAAATTGCAACAACTTTGTCATAAAGCTATGATTTGACTGTTTTCAAATAATGCCATTATTTGGTAGATTAAATTAACACTATCTATTCGTGCTGGAATCAATTTAACACTTTCAATTTAGATACCCAATGTTGAATATTTCTCTAGTCTTAGCTACTGAACTACAACTTAAACCCCATCAGGTAGAAAACGCGTTGGAACTTTTAGCAGAAGGAGCAACAATTCCCTTTATTGCGCGTTATCGTAAAGAACGAACTGATGAAATGAATGAAGTCCAATTACGGGATTTACAAGATAGGCATAATTACTTAACGGAATTAGAAGAAAGAAAGAAAGTCATTATTAATGCGATCGCCCAACAAGATAAACTTACCCCAGAATTGCAAGGCAAAATAGCATCCTGTTTACAAAAAACTGAACTAGAAGATTTATATTTACCCTATCGTCCCAAACGTCGGACTCGCGCTACCATTGCTAGGGAAAAAGGTCTAGAACCTCTCGCCAAATTTATTCAATCTCTAAATACAAAAAATGCTGTTTCTGCATCCTTAGAGGAAGCAGCAGCAAAGTATGTTTCTGAAAGTTTGGGAGTAAAAAGCACCGATGAAGCGTTAAAAGGTGCATCAGATATTTTAGCTGAAGAAGTAGCAGACAAAGCAGAATTACGCGCATACATACGCGAATATTTGTTAGAGAATGGGGTGTTTATTTCTCATATCAAAGAAGAACATCCCGAAGGGACAACCAAATTTGAAATGTACCGCAATTATCAGATTAAAGTTAAAAATATCGCTCCTCATAATATGTTGGCTTTATGTCGAGGAGAAGCAGAAAAAATATTAAGTTTTGAAGTTGCTTTTGATGAAAATTTCATCCTTGGTTATTTAGAATCTCAGGAAATTAAAACTAAAGTTCGCAACCTGCGCGACTTTTATCAAGTCATGTTGAAAGATAGTTTTAACCGCTTAATGAAAACTTCCTTAATTAGCGAAGTCATTAGCAATAAAAAAACCTACGCTGACATAGAATCAATCAAAACCTTTGAAACGAATTTGCGAGAGTTACTGTTATCAGCACCAGCAGGAATGAAACTGACAATGGCCATAGATCCAGGTTTTAGAACTGGATGTAAAGTCGCTATATTAGATGAAACTGGCAAATTTTTAGAATATCAGGCTGTGTTTCCCCACCAAGCAGCAGAACAACGCCAAAAAGCAGCGCAAACTATTAAAAAATTACTTGAAAAATACCAAGTTCAATTAATCGCTATTGGTAACGGTACAGCTTCACGGGAAACAGAAGAATTTGTGGCGGAAGTATTACCAAATATAGCCCATAAACCTGTTAGGGTTATGGTCAATGAATCTGGTGCATCTATATATTCTGCCAGTAAAGTGGCATTAGAAGAATTTCCTGATTTAGATATTACTGTCAGAGGTGCAATTAGTATTGGTAGAAGATTGCAAGATCCTTTAGCAGAATTGGTCAAAATAGATCCTAAATCAATTGGTGTGGGACAATATCAACACGACGTTGATCAAAAATTACTCAAAAAGAAATTAGATGAAACCGTGGAAAGTTGCGTTAACTATGTGGGTGTAGACTTAAATACCGCTTCTAAAGAACTGTTAACATTTATTTCAGGAATTACCCCCACCATAGCTAATAATATTATTGCCTATCGCAACGAAAATGGTGCATTTAAAAATCGTCGTCAACTCTTAAAAGTAGCAAAACTAGGACCAAAAGCTTTTGAACAAGCAGCCGGTTTTTTAAGAATTCGTGGAGGTGAAAATCCCTTAGATAATACCGCAGTACATCCAGAAAGTTACTCGCTAGTGCAATCTATTGCGGCTGATTTAGGAGTATCCTTAAATCAAGTTACACAAATTGCAGAAAACCTGAAAAAAGCCAACTTGAAAAAATATGTGACTGATACAATTGGAGAACCAACCCTGCGCGACATTCTCAAAGAATTAGAAAAACCAGGTAGAGATCCCCGTGCTGAGTTTAAATATGCGACCTTTAAAGAGGGAATCAAAGAAATTAAAGATTTAACCGTAGGAATGCAACTTGAAGGAATTATTACTAATGTTGCTAATTTCGGTGCTTTCGTTGATATTGGTGTCCATCAAGATGGTTTAGTGCATATTTCCCAACTTGCGGATATATTTGTAGATGATCCTAAAAAAATTGTCAAAGTTGGACAAGTTGTAAAAGTACAGGTTTTAGAAATCAACGAAAAACTGAAACGCATAGGTTTATCAATGAAAGGAATTAAACAATAATAGTAGAGACGTTCCACCGGCACGTCTCAAAGAGTAATATCCCCGACTTCTGACCGAAAATAATGGGATACAAGCCCCGTCCTTCTAGGACGGCTTTTCTTGAGTCGGTGAGTATGTCAAATCTGTTTGTCATGCCATTATCAAAGAACAAGTCGGGGATCTGGTTTGTATAGCTGAAATCAATAACAAATAAATTTTCTCTGGGTGAAAAAAACTCTCAAATTACCATGGCCATTTATCAAGTACAACTCATTAACCCTAACCTGGGATTAAATCAGACTATTCAAGTACCTGATGATCAATATATTATTGACATCGCCGAAGAGGCTGGTATTCGTTTACCATCAGGTTGCAAACAAGGAGAATGTTCTGCTTGTGTGGCTAAACTTATCAATGGAGAAATTGATCAAAGTGAGCAAAAATTTCTTCGTCCCCAGGAAATTGCCGCAGGATATGTAGTTACCTGTGTGAGCTATCCCTTATCTGATTGTGTATTAGAAACCCATCAAGAACAGGTGTTGTATAAATCCTCTCTTTACTATAGCAATGGACAATGAGGAAACGTCTAAATCCCCAACTCCTTTACTCATATCTTGGAGTGTTTTTCATATATCCTTAATGATTAAACACATACGCATATTAGAGAAAATACTTAAAAGGTTAACAATCATAAAATAAATATTTATGTTTTTTAATGCTGTAGCTGTATTTTCATTAACCGCAAATATCCTATACTGGTTATACCCCTTGATTGCTGTAACGATTTATCGGTGCTAAATATCTACTCTAAATTTCTGAATTCCTGAAAATTATGGCGATTATCTCCTCTAAAAAACAGCCTCCAGAACCTAACAGAGAACCAAAACAGCAGCAAGAGTCGGCAAAATTACCTCCAGCAGACAACCTATTACAACCGGAGGCTGCTATTAATGAACAAGGTAAACCAGAAGAAAGTATTCGTCCCCAGCAATTTGCTGACTACATTGGACAAAAGGATTTAAAGGATGTTTTAGAGATTGCTATTAAAGCAGCTAAGTCTAGAGGGGAGGTAATGGATCATTTGCTGTTGTATGGCCCACCGGGTTTAGGGAAAACTACAATGGCGATGATTTTAGCCACAGAAATGGGGGTAAATTGCAAAATTACCAGTGCCCCAGCTTTAGAACGACCAAGGGATATCGTGGGGTTATTGGTCAACCTCAAACCAGGAGATGTATTATTTATAGATGAAATTCATCGGTTATCACGGATGACAGAGGAGATACTGTATCCAGCGATGGAGGATTACCGTTTAGATATTACAGTGGGTAAAGGTTCTAGCGCCAGAATTAGAAGTATTCCTTTATGTAAATTTACCTTAGTGGGGGCGACAACTCGCGTTGGGGCCTTAACTTCTCCTTTGCGCGATCGCTTTGGTTTAATTCAAAAGTTGCGTTTCTATGAAGTTGAAGAACTTACACAAATAGTTATTCGTACTGCTGAATTATTACAAACCGCAATTAAGTCAGATGGGGCGACAGAAATTGCCAGACGTTCACGGGGAACGCCCAGAATTGCCAATAGATTACTAAAACGAGTCCGTGATTATGCGGAAGTAAAATCATTTCTAGAAATCAATGAAACCGTTGCTGCTGAGGCATTAACACTATTTCAAGTAGACCCATGTGGATTAGACTGGACAGACAGAAAAATGCTCAGTGTAATTATTGAAAACTTTAATGGTGGCCCCGTCGGTTTAGAAACTATCGCTGCCACAACTGGGGAAGATACCCAAACCATTGAAGAAGTGTATGAACCCTATTTAATGCAAATAGGTTATTTAAGCCGGACACCCAGGGGAAGAATAGCAACTAAAGCGGCTTATCAACACATGGGTTTTAAGCCACTTAATGAGCAGTTATCACTACTTTAAGGTTACCCATTTTTTCATCATTTCTATTACCTCTAAACGAGAAACACCAAGAATTTTACCCGCCCTGCCACTGCTAATTTCTCCTGCCTCTAATAATGTTAGTCTGACGGGTAGCGCGAATATCATCATAAACTGCCCGTACTTCGTCGCTGGCATCTTCATATTCAATCAGGTTGGTCATAATTTTGCTGGAATCTCTGGTTTTAGATTTAGGAATTTCGCAAGATGATCCTATAGCAATTTTTAGATCACTAAGAAGGGGGAAAGAATTTTCCCAATAACTAAGGAATAATGCCAAATACCCTTTTACCCGTCAACTCTTCCCTAAAACCTTCAATCATGACAACTAAACTATGTCTAATACATTTAAAGAATTTATTCAAAAAGTAGGTAGTGGCAGTCACACATCAGATAATTTAACCCGTGCTGAAGCGGCTACGGCAACAAAAATGATGTTATTGGGTGAAGCGACTCCTGTACAAATTGGCGCGTTTTTAATTGCCCATCGCGTTAAACGTCCGACTGGGGAAGAGTTAGCTGGGATGTTGGATGCTTATGATGAACTTGGCCCCAAGTTAGAACCAATAGGGCAGTCTGTGATTGTTTTGGGTATACCCTATGATGGCAGAACCCGGACTGCACCGATTAATGTAATTACTGCTTTATTATTAGCAGCGGCGGGACAACCTGTAATTATGCACGGTGGGGATCGCTTACCAACTAAATATGGTGTACCTTTAATTGAGATTTGGCAAGGTTTAGGAATAGATTGGACTAATTTAACATTGGTACAAACTCAGCAGGTGTTTGAGGCGACAGGAATTGGCTTTGTTTACACACCAAAGCATTTTCCTTTAAATCAAGTTTTGTGGGAATATCGGGAACAGTTAGGTAAACGTCCACCACTGGCAACAATGGAATTAATTTGGTGTCCTTATGTCGGTGATGCCCATATTATTGCGGGTTTTGTTCATCCTCCGACGGAGGGAATGTTTCAAGAGGCGTTGAAATTAAAGGGTGTGACTAAATATACTTTTATCAAGGGTTTAGAGGGAAGTTGTGATTTACCACGCGATCGCACAGCCATTATTGGCTTATCTTCATCCGATTCAGAAGCATTAACACGGCTACAGCTTGCACCCCGTGAATATGGCTTGATACCCAAAAATGTCCCTTTGTCTACTACAGAAGAATTAATCCAGGATATGCAAGCAGTTTTGACCGGAAACCCTGGCGAATTGATGCAAACAGCCCTATGGAATGGCGGCTTTTATCTATGGCGGAGTGGTATTTGTCCAGATATGCCAACTGGTATGGATAAAGCAGCCGAATTAATTACCACTGGTGCGGTAGCTGCTAAACTGCAACAAGTCAAGATGTTAATCGGTTAAACCCATTAGCTATGAGTAACATAGCTGTAGTCATTTGTAATTAGGACATTATTGATCCTTAAAACCTAATCATAGCAAGGGGTTTACTCTTGCCTCTTGCCTTCTGCTATAAAATTGCACAAAACAAATATCGTAGAGATTTTCCATGGAAAGTCTCTACATTTCCGAAGAAAGTGTATCTTCATCAAGAAATGGTATGAATCAATTAATAGTTAATATAAGTCCTTCACGAGCGAGTAATGCTTTGGGGAAGACTGACTGGACTTGAGTTTGTACAGAGTCAAGAAAATTATCATGATCATCTGGGTGATGATAGGAGATAACTAACCTTTTAACACCAGCTCTTTGCGCCATATCTACAGCGATTTGCCAAAAAGAATCGGCTGCTTCATGTTTATTTTCTGTGGGTGGAGTGTAGATAGCATTAGTAATCCATAAATCAGCATCTTCAATCATTTGTAAAATTTGTGTTTGCTCATCTGCATGAATTACTTTATGCAAATCCGTAGCATAAGCTACATTCCACCCTTGCCAGTTGACACAATAGCCAATAGAACGCTGAGTTTTATTGATTAAACTCGTTTTAATTTTGACATGATCTAATTCGATTAATTTTCCTGGAGTGAGATTATAAAACTCTAATCTTGATTGCATCACTTGTAAAGGATAGGGAAAGTGAGGCTGGAGCATTTGATCGCACAGACATTGCTTAATTGATGCCCCATTGGAAGCGGCTGTTCCATAAACATGAAAGTGATTACCAGCGATAAACGCCGGCGCGAAAAAAGGAAAGCCTTGGATGCGATTAGACTGGGAATTGGTAAAAAATAAATGGGCTTCCAAGGTTGGATGGAGTTCTTGCAAGGTTGCGCCTAGGATGCGTAACCCAGTTCCTCCATCAAAAATTAAGCGTTTTCCAGCCACAGAGATTTCCACACAACCAGTATTCCCACCGTAGCGGCTGTTATGGGTGCTAGGAGTAGGAATGAGACCACGTACACCCCAGAATCGCACCTGGAATGGCTCAGATGGACTACTGAGATTGGGACTGAGTTGTTCACTCACATTAGTTTGAGAATCGGACAACTCAAAATTTGACATCTTCTTGAAAATTAGAGCTTACTAAGCAGATCATCATAGTGTCGCACTTCTAATAACTGGTTTTTGTTATCCACAATTACAACGGTAGGAGAGTAACATTTTAACTCTTCTATAGTAAACTGCCCGTAAGTCATTATAATCAAGCGATCGCCAATTATGCCTAAGCGTGCGGCCGCTCCATTCAATTCAATAGACCCTGAATTAGCTGGAGCAGGTATGGCATAGGTAATAAAACGCTCACCATTGGCAACGTTCACCACCTGTACTTGTTCATAGGGCAATATACCAGCCTTTTCTAGGAGAATTTTATCAATGCTGATACTACCTACATAGTTGATGTTTGCCCCGGTGAGAGTACAGTTATGAATTTTTGCCGATAAGAGAGTGCGCTGCATTTGGTTTTAAATTTTTTTTTACAACCAGCAAAAGTTTTTGAAGCCACACCAGTTAATTACTGGTGATGATTCCTAACTATTTGTTTAGTGGGTAATGATTTGATATTAGCATTACCCACTATCTATTATGCTTTAGCAGCTTTGATGAACTTTTCTACCAAAGGAGCTACTTGCTCAACATCCTGCCAACCGAGAATATTTGTCACCTTTTTTTCCAAATTTTTATAACTGCGGAAAAATTCGGCGATTTCGTCTAATCGGTGAGGAGCTAGGTCTTTGAGGGACTTCACGTGGCTATAACGGGGATCTTTATCGGGAACACACAGAATTTTTTCGTCGCGATCGCCACCATCAATCATTTCTAGATAACCAATTGGTCTGGCTGCAATCACACAACCGGGAAATGTTGGCTCATCCATTATTACCATACCATCTAAAGGATCGCCATCATCAGCTAGGGTATTGGGAATAAAACCATAGTCGTAAGGATATTTAACTGAAGAATAGAGAACGCGATCTAGCGCGAATGCTTGTAAATCCTTATCGTATTCATATTTATTTTGACTGCCCCCAGCAATTTCAATCAGCACATTAACCACACCAGGCTTAGGTTGGGCAGGAATCAGAGATAAATCCACAATAAAACTCCTCTACTAAAACTGAACAGTCGGCAGCAATCATTTTTGCTCCCAGTGTAAGATTTTAGGACATTGTGGATCTGTTCCTCAAAATTCCTTCTGGAATACTGATGTATTATCGGGGCAATCTTTTGTCTCCTCCTGCTTATCTTTCTCCCCGGGTCTTATTTAAGGAGAGGCTAGATAATTTTCTTGGATGGATAGGTGATAACTTAAGGGGGGCTGATTTTTGTCTACATTTGGGGGAGAATAGTGGGCAATAATAAATACTGGTAAAGTTAGGGTGATCAGAGCGATTACTGTTCCCACAATGTCTGCCAAACGCTGGGAATATGTATCGCAAGAATTGGCAGACTGGCTATTTAAATTCATACAAAGTTGTAATTTATCAGATCACTAGCTGGTTGACTCCCTTAAAGAGAGTTCCTCCTATTCTAGCTATATTTTTTATATTCAGCCCCAATGTTAATTATTCCTGACATTGTGATCCACTAATTTTACCAGAGGCGCAGTTTATGCGCCTGTAATTTCTACGCCACAACTATGCAGGGGATTTTTGTTCTACAGGTGATGGTGTTGATGATTCTTCTGGTTTGGCACTGTCTTGCTTATCTTTATTTTCCTGTTCTGGATCAGAGTTTTGTTGTACTTGTTGGAGGTGAATATTATTCACTTGGGTAATAAATTGTTCTATGGCTTGACTGACTTTTTGTTGTTGCTTACCTTCCTCGGAAATATCATAACAACGATAAGCTGGAGTGATGCCTAAAATAAATTTTTCTTGTTCAGCTTCTAACAGTTCAACGGCTTTGTTAGCAGCCACCCAATTTTTTTGAAAAGGAAATGAGGTGACTATACTAGCAACAATGGAGGCGACTGCTGGACAAATAACAGGTAACCATTTTAACCAGGGTTGTCCGGTTTCTAATTTATCTACCAGGACTAAAATTGGCGTGACACCTGATAAAATGACTGTAGAAATTTGCAAAACGTAATAAAGAGTTCTGGCAAGATTTCGAGAACTTTTATAATCGTTAATCAACTCTTGGCAATATTCTAAAGCCTTTGCTCGCGCTGGCAAAACTGTATCGTAGTCCAAGGTAGTACCATTACTTAATAAAGAGGTATAGAGTTCAGCTTTTTGGGAAAGTTCATTTCTTTGTGCTTCTTTTTTGGCATTTTTTACTGATTGTCTATTCAGCAGAAATAACCCAATAGCCACAGTTAACGCCACAGCAGCAGCACTGACATATTGTTGATTATCAGAATCAACATAAATCACAAACACAGATGTGATAGCAACTGCGCCTAATAAATAATCAATCAGCTTGAAAAACAATAACATATTGTGTTTGATGTAGTGATTGCAGAATTGCTCAAGAAAAATTGTTTTTTTACAAACAAAAGTACCTTACAATAAGGTAGTATTATTTACAAGTAGCCGCCAATAACAACAGATTTATAAAATTGACGTAAAGCCCTATGCCATAATTGTTTTCAAGATTATAGATAAATTTTAAATTTAGTTAAGTTTATTTAAGATTTAATCTTGTTGTCAATTGAGACTAAATGCTATTAAGTAGACATCTGCTGGTAATTAAATATGCATAACCACTAAACCTTTGTAGGGACAATTCATGAATTGTCTCTACGATAATTTTCACTCCTATGTCTATTGAAAAATCAAATGGCAGGGCTGTATTGTTTACGAGTAGCTATAGCTAGGGCTAAAACTACAAGTGTCAAAACTCCTGCTAGGTATAAAGGATAGCCATAGGTGATAGGTTGGGATTGTTGAACTATCATCCCCGCAATGACTGGACCAATGGCATTGGCAATACTTAAATAGGAGGCGTTTAATCCTAATGCGATTCCCTGATTTTGAGGTTGGGCATTGAGGGAAATTAATGTACTAATCATGGGTTGGACTAAAGCGTTAAATAAAGCAAAAAAGATAGTAATTACAACAAAATAAGTGATGCTAGGCCAAACAGGCATTAACACAAATGATAAACTGCGAACGAATAAACCTAAAAATAAGATTTTCACCAGATTAAATTTACGACTGAGAACAGATACTCCCCAGGTTTGCATAATTATAAACTGGTTTGGAAGTCATTTAATCCAAATTGTTTACCATAAAGATAAATAATGGGGATTAAAATTGTAAAACTCAGGGAGTTAATAAAGGCAATTAAAGCAGTAATCCAAAAAATCCGATTCATTGTGAATTAAACATATTTATCTTTAATCATCCTACCACTCACTAGAGTTTTACCTACTGCTGATGAAATTGAAGTTACAGAGATTTTTGCAGAAGCAAGAAAAACACTTGTATTGGCGAGTTCATATTCAAGTTCACAATGGAAAATTTAAGATTATGGGGATGGGATATGGAATTCCTGCGTGATCCTGCGTACGCCAGATAGACATCGTTACTTTGAATATACGCATTTTCATGATGTCTTACCCGTTTAATTGATGCTGTTTAAGTCCCATTGATTAGTTTTTATGACGCGACGGTTAGAAAATAATTTGCGGTAAGTCCAATGGGTAACCAAGAAAATCAAACTTATAAAAGAGAGGATAAGGACTCCCAAAACCGTACCATAGGAATGGAAACGCCATAAAATGCGTTGTATTTTTTGCAAATGTGGTTGGTAATTCTGGGTATGTTTGGCTATGCTCATTTTAAACTACAGTATTCCGATAGAGTTGGTGATATATGTAATATGCCATAGCTTGAGTGAATAAGCAAGATGGAATGTTAAGATCCTATTCCCAGGAGTAGTTATATTTGAGGTTTTTGGACTTTTGGTGACAAGTAGCAGTGAAAATGTCTAATCAAGTGTGGTTATCACAGTTAAAAAAACACCGAGCGATCGCTGTTATTCGCGCCTCAAAAATGGTATTGGGTGAACAAATGGCTTTAGCTGTAGCATCTGGGGGGATGCAGTTAATTGAAATTACCTGGAATAGCCATCGCGCACCAGAATTAATTTCCCAACTTCGCGCCCAATTACCTGACTGTATGATTGGGACAGGAACGTTATTTAATGTCCAACAATTACAAGAGGCGATCGCCTGTGGAGCGCAGTTTCTTTTTACACCCCACACTGATCCAGAAATGATCCAAACGGCAGTCAGCGCCAGTATCCCCATTATTCCCGGTGCATTGACACCCACAGAAATTATGACTGCTTGGAATTATGGTGCAAGTTGTGTCAAAGTCTTTCCAGTACAAGCAGTAGGCGGAACTAGCTATATTAAAAGTTTACAAGCACCCCTTGGCCATATTCCTCTTATACCTACCGGGGGTGTAACCTTAGAAAATGCTAAAGATTTTTTACAAGTTGGTGCGATAGCAGTGGGGTTAAGTAGTGAATTATTCCCATCAGAATCAGTATTACGGGGAAATTGGACTAGCATAACGCAACAAGTAAAAACTCTTATGCAGAGGTTACATTAGCTATTATCGGCTCGCTGAAGATGTATCAGTAATAACTGCTGAAGAAATAAAATTTGCAAGATTAGGAAAAACCTAGATGTTCAGGGGTTTAGCAGTGCTAAACCCCTATAAACCGTTTTGAGGAATTTTCACCCTGCACCCTCAGTCCGCACATCATTATGACTATAACTAGCAACTTGCGTTACCTTCTAATTTAGTTTGCATGACTACCTCACACCATGTATTATTAGGGTAGGTATGCTATAGTAGTCATTCAAAAATAGGCTCAAATAGCATAGCTTGTATTTAAACTACAAAAATAGTTCTCTAAAAGTTCTATGAAAGTGAATTTAATAGCAAATATCCCCAAATCCATGCGTCTAAATTCTTGGTATTCCCTACTCTTGCTTGTCACCACACCTGTTCTGATTAGCACCTGGACTATGACATCAACCGCAACACCTGTCGAAATTTCTCAACTGAACACAGAAGTTAAAATTAATCGTCCTACTCTCAACCTAGATAGTAAAGGTGAACGAGTCGTGGAACTGCAAGCTGCTTTAAAACTATTAGGCTTTTATACAGGGAATGTAGATGGGAAATACCAAGAAAATACTGCTGTTGCAGTTTCCCAATTTCAAGAAGCTGCTGGTTTAAAACCCAATGGCACAGTAGATAATATCACCTGGCAAAAATTATTTCCTACCCCATCAACTATTAACTCTTCACCCTCCAATACTGTCAGGACTTTTAACACCCCTCTCACTCCAAGGAAAAAAAATCCTAAAGTAAATAATTCTGCACCAAAACGTACAAATCCCAAAAATCAACCGAATACTGGTCTTCAACCCACTCCCCTTAATCAACAACTACCAGGTATTAAATATAGTCCTGAAGGATGGCCTATTTTGGAGAGAGGTATGTCAGGACCAGAAGTGGTCAAGTTGCAAAAACAACTACAAAACTTAGGTTTTTTAACTGGTGAAATAGATGGGGATTTTGGCAAATCTACAGAAATCGCAGTCAAAGCTGCTCAAGTTCGTTATGGCTTAGAATCTGATGGTATAGTTGGTGGTAGTACGTGGAAAGCTTTTGTTAAGCGCACTTCTACACAACGCTAATTTTGTTCTAGCTATCAAACTATGAAACACTTTCTATTAACTTGGTTCGGTACAGCATTAGCATTATTAATTACATCTAAAATTGTCCCTGGCATCATTATTAGTGGTTTTGTAGCGGCCTTAGTTGCTGCTGTGGTCATTGGTTTAGTTAATGCCATTATCCGGCCAATTTTACAGATTTTAACGTTTCCCATTACCTTAATTAGTTTAGGTTTATTTAGTTTTGTCATTAATGCCTTAACTCTATGGTTAGCAAGTGCAATTACTCCTGGTTCTGGGTTTTACATTCAGGGTTTTATTCCCGCTTTTTTAGGTTCAATTGTTCTTTCCATTGTCTCTGGTATTATTAACCAAATTGTCAATGTAGTTGATTAGAATATTAGTTTTGCGGTAAGAATTCAGCACAGCATTTAGATCGCCGACTTTTGAGAAGAAATCATAATTTGTTGATACGATTAAAAAAAAGAGGTCGGGGATCTTAGCCACAGATTGATTAAACTACCTGAATTCTTAAGATTTTTCAACACTTTTTGCTACTGCTATTGTTACTGATACTGCTGTATCTGGTAATCGCAAGATTTGTTTGGGAACTAATAATTTTGATAATTTTATTTCTTTTGATGTGGTTTCCCTAGTAGCGAGAATAGCAGATGCTTCAGCAATACTAGATGTTCCCATGAATTTAGTAATATTATGATTAGGATTGGGAACAAATACATTATTTAAAAGCTCAGGACTAAAGGTTTTGAACATAAATTTTTCTAGTTGACAAAATTCAAGTAAAGCAATTTCTGAAGCTTTTTTATCAACAGTTGCTATTCCTGCTATATGAGTATATATCAGTTGATATTCCTCAAAAACTTGTTTAATGGCAGTATGAATTAATTCCTGGGAAATTCCTCTTTGACAACCAACTCCCACCCATAAATTTTGTTTGTCTACCATATTATGTACTCTATTTAACTTGGAGAAACTGAGTTAGAATTATAGGACTTACGCACGAATTATGGAATATAGAACCGCAGAGGACGCAGAGAACGCAGAGGAATAACAGTTTCGGAGAATTTTTGCTTAAGTCCTGAATTACTTGAATTCACGTTAAAACTGACTCTTGTAAAGACATTCCGGTGGAACGTCTCTACTATAGTTTATTTCCTAATCTTAATAGCTATAGCTATAAAACCTAGATAGTAAAGGACTTTTCACACCGTCACCTGTCATCCGCTATTTAGAAAATCACACTTAGGGAAGATTTATTAGGCATAAAAGTAGTTTTTTTTACCTAAAAAGTGATGATTTCAATACTTCTAATCAAAATTAAACAATGTATATTGTTCACATCTAGCACAGTAGGAAACATCAAGAGAGAAACAAGGTAATAGTCAAAGGTAAATTTAATTTACTGCTTTCTATGCTTGTTTACTCAGAATTTCATCTTGATGTTTCTCTTTTTTTCTTAATTTAACCAAGTCTAGACTAATTCATACAAATTTTGACACAATTTGGCATATTGTATTAGTTTTCTATTTTTAACAATTAGTTAAAAATATTATCAGTATCTGAAAACTTTGGAATCTATTAATTATTGGTGTTTCCTAAAAATGCAATACTGATAATGTTAGAACGAAAATAAAAATTAGTATCATTTATTAATTAATAATACCAGCAATAATTCTTGATCTAAAAATTAGCACTTATTTATTTAATGTAAATATAGCTACTAGCCAATCATGAGCTAAGTGTTTTAAATGATACGATATTTTCTATGACTAATTTTGCAACTAACTGATTTAATTGTCCATTCTTCAGAGTCTTTAGCAGCTTTAACGGGTGCAACTAGATCAACTATTACTCTTGATATGCCTTCCCCATCTTTAGTAATTGAAATCGTTTCTCCTGGTACAATTAATCG